>ERZ857922.147-NODE-147-length-105692-cov-8.399500_pt1 | contig 105692 bp, 132 predicted proteins | sample MGYA00519579_ERZ857922 | MGnify/ENA primary metagenome ERZ857922 (study PRJEB31778, sample SAMEA3449375) | human gut metagenome | biome: human gut; feature: human-associated habitat; material: faeces | place: United Kingdom | collected 2010/2012 ... | reverse complement strand
GCGGAAACTGAAACGCAATTTCTGCGAAATTGCTCTCAGTTTCAAGCCGCCTGCACTTTAATAGTTTTTTACTTATATTGATAGAAAATACTCATTTGTAGGACTTTAAACTCATAGTGCAGGCGGCTTTAGGATTTGTTAGTCAGTCGGCTAATGATTTAATCATTTTGACCGCTCGCAAACGGATTTCGCAGGTAAACGTAGTTTACCACTGAGGACAGCTACCAGATGGCTCTGCCCTCAGTGGACTTTCCAAACCCTTTACCTTGCTCTCATTTGTGCTGACTATTTTATTTAGCAATCAATCCTCTTTTACGCAAAATGAGGCAGCCGATATTATCAGCTGCCTCAAATAAGTATAAGAATTTACGGACCGATACGTGAGAATATTGATATCCCAATATAAGTTACAGTATCCTGCCGTCAGTGGATATGGTAACACATCTGAACGGTACTCCGGCCGCTTGTGCAGCCTTTTTCGCCGCAAGCTCTATACCTCCGCAGCAGGGGACTTCCATTCTTACCACGGTAATGTCCGACACTCCGCCGCTTACTGCCACTGCGGTGAGCTTTTCAGTGTAATCGCAGCCGTCAAGCTTGGGGCAGCCTATAAGCGTGATTTTTCCGTTCATAAAATGACGGTGAAAATCGCCGTATGCGTAGGCGGAGCAGTCAGCTGCCACAAGCAGGCTTGAACCTGCAAAATAGGGAGCATTGACGGGGGCAAGCTTTATCTGTATGGGCCACTGGTTAAGTCTGCTCTCTATTTCGCCGAAATTCTCGGCTGTGCCAAGATCAGGCTTTTTATGCGCAAATGACTTTGCAGCCGTGCCGGGGCAGCCGCAGGGGAGAGGTTTGGGTGCTTTTGCTGCCATTACGGCGGCTTCGTTATACTCAGCGGCTTCCCTCATTTCAAAGGATATGGCGTTTGTGGGGCAGGCGGGGAGGCAGTTGCCCAGACCGTCGCAGAAATCGTCTCTCAGCAGCTTTGCTTTGCCGTTCACCATTCCTATTGCGCCCTCGTGACAGGCATTTGCGCAGGCGCCGCAGCCATTGCACTTTTCTTCGTCTATTCTTATTATTTTTCTTATCATAATATTGTTCCTTTCGATTATTATCGGGCTTATTGCTATGATGATATTATACATCACCCTCACACAAATGTCTGTTGTTTTTACAACAAAATAAATTGCCAATGGTCGGGCTGTATATAATTACATAAATATTACAATTAGTAATCAAAATGAATATTTTATTGCAAATGCCGTGGGGATATGATATACTTATGCTGATGTTTAATGATATTTTCCGAAAGGGTGTATTATATGTCGAAAAGAACTGCAAAAATTGCGGCTACTTATTTTATAACTATCTTTGTGGCACTGCTTGTAATAGGCGGAACGGGATTTTTTCTGCTGAGGTCATACCTTACCGATTCAGGCGTTAAGGACGACCTGAGCGGCATAAAGCCCGACGGTAGCCAGACCGTTACCACGGCTTCGGAGGAATATGCTCCCAGCTATGCGGACAGCAAGACTGTGCTTGCCATATATGATGCTGAAAAGCGCAGCTCGGCGGTGTGCTTTGTGCTTGCAAGGTTCGTGCCTGCGGAAAACAAGCTGGTCATTGTCCCTCTTCAGTCGGATATTAAGGCGGAGGCTGACGGCAAGGTGAACACTATATATGAGTTTTACCGCTTAGGCGGAGCTTCCGATGCCAAAAAGGCGATAACAGCCGCAACGGGCATAGAGATCGACAGATATATGAAGTTTTCCAAGGACAGCTTCACGCTTTTCTCAAACTTCATGGGCAACGTGGATTATGAAGTGCCCTACAATCTGGTTTATGAAAACGAAACAACAGGGGAAAGCACCATTATCAAAAGCGGCAGACAGACCCTTGATTCGGGTACACTTAGAAAGGTGCTCACCTTCCCCAACTTCAAGGGCGGCGAGGAATACCGTGCCAAGGTAGTCGGAACCATTACCGTGGATCTTATCAACTCGGGTGCATCGGGTATGCTGAGAGACGGACTTGACTCCGTTTTCACCTCCGTAATAAACAGCGACCTTGAGACCGATATTACCAAGTACGATTATGACGAGGCAAAGCCCGCCATTGAATATGTGCTGGACGCAACAAGCACCCCTGCACAGGTGGTCATACCCTCTGGCGTGTATGATGACAGCAAGATGTATGTCCTGGACGACAGCTTTGTTCAGGCATTGCCCAGATGGTTCTCCATGGATATGGGCGATGACGTTGTCAGCACTGATGACACAGGTGCGGAAGAATAATAGATAAGAAAATGGCTGTTGCACAAGATGCAGCAGCCATTTTGCAATAAAGCAGGCAAATGAAAAAGTCAGCACAAATAAGCACAAGGCAAAGGGTTTGGGTCAAGCCTTTTTCCCGAAAGGCGCAGGTACGGTCAAAACGCATGATACTGCCATAGCCTTTTTGTTATATATTCACATATTTACCACCATACATTTGTTTATATTTATCCGATACGGAAAAATTATAATTATTTGCACTGAAAAACTAAGCTTTTCACACTTTCTGCCGATATAATAAGTGATAATGATGTTATTAAACTGATGAAAGAGGCTGTGAAATGGATATGAAAAACCAGAGCGCTTGTAATTTCCTTTTCGGCTCGGATAAAAAATTTACGGCAGAAGATGTTTTCGGCGGCGAAAGGGAATTTGCTTCCGATGAACGCCTTAAAAAGCTTTCCCGTATCATTTCTGACGGGGAATACAGAATATCTGCCGAGGACGTGGCTTCGGCTATAATTGGTATATAAATAAATGGCTGCCGATCTAACACGGCAGCCATTTATTTATTGCGTCAGCGTGACAGTCAGACCCGACTGCATGGTATCATTTATAAGCGCACGGGTAAAGCCGTTTTCCGCATCGTTGTAGGTGATGTCCGCGCCGATCATTCGGTGGTCGTCAAAAAGCAGGTCCACAACAACATTTTCGGGATAGTCGGGGTAGTTCAGGACTGTGTAGGTGTATTTGGTCACTTCCTTTTCCGCATACGGCTCCAGATCAAAGCCCTGCTGCTTTTGCAGTTCGTTATATTCCGTGAAAGCGGCGTTGAATTCTGCGGGTATGGTTATTTTCTCACGCTGGGGGTCTGGCTCGACTATAAGCCCCTGCTTGTTGAGAAACTCCACACGCTCCGAATTGCATTCAAAGGTGAACAGCTTATCCGCTTCCGCTTTGTCTCCTGCGGCGAACACGAACAGTGCAAGTCCGCCCAGAATTATCAGCGCCGCCGACAGAAATATCCACTTGGCGCTCCTTTTCCGTTTTGCTCTTCCTGTTGACAGATCATTGCTCATATCTCAGCGCTCCATTTCCTTGTGTATTTACAGAATTAAGGTGTAGCTGATATAAGATATGCGGGCAAGCTCCCTTTAATGACCTGTTTTTCATAACGCTTTTTAAGTATTTTCAATGACATATCACATATTTTACACATTGAGCCATTATTATATAAGCATAGAAACAAAGATGAGCCGATGAGGCCCATAGAATAAAGAACAAAAGAATAAAATGATCTGGAAGGATGATTTATATGTACGAAAACAATTACAATTATATTGATGTCCCCGAGGATAACGGCGGCAAGAAGAACAGCGGCAAGGGCGCAGGAAAAACTATCGCCATGATACTTGCAGTTGCTATCGTAGGCGGCGCTTCGGGCTTCGGCGGTGCATATCTCCAGAATGCGGTTTCGGACAAGAGCATTGCGGCTGATACTTCCGTATCCTCCGAGACTGCTCCCGCAGAGACAACTTCCACAACGGCTTCCGAATATAAAACAGATGTTTCTGTCAAGGACGACACAAGCAGCATGGTAAGCAGCCTGCTTGGCACAACTTCTTCCGACGGCTCACTTACCACAAAGCAGATAGTTGAAAAGGTAACTCCTTCTGTTGTGGGCGTACATTCCACATTCTCCACACAGTCGGGCGAAAGCTCCGCAACAGGTACGGGTATTATCCTCAGCTCCGACGGATACATCATCACCAACGCACACGTTATCCAGACCGAGGTTCAGGAATATGTAAATAACAACTCCAACAACTTTGGCAACAACAGATACAACGACTACAACGACATTTTTGAATACTTCTTCGGCAACGGCAGAGGCGGTTCATACCAGACTTCCACCAAGAATGCCGACAAGGTGACTATCGTTCTTTCAAACGATGAGAACACCGAGTATGAGGCTGAGATAATCGGCGCAGATGAAAACAGCGACCTTGCCGTTCTGAAAATAGATGCAACAGGTCTTAACCTTACCGCCGCAGAGTTCGGCAGCTCCGATGAGCTTACCATGGGCGACAAGGCAGTGGCTATAGGCTATCCTCTCGGACTGGGCCTTTCCACCTCAGAGGGCATTATCTCCGGACTTAACAGAACTCTCAACGTAGAGCTTGCAAACGGCGGTTCCGCTGCCATGACTCTTATTCAGACAGATGCTGCCATCAACCCCGGCAACTCCGGCGGCCCTCTGGTAAATGACAGAGGACAGGTCGTTGGCATTACTTCTTCAAAACTTGTTGATAGCTCCGTTGAAGGTCTTGGCTTTGCTATCCCCATTTCCGATGCAATGCCACTTATCAGCGACCTTATGAACAAGGGTTATGTTACCAATACCACTCCTCAGATCGGCATTACAGGCACCGATATCAACAGCGCTATGATGAGATATTATAACCTCCCCGTTGACAAGGGCGTTATGGTAGTTTCCGTTGTTGAGGGCGGCGCAGCCGATGCTGCGGGCATCAGCGCAGGCGATGTTATCGTTGCGGCTGAAGGCAAGGATATCACCTCCATGGACGAACTTACCTCCGCAAAGAGCGGCAAGAAGATCGGCGACACTATGGTCCTCACCCTTGCAAGAGCTGACGGCAACATTGATGTTACACTCACCCTCACAGGCGAGGACGAAGCTGAGAACGCTCAGACCGAGGCTCCCGTTACCGACGGTACCGAGGCAAACTAAATTAAGCCTTCTTCATTTTCATATGATATTGTTTAGCAAAGCTAAACGATATCAATTATCCCCATCCTTAATATACTGCGAAAGCCGTCTCCGAAAAGGGGGCGGCTTTTGCAGTTGTATGGGTCGTGTTGTCAGCATCACACCGCCGACTTTACATTTTCTAACATAATATAAATTAAAATGACATAAATTTACGGTATAATGTATTTATATTTTATAGGATGCAGGAGGTCAATGTTATGGCAGACAATGAAAAGAAAGGGCTTATAGCCGAATTCAAGGAGTTTATCTCCAAGGGAAATGTTATGAACCTGGCAGTCGGCGTTATTATCGGTGCTGCGTTCCAGAACATCGTTACAGCCCTTACCAACAGCTTTATCAATCCCCTTATCGCACTTCTCACAGGCGGATGTGAGCACGATGAGGCAGGCAACCTTATCCTTGTGGGCGGTCAGTTCACCATCAACGGCGTTTCCTTCGACTACGGCGCATTTATTTCAGCTGTACTTAATTTCCTTATCATGGCAGTTATCCTCTTCACAATGGTAAAGGCTGTAAACAAGGCAATGTCTATAGGCAATAAGCCCAAGGAAGAGCCTGAGCCTGAAGCTCCCGCTGAGCCAGAGCCTACCAAGGAAGAACTTCTCCTTACCGAGATAAGAGATCTTCTCAGCGAGCAGAACAAAAAGTGATTATGCACAAAAATCCATCGGTAAGCAGAGTATAATTTTTTATGCGATTTAACACTTTCTCTGTTGACTTGAAGGGCAAAGAGTAGTAAAATAAATAAAATACCTTAATGAAAGCAAAGTATTAACTGAGAACTGGAGGATGATTTTAAAATGCTGGATACGGATATGTCAAGCAAGTTCGGTAAGGAAGGACTTACTTTCGATGATGTTCTTCTTATCCCCGCAAAATCCGATGTAACACCCAATATGATCAACCTTAGAACAAGGCTTGCAAGGGATATTTACCTTAATACCCCTATCATCACTTCCGCAATGGATACTGTAACGGAAGCTAAGATGGCTATCGCCATTGCACGTGAAGGCGGCATTGGTATCATCCACAAGAATATGTCTATCGAAAAGCAGAGCGACGAGGTAGATAAGGTTAAGCGCTCCGAGAACGGCGTTATCGTTAACCCCTTCTCCCTGACCGCTGACAAGCTGGTTTCTGAGGCTGACAAGCTTATGGGCAAGTACAAGATCTCCGGTGTGCCCATTGTTGACGGCAAGGGCAAGCTGGTGGGTATCCTTACCAACCGTGACCTTCGTTTCCTCAAGAATTTCGATACTCCCATTTCCGAAGTAATGACCAAGGAAAATCTGATAACAGCTCCCGTAGGCACTGACCTCGAGGCTGCTCAGAAGATCCTTATGAACCACAAGATCGAAAAGCTTCCTATCGTTGACGATGAGGGCACTCTCAAGGGCCTTATCACCATCAAGGATATCGAGAAGGCTGTTCAGTACCCCAATTCCGCAAGAGATAAGAGCGGAAGACTTCTCTGCGGCGCCGCTATCGGTATCACCGCCGACGTTCTTGACAGAGCAAAGGCTCTGCTGGACGCTCAGGTCGATGTGCTTGTTCTCGACTCCGCACACGGTCACTCCAAGAATATCATGACCTGCATCGACAAGATAAAGAATGCGTTTCCCAACGCAGTTATCATCGCAGGCAACGTTGCTACAGCTGAGGCTACCGAGGACCTTATCAAGGCAGGCGCTGACTGCGTAAAGGTAGGTATAGGCCCCGGTTCTATCTGCACCACCCGTGTTGTTGCAGGTATCGGCGTTCCCCAGATCACAGCAGTATATGATGCAGCGTGCGTTGCAGCTAAGTATGATATCCCCATCATCGCAGACGGCGGTATCAAGTATTCCGGCGATATCGTAAAGGCTCTTGCAGCAGGCGCAAGCACCGTAATGCTCGGTTCTCTCCTTGCAGGCTGCGACGAGGCTCCCGGCGCTACCGAAATTTACCAGGGCAGAAGCTTCAAGGTTTACAGAGGCATGGGTTCACTGGGCGCTATGGCTTGCGGCTCCAAGGACAGATATTTCCAGGAGGGCGCAAAGAAGCTTGTTCCCGAGGGCGTTGAAGGACGTGTTCCTTACAAGGGACTTGTTTCCGATACTATCTTCCAGCTGGTCGGCGGTATCCGTTCAGGTATGGGCTACTGCGGCTGCCCCGATATCCCTACTCTTCACGAGAAGGCAAAGTTTGTACGTATCACAGGCGCAGGTCTCAAGGAGTCTCACCCTCACGATATCTACATCACAAAGGAAGCTCCCAACTACTCCGTTCACGATTGATCGCAGTTATAATAATCAAGGCGATGTACTCTTCAAAAGAGTGCATCGCCTTTTTGTGTATAAGCGTGCTATTGAGAAAGTCAGTACAAATAAAAGCAAGGTAAAGGGTTTAGGAAGTCCACTGAGGGCAGAGCCATCTGGTCGCTGTTGCCGCAGTGGTAAACTACGTTTACCTGCGAAATCCGTTTGCAAACGGCTGAAATGATTAAAACGTTAGCCGACTGACTAAAAATCCCTAAAGCCGCCTGCACAGTGAGTACAAAGTCTTGCAAATGAATATAACATCTCAATTTGAGCTAAAAACATTTTTATGCAGGCGGCTTGAAACCAAGAGACGTTCCGTCAGGAACGGCGATTTTGGTTTCCGCCGTAAGGCGCAGGTACGGACAAATACACTTTTCATTTTTATAAAGTCCGTACCGAATGCAAAGGAGACACTTAATGGGAGCGGGGGGAAACCAAAACCCAACAAAAGCGGGCATTCCCTTGTGCCGCTATCGGCACATATTCTCTCCTACGGTTTCTCCATGCCTTGAAAAGGCAAGCACTCATCTCTTCCCTACCCCCTCACCCCAACTAAGCCCGCTTTTACAGTTCGGCTTTAACTGTTCTGTTTGTCTCCTTTATCTGGCTTTGTTTAACCCCTTTCACCGCCGCCCCGCTCATTTGCGGTCTGGCGTTTACATATCGAGTATCTGCTGTTCGTTTTGCTTGGCTCTGCGGTGGGGATTGGCTATATCGTCCGTAAAATTTTGAGCTATCATTTAATTCATTAACATATAATTTGTTGCATTTTCCCAACAAAAAAGCCCGAGATCATCTCTCGGGCTTTTTTGTGCTTATATGACATTATTTCTTTTTAAAATCGCTGGAATAATATGTATTTACCGCTTCGCTCTTTGTAAGTATAACAATAGACACAATGTTCAGTCCGGAAGCGAGTACAGATGTTACCAGATGGATTATGTCGTTATTGCCCTTTACAACGTAAAGTCCCAGTCCCACGCCTACATAAAGCAGCAGGCTTACCGCATACATTGCTATGGAGAGCATTTTTACGTGCTTTGACTTTATAAACAGCATAAGTGCGCCAACTATCATAAACACAGCCACGTACTGGAAGAACAGGTAAGAACCCCAGTTAAGGAATATTGCGGAGATAACTGCGGAGCCGAGACCCATTGCAATGGGGATAAGCGAGATGCCGAAGCCCTTCTTTGCGATCTTCAGCTTCTTTTCTTCCATAAGGCGGTTGTACATATTCTTGCTGGCACGGGCGTTGAAGTTCTCGGGGCGCTTGCTCAGGTCTTCTTCAAGGCGCTGCTTGAGCACACGCTTCTCGTCGCTGTCAAGCTGATCTCTGTCAACCAGCGACTCAGCCTTTTTCTGGGGAGCGGCATATTCATCGCTCAGATCTTCCAGAATAGGAACGGGACCCATTTCCATTTCCAGGTCGTCCATTTTTATCTTTTCCTTGATGTTCCTTGCGCTTTCCTCTTCTCTTGTGCGGATAGGCGCAACGTGATCGGTAAGATCCTCAAGGATAATGCTGTCGGTGCTTATATGGTCAAGATCAGCGTCGTAATCGTCTTCAAAGACGAACTTTTCCTCATCTGCCTTTGCCTTTTCGGCAGCCTCTTCAGCCTTTGTGTCATATATCTGGATCTCTTCTTCATTCTCAGTCTCGGGCTTGGGGCGCTCGGGCATTGGAGGAAGCTCAAAATCATCGCCTGACAGGTCTATTTCCTCTACCTTGTCCACTTCGTGCTTCCTTTCGTCCGCATCGGGGAGAGAAGCCTCGGGGATATTGCTTATGGCATCAAGAGAGTTATCCACAGTCTTTTCGGGGAGGGGAGGAAGCTCATTGTTGTCGGGGATATCGGTTATAGCGTCCAGAGAGTTATCTACAGCCTTTTCGGGAAGCGGAGGAAGCTCGTTATCAGCTACGCCCACGCTTACCACAGGCTTTACAGTCTTAGCTGAATCGGCGTCGGTGCCGTCGATATTCTTTGCGGGGCGCTTGGGGAGAGGGGGAAGCTCAAAGTCGTCGAAATTTGTACCATTATTATTCAGAATGTCATTCTGAGGCATTGAAGAACAGTCCTTTCAAAGAGAATTGCGCCGAGATAAATTATTCGCCTACTACGATTGCGTCGGGGAACACGTTTGTGGTGCTTTCCTGCATGAATGTCGTGTTTACATAGCCCTTGATAACGGCTCCGTCGATAACGGAGATGGTGGAAGCGGTGATGTCGCCAACAATAACTGCGTCGTTTTTGAACTCAGCCTTGCCGCCGACCTCCACATTTCCCTTTATCCTGCCGTTAAGGTCAAGGTACTGGGTGTCAATATTACCCAGCAGAACGCTGTCGTGATCCATCTGCACCTGTCCCTTGGAGGTGATGCAGCCCTGCATCTGAGCGCCAGCCATAACGGCATTGTTGCACTCGATGTTGCCTACCACCTTGCCCGAGACGGAAATATTCTTTGTGAGCCTGATATCGCCCTGAACGCTTCCTTCAACGTTCACGTTGGCAAAAGAGCTTATGTCACCGCTGATGCGAGTGTTGCGGGAGATGATAGTTGTCTCCTCAGTCTCATAATAGGGCGTTTCGGGAGGTCTGCCGCCTCTGAACGAGTTGCCCGTGGGAGGAGTATATCCGCCGGAGGGCTGCCTTGGGGGAACATATGTACCCGCAGGAGTGTCCTCGGGAGCGTCAAAGTCATTTTCAGCAAAGGGGTCCTGCCTGTAGCTGCTTGCGGCGGCACGCAGGTTGTCCGAATATGAAGTTCCGTAGCTGTTCCGGCTGCGGGAGGGGTCTTCCTGAGTTGTATTTACGGAGCCTTTGAAAGGGTCATCGCCCACCATGCCGTCTTTTTTCAGAAAGTCTTTGACGGCCTGGTTGAAGTTATCCTTTAAGCTCATTTATATGGCCACCTTTCCTATCTTCTATCAGTAAGTCTATATCTATATTATTTTCATTTATACGAAAAAACACATATACTCAATATAATAATACACCTTTTTGCGTTTTCTGTCAACATAATGGGGATAGAAAATAATACGCAATATTCGGCAAATTTTTCATTTTATGGCTTTCCTGCCGATACTTTTCAGCACTTTCAGAGCCTTTTCGGGGGGATAGTCATTTTCCCTGCACATTGCCATAACATCGGAAAAATATGTGCTGCCCCCTGTGATGTGCTTCTGGAAGTTGTATTCCATGCGCCTGAAAGCGTCAATGTGCCTGTCGATCCCAAGATGAGCATAAACCTTTTCTTCCGTTTCGGCACTTCCGTTCTGCATTTTCCTGAAAAGATAGAACACCGAGCGGAAGATCACAAAATCCACGGGAACGGGGAAATCGGTGCAGAACTCGTAATCCGTCACAGCCTGACCGCCGTTCACGATAATGTTGTCAAAGCACAGGTCGATATCCGTGTAGGGCATGGTGTAAAAATCAGCGCATTTAAGCCCTTTTCCGAACACTTTGTAAAAATCCTCGGTGAAATGGAATTTCTTCGTCGCCCTTGCTTTCAGATTTTCCGCAAAGCGGTAAATGTGTTCGCAGGCTTTTTCATCATTGACCATTTCCTCCGCAATGATGTCAAAAAGCTCCCTGCCCTCTTCAAAATCGAACCTGACACGTCCTTCGGATATTTTTTCGCAGCGATCAATGGAAATAATGCCCTTTGAGAATATGCCCGACAGCTCATTGTATGAGCGCATGAGCCTGTTTACGTGCTCTATGCTTTCAGGCAGAGCTGTTTTTTCGGCATAAAGCTTTCCGCCCTCTTCAATGATATCCGTCCTTATGCGAAACTGCGGTTTCCGTGAAAACGACATTTTGCTGAAAATACATTCGCTCTCGGGCTTTTCACGTCGTATCATAAGCATGAAAAAGTCCGCAAATCGGCGACCGTCAAGAACAGCGCCCTTGCCGCAAAGCACAGGGTCAAAATACAGCTCGCTTTCCTTTGGCAGCCGCTTTTCCGAAAAGAAAAACATAGCCCCTTTAAGCTTGGGGTATGGATATATTATCTGCACATATGCGCTTGCTTCGCTTACGGAAGCGATATCTTCCGCCGTTTTGATTGGGTCATAACCGCCGCTTCCCTTTCCGTTTGGCAGCAGCATTATCATCCCGCCCTTGTCCGTGAGCCTGTTTTTCAGGCTGCGGAACATTTCTGCGGGGGAGCTTTCAAGCTTATCATCAGCGCCGTTTATCCAGATAAGGTCAAATTTTTCATCGGGGATATCGCCCGTGACCTCAGCTTCGGGGCAGCGGAGCTTTATAAGCCTGCGGCAGGCTTCGCTTTTGTCTGCAGTTACAAGCCTGCGACATTTTTTCGCCAGAACCGCCGTAAATGCGCCGTAATGACCGTTTATTTCAAGAATATTTTCATATCCGCCCGATAACAGCTGAGCCGCATTGCTCGCCTCCGTGCAAAGCTCTTCCGCCAGAGCAGAGCATGAAGCATTATATGCCCACGAGTTTTCCTCGCCCTTTGGGCAGTTTGCAAAAGCATATTCAAGCAGAGCTTCAAAATTATCAGCGGCCATATGTGTCCTTTCGATTTATCTGTACTTTATCCTGCGGTAAATTTTCAGAGCAAATTCAGGGGTCATGTTCCTGAGCTTCAGCCGCAGTTCATTTTTCTTTTTGGCTTTCTTTGCGCGCTCGCCCATGGTAAGCTGTGTGGCGGAGCTTCCCGAAAGCTTTCCCAGCGATGAGATATAGCTGCGGAAGTTTGCAAAGCTTACCGTCGAGTATTTTGACAGCGCCTTTGCAGTGCTGTCGGTCATGTACCGCAGGTTTGTAAGCTCCGTGCGAGCGTATTCCGTGTTATATACCCAGCCCGTAACGCAGCCCTTGTTTGCGGCCGCATAGGGGAGAAGCCGCTCAACAGCGTGGCTGAACGTGCCGTCGCCGTCAGCAGGCTCGGCAGGGAAATCCTCATATGTGAAGTCATTTTCAAAAAGCGCCCTCATTGCGCTTGCCCTGCACCAGAAGCAGGTGCCTATAGCAAGGGGCTGCTTGTCCTTTGCGGGAGTTTTTATGCCTATGCGCTGTGCGAGAGCGCAGGAAACGTCATAGCACACCGTCCAGTAGTCAACGCTGGAATAAAAATATGAGCCGTGGTCAACGCCGAAAGGTGAGAGCATTCCAAGGTAGCTGTGTGCCTTGAACAGTCCTATAATGTTCCTGATATACCCCTCGCTGTGGAGCATATTTTCCCAGTTCAGGCGGTCAAACTCAGCGCCCACGGAAGCAAATTCCTTCTGCGAGCTTTTCTTGTCGTGAACGAAGCAGAGAAATTCGTACTTCATCAGAATATCCCTGCACCCAACCAGCAGTGCGGACATATCCCGTCCTCGGTTGGTCACAAGCCGCACTGAAGCTATATCCCCGTAAAGCTCTTTCAGCCGTGCTTCCTTTTCGGGGGTGTTGGTGGTGATGATTATATCCGTCTCCGCAGGGATATTTTTGAGATAATGCCCGTACCTTTCAAACATATCATCATATACCAGATGAGCTATCACAGCGCTTTCACCTTTTTTCAGCTCAGTGCTGCCAATGTCGGGAAGTACATAATCGAGACAAAGGGAGTTTTTCAGCGTCTCAGGCTCATAAAGCCTCAGCAGATGCTCAAATATCAGTGAGATGTCATAATCGTAGTTCTTTTCAATATATTCCAGCGCCCTGAACAGCTCCGAGCCGTTGGAATACTGCAGATATACCGCCCTGTCCGTGTGGAATGAGCGCCTTTTTATAAGTGGGAAGCGCCTGTTTGCCACCAGCTCATAGATGTTAAAGGTGTGCTGGTCAAAATTCTTGCTGCGCTCGCCCTCTAAGTCGGAGGTGTCGCAGAGAACGTCCCACTCATAGCCCAGGTCGGAGAAGTGCATTGTCATTACCGCCACGAATTTTTCCGCCAGCTCGTTGTAGCTTTTAAATTCGGGCAGCTTTTCCCAGAAGCTGAAAAAATCCTCGCTGTGAAGCAGATCTTTCTCAAATACCATGAAATAGGTCTGTATATATCTGGGGCGGTAGCCGTAGGGGCACAGTCCCGAGCCGTTGGCTTCGCCGTGAACGCTCAGTCCCCAGTAGTCCTTGCTGCGACTCTCCATCTCTTTGTAAATGTCTGCAAAGGGGTAAAAGGGGCCGAAAAAAGAGTCGTTGAAAAGGGTGAGGGAGTCGTATTTTGCAAGCTCCTCTCTGCCGCATATCTCGGTTATGCCCTGCTGCCATGCGCCGATGTCAAAGCCCTTGTTTTCACGGATTACCACCTTGTCGGCAATGCTCTCAAACATCTTTACAGCATTTTCGTCCGCCTTGCCGTTGGCAATCACAATGAGCCTGTCAAGGCAGGGGCGGATATCTTTCAGCATATATTCGATATATCTGTCGGCAACGCCGTCTTTATCGTAGAACAGGAAAATTCCCAGTCTTTTTTCAGCCATTTTTATCTCCATTATTCCGTAAATTCGTAGGTCACAGGCTCATAAACCACCTGCGTGCCGCTGTTTACCATGGTAAAGGTTATCTTGTCCCCGGCGCTTATGCCGTCCGGTATCCACAGGGTAAAGCCGGTTCGCAGCAGCCCATCGCCGAACTTGTCGGCAACGCCCTTTTTCTCAAAGCCGTATGAACAGCGGTATTTTTTGCCGTTTACCTCTGCAATAAGGTCGGTAAGAGGTGTGTCTGATTCAAAATCAGCCGCCCAGCCCGATATCTGCAGCATATCCATATAGGATTTTGCCTTGCTGAGCGAGATCGTGTTGCCCTCCGCCTGATCTTCTATCCACATACCATTGCTGCCTATCCATTCATCTGATGTCTGGGCGGGGAGAGTGGTGTAACCCGATATATCAGCTTCTGAAAAATATGAGCTGAATGGGGTATTGATAAATGCGGGGCTTGCGGCGCAGACAATAACCGCATCATAAGAATTGTTTGCTAAAAGGCATTTGATATATTCCTGATTGGTCGAATATCTTGGGTCGGCAACTGTCAGTTCATTGACAGAAAGCGAAAGATAAGAAATTGTACGAAGCGCCATTGAATCAGCAATGAAAAGCACCTTTGCATTGGAAGCTGTAAGGTCGTTTCTGATTGTGTATGCGGGTGACGGCCACTGAACGTAGTCAGTGACATAATAGTTGTAAATATTTTCCTGTGGAAATTTGTGGTTCAGTATTACATCTTCCCATGTGCCTGTTTTAAACAGACCTGAATTATACACCAACAGCTGGTAGCTTGTTTCAAAGTTGGGAATATAGTATTCAAAAATATCACTGCCTGCGTAAAATCTGCCCGAACTTCTGGAAAGATTGCCTATAAATTCACGCTGTGAAACAGTGTAGTTGTTTATATCAAATATCCGTTCACCGTCCTGCACATCAATTCCATCATCTGCAAGACGGTTGTATATATACTGAGCCGCTTTAAATTCGCTTTCAGTCTTAGGGTGAACGTCAGTCTTGAAATAGTAGCTTGAGGCATCAAAATTATCAGACAGGTCAAGAACACTGATATTTGCATTTGTAAGTCTGCCGCATATCTCCGTTCTGTCAGGGTTCTGGAAGCTGAACCAGTTGTCTATTGGAACAGCGTCATGTCCTGCGGCAGAGGGTATATTTACAAAGAAAAGGTCTGCATTGCCCACAGATTTTTTCAGCTCGGTCATGCTGTCAAAGAAAGTATCATAGTTATAATCTATTGTGATATTCTGCATATTGCCGTTTTTGTCTTTGATAAATTCAAAGTTGCCTACGACTTTTTTGCCCATAGCATTTAGAGAAATTCCGTAAAGGTCAATAAGCTTGCTTCTGCCTGCAAAATTTGTCTTAAAGGTCTCAGCGGCAGCGGCAAACTGTTTTTGTGCGCTGTTCAAAGTCATGCCTGAAAGGCTTTTGGAAAGCTGTCCTTTATTTCTGTATTCGTTAAAGCCTGCGCCCGCAAATATCACAGCAAGAAAGGCGACAGCAGCTATTTTTTCAAAATTAATTTTCAAAAGTGTGTCTCCTTTCGTTAGAAGTTAAAGTAAATAAATGGGTCATAGGAGCCTGTAACGGAGAAACATATGCTTGCGGCGAATATCACCATCAGGCAGGCAAAGCCCAGTCCGTCCAGCAGTGGCTTAAATTTGCTGTCCTTTGTTTTTTCTGCAATAAAGGGAATAATGGGTATGCTGAAAAGTATGCCGAGTATATAGATAACCGCACTGTCTTTAAGAATAAATGCTGCAAGTGCGTCTCCTGCGGCGTTGTGGTCAAGACAGAACATACATCTGATATATTCCCATGCACGGGGAAGATCTTCTGCTCTGAACAGCACCCAGCCCAGCAGGATTATCAGCAGAGAAAGTATGCGGTAAGCGGTTACTGCCGCTTTGCTCTTAAATTTTTTCGGATATTGCGAAAGCTTTTCAAAGGTTATAAACACAAAGAATAAAAGTCCCCAAAGAATATAGTTCCAGCTTGCGCCGTGCCATATTCCTGTAAGGAACCACACTGCAAACAGGTTCAGTACAAGTCTGCCCTTGCTTTCTACTCTTGAACCGCCCAGAGGAAAATATACATAATCCCTGAACCATGTTCCCAGAGAGATGTGCCATCTTCTCCAAAATTCCGAAACTGACTTTGTGATATAAGGATAGTTGAAGTTTTCATCAAAATGGAAACCAAACATAAGTCCCAGACCGATAGCCATATCGGAGTATCCGCCGAAATCAAAATATATCTGTAGAGCATATGCAAGCGCACCAAGCCATGCGGTTGCGGCGGAAAGATTTGTGTAGCTTTCCATATTGAAAGCGGCGTCCGCCGCCACAGCAAGAGAGTTTGAAAGAATTATTTTTTTGCCGAGACCGATAATAAAACGCTTTGTTCCTTTTGAAAAATCGTCAAATGTTTCTTTCCTGTTCTGTATCTCATTAGCCACCGTCTCATATCTTACAATAGGGCCTGCAATGAGCTGAGGGAAGAAAGTGATGTACAGCGCCACGTTAAGGGGATTTTTCTGCACAGAGCCGTTGCCCCTGTAAACGTCGATAACATATGACATCGCCTGAAAGGTAAAGAAAGATATGCCTATGGGCAGCACGAATTTTGTCAGCGGGAATGTGGTGCCGAACAGCGCATTCACGTTGGTTATGGTAAAATTCAGATACTTGTAAACAAAGAATATCGACACGTTCCACAGCACCATAAGGGTAAGATATCCGTGAGCCGCACGCTTGTTGTCCCTGAATTTATCCACAGCCAGACCGAAAAGCCAGTTTGCCATAATGGATATGAGCATTATGAAAATGAACTTAGGTTCGCCCCAGGCATAGAAGATAAGGGACATTATCAGCAGGAAGATGTTCTTGAATTTTCTGTCCAGCAGATAATATCCTGCCAGTGTTACGGGCAGGAATGCAAACAGGAATATGGGCGATGAAAAAAGCATTTATTTATGTCCTCCGTTTGTTTTTAATAGACTGCTTTCGCTTCCTTAAAAGCTTTCAGCCTTTTTGAAGCAGGAAGATCCATTACGGACATATCCAGCTTTTTGTTTGCAAGATGAACAGCCAGATGCTTTTCAAATATCTCCTTTTCGGAAGGGTCTGAAAGCCTCCAGCGGATATATTCGGGGTCCATCATGAACTTGAATGGGATAAGATAGTTCATTGCAAAGAAATTCAGATACATGGGGTCAACCTCGGGAGCCTTTTCCTCCACCGTGTGGGCAGAGCCGTAATAGGAGGGGCTTTTTACCATGGTGTGAGCCTTTCTGCCCCAGAACATGGCCTCTACGCAAACGTTTGAGCCTATGGAGAATATCTCCTCGCAGGAAAGTATAAAGTCAATGGTGGAATGATCCTTTTTGTCCACGCACATTGAATACTTGGGATATTTAGCGCCGTATGGGTCAAAGGGGTGCATTCTTATGAGCATATTGTTGGTGCCGTACTTCCGAGCCAGCCTGTACAGCAGCTCGCTGTCGTTAAAGCCCGACTGCGCCTGAAATATTTCCACCACCGCATAGCCCAGCGCAGCGCCGCATCTTACCTCGGGTCTTGTGCCGTACTTGTCCAGCATATCCATTTTTTCGGGGCGCAGCAGCAGTGCCAGCAGCTCCTTTGGGGACATTATGTTCCGGTAGCCCTTCATCTCGGACTGAAATTTCTTGAATCTTACTTCCGTGGTGTTGCCGCCGTGCAGGCTCCGGGTGTCCATAAAAGCGGTCTTCATATAAACAGGCTCTCTGAAGCAGCCCATTTCATAATGAAGCACGGGGATATTGAACTTTGCCGCCGCTGCGGAAAGGCTGGGATTTGCGCTCAGCACGCAGAAAGCCTCGATAGGCTCGCTGTAATTTGCCTTTATGTCCTCGATCTGCCTTGTGATATCCTCCACAAGCGGCTCATAGGGCGCACGGAGAATGTGCAGATAAGCGTCAAGATATGAGCCTGTCTCCTTTACCAGATCGTCGATTATCTTTTTATTCACGGCATAGCCCTTGAAATGCTTGAAATCCTTGCTGTGGGGAGTTTCATACCAGAGATGCTCTTTTATAAAATCAGCGTCATATGCGGCACGCTCGCCCATTTTGATAAAATCCTTGAGAGATGACTTTACATATATCTCCTGACCCATTATAGGCCAGTCGTGATGCTTTGCCATATCCAGACCCTTGAAGAAAAACCAAGTATATGGCGCTTCCGAATAGGTGGACATATTAAAAATAAAGGGGATTATCATCTTGTGATTGTCCTTTCATCATATCCTGTAGTATTTTTCTCCGATCTGTTCGCACTTCTTTTTGCGCATAGCCTCCCATAAGCCGTGGGGGAGTATGGCTTTGGCAACGTCCTTGAACCGTGAGCGGCTCAGGCGGACGAATATCTTTCCGCTTGTTGTTTTCGGCTCACGCAGACCTTTTGCCTTTTTGACTTCTCCGAAAGTGCCGTCAAAGGAGCGGCAGGCGCTTATGAATGCGGTGGAGCTGGGCGCCCAGCCCACTGCGGGTGAAAGCAGCTGATGATATTTTTTCATCGTCTGGCTGTAAAATGCAAATTCCGATGCGGCATACTGCCTGTTCATTATGGTAGCGGGATAATAGCCTGCGTCCTGCACGGCAATGGAATACAGACGCTCAATGGCGTTCATTATAGAACCGTCAGGGGGAGCGGGCTCAGTGGGAAAGTCGGAATACTTCCAGTTTATCTTTGCAAGCTTCTCCATAGCCTTTGCCCTGAACCAGAAGACTGTTCCCAAAGGTGCCACAGGCGGCTTGTTTTGGGCTATGGGCACATTGAAGCCGTACTTTTTCACAAGGTCGCATACCATCTCATAATTTTCGCCCCAGTCGCCGTCAGCAAAGCGGAAATATGCGGCATGGGTCGGTGGAGGAGGAGAAGCGATGCCAAGGTGTGGGTCAGTGTCAAAAAGCTCAATAACGTTGTTTACATAGTCGGAGGTAATAGCCGTGTTGTCAAAGCAGGTCTCGGAAAAAGCAGAGCCTACACATTCGTAGCTGCCCCTTGCGCCGATGCCCTTTTTGTCGTGCATAAAGCATATATAGTCATATCCGCCGTTCAGGATAACGTCCCTGCCGCCGATAAGCAGAGCGGAAACGTCTCTTCCCGTGTTTTCAATGGGGATAAAGGTTATCTTGTATTTTTTGGAAAGCTCCGCAGTCATTTCCCTGAAAAGCTTTTCCTTTTCCTCGGAGCCTACTGTGAAATAGATATCCGTGCCTGCGGGGAAGCTTTCAAGGTAGGGAATATATTTTGTGAAAATATCCGTGTAATAGGCGTGGAAAATAACAGCTATCCTGCTGTTTGTCACATGGCTGCTGCGGTCATACGGAAGTATCTCTGTAAGCCCCAGCATATGGTGAAGATCGTACTGGTTTACAGTTCTGATAAGGTTCTCCCAAATCATATCCGTGTCATAATCGGTGTGATCCTTAACGTATGCCAGTACCTTTGCAGGCTCAGTGCCGTTCATGCAGTCGGTGTAATGGCTGAGTGGGCTGCTGAATATCCTCTTTCTGAAATAAGGAATTTTCAGCCTGCTTATCTGGTCATAAGCGTTGTGGATAGTAGGAGAGGGGCTTGCTCCCCTGTACTCGCCCCTGTCGAGGGAATAGGAAACAAAGCCCGCATTGGTCATATCATAGGAAAACTGCAGCTCGCCGATGTAAACAGCATCGGTATAGTTGTTTACGGGTGCAAGCTCCTGCCAGTATCTTGCAAATTCAATGCTGTGCAGGCATTTGCTGCGGATAACACGGAAATTGCTGATTATAGCGTCGGGACGGCAGCCCCAGGGAAGCGTCCTGTTCAGATATACCTTTTCTTCCGGGTCGCCGTAGCTCATCTGCAGTCCCCAGAAGTCGCAGCTCACGTTTTCAACCTCGGCAAAAAACTCTTTCAGAGGGCGCAGAGGACCATATACAGTGTTGTTTGTAAGGATAAGCTCGTCATATTCCTTCAGACCGTCATAACCGATATATTCGATGCCGTCCTTGTAAGCCCAGGCGTCAAAGCCCTCGTTTTTTCTTACGAACATATCATCGCATACATCCGCAAGGCGGTCCCTGCTTTCGGGAGCCAGCTTGCCGTTTATGACCACAAGAATATAGTCGCATACTGTGCGCAGCTCTTTCAGATTGTAGAAGTTGTATTCATCGGCGATGCCGTCTTTGTCGTAAAAGAACAGGATACAGGCACGTTTCATTTGCAGTAATTTCCTTTCAAGCTTTGCAGATCAAAGTTCTCCGCAGTTTTTCAGTATTATGTCTATCTTTTCCCTGCTGCCCCATACAGCGGGTGAATCGTATGGACGGTCGGGGAATGCACCGTAGTTCAGCTTTATCTTGAAGTTATGCTCTTTGATGAATTCCTCCACCTTGTCGGCGAGGGCTACAGGCTTACCCGAGCAGCAGTTGATGATGCCCGTTACCTCTCTCTGAGTAACGGCAGCGCTTATCTGGTCGGCAAGCCCCTCAATGGTGATAAAGTCATACTTGTTCTTGCCCGATGTGAAGGGGAAAGTCTCCTTGCCGTCAGCTTCCGCCTGGCATATCTTTGAGAAGATGGAGTTGCCGTGGATATCGTCGCCGATGATGTAGTAAGCTCTCAGCCACTGCATCACAGCGTCGGGATAATCCTTGAAAAGCACCGCCATAGCCTGCCTGAGGGCATTCTTTGCAATGCCGTAATAGCTCAGGGGATTGCAGGGTGTGTTTTCATCTATCACACCCTCGTGATAGCCTGCCTCGTGCATGGTTCCCATTACCGCAGCCTGCTTTAGACCGCCGTCCAGCATATTCCTGAGAAATTCCATATGCTTGGGGAGATATTCTATGTGGCGTGGGCTGTTGTGCTTAAAGCCGTCCAGCCATGCCATATGGAGAAGAACATCGGGTGAGCCGAGCTTTGCGAAAATATCCTTATCGCCCGAGAAAATGTCGCATACTATCTGCTCCGAAGCGGTGCAGCCTTCGATGGGACGAATATCAGCCGCAATTACGTAGCAGTTCCTTTTCATAAGCGCATTGACTGCAAACCTTCCGATATAGCCGCCTGCGCCTGTTACCAGGACCTTTAGCTGTCTGCTGTTTTCCATATTTACAGATATCCTTTCATCGCTTATTTTTTCATATAGGCGTCGCATACCTTGTCGGTAGGGCCGTCCATTACAAGATTGCCCTTTTCAAGCCATACGCACCGTGTACAAAGGTTTCTTACCTGATTTATCGAGTGGGAGACAAAAAGCACCGTGGTGTTGTTTGCCATCATGTCGGAAATACGCTTCTGGCATTTCTCCTGGAATTTGTAGTCGCCTACCGCCAGCACCTCGTCAACAATGAGTATCTCGGGCTTGACGGTGGTGGCAATGGAAAAGCCCAGACGGGCCTTCATGCCTGAGGAATAGTTTTTCAGGGGCACGTCAATGAAATCTCCCAGCTCGGAGAATTCGATTATCTCCTGCATATGTTCGTTGATGTAGTCCTGAGAAAATCCCAGCAGATAGCCGTTGAGGAAGATATTCTCCCTGCCGCTCAGGTCGCCGTTGAAGCCTGCGCCGACTTCGATAAGGGGGGCAACAGTGCCCTTTACGCTTACCTTTCCCGAGGTGGGCTTCATAACGCCTGCAATTATTTTAAGCATTGTGCTCTTGCCGGAGCCGTTAAGACCCACAAGTCCCACCACCTCACCTCTGCTTATGCTGAAGCTTACGTTGTTCAGGGCGGTGAACTCGGTGTACATGAGCTGATGCTTCAATATTTTTATGGCGTATTCCTTTATGCTGTCTATCTTTTCCTTGCTGATGTTGAAGACCATGGAAACGCTGTCAACATCAATAACAGTATCTTTTCCCATGAAAAGCTCCTTATATGTGAAGAATAAATCTATCCTGAGTCTTCTTGAAGAACAGCACGCCGATAAGCAGAATGCCTATGCCCATGCCGCCGCAGAGAAGATTTTCCCGCAGAGTGGGGAGAGTGCCGTATATTATAAGCCCTCTGAACATCTCAATATAATGATAAAGAGGATTGAGACGGATTATGTTCTGCACCATTTCGGGCACAGACTCAAAGGGGTAGAATATAGGCGTAAGGTACAGCCACATTGTGAGCAGAACGCCGTAAAGGTGCTTGATATCCCTGAAAAATACGTTTATTGCCGAGAGAACAAGTCCCAGTCCCGTGGAGAACACGAACACATACACCATCGGCAGCCAGAAGAGCAGCATAGTCCACTGCAGGGGCAGATGAGTGCAGAACATAACGATTATCAGCGCCAGCAGCGAGAAGAACATATTCACCAGCGCCGCAATGGAGCTTGAAAGTGGGAAAACGTACTTAGGAATGTATATTTTCTTTATCAGTGACGAGTTTGACACCACCGAGTTAAGAGATGTCTTTGTGGCTTCCGAGTTATAGTCATAAAAGAGCCTGCCGCACATCAGGTATATGGGGAAGTTCTCTATCTGGTTCTTGAATATTGTGGAAAAAACCATGGTAAGAACTATCATGGTGAGCAGGGGATTGAGCAGGCTCCACAGCATACCCAGATAGGATTTCCTGTACCGCAGGGATATCTGGTTCTTTGCCAGATATACTATCAGGTCCTTATATTTTTTAAAGGTCTGAAAATAAGCTTTCAGCATTCGGAGCCTCCGTTAAAATGAAAAGCCCAGGTCAGCAAAACGGGGATTTTTCTTGTCCTTTTCGCTGAGAAGTATTTCCATATCTGCGGGGATATTCCAGTCAACGCCGATGTCGGGGTCGTTCCACATGATGCCGCCCTCGTCGGTGGGGTCATAGAGCCGTGTGCACTTGTAAGCAAATGTGGCAGTGTCGGTAAGAACCACAAAGCCGTGAGCAAAGCCCTCGGGGAGATAGAACTGCTTCTTGTTTTCCTCAGAGAGAAGAACACCGTACCACTTGCCGTAGGTCTCGCTGTCCTTTCTCAGGTCAACAGCCACGTCATAAACCTCGCCCTCCAGGCATCTTACCAGCTTGCCCTGAGGGTTCTGCTTCTGGAAGTGCAGACCTCTCAGTACACCCTTTTTGGACTTTGACTGATTATCCTGCACAAATTCGGCGGGAGTGCCGTCCAGATGCTTTATATAAGGCTTGAACTCGTCGTTGTATGTCTCCATGAAATAGCCTCTGTTATCGCCGAATACAGTAGGCTCGATAACGTAAAGGTCTTTGATGCCTGTTTCAATAAAAGTAAACTTTCCCATTTTTTGCACCTCACTGCCTGTTGCCGTACATTTTTTCGTAGTAGTTCTGATACTCGCCGGAGATTATCTCTTCCCACCAGTCCTTGTTGTCAAGGTACCACTGAATGGTCTTTTTGATGCCGTCCTCGAACTTTGTTTCGGGGAGCCAGCCCAGCTCATTGTGTATCTTTGTGGGGTCGATAGCATAGCGCATATCGTGACCCTTTCTGTCGGCAACGTAGGTGATAAGGCTCTCGGGCTTGCCAAGCTCACGGCAGATTATCTTAACAATGTCGATGTTCTTCATCTCGTTATGGCCGCCGATGTTATATACCTCGCCCACTCTGCCGTTGTGGATAATAAGGTCGATAGCCTTGCAGTGATCCTCGACATAAAGCCAGTCACGTACATTCTCGCCTGTGCCGTAAACGGGCAGAGGCTTGTCAGCCAGAGCGTTTGCGATCATCAGAGGGATAAGCTTCTCGGGGAAGTGATAGGGGCCGTAGTTGTTGGAGCAGCGTGAAATGGTGGCAGGCAGTCCGAAGGTGCGGTGATATGCCATTACCAGCAGATCGGCGGAAGCCTTTGATGCGCTGTAGGGGCTTGATGTGTGGATAGGTGTCTCTTCGGTGAAGAAAAGGTCGGGGCGGTCAAGGGGAAGATCGCCGTAAACCTCGTCTGTGGAGACCTGATGATAGCGCTTGATGCCGTACTTGCGGCAGGCGTCCATCATAGTCTGTGTGCCCATGATGTTTGTTTCAAGGAACACGCCGGGATTTTCGATAGAGCGGTCAACATGGCTCTCAGCAGCAAAGTTCACCACAATGTCGGGGTGCTCCTCCTCAAAAAGCTTGAAAACAGCCTCTCTGTCGGTGATAGATGCCTTTACAAAGCGGAAATTTGGGTTGTCCATAACGCTTTTGAGCGTGGAAAGATTGCCCGCATAGGTAAGGCAGTCAAGGCAGATTATCCTGTAGTCGGGATATTTTTTCAGCATATGGAAAATGAAGTTGGAGCCTATAAAGCCTGCTCCGCCTGTTACGATAATGGTCATATTCTTTTCCTTCCTTATATTCTGTAGTAATTGTCAAAAACGGTCTTCCAGTCGGGTGACGAAAGTCCCGTGACTTTTTCTGCTTTTGATATGTCCAGCACGGAATATGTCGGACGTGCTGCGGGGCTTGGGTAATCGGAGGTGAGACAGTGGGATACCTGCGCCTCTATCCCGGCCTGCGAAACAATGTGGCAGGCGAATTCATATTTTGTGCAGCAGCCCTTTCCCGAAACGTGATATGTTCCGTATCTGCCGCTTTTTATCAGCAGCAGAATATATCTCATAAGCTCCTCCGTGCAGGTGGGGCAGCCTGTCTGGTCGCTCACCACTTTAAGGGAGCCGTCACGCCGTGCCTTGTTCTGTATGGCTGTAACGAAGTTGGAGCCGTATCTGCCGTAAAGCCATGAGGTGCGGACGATGTAGTGCTTATGGGTGATGCTGCGCACATATTCCTCGCTCATAAGCTTTGAGCGCCCGTAGATGTTTATGGGCGAGCAGCTGTCCTCTTCGCTGTAGGGGGAAGTGCCCTTGCCGTCAAATACAAAGTCGGTGGAGAGCTGAACAAAGTCCGCTCCTGCCTCAGCGGCGGCGGTGCATATGAGCCTTGCGCCCTCCGCATTTATCCTGTATGCTTTCTCGGGAGCGGTCTCGCACATATCAACGTTGGTCATGGCTGCACAATTTATCACAGCATCGGGACTGTACTTTTTCATGGTGCTGCGTGCCGCTTCAATGTCGGTAATATCCAGTTCTTTTCTGCCCAGAGGGATAATATCGAACTCCCCCGAGCTGAGGCGGACGGCGGAGTTTTCGGCAAACTCCCTGCCCAGCTGACCTCCTGCTCCTGTAACGAGAACCTTCATCAGTATATATACTTTCCTTTCGCAACGTTTAAAAGGTGAGCGCCGTAGGAGGATTTGCCGTATCTTTCGGCGGACTCGGTAAGCTTTTCCTTGGTTATCCAGCCGTTTTTGTAAGCAATTTCCTCAATGGCGGAAATTTTTATTCCCTGACGCTTTTCGATCATGCGTACAAAGTCGCCTGCGTCAATAAGACTGTCCATTGTGCCTGTGTCAAGCCATGCAAAGCCTCTGCCCAGAATCTTTACATCAAGGTCGCCCTTTTCAAGGAATATCCTGTTAAGGTCGGTTATCTCCAGCTCTCCTCTGGCGGAGGGCTTCAGGTTCTTGGCGTATTCAACCACCCTGTTATCGTAGAAATACAGACCTGTAACAGCATAATTGGACTTTGGCTCCTTGGGCTTTTCCTCAATGGAAACAGCCTTGCCGTCCTTGTCGAACTCCACTACGCCGAAGCGCTCAGGATCCTCCACAAAGTAGCCGAAAACGCTGGCACGGTGATTTTCCTCTGCATTGTGTGCAGCTTCCTTGAGCATTTTTCCGAAGCTGTTGCCGTAGAAAATGTTATCGCCCAGCACCATGGCGCAGCAGTCGTCCCCGATGAACTCCTCGCCCAGAATGAACGCCTGAGCAAGACCGTCGGGAGAGGGCTGTACCTTGTAGCTGAGCCTTATGCCGTAGCTTGAACCGTCACCCAGCAGCTTTTCAAAGTTGGGGAGATCGGTGGGGGTGGATATGATAAGTATATCCCTTATTCCAGCCAGCATAAGGGTGGAAAGGGGGTAATATATCATTGGCTTGTCATAGATGGGAAGAAGCTGCTTTGAGGTTATCATTGTAAGGGGATAGAGCCTTGTGCCCGATCCGCCTGCGAGGATTATGCCTTTCATTCGTATCGTCCTTTCTTATTATCGGCGCAGGTTAACAGAAAACGGTTTGCTGTTCAACAGAAAACCAGCTGACCTGCGGCGGTGAGAAAATTCTGCTTTAAAAATCCGTGTTTTATCAGCAGATAAATCCTGCCAAGCTTGTTGTGATTTGGGATATCGGTGTATATTTCCAGGCATTTCCTTGCCTCATCGGGAAGAATGTCCCTGTAGGTGTCAAGGAAATTTTTTGCCTGTGTATAGGTTATGCTGACCCTTTTTTTGGTTTTCATACGCTGGGAGACTATCTTTGCCGCTCCCGCAAGGCTCCTGTTGTTCACCGCCCCCAGCTGATTGTTCCCGTGCTGGCGGTACCTGATGGTAGGGGTATCAACAAAGCCGATCTTTCCGAATGCCGCTGCAGCCATGGCGAACCACCAGTCGTGCATAAGCATATTTTGGGGGTCAATGCCCTTTACAAGCTCCAGCAGCGGACGGTTCATCATAGCGGTGCAGCCCGTAACATTGTTCTGCGCCGCCAGCCTGTTAAGGGTGTTGGCTTTTGGGTCAAGCCCCTGAAACACCGTGAACCTGCTGTGGGTGATGTTAAGCTCACCGTCAGCAATGGCAAGCTCCGTGTGAACAAGGAGAGGAATATTGCCGTTTTTGGCTTCCAGCTCCTTCATCTTTGCAAGTGTGAGCTTTACCTTGTCTTTCTCCCAGAAATCGTCCTGGTCGGAGAACATGACATATTCCGACTGAGCATATTGGAGCATAGACATAAAATTTGCCTGAGCCGAGCCTGTGGGCACAGCATTTTTGTGTGCGGATATTTTGTCGGGATATTTTTGGGCATAGCCGCTTATTATTTCAAAGGAGCGGTCTTTTGACATATCGTCGCAGATAATAAGGTGCCAGTCCGTTTCCGACTGGGCGAGGATAGAGTCTATCTGCTCCGCAACAAATTTTTCGCCGTTATATACCGCCATGAGGATATCAACCATATTAAACTTCTCCGTTCATGCCTCAAAATGGCATAATTACAGATTATACTTTTTCATTATAGCATTTGCGTCAATGAATGTCAAGCAAACAGCCTAATGTTAACGCCGAATTGGCAGACAGCAATACATCTTTCCCCTTGAATTATTTTGTGCAGTATGCTATAATATTCCTGACATTATCACGAAAGGCGGGGTGGCTGTGCCAAAAGCAGCAGGCATAAATCAGAAGCTGAAGCTTTTGTATATGGCAAAAATATTCGAGGAAGAGACCGATGAGGAGCATATGCTCACCATCTACGACATCTGCGACAGGCTCAGCAAGTACGAGATAAATTCTTCCCGCAAGGTGGCAGCCGAGGATATCGCTCTGCTCACCCAGTTCGGCATGGATATCATCACCGACCGCTCAAAGCGCTCCGCCAGATATTACCTTGGCCAGCGCCGCTTCGAGATACCCGAGCTGAAGCTCCTTGCGGATTCGGTAAGCTCCGCACGGTTCATCACCGAGAAAAAATCACGCTCGCTTCTCAAAAAGCTGGAAGCTCTGGCAGGCAGATTCAGGGGTCAGGAGATAAACCGCCGTGTGTATGTTGCCAACCGTGTAAAATCCGGCAACGAGATGATATACATCAACATCGACGTGATTTCTCAGGCTATAGACGAGGGCAGGCAGATAAAATTCCGCTATTTTGACTATACTGTTGACAAGAAGAAAAAGTACCGTGAGGGTGCAAGAGTTTGCTCCCCCTATGCCCTGACATGGAATGACGGCAACTATTATCTTGTGGCGCACTACGAAAAATACGGCGGAGACCTTTCCAACTTCCGTGTGGACCGCATGGAAGGCGTGCAGATGACCGATGAAAAGTCAGTGCCCATGCCCGAGGATTTCGACCTTGCGGAATATGCCAACACCAGCTTTTCCATGTTCAGCGGAGCCGAAAGCACAGTAAAGCTCAGCTTTGACGAAAGGCTTGTCAACGCCGTTATCGACAAATTCGGTACGGATATCATAATGATACCCGACGGAAACGGCAGATTTACAGTAAACACAAAGGTAAAAACAGGCGCTGCCTTTTACGGCTGGCTTTTCCAGTTCGGCGCAGGAGCGCAGATAATGGCTCCCGAAAATATCCGCAGGGAGTTCGGAGAAATGCTTGAAAAGGTAAGCACTTATTATACGAAAGAAGTAATGAAATGATAAACGTATTATTTGCAGGAGACATAGTAGGCAGCATGGGCTGCGATTTTGCCGAGGACACCGTAAGGCGGCTCAAGGGCAAGGAGAAAATAGACATAGTTATAGTAAACGGCGAAAATTCCGCCGACGGAAACGGCATCACCAAGCGTTCCATGGAGCAGATATTCAGCTTTGCGGACGTTATCACCACAGGAAACCATTGCTTCAGGCGCAAGGAGTTCACCGAGTATTACGATATCAAGGAAAATCTGCTGCGCCCCGCCAATTATCCCGACGGCGTGGCAGGCCACGGCGTATGCGTGCTTGATATGGGTGCGTACAGCTTTGCAGTCGTAAACCTTATGGGCACAGCGTTCATGGAGCCGTTGAACAACCCCTTCGAGTGTATAGACAGGCTCCTTGAGGATATCCACACCCCCAATATCCTTGTGGATTTTCATGCGGAAGCCACCTCGGAAAAGAAAGCCATGGGCTTCTATCTGGCAGGCAAAGTGTCCGCCGTCATAGGCACACATACCCATGTGCAGACCGCCGACGAGATAATACTTAATGACCACACAGGATACATCACCGATGCGGGAATGTGCGGCGCAGAGCTTTCCGTGCTGGGTGTAAAGAGCGAGCTTGCCATTGAAAAGCAGCGCTTCAAGTGCCCCGTTCGTTTTACCGAGTCGGATAATCCACCGTTTTTCTGCGGCGTGCTTATGACCATAGATGAAAAATGCGGCAAAATGCACAGCATTAAACGTTTAATGATTAGGTAAACCGTCATAAATTTGGCGGGAGTATTGCAAAAACGGCTTTTATAGTGTATAATCAAGCTATATAAAGATAAATTTGGAGGTTACGGATATGGAAGTATTGAGGGTATCTGCAAATTCGTCTCCCAGCTCTGTTGCAGGCGCTATTGCAAGCGTTATGCGCACAAGCGGCGAGGTTGAGGTTCAGGCGGTAGGAGCAGGTGCGGTCAATCAGGCCGTCAAGTCCATTGCCATAGCAAGAGGGTATCTTGCACCTGTGGGCATTGATCTTGTAAGCATTCCCGCTTTCGGCAGCGTTATCATCGCCGATCAGGAGCGGACGGCAATGCGCTTCATATGCGTCAACAGATAATATACATAGTAAAAAATGTCCCGTGAGGCTTATGCTTCACGGGATTTTTGCTTATCCTATATTTTTCAGTATCTTTTCCACATCTCTCTGCCTGCCGAGGACTATGGCGTGGTCGTCCTTATCAAACACGTATTCGGCGGTGGGGATAGTGATAAGCTCGTCGCCCTTTTTGATGGCAAGTATATTGAGATTATATTTATTGCGTATATTCAGCTGTATGATGCTGTGGCCGCTCCAGCTGCTGATAATGGGTATCTCATAAATTCCCGTATCGTCGGAAAGCTCTATAAAATCAAAGATGTTTGACACGCTGTACTGCACTGCCAGCTTTTCCGCACGGTCACGCTCGGGATATACTACCTCGTCTGCGCCGTTTCGTGCAAGGAACTTTGCGTGTATTGCTGTGCTTGCTTTGCTGACTACTTTTTTTGCTCCCAGCTCCTTGAGCTGGCTTGTTATTTCAAGGCTTGCCTGAAAGTTGCTTCCTATGCACACAAAGCAGATATCAAAATTTCCAACGCCAAGGCTCCTGAGAGCTTCTTCCTTTGTGCAGTCGGCTATTTTTGCGCTGCAGGTGCTGTGCATTACGGCACGGATATTGTCCTCGTTATTATCAACGACCATTACGTCGTTCCCAAGCTCGGCAAATTTTGCGGCAAGATGATTGCCGAATCTTCCAAGACCGATTATAAGTACAGAACGCATAGATATTCTCCTTTTTGTATCATCAGTTTTTCAGAAATTCCGTCAGCAGACGGATATATTTATCAGGCTGTTCATTGAGAAACTGGGCGTGACCGCAGTTAGGTATGACCTTTTCACGGATATGGGGGATATGTTCTTTCAGCAGCTTGAATGATGTTGTTGGTATAGGCTCATATTCGCCTCTCAGGCTGATTATATCAACGCCGTCGGCGGAGATATTGCCAAGCTTATACTCATAGACCTGCCTGCACACGTTCTTTACCGTTATCTTTGATGTGCCGCTGTACATCATATCCACAACGCTTCTGTTGCCCTTGCCGAAAACCGTTTCTATCAGCTTGTCGGGGACTTTTCCACCCTTTCGCATATAGCCGATGCCGATATTGCACATCAGCGCACACATATTGGCGTACAGTGCTCCTTTGTTCTGCACATACACGCCGTCAAGGAACACCTTGCTGACGGAGAGTTTCTTTCTTGTGAGCAGATGGACGCATATGGTGGAGCCGAGGGACAGCCCGATAAGGGCATATACGCTGCCGTTTCGGTTTTGCTGTACATACTCTTCTATCTGCTCCGCCTCTTTATCAAGGGAAACAAAGTCGGGCGAACCGTCATAGTGACCGTCCAGCCTGCAAAGTACGCAGTGATAATTGTCTTTCAGTGCTTCGGCTACCTTTGAATAGCAGGTCTCGGCTGTGGTGCATGAGCCGTGAATGAATATAAGAGTGGGGGCATTTTTGCTGCCGTATTCCGCAAATTCCATATTGGTCTCCTTATCCTACGCTTATGGTCTCCTCGGGATTTCTCACGCCGCTGTAGCGTTTGGTGTTGGTGAAGATGAGCGCAAAGGAAACGCTTCCCACTCTGCCGCAGTACATCATCAGCATGATTATGATGCGTGAAATGCTGTTCAGGTCACGGGTGATGCCTGTGGTCATTCCCACGGTATTTATCGCCGAAACTGCCTCAAATACCACGTCTGTGGGGTCAAGCTCGGGCTGTATGCCGCAGATGACTGTAACGCCGATGACGATAAGGGTAAGGCTGAACGCCGCCACGGAAAGAGCTTTCTTGGGCATATCTTCTTCAAGCCGCCTGCCGAAAAGGTTGATGTCCTCATCGTTCCTCATGCTGGCAATCGCCGCAAGGAAAAGCACTGCCACGGTGACGGTCTTTACGCCGCCTGCGGTGGAGCCGGGGCTTCCGCCTATGAACATGTAGCAGATGGTAAGTATTGTCGATGCGGGGCTGAGAGCTGCCGTATCAACTGTGTTGAAGCCTGCGGTACGGGGGGTAACGGAGTTAAATAATGCCAGCAGAATCTCTTCGCCGAAGCCCAGTCCTGCGGCGGTGTTATTATGCTCAAAGATCAAGAAAAGTGCTGTTCCGATAAGGGTAAGGGCTGCGGTCATGGAAAGGGCTATTTTGCTGTGGAGCCTGTATGAACGGAATTTCAGCTTATATTTTACGATATCGTCCCAGACCATAAAGCCTATGCCGCCCGAAAGTATAAGCAGGCAGGCGGTGATGTTCACCACGGGGTCGCTCCTGAACTCGCATAGTGAGGAATATGCGCCGTATTTGCCGTTAAGGTCAAAGCCTGCATTGCAGAATGCGGAGATTGCAAGGAAGGCCGAGTTGCCTATGCCCTGCAGAAGCCCCATTTTAGGTATGAACCGTGTGGATAGGAGCAATGCGCCTATGCCTTCGCAAATGAATGTTCCTGTGGCGATCTTTTTCACCATGCGTATTATTCCGCCAAGCTCGGGTTTGTTCACGCTTTCGCTCAGCACGCTGCGCTCTTTCAGACCGATCTTTCTGCCTGTTGCCAGTGCTGCCAGCGAGATTATGGTCATAAATCCCATTCCGCCTATCTGGATAAGGATTATCAGCACTATCTGCCCGAAAATCGTCCACTGGCTGAAAGTATCGTAAACTATCAGTCCCGTAACGCACGAGGCTGATGTGGCTGTGAACATTGCGTCCGCAAAGCGGGGCGGCTCGCCCTTAGATGCAAAGGGGAGCATCAGCAGACAAGTTCCGATGAGTATGAGTATAAGGTATCCTGCGGCGATTATCCTTGCCGAGGACATTCGTTTTACGGGGGAGTATTTTCCTCCTGTTATATCGTCAAGCAAATCCCTGAATCTGCTCACTTCAAGTCCTCCTTACTGACCTATTGCTATAATGAAAATTTTAGCACACACGGATTGAGTTGTCAATCGGTAAAACCGTTGCCATTCAGCTTTAATTCAAAAATGTAATTTTCGCACAAATAGTGGTGAAATAATCAAAAGAAAAATAGTTAAAGTATCTATCTTTTCTGCCGATATATAAGATAACGAGGTTTTTGCGGTAATTTTTGATAAAGGGGGATGTAAACATGACAGCACAAGTATTGGCAGGCGCAGCAAGCGCTTATGCGACATTTCAGACAGCGGAAGTTCGACAGGCAGATGTCAGCGACACAGCATCTTTGTCAGACATTATATCTTTGCAGTCCTCACAGGACAGGATCGAGAATACCTGCATAAAGGCATCTTCGCAGTCACATTCTGCGGTGCATGAGATACACAGTCTTAAAAAGCTTCCCGGATTTACCGAGCTTATGGGTTCAAAGCCCGAAACTTCCGCCGAAAAGGAGCCTGAGGCAGATGAATCGCTGCTGGGGGCTATTCTGGAGGAGCGCCTTGCCCATGTGGAGACTGCACGGAGAATGCTTGCTGAATTTTTCAGCGGCGATGAGACTGCCTGCGAAAATCATGACCTGCTGAAAATGTTTATTGACGGCGATGAGATAGACCTGACCACTGCTCACGGCATATTTGAGTCCCTGAGCGGCATGGACTGGACGGGTGAGGCATCTGCAAAGCGTATTTTTGACATTGCAAAGCTTTTTTCCGATGGTGACAGCGAAATGATGGACATGATGAGATCGGCTGTGCTTTCCGCATTTTCTCAGGTGGAGAGCAGCTTTGGAGGCAGCGGAAGCCTTCCGAAGCAGGCGTATGATATGCTGAACAGTGTAAATTCGCTTTTTGATAAGAACTGAAAACAGACCTCCGTGCGTGTGGTGCAGGGAGGTCTGTTCTTTTGTTTATATGATGACATATAAAAAAGTCGGACGCCATACGGTATCCGACTTTTATTTTTACTGTGCTACAAAGTTTTCGGGGTCAAGGTACTTGCCGTCCTTGCGTATCTCGAAGTGGAGGTGGTTTCCTGTGGAATCACCTGTGCTGCCCACATATCCGATAAGCTGACCTGCCTCGATATAGTCGCCTACCTCTGCGGCAAGCTCTGCCTGATGGGCATATACGGTAACATTTCCGTCGTCATTCTCGATAACGATGCAGTTTCCGTAGCCGCCGTTCCAGCCTGTGCCTGCATCGGTAACTGTTCCGCTTGCGGCAGCGTAAATGGGCGTGCCGTAGGGAGCTGCTATGTCGATGCCCTTGTGGTTCCTTCCGTCGCCCTGGTGGGAGGAGATATATCCGCCGTCAACAGGCCATACATATTCGCCCGAACCGCTTGCGGTGATGAACTCGGGAGCGTCGTAGGGAATATCGGAAGCCTTTGCTGTGCCTATTCTGATTATCTCGGAAACAGGCTGCTCAACGATAATCGTATCAATGGTCTTTTTCCTGATAACGGTATCGTCTCTGTATGTAACAAGCTTTCTGGAAAGCTTCTCGCCGTCACGACCCTCTGTCTCGACTATGGTCTGTCCCTCGGGAAGCTCGGGATCTTCGATGGTGATGGTCTCGTGGGTGATGGTGCTTCTGAAAGTCTGCTCCTTGTTGCACTCTACCTGGAGATAGGGCACCTCGGATTCGATCTTGATAAGAGTTCCTACCCTGAGAATGCTGTTTTCAAGGTCATCGATGACCTGTCCGTTATATGTAGCGTAGCAGCTGCTCAGCTCTGCAAGGGTCATACCCTTGGCATCGGCGATCTTCCAGAGGTTGTCGCCCGGCTGTACTTCGTAATACTCGGGAGCTGCTTCGTTGCCTGTAAGTGTGGATATAACATCTTCGGGGTCAACAAGCTCTTCGGGATCAACGTATTCCTCAAGGTCGTACTCGATATCCTTATCAAAGTTTATCTCGCTGTACTCGCCTGAGTCATAGGGCTGCTTTATTTCGTCAAGTGCTTCTTCGATAGAGGAATAGTCTTCAACTGCTCCGATCACCTGACCGTCAACTCTTACGGCATAAGCCTTTACCTTGCCCTCAATGGCTTCGGGGATTGCTTCCTCTGTTTCGGGTTCGGATTCCTCGGGCTGCTTTTCGTCGTATTTCATGGAAATGCGGTCTTCCATCTTTGCTGCCAGTGTATTCTGGTCGATAACGGTATCGGCAGAAGCCAGAGGCTTGATGGAAAGGGTTGCGGTAACGTAAACATCGCCGTCGGTATCGTAATACTTTACTCTGTCGGCTACAACGCACTGAGCCTCGCCCAGAACCTCTTCGCCGCTTACAACGCCGACCTCAGCGCCGTCATACTCGACGGAAACGCCGTAGTCGGTGGACATTACGGTATTTACACAGAAAACAAGCAGTGCAATGGAGGCTGCGGGGAATGCGATGTTAAGGAAAGCCTTTGCGGAGCCGCCTTTTCTCTTTGCGGCAAGTCTGCTCTCCCTGAACTGCATAACTGCGGCACGCCATGCGCCGAATATCTTGGTTCTTCTTTTAAATGATGAAAGCTTTACGGCTGTATCCTCTCTGCGCTTTGCGGCGGAGGAGGAAGCCTTTGAAGAAGCTGTTTTTATCAGATGTACAATGTTGCTTCCGAGAGGTGCAACGGTATTTTTTACGTATCTGCCCGCTCCGCAGATAAAAGCGGCAGCATATTTAACGGCAAGCTCTGTACAGCTGCAAACCAGCGCACCGACGTTTTCGGCGAAGGTAACGGGGGCTTTGAGCATGGGGACGAGCTTGTTCTGCTTTCCGTTGTTCATACAGCATCTCCTTTCTCTGTCTTTTATACGAGATGTGGGATATTATAACATAAAATGCGTTCGGTTTCAACTGATTTCTTTTATCTTTGGCTTATGTGCCAAAATGTAACCGATTGCACTCTGTAACGCACAGCATATCGGAGAATTTGCAGGCTCTCACAGGTATGCCCCGACGTTCAAAAACGTTTAATAATTACAAAGCGGTTACACATTGTTACTATTATAACTCATTGACCGAAAAAATCAAGTGGTTTTTAGGAATATTGTACATTTGCACAGCTTGTTCGTCAAAATGCACATTTTATTTTAACTGAGATTATTGAATTTAGTGACAATTTTTCCCGCTATGTGTCGGATTTACGCCGATGTTCAAATTTTCTTTGTGTACTTTTTTTTCAGTCATAAATGCAGAAATACCTTATTTTGCCGTTTTTCAGCCCCGATATGCGGAAAAATCAGTCTGTCCGGATATACTATATTATATAATTCTGCCATGTGTTCCGCCTTGACAAGCCCGCCTGCTCGTGTTATTATTTATATATATGAATCCATATTTGCAAAGGAGAGAAATTACAAGTGCAGCAACAGGTTTTTCCCGTTCTGGGTGATGAAAAAGAGCTTCCGCTGTATGTGATAGGAATCGGTGTTGAATACAGGCAGTTTCCCATAAACCGCCCTTCAGGCTATGAATTTCCGCAGTTTCTCATTACCCGCAGAGGTGCGGGAAAAATTGTTATTAACGGCACAGAGCATGAGCTGACCAAGGATTCGGTCTGCTTTATCCCTGCGGGCTGTCCCCACAGCTATCAGGCGGTGTCTGAGCCGTGGGTGCTCAACTGGGTGTCCTTCAGCGGATATGAATCGGCTTCTCTGCTTGAAAAGTGGGGACTAAATCACTTTGCCGTTCACGGCGGTGCTGACCGTATGCAGCGCATCATCGGCAAGGCATACTATACTATTAAAAGTGACAAGCTTTACGGTGACAAGCTTTACGGAAATCATTACGCTTCCGTTCATCTCTATGACCTGCTGATAGAATACCGCAAGCTGGCAGATAACCGACAGTCGGAGCTTTCCTCAGTGAACACTGCGGCTCTGGCAGATGTTCTTCAGTACATTGAGGACAACTATTTCCAGCAGATAAAGCTCAGCACTCTTTCGGATATTGCAGGCATCACTGAGCAGCATCTTTGCAGGCTATTCAAGCGCAACTTCCGTATGCGCCCCATGGAATATCTGGCAAAGGTAAGGATACAGCACGCAAAGGAAATGCTGGTATTCTCCGACAAGAGCATCTCCGAGATCGCCGAGACTGTGGGATTTCCCGACAGCTCGTATTTCTCTGCGGTCTTTAAAAAGTATGAGCACATACCGCCTGTGGAGTACAGGAGCAAACTATAATAAGGAAGGCATATAAATGAATACACGCCCCAAAGCCACAGGCTGCATAGTTACCTATAATAATGCGGACAAGATAGAAAAAGTGGTCGCTTCCATTCTGGAGCAGACCCGTGATCTGGATTTCAGGCTGATAATATCGGACAATATGTCCGCTGACGGCACTGCGGATATCATACGGCAAAAATTCCCGCAGGTGACTGTGGTGGAGAATCACGAGAACGGCGGATTCGGCAAGGGCCACAACGCCGTCATGGATATGCTTGATTCAGAGTACCATTTTATAATAAACCCCGATATCTTTCTCACCAATGACGCAGTGGGGGAGTTTATTGACTATTTTGAGAGCCATGACGATGTTGTCATGGCGGTGCCCAAGCTTGTTTATGAGGACGGCACGGAGCAGTTCACTCCCAAGCTCACCCCCAGCGTGAAGTACATGATGGGCGGCAGGCTGGAGAAATTCGGCAACCCTTTCAAAAGGTGGCGTGACGAATACACCATGAGGGGGAAGAATGTGACTGAGCCTGTGGACTGCGGCTTCTGCTCGGGCTGCTTTATCTGCATAAGGACTGACATATTTAAAAGTATAGGCGGCTTTGACGAGAGATACTTCCTTTACAGCGAGGATGCAGACCTGACAAGAGAGGCTCAGAAGTACGGCAGGACAATGTATCTGCCCCAGATAAGCGTTACCCATCTGTGGGAGCGTGCGTATATGAAAAGCAATAAGTATTTCCGCATACAGCTCAGATCCATGTTCATGTACTTCAATAAATGGGGCTGGAAATAAGGCTTTTGTGCAGAATAAACTAAAAAATGCGGAAAACGGTGCAGAAAATCTACGCATAAAATTTCCGCAGACTATTGAAAAATGCAGATGCGTGTGTTATAATACTACTTGCGTGACTGCGAATGATATGCGATGAAGCGGAAGGTTGCTTACGGTATGTAAGGGAATTTCCGCAGAGTATGTCCGATTTTAAACCGGGCGGCTGTAATACCGAACACAGTTTAGTGTCTCAAACCGTGGGTCTTTACCCATAGGTGAGTGCTTTGTGTATTTATGCTGAACCCGTCTGACAAGTGATTGTCTGCGGGCTTTTTTATAGCGGTTCCTGCGGAACACACGGCAGCGTGTAAAACGTTTTGGCAGGAAAAGGGTGTTGCAAACTCGTCCCCATGCAAAATTTTATAGGAGGCGATTTAAGTGGCAGTCAATGAAAAAATCAGAATCAAGATCAAGGGTTATGACCATGCTGTAGTAGATGCAGCAGCAGCAAAGATTGTTGATGCAGCTAAGCGCAGCGGTGCAAGAGTTTCCGGTCCTATTCCTCTTCCTACAGACAAGGAGATCGTTACCATTCTCCGTGCTGTACACAAGTATAAGGACAGCCGTGAGCAGTTCGAACTCAGAACTCATAAGAGACTTATTGATGTTCTCCGTCCTACTGCAAAGACTACAGAGGCTCTTCAGGGTCTTGAGCTTCCCGCAGGCGTTGATATCGTAATGGAGATCAAGTAATCCGATCTCAGGCTTAAAGCTAAGATATCCCGACGATGTGGGGTCAATGTTGGTCCGACAGGATCAACCAATTAACCAAGGGAGGAAAAAATCATGACAAAGGCAATCATCGGTAAGAAAATCGGCATGACTCAGATTTTCGATGAAGCAGGAAAGGTTATTCCTGTTACCGTTGTTGAAGCAGGTCCCTGCGTAGTAGTTCAGAAGAAAACCGTTGAAAACGACGGCTACAGCGCAGTACAGTGCGGCTTCGGCGACATCAGAGAGAAGCTCGTCAACAAGCCTATGAAGGGTCACTTCGCAAAGGCTGACGTTGCTCTCAAGAGAACACTTAAGGAGTTCAGACTCGACAATGCAGAGTCCCTTAACGTGGGCGACGTACTCAAGGCTGATTCTTTCGAGGTAGGCGACATCGTTGATGTTTGCGGTACTTCAAAGGGTAAGGGCTTCCAGGGTACTATCAAGAGAAATAACAATGCAAGACTTAAGGAAACTCACGGTACCGGTCCTGTTCACAGACACGCAGGTTCCATGGGTGCGTGCTCTTCCCCTTCAAGAATCTTCAAGGGCAAGGCTCTCCCCGGACACATGGGTGCTGAAAAGGTAACCGTTCAGAACCTTGAGATCGTTAAGATCGATGCTGAAAACAACCTTATCGCAGTTAAGGGCGCAATTCCCGGTCCTAAGAACGGTATTGTAACAATCGTTGACTGCGTTAAGAAAGCTTAATGGAAGGAGGAAGCGATAATGCCTAATATCAAAGTTATGGACATGACAGGTAATGAGGTTTCCAACATTGAGCTGTCAGATGCAATTTTCGGTATTACTCCCAATGTTCCTGCTATGCACACAATGGTTGTAAATTACCTTGCTAACCAGAGACAGGGCACACAGTCCACTCTTACCCGTACAGAGGTAAGCGGCGGCGGAAGAAAGCCCTGGAGACAGAAGGGTACAGGTCACGCAAGACAGGGTTCTACCCGTGCTCCTCAGTGGACACACGGCGGTATTGCTCTCGGACCTAAGCCCAGAACCTATCGTTTCACTGTAAACAAGAAGCTCAAGAGACTGGCTATGAAGTCTGCTCTTTCTTCTAAGGTTCTTTCCGGCGATATGATCGTTCTCGACGCTATCGCTGTGAACGAGTACAAGACCAAGGATATCGTTAAGATGCTCAAGGCTGTCGGCGCTGAGGGACAGAAGGCTCTCATCGTTATGCCCGAGGTTGACTCTAAGGTCATCAAGAGCGCATCTAATATCCCCGGCGTTAAGACCGCTCTCGTAAACACAATCAACGTTTACGACATCCTCAACTACGACAAGTTTGTTGTTGTAAAGGATGCGGTTGCAAAGATTGAGGAGGTGTACGCATAATGACTGCACAGGATATCGTTATCAAGCCCATCATCTCTGAGAAGAGCATTGGCGGACTGCAGGAAAACAAATACACTTTCAAGGTTGCTAAGGATGCTAACAAGATCGAGATCGCTAAGGCTGTTGAAGAGCTCTTCGGCGTTAAGGTCGCAAGCGTTAACACCATGAATTGCAGAGGACGTGCTAAGAGAGTAGGCCTGAGCAGAGGCACAACTCCCGCTTGGAAGAAGGCAATCGTTACTCTGACTGCTGATTCAAAGACTATCGAATTCTTTGACGGCATGATGTAATCCTTTTGGGATCTTCCCGAAACGGAATGTATGGAGAGCATTGCTCTTCGCAAAACCATTTTAAGGAGTTGAAATCACATGGCAATTAAGTCATATAAGCCTACGTCCCCTTCAAGACGTCAGATGACTGTTACTGACTACAGCGAGCTTTCCAAGGTAGCTCCTGAAAAGAGCCTCCTCGCTTCTCTCGATAAGAAGGCAGGAAGAAACAGCTATGGTCGTATCACTGTTCGTCACAGAGGCGGCGGAAACAGAAGAAAGTACAGAATCATCGATTTCAAGAGAGATAAGCAGGGCATGAACGCTACTGTTCTTACTCTTGAGTACGATCCTAACAGAAGCTCCTTCATCGCTCTCGTTCAGTACGAGGACGGCGAGAAGAGATATATCATCGCTCCCTACGGCCTTAAGGTAGGCGACGTTGTAAGAGCAGGTTCCGATGCTGATATCAAGCCCGGTAACGCACTTGCACTTGCTGATATCCCCGTAGGTACCTTCATTCACAACCTTGAGCTTTATCCCGGCAAGGGCGCTCAGCTCGTAAGAGCAGCAGGCAACATGGCTCAGCTCATGGGTAAGGAAGATGAGTACGCACTCGTAAGACTTCCTTCCGGTGAAATGAGAAAGATCGCTGCTGAGTGCATGGCTACTATTGGCCAGGTAGGCAACATCGATCACGAGAACGTTAACCTCGGTAAGGCTGGACGTACCCGTCACAAGGGCATCAGACCTACAGTTCGTGGTTCTGTCATGAACCCCAACGATCACCCCCACGGCGGTGGTGAAGGTAAGTCTCCTGTCGGCCGTCCCGGACCTGTTACTCCTTGGGGCAAGCCCGCACTCGGTTACAAGACCAGAGCTACTCATAACCGTTCCGATAAGTTCATCGTTAAGAGAAGAAACGGTAAGTAATCATATGCTGCATGACGCAGCGTAAACTTCAAAATATTATTATACTCATGGATTCGTAAAGGGGAGAAGTGCTGATTTTGTCAAGCACAAAATCAGCAGTATCTTGCCTCTAAACATCTGAGAGGGGAGGAAAACCAATGAGCAGAAGTATCAAGAAGGGACCTTACGTACAGGAAGTCCTTTTAAAGAGAGTTATTGCCATGAATGAGGCCGGCGAGAAGAAGGTACTCAAGACATGGAGCAGATCCTCAACAATTTTCCCTGATTTCGTAGGACACACATTCGCTGTCCACGACGGAAGAAAGCACGTTCCCGTATATGTTACGGAGGATATGGTAGGTCACAAGCTCGGCGAGTTCGCACCTACAAGAACATTCAAGGGCCATGCAGGCTCCAAGACATCCAACAACGGTAAGTAAGGTAGAGAGGAGAGATTTTTAAATGGAAGCAAGAGCATCATTAACTAATGCTCGCATAGCACCCAGAAAGGTTCAGATCGTTCTCGACCTCATCAGAGGCAAGGACGTTGAAACTGCTATGGCGATTTTAAAGTACACACCTAAGTCTGCCTGCGAATACCTGGAGAAGCTTTTGAAGTCTGCTGTTGCAAACGCTGAAAATAACTTCGGAATGAACAAGGAGAATCTCATTGTTTCCGAGTGCTTCGTTTGCCCCGGACCTATCATGAAGCGCATTATGCCTCGTGCACAGGGCAGAGCTTTCCGCATCAACAAGAGAACATCCAACGTTACTCTCGTTGTAGCAGAAAAAGAATAAGTCGAAAGAGGAGGTAAATTATGGGACAGAAAGTTAATCCCCACGGTCTGCGTGTAGGCGTTATCCAGGACTGGGATTCCCGTTGGTTTGCAAATAAGGCTGCTTTCGGCGACACTCTTGTTGAGGACTACAACGTTCGTAATTTCATCAAGAAGAGCCTCAAGGACGCAGGTGTTCCTAAGGTTGAGATCGAAAGATATGCCGATAAGGTAAGAATTCACGTTTACTGCGCTAAGCCCGGTATCGTTATCGGACGCGGCGGCGAAAATATTGAAAAGCTCCGTCTCAGCGTTGAAAAGATGATGGGCAAGTCTGTTTACATCAACATCGTTGAAGTAAAGCAGCCTGACCTCAACGCTACTCTCGTTGCTGAGAACATCGCTACTCAGCTTGAGAACCGTGTATCCTACAGAAGAGCTATGAAGCAGGCTATCGGCCGTTCCATGAAGCTCGGCGCTAAGGGTATCAAGGTTAAGGTAGGCGGCCGTCTTGCAGGTGCTGAAATCGCAAGATCCGAGACTTACCACGAGGGTACTATTCCCCTTCAGACAATCCGTGCCGATATTGACTACGGTTTTGCTGAGGCTCACACCACTTACGGCCGTCTGGGCGTAAAGGTTTGGATCTACAAGGGTGAGATCCTTAAGGGCGAGGCTTCCGCAGCAAGAGTTAACAAGGCTCCCGCTGAAAAGCCTGAGAGAAAGCGCCGCAACAATGACGGCAAGAGACGTGAGGGCGGTTACAGACCCCGCTCCAATAAGAATGAAGGAGGTAATGCATAATGCTGCTTCCCAAGAGAGTTAAGTACAGAAGAGTTCAGAGAGGAAGACTTACCGGTAAGGCTCTCAGAGGAAACAAGGTTTCCAACGGTGAGTATGGTCTTCAGGCTCTTGAGCCCGCTTGGATCACCTCCAACCAGATCGAGGCTGCCCGTATCGCTATGACAAGATACATCAAGAGAGGCGGACAGGTTTGGATCAAGATTTTCCCCGACAAGCCCATCACTGAGAAGCCCGCTGAAACCCGAATGGGTTCCGGTAAAGGTTCTCCCGAATACTGGGTTGCTGTCGTAAAGCCCGGAAGAGTTCTTTTTGAAATTGCCGGCGTTCCCGAGGAGACTGCAAGAGAGGCTATGCGTCTCGCTATGCACAAGCTCCCCATCAAGTGCAAGTTTGTAGCTAAGGAAGAGGAGGCGAGCAACTAATGAAGGCTTCAGAAATCAGAGATATGACTGCACAGGAGCTGGAAAACAAGCTCGTTGACCTTAAGAAAGAGCTTTTCGCTCTTCGCTTCCAGCACACTGTAAACCAGCTTGACAATCCCGCAAGATTAAAGGCTGTTAAGAAGGACATTGCCCGCATCAAGACCATTATGCGTGAGCAGTCCAATGCTCAGTAAGTGAAGGGAGGACATTATAATGGCTGAAAGAAATCTTAGAAAAACAAGAGTAGGCAAGGTAGTTTCCAATAAGATGGATAAGACTATCGTTGTTGCAATTCAGGATAATGTAAAGCACCCCCTTTACAAGAAGATCATCAAGAGAACCATTAAGCTCAAGGCTCACGACGAGCAGAATGTCTGCAACATCGGCGACAGAGTTGAGATCATGGAGACTCGTCCTCTTTCTAAGGATAAGAGATGGAGACTTGTTGAGGTTATCGAAAAGGCTAAGTAATCTTTGCTTGAAATTTGTCTAAAATGCCAAGGGGTAATTTTGCCCTGCGGTATTGACAAATGCCTTGCGGTATGTTATAATCTTAATGTTGCCGTTACAGGTCGGATGTAACATTTACTACGAAACACACGGCAGCGTTGAGACGATATAATTTATTTAATGTGATCAATCGGTATCAGGCAGGTCAAAACCTGCCTAATGCCGTATTTCACTGTTAAGGAAGGAGTTAATGCGCTGTGATACAGATGCAGACTTATTTAAAGGTCGCTGATAACACAGGTGCCAAGGAGCTTATGTGCATCAGAGTTCTGGGCGGCACACGCAGAAGATATGCTAATATCGGCGATGTAGTTGTTGCTTCCGTTAAAAAAGCAACACCAGGCGGCGTTGTTAAGAAGGGCGACGTTGTTAAGGCAGTAATCGTTCGTTCCGCAAAGGGTCTCCGCAGAGAAGACGGAACTTACATCCGTTTTGATGAGAACGCAGCAGTTATCATCAAGGAGGACAAGAACCCCAAGGGAACACGTATTTTCGGACCTGTTGCTCGTGAGCTCCGTGATAAGGACTTTACAAAGATCCTTTCTCTGGCTCCCGAAGTACTTTAATGGAGGTGCCGAGTTATGAATAAGTTACACGTTAAAACCGGCGATACTGTTGTTATCCTTTCCGGTAAGGACAAGGGCAAGCAGGGCAAGGTTCTTGAGGTTTCCCCCAAGGAGCAGAAGGTTATCGTTGAAGGTCTCAATATCGTTACCAAGCATGTTAAGCCCCGTCAGATGGGCCAGCAGGGCGGCATCGTAAAGTGCGAAGCTCCCCTTTATGCCTGCAAGGTTATGGCTGTTTGCCCTCACTGCGGCAAGCCTACCAGACTTGGTCACAAGATCGAAGCTGACGGCAGCAAGTCCAGAGTTTGCAAGAATGCAGACTGCGGCAAATCTTATTGATGAAAGGAGTTACCTACCATGGCAGCAAATCTTAAGGAATTATATGTCAGCACAGTAGCTCCCTCACTTATGAAGAAGTTCAGCTACAAGAGCGTTATGCAGATCCCCAAGATCGACAAGGTTGTTATCAATGTCGGCGCAGGCGAGGCTAAGGACAATTCCAAGGTCATCGACGCTATCATGAACGACCTGGCTCTTATCACAGGTCAGAAGCCTGTTGTTTGCCGTGCTAAGAAGTCTGTGGCAAACTTCAAAATCCGTGAGGGCATGCCTATCGGCGTAAAGGTTACTCTCAGAGGCGAAAAGATGTACGAATTCCTCGACAGACTTTTCAATGTTGCGTTCCCTCGTGTACGTGACTTCAGAGGAATCAACGGCAACTCCTTCGACGGCAGAGGAAATTACTCCACCGGTATCAAGGAGCAGCTCATTTTCCCTGAAATTGAGTACGATAAAATAGATAAGGTTCGTGGTATGGATATCAACATTATCACTACCGCAAACACAGACGAAGAAGCTAAGGAGCTCCTCGAGCTCATGGGCGCTCCGTTTGCAAAGTAATTGGGAGGTTTAATTAAATGGCTAAAACTTCAATGAAGATCAAGCAGCAGAGAACTCCTAAGTACTCTACAAGAGCTTATAACAGATGCAAAATCTGTGGCAGACCCCACGCTTACATGAGAAAGTTCGGAATTTGCAGAATCTGCTTCAGAGAGCTTGCTCACAAGGGTCAGATCCCCGGCGTTAAGAAGGCAAGCTGGTAATCAAATTACCACAGGCTGATCTCGTCTTAAACCGCTGAATTTTTACAAGGAGGTTAAAGGTATGCAAATTACCGATTCAATTGCCGATATCCTTACAAGAATCCGTAACGCTAACACTGCTAAGCACGCTACTGTAGATGTGCCCGCTTCCAATATGAAGAAGGCAATCGCTCAGATTCTTGTTGATGAAGGCTATATCAAGAGCTATCAGATAATTGACGACGGCAAGCAGGGTATCATCAGAATTACCCTCAAGTACGGCGAAAATAAATCTCAGGTTATCACCGGCCTGCGCAGAGTTTCCAAGCCCGGTCTCCGCATTTACTCCAGCTGTGAGGATATGCCCAAGGTCATGAAGGGCCTCGGAATTGCTATTGTGTCAACTTCCAAGGGAGTTATGACTGACAAGAAGGCAAGAGAGCTTAACGTTGGCGGCGAAGTCCTTGCATTTATTTGGTAAGGAGGAACACGTACAATGTCAAGAATAGGTAGAAAGCCAATAGCTGTTCCCGCAGGCGTTGATGTTAAGATCGACGGTCACGTTGTTACCGTTAAGGGTCCTAAGGGTACACTTACCAAGTCCTTCCACAAGGATATGATCATCAAGCTGGAAGGCAACGAAATCATCGTTGAGCGTCCTACTGAGGATAAGCTCCACAAGTCACTCCACGGTCTTACAAGAACTCTCGTATCCAACATGGTTGAAGGTGTTACACACGGCTTCTCCAAGTCCCTCGATATCGACGGTATCGGTTACAGAGCTCAGAAGCAGGGCAAGAATCTCGTTATGAACCTTGGTTATTCACACCAGGTTATCGTTCCTGAGATCGATGGCATCACCATTGATGTTCCCGCTGCTACCAAGATCATCGTAAACGGCATCGACAAGCAGGCTGTTGGTCAGTTTGCTGCTGAGATCCGTGAGAAGAGACCTCCCGAGCCTTATAAGGGCAAGGGCATCCACTACACCGGCGAGCATATCATCCGCAAGGAAGGTAAGGCCGGTAAGGGTAAGAAGTAATTTTTTACCGAATTTACGTTTTCCCTCAATACGAAAGAGAATGGGACAGTTGTTACTACTATTCTCCAGTTTGATAAGGAGTTGAATATTAAATGGTTAAGCAGATGAACAGAAAGGCTGCAAGAGCCAAGAGACAGGCAAGAGTTCGTTATAAGATCAGCGGTACTGCTACCTGCCCCAGACTCAATGTATTCCGCAGCTCCAAGCATATTTATGCGCAGCTTATCGATGATGTTGCAGGCGTAACTCTGGCAAGCGCTTCCTCTATGGACAAGGGCTTCGAGGGCAATGGCGGCAACAAGGACGGCGCATTCAAGGTTGGCGAGGCTATCGCTGCCGCTGCTAAGGAAAAGGGTATCACCGATGTTGTTTTCGACAGAGCAGGTTACCTTTATCACGGCAGAGTTGCTCAGCTTGCAGACGGTGCAAGACAGGGCGGTCTTAACTTCTGATTTATTTTAAATCGGATAACTTTTAAAGGAGGTTATACTTTTGGCTAAGATAGATGCTACTAATCTCGAGCTCACCGAAAAGGTCGTTGCCATTAACAGAGTTTCCAAGACTGTTAAGGGCGGTCGTATCTTCAAGTTCGCCGCTCTCGTTGTAGTCGGCGACGGAAACGGTACCGTTGGCTTCGGTATCGGAAAGTCCGGAGAAGTTCCTGACGCTATCCGCAAGGGTATCGAAGATGCTAAGAAGAATTTAATCAAGATTTCCCTCAGAGGCTCTACCATTCCTCACGAGGTTATCGGCGAATTCGGCGCAGGCCGTGTTCTCATGAAGCCCGCTGCTCCCGGTACCGGTGTTATCGCAGGTGGTCCTGTTCGTGCCGTTATCGAAGTTGCCGGTATCAAGGATATCAGAACCAAGTCTCTTCGTTCCAACAATGCTTGCAACGTTGTAAGAGCTACCCTTCAGGGTCTCTCCAGCTTACGCAGCGCTAAGGAAGTTGCTGAAGTAAGAGGCAAATCCGTTAAGGAAATTTTAGGCTAAGGAGGATGACAGTAATGGTTACCATTAAGCTCGTAAAAAGTCTTAACAGCTGTAAGAAAGACCAGATCGCTACTGCTAATTCCCTCGGTCTTAGAAAAATCGGCGATACTACTACTCAGCAGGATAACGCTGCTGTTCAGGGTAAAATCAAGAAGATTTCCCACCTCGTTAATGTAACTAACGCTTAAATTGCAGGGAGGTGCGATTGATATGAAGTTATATGAACTTTCTCCTGCCGCTGGCTCCGTAAAGGATGTCAAGAGAATCGGCAGAGGTCACGGCTCCGGCAACGGCAAGACTGCCGGCAAGGGCCACAAGGGACAGAATGCCCGTTCAGGCGGCGGCGTAAGACCCGGCTTTGAAGGCGGCCAGATGCCCATGACCAGAAGAATCCCTAAGAGAGGATTCAACAACATTTTCGCTACTAAGTACTCCGTTGTTAATGTTTCTGATCTTGACCAGTTTGTTGACGGTACAGTTGTTGACGCTGATCTCCTCAAGGCAAGCGGTCTCATCAAGAAGACCAACGACGGCGTTAAAATCCTCGGCAATGGTGAACTCACCAAGAATCTTACCGTTAAGGCTGCAGCTTTTTCCGCTTCAGCTAAGGAAAAAATCGAGAAAGCAGGCGGGAAGGCTGAGGTGATGTAATGTGTTCGAGACCATGCGCAATGCTTGGAAAACACCTGAGCTGAGAAAAAAGCTCTTATACACATTACTCATTATCGTTATCTTCCGTCTCGGATGCGCAATTCCCGTTCCCTTCCTTGACCCCAATGCTCTTTCAAACATTGTTCAGGACGGAAACATATTCGGATATCTGGATATGCTCTCGGGCGGCGCTCTCTCAAAGGGCACAGTATTTGCTCTTTCAATTCAGCCGTATATCAACGCTTCGATCATCGTGCAGCTTCTCACCTATGCGCTTCCTCCTCTGGAAAATCTCCAGAAGGAAGGCGAAGAGGGAAGAAAGAAGATACAGAAGATCACAGGATATGTGGCACTGGCTATCTCACTGGTTATGTCCTACGCTTATTACCTCACTATGAGAAAGATGGGCGCTGTTGATTACATCTCAGGCTTTGAAGGCGTGTTCGCTGCTATAGTTATTATGGCAGTATTCACCGCAGGTTCAAACCTCATCGTTTTCCTCGGCAACCTGGTAAACGAAAACGGTATCGGAAACGGTATCTCGATTATCCTCTTCGCCGGAATCGTCGCAAGATGCCCCAGCGATGTAAAGGATATGGTTGAGCTCGCAATAAGCGACCCCAACAAGTACGTTTTCCCCGTTATCTTCGTTCTTCTCATTTATGTTGTAATGATCGGCTTCATCGTTCTTATGAACGAGGCTGAAAGACGTATTCCCATTCAGTACGCTAAGCGTGTTGTGGGAAGAAAGCAGTACGGCGGTCAGAACACTCACATTCCCGTAAAGATCGCAATGAGCGGCGTTATGCCTATCATCTTCGCAATGGCATTCATGTCCATTCCTCAGACGATCGAAATGTTCGTTGCAGCACCTACAGGTGATCCTGCAACATGGAGCTTTGGTCAGAAATTCTATCACGGATTCCTGAACTTCTTCAACTACTCCAGCGGCTGGTATGCAGTGATTTACTTCATTCTCATCATTGCATTCAACTATTTCTACGTTTCAATGCAGTACAATCCTATTGAGATCGCAAACAACCTCCGTCAGAACAACGGCGGTATCCCCGGTATAAGACCCGGTAAGCCTACCAGCGATTTCATTCAGAGAGTACTTTCCAAGATTACTCTTATCGGCGCTGTATGCCTCGGTATCATCGCTATCTTCCCCATTCTGTTCCATATGGCAGTTCCTGCTATGAACATCTCCATGGGCGGTACTTCGATACTGATCATCGTAAGCGTTGTACTTGAAACCGTCAGAACTATGGAGTCCCAGATGATGATGCGTCATCACAAGGGCTTCCTTGAATAATTCACTTACCCCGAAACTCTGAAAGGACGAAATGTATGAATCTTATTTTGCTCGGCGCTCCCGGCGCAGGCAAGGGCACTCAGGCTGAAGTGATCAGCAATGCTCTTAACATTCCCCAGATTTCTACAGGCAATATTCTCAGAGCAGCCGTAAAGAACGGTACAGAGTACGGTCTTAAGGCAAAGAGCTTTATGGACGCAGGCGCTCTTGTTCCTGATGAGGTTGTTATCGGTATCCTGAAAGACAGGATCGCTGAGGACGACTGCAAGAACGGCTTTATTCTTGACGGATTCCCCAGAACAGTTCCCCAGGCTGAGGCTCTGGAGACTATGGGCGTTCAGATCGACAAGGTAATCGAGATCTCCGTTCCCGATGAGGCTATCAAGGCTCGTCTGGGCGGCAGAAGAGTCTGCGAGAGCTGCGGCGCTACCTATCACGTTGAGTTCAACCCTCCCAAGGTAGAGGGCAAATGCGACAAGTGCGGCGGCAACGCTGTTCAGCGTAAGGACGATGCTCCCGAAACTGTAATCAACAGACTGAAAACATACCATGAGGCTACTGCTCCCCTCGTAGATTTCTATAAGGGCAGAGGTAAGCTCAGAACTGTTATCGGTCAGGCTGAGGTAGCTGATACCTCCAAGCTTGTTCTTGAAGCAGTAAATGCCTGATTATTACAGAAGAAGGCGCAGCAATGATTAGTGTTAAATCCAGATCCGAGTTGGAAAAAATGCGCAAGGCCGGTATTATTGCCGGTAATGCGCTCCACTTCGGAGGACAGTCAATAAAAGTCGGTATGACCACTTATGAGCTGGATAAGATAATCCACGATTACATCGTTAAGCACGGTGCAACTCCCTCTTTCTTGGGATACGGCGGATTCCCCGCTTCGGCGTGCATTTCGATAAACAACAAGGTCATCCATGGTATCCCGTCCAAGCATGAACACATCAAGGACGGCGATATCGTGAGCATTGATGTGGGAGCTTATATAGACGGTTTCCACGGAGATACTGCTTATACGTTTGCTGTCGGAAATGTTTCTGAGGAAGCTGCACAGCTTCTCAAGGTCACCAAGGAAGGCCTTTTCAAGGGTATTGAACAGGCTGTCCCCGGTAACCGTGTGGGAGATATCTCCCATGCAGTTGAGGAGTACTGCTCTTCTTACGGATACGGTATCGTCAAGAACTATGTCGGTCACGGCGTAGGCGCAAAGCTCCATGAGTCCCCTGAGGTGCCTAACTTCGGTAAGGCCGGCAGAGGTCCAAGGCTTGTTGCGGGCATGACGATCGCCATCGAGCCGATGATCAATGCAGTAGGTGAGGACGTTAAGGTTCTTCCCGACGGCTGGACTGTATTGACAAAATCCGGTTCACTCTCCGCTCACTTTGAGCATTCAGTCGCAATCACGTCCGATGGGCCGGTAATTCTTACCATGCCCACAATCGTTTAAGAGGGGGACGCTGATGTGGAAGCAATCACCGGCAGGATAGTCCGCAGCCTTGCAGGCAGGGACAAAGGAAATTTTCTTGTTGTCATCAAAGCGGACGAGAATTTCGTCTATCTGGCAGACGGAAAAGAGCGAAAGCTTGCTTCTCCCAAAAAGAAGCGCATAAAGCATACAGCTTTTACCAATACTGTCATAGATACGGAAACTCTTACCGATAAGAAGCTCAGAAGCGTTATTGCGGAATATTCCTCGTCGGAAAATTCCTGATAATTAACCGAAACCGAAATCCAAGGAGGCTGTCAGCTTGTCTAAGGAAGATGTAATTGAGATTGAGGGTACCGTTATCGAGGCTCTCCCCAACGCCAACTTTCAGGTTGAGCTTGCAAACGGACATAAAATTCTTGCTCACGTATCGGGCAAACTGAGAATGAACTATATCAGAATCGTTCCCGGCGACAAGGTAACCGTTGAAATGTCACCCTATGACCTGTCCAAGGGCAGGATCACATGGAGAGCAAAGTGATGCGGATTTACCGCTAAAACAACCATTTGAGAAGGAGGATTATCATGAAAGTAAGACCTTCCGTAAAGCCTATCTGCGAAAAGTGCAAAGTTATCAAGAGAAAAGGCAAGGTTATGATCATTTGCGAAAATCCTAAGCATAAGCAGCGTCAGGGCTGAATGCTGTTGTTGGCATAAGGCTTATGCCTGCATGAGCTTCATGCCTGCATGAAATAAGGATTATTATATATCGCCATAAAAACACATGGACGTAAAGTCTAAATTTAATTCGGAGGTGCATTTTTAATGGCACGTATTGCCGGTGTTGACCTTCCCAAGAATAAGAGAGTTGAAATCGGACTCACTTATATCTACGGAATAGGCCGTAAATCTGCGGATGAAATTCTCGCAAACACAGGTGTAAACCCTGATATCAGAGTCAAGGACCTCAGCGAAGACGATGTTGCTAAGCTCCGTGACTATATCGACCACAACTTCATGGTTGAGGGCGACCTTAGAAGACACGTTGCTCTCAACATTAAGAGACTTGTTGAAATCGGCTGCTACAGAGGCGTTCGTCACCGCAAGGGTCTCCCCGTAAGAGGTCAGAGAACCAAGACTAACGCAAGAACCCGCAAGGGTCCTGTAAAGACCATCGCTAACAAGAAGAAGTAAGGAGGGATTGAACAATGGCTCAGGTCAAGGGTAAAAAAGCTACTACCATCAGAAGACGTCGTGAACGTAAGAACATTGAAAATGGCGCTGTTCATATCCAGTCCACTTTCAACAACACAATCGTAACCATCACCGATACTCAGGGCAACGCACTTTCTTGGGCGTCCGCCGGCGGACTCGGTTTCAGAGGATCCAAGAAGTCCACTCCTTTCGCTGCTCAGACTGCTGCTGAAACTGCTGCAAGAGCTGCTATGGAGCACGGTCTTAAGACTGTCGAGGTTTACGTTAAGGGCCCCGGCGCAGGAAGAGAAGCTGCTATCAGAGCTCTCCAGACTGTAGGTCTTGAGGTTAGACTTATCAAGGATGTAACCCCCATTCCCCACAACGGATGCCGTCCTCCTAAGAGAAGACGTGTCTAATTTACAGGAGGTGTTATTGCAATGGCTTTAAATAAAGAACCTATCTTAAAGAGATGCAGATACCTTGGTATCAGCCCTATGGTTATGGGTATTTCCAAGGAGTCCAACAGAAACCCCGGCGCTAACAACAGAAGAAAGGTTTCTGAATACGGCACTCAGCTCAAGGAAAAGCAGAAGCTCAAGTTCATCTACGGCGTTCTTGAGAAGCCTTTCCACCACTATTTTGAGATTGCTTCCAAGATGGAGGGCAAGGCCGGTGATAACCTTATCACTATCCTCGAGTCCCGTCTTGACAATGTTGTTTACAGAATGGGCCTTGCTCTTACAAGAAGAGAAGCAAGACAGCTCGTTACTCACAGACATTTCACTGTAAACGGCAAGCGTGTAAATATCCCCTCTTACCGTGTTAAGGAGGGCGACGTTATCGCTCTTTACGAGGGCAGCCGCAGCAGTGCCAAGTTCAAGGATGTTGTTGAGCAGACCGCTAACAGAGTAGTTCCTCTCTGGCTCGAAGCTGATAAGGCTAACTTCTCTGCTAAGGTTGTTCGTATGCCTCTTACAGAGGATCTCGATTACGAGACTCAGACACACCTGATCGTCGAGCTGTACTCCAAGTAATAACTACTTTGAGTCTGCTCAACACCACATTGCGACTATAGGAGGGTTTTATAAATGCTTGAAAAAATCGAAAAGCCGGAAATTGAGACCGTCAAGCTGGAGCCTAATGGCACTTACGGTATGTTCGTTCTTGCTCCTCTCGAGCGCGGCTATGGTACTACTCTGGGCAACAGCCTCAGACGTGTACTGCTCTCCTCGCTTCCGGGTGTTGCTGTCACCTCTGTAAAGATTGACGGTGTGCACCACGAATTATCTACTATTCCCGGGGTTAAGGAGGATGTCACTGAGATCATCCTTAACCTTAAGGGTCTTACTGCAAAGCTCTATGGCGAAGGCCCCAAGACCATTTATATTGAGGCTGAGGACGAATGTGAAGTCACCGCCGGAGATATCAAGACCGATTCTGAGGTCGATATTCTTGTTCCAGAGATGCACATTGCTACTCTGGGCAAGGACGCTAAGCTTTATATGGAGATCACCATTGACCGTGGCAGAGGATACGTTCCTGCTGAAAAGAACAAGCAGCTTTTCAACCTCGGTATCGATGTGATCGCCGTTGACTCTATCTACACGCCTGTACTGAAAGTAAACTTCCGTGTCGAGGATACTCGTCTCGGTCAGGTTACAGACTACGATAAGCTTATCCTTGAGGTATGGACCGATGGTACCGTATCCGCTAAGGAAGCCGTGTCTCAGGCAGCCAATCTCCTCATTGAGCATCTGAAATCCTTCAGTAATCTCTCTGATGAGTCCGCTATCACCGAAATCATGGTGGAGAAGGACGATAAGGGCAAGGAGAAGATCCTTGAGATGACCATTGAGGAACTTGACTTGTCAGTACGTTCCTTTAACTGCTTGAAGCGTGCGGGAATAAATACTGTTGAAGATCTGATCAGTAAATCAGAAGAAGAAATGATGAAGGTTAGAAACCTCGGTAAGAAGTCCTTTGACGAGGTTAAGGAGAAGCTCCAGTCCCTGGGATTCGACCTTAACGCCGATGATGAATAACCGTTCCAATTATTGGTAAGGAGTGATCATAATGCCGGGAACCAGAAAACTGGGCCGTACAAGCGACCATAGAAAGGCTATGCTGAGAGCTATGGTTACTTTCCTGCTTGAAAATGGCAGAATTGAAACTACAGTTACAAGAGCTAAGGAAGTCCGCTCTATGGCTGAAAAGATGATTACAATAGCTAAGACTAACGACCTCCACTCCAAGCGTCAGGTTCTTGCCTACGTTACTAAGGAAGATGTTGTTAAGAAGCTGTTTGACGAGATTGCACCTAAGTATGCAGACGTTAACGGTGGTTATACCAGAATCGTTAAGATCGGTCCCCGTCGTGGCGATGCTGCTGAGATGGCAGTTATCGAGCTCGTTTGATTTAATTAAATCAATTAAAGTCCGTCCCGTTTGGGGCGGACTTTTTTTATAAAGTATAGTCAATCTTTATGTACCTTAATGATCTCTGCCATTTTTACAGTGACAGTATAGCTTTTATTTACCTTCAGCCTATCATAGATCATTAACGAGCAGCCTAATGTGTGCACCTTTGAGGAATTTTCATACAGGCAATCAACCGTATAATGAGTTACTGTTACCTGCTTTGAGCGAGTGGGACTAAGTCCCTGATAGTAAGTGGATCTTTTATTCAGGACAACTATTTCATGTTTTTTTCCACGGTAAAAAACGAAAACGAAAAAGATGATTAAAAAGAATCCGATAATTATGACAACAATAGCAGTCTGCATTACCTGAGATACATTGTCCATGAATTACCCCACTTTCATTTTATACCCTGCACCTGAACTCAGGCACTTTCTCTTCCATATACACCCTCAGCGCACAATGCTCGCAGTCGGGCTTGCGTGCGGTGCAGGTGTCTCTGCCGAAAAGCACCAGACGGTGGCAGAAATCCGAGCTTTTTTCCGGCGGGATAAGCTTTTTAAGGTCGGTCTCAACCTTTTTCGGGTCCTTTGAATCGGTCAGTCCGAAGCGGTTGGTTATCCTTATGCAGTGAGTGTCCGCAACGATGGCGGGCTTGTGGTGAACATCGCCCATAATAAGGTTGGCGGTCTTTCTGCCAATGCCCGAAAGCTTGGTCAGCTCCTCAATGGTGTCGGGGATAACCCCGTTCAGGTCGTAGTAAAGGGCGTGGGTCATCTCAACTATGCTCTTTGCCTTGGTCTTGTACAGTCCGCAGGGACGTATTATCTCCGCCACATCGTCAATATCTGCGTCCGCAAAGCTTTTCAGGGTGGGATATGCGGCGAAAAGCTCCTTTGTAACGATGTTCACACGGGCGTCGGTGCACTGGGCGGACAGTCTGCCTGCTATCATCAGCTCGTAAGGCTCCCTGTATGTAAGTGAGCAGAGGGCATCGGGATATATTTTTTCGAGACATTCAACAAGCGCCTCGGCGGTTTCTTTAAGGGACATAACATCATTCCTCCCATAGGCTTCTTTAACAATAATTATACCACACAGATATACTTTTTGCAATAGAGATATCCCTGTGAAAAATTACCGATGATATTATATTTTGATTGACATTTATGACGAAATGTGTTAAAATAATTATGCTAAATGTTTGAAAATATTTGCTTATCGGAGGAAAGATATGAAGGAGAAAATGCTTGGAAAACGAATTGCTGCGGGGATTGCGGCAATTATGACAGCAGCGACATTATGCGCCTGCGATGATCTTGATGAATATGACGATTATTCGGAGGAAGACACCTCCGAACAGACAGTTGCTTCCCGTTCAGAGGAAGTCACCGAAGCTCTCAGCGACAGATCATCTGAAAGCTTTAACGGCAGAGGCTCAAAGCTGAACCTTGACAGCAACGGGGGAGTGTCCATTACAAGACTGGCGAGGGATAATTCCGCTCCCATGGGCGATGCTGACACCTGGACAGTGTTTGTATATATGTGCGGAAGCGACCTTGAAAGCGAGAACGGTCTGGCAGTTGATGATATCGAGGAAATGGCGAACGCATACACAGGCGATAATGTCCGCTTTGTGGTGCAGACAGGCGGAAGCACCCGGTGGAACGGCTATGATATTTCAGCGGACAGTCTCCAGAGGTTCGAGGTAACAGGCGGCGGTGTTTATCTGGTTGACGAGGTATCAGATGCAGATATGGGTCAGGAGCAGACGCTGGAGGACTTCCTCAGATGGGGCGTGCAGAATTACCCTGCCGACAAAATGGGCGTTGTTTTCTGGAACCACGGCGGCGGAAGCATTACAGGCGTTTGCTTTGACGAAAAGAACGAGTATGATTCCCTTTCCCTTACCGACCTTGACAAGGCTTTCACATCGGTCTTTGACGAAATGACCGACAAGTTCGAGTTCGTGGGCTTTGATGCCTGCCTTATGGCAACGGTTGAGACCGCAAATGTCCTTGTTCCTCACGCAAGATACATGATCGCCTCCGAGGAGACCGAGCCGGGACGTGGCTGGGATTACACCGAGATAGGCAGATATCTGGACGAGAACCCCGGCTGCACAGGCGCACAGGTGGGCAAGGTGGCTGCGGACAGCTTCTATGACTCCTGCGCAGCTTCCGACGAGGAAGCGGGAGCAACATTGTCCGTTACCGACCTTTCAAAGATAGATAAGCTTATCATTGCTATAAACAACGCTGCTGCTTCCATGAACGGCGCTTCGGACGACAGCTCAAATCTTTCGGGCATGGTCCGCTCCATAAGAAACGCCAAGAATTACGGCGGCAACAACAAGTCCGAGGGCTATACAAATATGGTGGATCTGGGCGAGCTGTTCAAGTCCGCCTGCGGCGACAGCGAGGCTCAGGCAGTTATGGACGCTCTGAATGACGCTGTGGTATATAACGTTTACGGCGATGATGAATACGGCTCCAACGGACTTTCAACATATTATCCCCTCAGTATTGAAGGCTCACAGGAGCTTAATATCTTCAAGGATATCTGCGTAAGCCCCCAGTATATGAGCTTTGTGGATAAAATGGCATACGGCTCCGCCAACGGCAGCATTGACGGCTACAGCGACGATATGTGGCTTGACGAAGAGAACGGCTATTGGGACGACGAAAGCTGGGAAGAGACCGATTTCTGGTCATATCTCGATGACCTTATAGGCGGCGGACTGAGCTTTACCGATAATGACAGCAGCATCAACTTTGCAGAGGGGCCTTATCTCAATGATGAGGGCACATTCACCTTTACCCTCGACAGCGGCAGCATTGACAATGTGAGCGGAGTTTACTGCTCCGTTTTCTATGTAGATGAAGAAAACGGCTATTTATATGAGCTGGGCCTCGATAACTATGTTAATGTAGATTGGGACAACGGCACAGTCGAGGATAAGTTCGACGGCCTCTGGTATATGCTGGGCGACGGTCAGGTACTTGCTGCATACATCGTTGAAGAGGGCGAGGACTATGACATTTATACAGCACCAATTCTTCTCAACGGCGAGCAGACCAACCTGCGAATAAAGAAGCAGTATCACGATGACGGCTACGATAACTTTATTCTCGGCACATGGGACGGCATCGACGAGAACGGTCAGGCAGACAAGACCGTAAGAAAGCTCCGGCAGGGCGATGTTATCACTCCCGTATATTACACATATGACGAAAACGGCGAGTATGTGGACGATATGACAGGTGACGAGTACGTATATGACGGCGATACAAAGGTGTATGACAACTTCCTGCCCTCAGCGGACTATCTGTACAGCTTCTGCATAGAGGATATCTTCGGAAACAGCAGCTATACCGATTTTGTTACATTTAATGTAGATGACAGCGGAGCAGTTTCGTTTTATATTGACTGATACAGCAAGGGCTGCTGCATATCGCAGCAGTCCTTTTGTCTGTGATCGCATATGAAAAAGCCGCCTTCAACCTTGACTATTCCCCTGAAAAGCAGTAAAATAAAAACCGAACCCCTGCACTGCTGTGGGCAGCACAGGGATTCGGTTAGGGGAATCAGGAGGTCTGATGTCAGCCGCCGATAAGGCTAAGCATGTAGTTTACTACATCGTCAGCCTCTTCCTCGGTGAGCTGAGTGTATATGGAAGCTATTCCATCGGGTGTTGTGAGCTGGAGAGCAGAGCCGTCATCGGAGATCTGCCAGTCCAGTGCGCCCTGGAGCGCATAGTCTGAGTCATAAAGATAAATGTTGTTGTAGTCAATGCCCCAGATGAACTCGGAAGTAGATGCTGAGCCGTCAGACTCAACTGTTACTGCTTCAAGTGTGCTGTCTGTAATATGAAGAGCCTCTGCAGAGCCATCGCCGACAGTTGCCCAGTATGTGCCCTGCAGGTATTCGCCTACCTTGCACGCAGCTGCCATCTGCTGAACAGCTTCCGCTGCCTGATCGAATGAGTAGCTGTCTGTCTGAGCCATTACGGCGTTGTTGTTGAGCACGAGAACACTGTTCTCACTGTCATAGCTCCAGGGTATCTCTGCGAGCTGCTCGGTATTTGCTTCGTCACTGTAGATGTAAAGGTTCTGGTCGCTTATAGCCCAGTAACCCTCGATAGATGAGCCGTCATTAGCTGCGAAATATACGTATGTTCCGTTGAAGCCCAGCGCATAGCAGTCATAATCGGGGTTCATTCCGACCCAGAGTGTGCCGTCAAGAGCGTTTGCCAGTTCCTGGACTGCATCGCCCAGCTCGTCACTGCTCTCATCTGCTGCTTCGGTGTCTTCCTCGGTGTCTTCCTCGGTGTCTTCCTCGGTGTCAGCTTCGTCTGTGTCGTCGCTGCTGTCGTACTCAGCGTCCTGTACCTCTGCTGCGTTTTCTGCGTCGGCAGAATCATCGTAGGACGTGCTGTCATCTCCGCCGCAGGCTGTGAATGCGGACAGTGCCAGCATTATGGCAAGAGCGGAAATAAGATTTTTTTTCATATGTTTTATTCTCCTTGAGTGGTGTTGCTCTGTATGTGTTCATATGTGTGTGATTTCAGAACCATTAAAGCACTTTTATCATTATACGTATTTTTTGGCTGATTTCAATACTCTTGACGTAAACGTCATATTTTTGTCGTAAAAATCAAACAGTAATCTAAAAATATGTTGCATTTAAGGCAAAAAATATTTAATATCACTAAAATAATACGCAGAAAAGGACGGTAATGCTTATGAAAACTGCTGTTGTCGATGATATGCAGTCGGAAGCCCTACTCCTTGAAGGCTTCCTTAAAGAATATTCGGTCAAAACGGGGCATGATATGGATATTACCTTTTTTTCAGGGGGAGAAAGCTTCCTTGAAGCCTTTGAAAAAGAGGATTTTGACATTATTTTCATGGATATCTACATGAACGGCATAAGCGGCGTGGAAGTGTCAAAAAAGCTTTGGAAAAGCGGCAGAAAGTATGTTCTGGTGTTCCTTATATCGTCATCTGAGCATATGTCCGACGCCTTTGCCTGTCACGCCTTTGACTACCTTTTAAAGCCCGTGACCTACGAGCGGTTGGAAAGGGTCATGAACGATATCACCCGTTCCGACAGCACAGAGAATATCAGGCTCACAAACGGCAGAGAGGAATTTGTGCTGCCATGCAGCAGCTTTGTGTGCGCATACAGCGCCGACCATTACATAATCCTCATCACCTCAGACGGGGAGGAGCACAGGATAAGAGGCTCCTTTGCATCATTTTCCGATGCCTTTGAGGGCGTGGAGAGCTTTATGGTCATAAACCGTGGCACGGCGGTGAATATGGACTGCATATCGGATATAGAGGACGGCTGCTGTGTTATGAAGGACGGCAGGAAGTTACCCATCAAGGTAAGGGAGTACGGCAATATCCGCAGAAAATGGCATGAGTACCGCTTTGAAAAAATACGTGCCGAAAGGAGCAGACAATGACTGTCAGAAGCTTTCTGGAAATGGTCTCCCAGTTTTTTATAATCTTTCCCTCAGCGATATTGTGCTACCTGCCAATGGTGAAAAAGCTGCGGTTCCCGCTGAAAAAGATACTTTTGTGGGAGTTTGGCATACTTCTGGTGCTGTCGCCCGTAATGGCATTTCTGTGCCTCAGGTTCGGGCTGTCCATAAATACGTTGCTCATTCCTGCGCTCATACTGTTTTATATCATGTTCAGGGGAACGGTCACAACGGGAAAAATGCAGACGCTGGCGGTGTTCGTGGGAGTGTGCAACCTTATGTCGTTCCCGTCGGTGTATTCCGTTATGTATGACGCTTACCTACACCCCGACGGACTGCTGAAAAATTACAGCATGGAGGCAAATATCTTTTCGCTTGTACTTACGCTGATATTGTCCGCAGTGATAGGCTATCCCCTCTGCGTAAAAGGCTCGGAGCTTATAGAGCACCAGACCAGCGAAAAGGTTTGGGGACTGACTATCCCCGTGTCACTGGTCATGCTGATGATAAACTACAGCATAGAGCCTGTCTATTACAGGAATATGTATGTGGGCAGAATGTTCTTCCTGGCAATTATGATAATAACCGCAATGCTTCTGCTGCTAATGTTCCTTATGGTCATATTCTACTATGCGGCAATGAGCATCTATCAGAACGAGCAGACCAAGGCAAAGGCAAGAATGCTGGAAATGCAGGAAAGCAGATATCTAAGACTTCAGGACTATATCGAGAAAACAAGGAAGCTCCGCCACGATTTCAGACAGTCGATACACGTTATGAATACCCTTGCAGCGGAGGAGGACTATGATACCCTCAAAAAATATCTTGCCGAGTATGAAGCACAGATGCCGGTGGGGCTTACCGACTATTGCAGGATAAATTCAGTAAATGCACTGCTCAACTACTACGGTCAGTGGGCGGAGCAGAACGGGATAAAGCTCAGCTGGAAGATACAGCTGCCCGACGATGCGGGAATATCCCAGCCCGACCTGTGCAGCGTGCTGGGAAATGTGGTGGAAAACGCACTTGACGGCTGCATGACAGCACAGACAGGGGTGAGATATCATCAGCTTTCGGTGGTCTGCGAGGAGCCGTATATATACATAGTTTCCACCAATAGCTTTGACGGCAATGTTAAGGAAAAGAACGGAAGCTTTATGTCAACAAAGCATAAGGGAATGGGAACGGGAATACCGTCAATAAAAGCGGCGGTGGAGAAATATAACGGCACAGCCGAGTTCAGATATAAAGGTAAGGAGTTTTATGGGGATATTATGATGAAAATGGGGGAGACACAACAAAGCCAATAAAAGGCAAAGGGTTTAGGTCAAGCCTTTTTCCCGAAAGGCTTGCGGGTTTCCAAAGGGCGGAGCCATTTGGCGCAGGTACGGACAAATAAACTTTTCGATTTCAGCACCAATGCACAAATGGCAAACCCATACCCCATGTTAATGTTGACTAATCACCCGAAAAGCGGTAAAATAATAATGACACTCAGCATATCAGGTCAGGAAAGGTACTTGTATGACGGATACCGATTTTTCTTTTGACAATAATCTCTATATATGTAAGGTCACAGCCGATAAAAAGAAGTGCCCAACCTATCTGCGCAGTATCCCCGCAGTGGCACAGCTTTTTGACAGAGGCATCGGGTTTAAAAAGCGAATAACCGTTTTCATGGGCGAAAACGGCATAGGAAAATCCACACTGCTTGAAGCTATCGCCGCAGCATACGGGTTTAACCCAGAGGGCGGAACAAGGAATTTTTCATTTTCCACCTATAACTCCCACTCGGAGCTGTACGGCGCCCTGAAACTGTCACGGGGCGGATATCCCAAGGACGGCTTTTTTCTGCGTGCGGAAAGCTTTTATAACGTCGCCAGCGAGATAGAACGGCTTGACAATATCCCTGCGGCAAGTCCGCCTATAATAGACGGCTACGGCGGAGTGTCACTCCATGAGCAGTCCCACGGCGAGAGTTTTATGGCGCTGGCAATGAACCGTTTCCGAGGTCATGGACTGTACATTCTGGACGAGCCTGAGGCGGCACTTTCTCCCACGGCTCAGATGGCACTGCTTTCAAGGCTGTATGAGCTGGCAAGGAACGATTCCCAGCTGATAATCGCCACCCATTCGGTGATAATAAGCGCTCTTCCCGATGCAGATGTTTATGAAATTACCGAAAAGGGCATAAATAAGACAGAATACGTAAAAACCTCCCATTATAATATAATGAAGCACTTTATAAATTCACCCGAAAAAATGGTCAGCGACCTGACAGGAAAGGAAAGATAACAATGAAATTTTCAGAAATGAAGTACGTCCGCCCCGATATGGACAAGCTCAAAGCGGAGGCAGAAAGCGCTGCGGACAGGATAAAGAACGCCGCAAATGCCGATGAGGCTGCAAACGCTTATCTTGACTGGGATAAGGCAGCGGCTTCCTTTGCCACTATGAACAGCCTTTGCTATATCCGCCACACCATCAATACCGAGGACAAGTTCTACGATGAAGAAAACGAGTTTTTCGACAGCGCAAACCCAGATTTCGTCCAGTACGCCCAGACCGTTGCGGAGGTCATTGCAAAGAGCGCTTTCCGCCCCGAGCTGGAAAAGAAGTTCGGCAGGGTAATGTTCATCAACACCGATATTTTCCTGAAGAGCTTTTCTCCCGAAATTATCCCCGAAATGCAGGAGGATAACAAGCTTTCCACCGAGTATGAGAAGCTCATTGCTTCCGCTCAGATAGATTTTGACGGAAAGAAGCTGACCATTTCCCAGCTTTCACCCTACAAGCAGTCTCCCGATGACAATGTCCGTCACGCTGCATGGGCAGCCGAAAGCGCATTTTACAAGGAACATGAGGAGCAGCTTGACCGCATTTACGACGATATGGTAAAGACCCGCACCGCTATGGCTAAGAAAATGGGCTTTGAAAATTATGTTCCTCTGGGCTACCTGAACATGAACCGAAACTGCTATACCGCTGAGGACGTGGCTAAGTTCAGAAATGCGGTCATCAAGTATATCGTGCCCGTTGCCGATAAGCTGTACCGCAGTCAGGCGGCAAGACTGGGCGTATCGTATCCCATGAAGTACGCCGATACCGCCATAACCTACCGTGACGGCAACGCCGTTCCCAAGGGCACTCCCGAGGATATTCTGGAAGCGGGCAGAAGATTTTACCACAAGCTTTCCCCCAGAACAGCGGAGTTCTTTGACTTTATGATGGAAAACGAGCTGATGGACGTTCTCAGCCGAAAGGGCAAGGCGGCAGGCGGTTACTGCACCGAGCTGCCCGATTTTGAAAGCCCCTTTATCTTTGCAAACTTCAACGGCACTCAGGGCGATGTTGAGGTCATCACTCACGAGGCAGGCCATGCCTTTGCGGCATACACCACCCGCCATATGTTCCCCACCGACAACAGGCAGCCTACTCTTGAATCCTGCGAGATACACTCTATGACCATGGAGTTCTTCGGCTGGGCAAGCGCCGATGATTTCTTCGGCGAGGGAGCGGACAAGTTCTGCTATAAGCATCTGGCGGACGCTATAGAGTTCATTCCCTACGGCGCAATGGTCGATCACTTCCAGCACTCAGTTTATGAGCACCCCGAATATACCCCTGAGGACAGGATAAACGAGTGGAAGCGCCTGACCGCTTTGTATATGCCATGGATAGACCTGGACGGCTCACCTTTCTACGGCGAGGGCAGAGCATGGCAGAGACAGACCCACATCTACGAGCGCCCATTCTATTATATTGATTACTGCCTTGCACAGACCGTTGCTCTGGAGTTCTGGGCTATTATGCAGAGGGACAGGAGCGAGGCTCTTACCCGCTATATGAAGCTTGTTGACCTTGGCGGAACCGAGACCTTTGACGGACTTGTTGCCGCTGCGGGGCTTGATACTCCCTTTGGCAATAATGCCCTCAGGACTGTTGCCGAGGCTGCCGAAAAGTGGCTGGAGGCTTCGCCTGTGAAGTAATAAAGTCATTGATCTTTCCTTTTATCCGAAAATAAATATTGAAATTCGATATAAATGTATTGACATTTAAGAATTGCTATGCTATAATCGGATAAAAGGGGGAACTGACAATGTATTACGTCAACAATATTATCAACACCATAGTCGGCTTTATATTCCTGGCAATTATCTGCTTGGTTATTTTCGGTCTGCCCGCAGCAATGACTGTATGGAACATCATAAGCCTTACGCCCAAAAAGGATAAGGTGAAAAACCGCAGGAAAAAGGACATTGCCACACTGCTGCTCGGCTTTTGCCTTACGGCTGTGATGATCAAGCTTATAAGCAGCTATCATTGGGATGAGCCTGTGATGATCGGCGGAGATCTCTTTTCCATACTCCATGAGCCGTTTTCATCGGACTATGTGCTGTCGCTGGTGTTATATGCTGCGCTGCCCATTGCCTGCATGATGATCGCAGGGCGGGAAAAGCTTTTGCCGCCGCTTGTGGGTGCGTTCTGCATCGGCGGTATATACGGCGGTATAGTGCTGTGTGTTTTCTACACATCACAGCTTATAGGTGGTGTATTTAACCAAAATGGAGTTGTTATTTATATTCTGTTCCTGCTGACATATGTGCTGAATTATCTCCTTATGGCGGTGCGCATCATCAGCGGCAATGTGAAAAGATACCTCGCTTATTTTAGGGAGAACGATATACACCCCAACAGCGCCTTTGGCGTGTGGGCAATGAACGTACTGTCAAAGGCTTCAGGCTGGGTGTGGTTCCCTGTCATCTGCCTGATACCCCTTACAGGGCTGCTTATCTGCATTTGTATCCTTTTCGGGCAGGGGCCTTGGGGCATAATAAAGGCGTTCACCGAGACCTCCGACTGGACTTATTCAACGATGATATCTCCGCCGCCCGAGCATTACACAGGTCATTATCTCTGCACCGTGGCGGTGAACGGTCACGAAAAGCTTGTGAAGCCTACCAGACTGGGAGTCCGTCAGGGCGTGAAGATTGGAGTTAACCGTCAGCTGTGCGTGGCAAATGCCTTTGAGCAGGTCATCGAGGAAAAGACACCACGCTTCCACAGGCTTGTGAGATATATTTACGATAATTACGGCTATCCTCTTTCAAAGCACATTACCACAAAGCTTCGGGCGGATATCATCTACATAGTGATGAAGCCCCTTGAATGGATATTCCTTGCGGTGCTGTATCTTAGCGATATAAGCCCCGAAAGCAGGATCGCCGTGCAATATACAGGCAGGAAAATGAACGATTTTTCTATAAAGGAATGAGAATTATGATAAATGAGATATCGAAAAAAGCAGGCAAATACCTTGATTATGCCGTGGAGCTTTTAAAGGAGCTTATCGCCCACAAGAGCGTGGCTGCCGAAGCTCAGGAGGGTATGCCCTACGGCAGGGACTGCGCCGACTGCCTTGCCTTTGCGGAAGATTTTCTTAAAAAAGAGGGATATATTGTCCGCAACTTTGATAACCACGCCATAACCGCAGATTTCGGCGGCGGAAATGCGGAGCTTGGCATACTTTGTCACCTTGACGTGGTTCCCACCGACGGACAGAAGTGGACCTCCGACCCCTTTAAGCCCGAGATAAGAGAGGGACGCATCTACGGCAGAGGCGCCATTGACGACAAAGGCCCTGCGGCGGCTGTTATCACTGCCATGAAGATGATAAAGGACAGCGGCATAAAGGTCAACAAAAACTTCCGCCTTATCCTTGGCAGCAACGAGGAAAACGGTTCTACGGATATGGAATATTACACCTCAAAGGAAAGCTTCCCGCCAATGCTGTTCACTCCCGACGGCGAGTTCCCCATTATCAGCATCGAAAAGGGCATGATAAGGTACGATATGAGCTGCTGTTCCGATGATAAGAATATCGTTTCCATAAAGGGCGGAAGCGTTTATAACGCCGTTCCCGAGACCGCTCAGGCAATAGTTGCAGGCATTTCCGAGGACGATATCGAGGCGGCTATGGTAAAGGCAGACTGCGATGTGCTGTTCACCCTTGAAAAAATAGACGGCACGGACAATATCAGGATAAATGTGGAGGGCAAGGGAGTTCACGCCTCCACTCCCGAAGAGGGCAGAAATGCGGTAACGGCGCTCATATCTCTGCTCAGCAGCCTTGATCTGGCAGAGGGCAGCGTTAAGAAAGCTTTATCCGGTCTGGCAAAGTATTTCCCATACGGCGAGACCGACGGAAAATCGGCAGGACTTGACCGCTCCGACGAAAAATCGGGCGCACTTACGCTTGTCCTCAGCAGACTTTTCCTTGAAAACGGCACACTTACCGCAGGCTTCGACAGCCGCTTCCCTGTTTCCGTTACGGGAGCGGAGGTCTCCGCAAAAATGGCAGCCGCTGCCGCAGATATGGGCATGACAGGAAAAGAGATAATCGTCAGTGAGCCTCATTGTGCGGACGAGAACAGCGAAATGGTCAAGACACTGCTCTCCGTTTATACCGACTGCACGGGCAAGGAGAGCAAATGCCTTGCAATAGGCGGCGGCACATATGTACATGACACGAAAAACGGCGTGGCTTTCGGCGCAGAATGGTCGGACGAGAACCATATGCACGGAGCGGACGAGTTTATCGGACTGTATGAGCTGGAAAAGGATATCGAGATATACTGCGAAGCCATTCTGAGGCTTTGCACTGAATAAAGGAGCAAAAAATGGGTTCATCGGCTTCAAAATACTTTGAGATACCGAAATTTTTCGTTTTCGGCGAAAAGGGCATTTTTACGGGAAGCGCCTCGGAAAAGGACTTTAACTATAAGGTCGTCCCCAACTGCCCCAAGGAGGGGGATAAGTCCCTGAGAGCATATATATGGGCAGGGGATAAGTGCATAGACAAGAGCGAGGGCGTGGAGATGAGAGAATTTCCCCTCAGCGAGGAGGGGCATAGGCAGATGCTGGACTGGCTGGAGGAGGAATATCTGAAGCGTCCCGACGCAAAGCCCTTATATGCAAGACAAATGGAAAAGTCCAAGGAGATAAGGGAAAAATACTTCAGTATAGAGGACTATATGGAAAGAGGACTGGGTATAAAGCAGGAAAATCAGGAAAGTACGGATAAGTGATCCAAAAGTCAGAAGCACTATCAAAATAATCAGCACAAATAAGCACAAGGCAAAGGGTTTAGGAAGTCCACTGAGGGCAGAGCCATCTGGTCGCTGTTGCCGCAGGTACGGACAAACTAACGTTTCAATTTAATATGTTTGCACTACAAAAAAGGGGAACAAGGTCAAGTCACTTCCCATAAACCACCCCTTTCACCTCAGTACCCGTGTAATAGTGAGCAAGTATATCACGATATCCGCAGCCGTCCTGAGACATGGCATCGGCGCCTGCTATGCTCATGCCGACAAGATGCCCGCTGCCTGTGACGGTGAAGATGTATGTGTCACCCTCTTCACTGACAGTAAAGGCACTGCTTTCAAGGGACAATATGCGTGCCATGTCCTCCCCGCTGACGGTTATGCCGCAAAGTCTTGCCTCCGAGACGGCTTCCGTGCCGTCAATGTGGGTGAGAGCAATGTGTTCAAGCTCTCCCGCAGCGGGAAAATCGGCAGATATCCTTGCCCGAAGCTCTGCAGAGGTGAATGTTTTTTCACTGCAGAAAACGGCGGCTTCGGGATTTTTTGCGGGCACAAGATATGGAAATGCTTTGCCCCATGCGCTTTCCGCAGACAAAGTGTATTCCCCCGAGGAGAGGTGGAATGGTGCTGAGATAGGGCTTCCGTGATAGGTTATCACTTCTCCGCAGGTGCTTTCGGCGGCGCTTTGGGCTGCGGATATGGCTGCGGAGTAGCTTTCTCCGTATATTTCCCGTGCCTGCACGTCGGTAAGGCAAATCTGATATTTGTCGCCGTCATCGGTGATGTGCGCCCTTGTTGAGGGATCTTCTCCCGAAAGTATGCGGCGGACGGCGTATGTCCTGGCGGCGCACGCCTGTGCTTTCATTGCTTCCGTGTCCATTATGTATGGTACCTCTTCAAGAACGGCATAGACGGTGTATTCCTCAACGGTGACTGTGCGTATCCCGTTTGATGTGTATATTTTCAGCTTGTCCGTGGGCAGTATCAGCTGCGATGCGTCGCTTATGCTCTCTGAGCTGACGGCTGACAGCTCAGCAGCTTTTTCGGCTGATCTGGCATTATCAGCGTTGGCGGCAAAGGGGATAAGGCATATCACAGCCGACCAGAGCATAACTGATTTTATAAATTTTTTCATTTTTTGTTTACCGTCCTTTCATTATGAGAAGCACATTACCCTTGGTTTCTTATGTAATCACTGATTTTCTTGATATAAAACCACAAAAACAGTGAATAAATTTAGATAAAACATACTTGACATAAAGTTAATTTTATTGTACAATGTATATATATTGCGGCGCTGTAAGCATTATGCAGAAAAGGGGCATAACAGCCGCAGAAGAATGAGTATATTATCAGGGATCACACGAACATTAAAATAAAGACATTGCAGAGCAGTTCCTCTGCCGAAAGGAAAGGTCGGACTATGGGCAAGATGAAGATCAGCCACAGTGACAGCGACGCTCTCGAGAGAGCCAAAAATACAGCCAAAGCAAATAAAAGGGCGCCTATCAACAAAAAGGCTTCCCTTATCGTATATGTTATAGTGCTTGTGCTTGCGGTAGCGGCACGTACTGTCCAGCTTTTCTCCAATATGGACTTTGACAGGGGCAAGTACATTGACCCGTCGTTTATGAAAAACTATCCGATGCTTGTCATGATACCGGGCTTTGCGATAATAGCCGCCATTCTTATCTGGGGCAATGCAAGGGATAAGGTAATAAGCTCCTGTATCCTTATCAACCCCATGCGTCTGAGATATGACAGGCTCAACAAGAAGATCCCCCACGCAGCAGGCTACAGCTCGCTGTTCATGGCACTCCTTGTGGCTGTACAGATAGTGTTTGACTTCATTAACCTTGTTCACAAGAACACCGAGTATATGAAGACCCTTCCCCGTGAAGAGGCTGAGGACTTCAACAAGCTTACAGGCTATAATCTGGGTATGTTCTTTACCCACCTGCTGATGCTTTTCGTTGTGCTCACATTCGTTTCCATTGCCATAAACATCTTCAACGGCGTGGGATTTTCACACGCAAACTGCGCAGCGCTTTCCACCTATGCCGTTTGGAAGACTGTGGAGATATTCAAGATGGTTTCCCTGAACACAGCTCTCAGCACATATTCGGGACTTGTATATCAGATGCTTTCCTATATGACCGCTGTAGTGTTCTTCCTCTGCACGGCAAGGTTCTTTAACGGTATGGAAAAGAAAAACACCCGCTTCTGGATGTGCTTTATGGGATATGTTTCATCTATCCTTGCGGCTGTATCGGTAATTCCCAGATACATTCTTCTCCTTATCCCCACAAACTATGATGACAGACTGGATATGTCCATTCCCGAGATATCGGACGTGGGCATCGTGTTCATGACAATAACTATCGTTGCGGTTTTCTGGAGCACATACGTTTACCGCATCATGCCAAAGCTCAACCTCGGCAAGCGCCGCTGGAGCAAGGCACCTATCAGCAAGGAATTTCAGCAGATGGAGAGCATCGACGAGTAATTCGGCTCTGTGCTTGTCCGTCACAGAAAAAAATTACAGGGGCGTACATGGCGGATATTGCCTGTGCGCCCTTTTTTAAGGAATACTGCATATGAATATGAAAAAAACAAGGCTTGCGGCTCTGGTGCTGACCGGAGCGCTGCTTACGGGCTGCGGCATCGGTTCATCGGTGGACACACTGCTTCTGCCGCCCATGCTTTCCGACGAGCAGAAGGCCATATATACCGCTCTCACCGCCTCGGCAGGAAGCAATATCTCACTTGTATATCCCAGAGGGGGGGCATACCGTTCCGCTTTTGTGTTCTATGACCTTGACATGGACGGTGCCGATGAAGCGGTGGTGTTCTATGACGATACCGATGATTCGGAAAACAGCGTCAGGGTGAATATACTTCACCGTGAAAATAACGGCTGGCGTTCGGTGTATGACCATGCGGGAGCAGGCTCGTACATTGAGCAGGTGTTCTTTGCCGACCTTGGAGGCACGGGCAGAGTTCGCATGGCGATAGGCTACGGATATATGACCCCCACGGAAAAAACACTGAAAATATACAGCCTGGGTGACGGTGTGCTTAACACCGAATACACCGAGACCTACTACAAGACCATGAACATGGATATGGACGGCGACGGCAGCGAGGATATTGCGGTCATAAACTGCAATAACGAGAACCATGCCGCCTATGTTTCCCTTGTGACCGACAGGGGAAATGGCACGGAATGCACAAGCACCGTTGACCTGAGCGAAAGCACAGCCGACCTGCCTTCCGTTATCGGGGGATATATCGGCAATAATACTCCCGCTCTGTTCATTGACGGGCTGACGGTCAGCGGAAACCTCTCCACCGAGATAATCTACTGCGTAAACGGCGAGCTGAGAAACCCCGCAAACCTTTCAGGCTCGGATATTCCTGTAATGACCACACGTTCTCAGGGGCTGTACTGCTGCGATATCGACGGCGACGGCATTGTGGAGATTCCCCAGAGAGAGGCATTCCCCGGCTACCGTGACCCTTCGGACGCACAGTATATCACCAACTGGAACGTTTTTGAAAACTATACCGTGGTGAAAAAATACGCTTCCCTTACCGAGGCGGACAAGGGCTATGCCTTTATGCTTCCCGTTCGGTGGGAGGGGCTTGTGACAGTCAAGACGGACAGCGTGACAGGCGAAAAGGTGTTTTACAAATTCAACAGCAGGCTTGCCGAAAGCCGCCTTGAGCTTATGAGGATACTGGTATGCACCCGTGATTCTGCGGCGCAAAGGTCCCTTGAAGGCTACACCGCTGCCGCTTCCGATGATAATGCGGTGTATATGGTAAAATTCGGCGACACTGAGGATAATCTTCTCCTGACCATGACAGAGGTAAGGAATAACTTCTATCTGATACAGAAGAACTGATCTTGAAAGGAAATTGCAATGAGCAAAAAAAGCGAAAAAAACGAGAAATTCAAATCGAAAATAGGCGGACAGGCTCTTATTGAGGGCGTTATGATGAGGGGAATAGACACCTCTGCCATGGCGTGCCGTATGCCTGACGGCTCTATTGACGTGGAGACATGGAAGATACGCAACGGCAAGACTGCTCCCTGGTACCTTAAAACGCCTTTTATCAGAGGCTGCTTCAACTTTGCCATCTCCCTTATAGACGGCATGAAATGCACCATGAAGTCCGCCGAAAAGCAGGCTGACGCCGATGACGATGATGATGACGACGAGCCTTCAAAATTCGAACAGTGGCTCAGCAAGACACGACCCTACAAGTGGCTCGAATCCAAGATCGAGGGCGAAAACGGCAAGGAAGTCATGAACACTATAATGCTTGTAGTGTGCGTTGTGGTGATGATACTTTGCGTTTGTGCGTTCAAGTTTTTCCCTGCGCTGCTGTCACTCCCTCTGGGACTGCTGGGCGCTCCCGACTGGTGCAAGACCGTTTTTGAGGGCATCATCAAGGTGGCGCTGCTGGTGGGCTATATGTGGCTCATTTCCCACATGAAGGAGATACATAAGACCTTTAAGTATCACGGCGCAGAGCACAAGACCATCGCCTGCTATGAGGCGGAGCTGGAGCTTACCGTGGAAAATGTCCGCAAGCAGATCCGCTTCCACCCCCGCTGCGGCACAAGCTTTATTTTCCTTGTGGTGCTTCTCAGCATTATCATAGGAATGTTCCTGCCGTGGAAAAACCTGTGGGCTCGCTTTGGTCTCCAGCTGCTCATGCTTATCCCCGAAACATCTATCGGCTACGAGCTGATAAAGCTTGCGGGACGTTACGACAATATTTTTACAAGAATAATCTCAGCCCCGGGCATATGGCTCCAGCACATCACTACATGTGAGCCTGACGACCCTCAGATAGAAGTGGCTATAGCAGCACTCAAGCCCTGTATCCCCGAAAATAAGGAAGACGATAGGTGGTAATACCAAACAAAAAAGGAGAATGACGATGAAACACACAGCATCTGTTATGGCAATGACCGCAATGATGATAACATCTGCTTTCGGCATTTCGGCGGGAGCATATGATGACTGCACCTTTGAAGCGACTATGGCTGACGGCTCGGCGGGAACCGTTACCGTCAAGGACGGCAGGCTGAGCTATGATATTGTTTTTACCGACCCCACTTCCCCCTTTGACTTTCCCGAAGCCATAGACCCGACACTTGCGAACTGCGATCCCGATACATTTTACAGCTATTTTGATGCAAATTATGACGATTCCTATTGCTTTCCCATAGATTACGGCTTCAGCTGCGGGAATATGGAATATCCCGTAATCAGCATAGAGGGCGATAAGTATTATGTGGTCGATGTGAAAGCTCAGACAGTTCAGTACGTGGGCTACAACTGCATTTCTGCGGAATATGACACAGATGATGCTATCGACTACAGCGACGTTATCAATGTAAATACCGAGGACGGCTCCGAGTTTATTCTGTACTATTGGAAGGATAACAGCACCGGCTGGGAGGTTGGTGTTTATGAGCCGACCTCTCCCGATGATTTTCCCGCAGATAACAACACATTGGCAGAATATGACCTGTCAGCCGATGAAGAGCTTGCAAGATTTCAGTTCGATGTGAATTTTGAGGATATGGCATATGTTGACGGAAAGTATGTTACAGGCATGATAGGCACAAAATACTGGATAATCAACATGGCAGAAAAGACTGTCAGTTATGTTGGTCACACAGTTGAAGAGTGGAAACAGGAAGTTCCTGCTGAGGATATCCCCGACGGGGACACCGCAGACGGCTGCTTACCCAATACCGGAAACCGCTCATATGCGGCGGCTGTTATGGCATTGTCCGCTCTTATAGGTGCAGGCGCATACTGCATGGGCAAAAAAACAGATAAAAGGAAGAAAATATGACCGTTACACAGCTTTCAAAAAAATTAGATGACATTTTAAAGGATATCCCCGACAAAAGCTTCGACAAGTTCTGCATTATGGAGGATATGGGCGGCATTACCCGTGAAAATTGCCTTATCCACCCCGAAAATGAAGTTTCCGAGGACATTGCAAAAAAGGTGATAAGCGACGCAGAAAAGCGTGCTGAGGGCTATCCGCTGCAGTATATTCTGGGGCAGTGGGAGTTCTTCGGCAGGCAGTTTAAGGTGGGCGAGGGCGTGCTTATCCCCCGACCCGATACCGAGGTGCTGGTGGAAGAGGTGCTGAAACGCCTTTCAAAGTCGGAAAAGCACAGTATCATCGACCTTTGCAGCGGCAGCGGGTGCATTGCGGTAACGCTGGCTAAGGAGCTTGAAGGCTCAGACGTGTATGCGGTGGAGCTTTCGGGGGACGCATTCCCGTATCTTGCGGAAAACGTAAAGCGAAACGGTGCAAATGTGAAGCTGCTGCGTGGGGACGTTATGAACGGAGCTATCATGGAAAATTTCCGTGATCCCGAGGAGCCTGACGAGTATATAAACATTGACTGCATCGTGTCAAATCCGCCATATCTTACGGAGCAGGAAATGGCAGAGCTGCAAAAGGAAGTTACCTTTGAACCGCATAAGGCGCTGTATGGCGGCGTTGACGGTCTTCAGTTCTATCGTGTCATAGCAAGGCTGTGGAGCGAGGTGCTTGCCGCAGACGGACTTATGATATTTGAGATAGGCTCGGAGCAGGCAGAGGACGTGAAAAATATCCTTGCCTCCTGCGGGTTTGGCAATATCTTTACCGCAAACGACGCAACGGGAGCGGTAAGGGTCATAGGCGGATATAAGTTTGAGAGTGAATAACAAAAAGGCTGTTGCACAAGATGCAGCAGCCTTTTTCGTTAAGTGGACTTACTTATTTGTCCGCATTTATGTTTATTTGCACAGGGTTCAATGCCTTTTTATTATCCCACGGCAGTTGGCTCGGAAAGCTCCGTCATCTGTGCGTCGGAATAAAATACATCATACATTCCGTCAGAAAAATCCGATTTTACCGCAAAGGAAAAAGCATAGATATTGTCATATGCGCTGAACATCATCATGTACCAGTCGCTGCCGTCTGCACTGAACTTTGCGATATATGTATCATAGCCGAAATGTGCGGTAAGCGTATCGTCAAGTGCTGCTGTATAGCCCTCGCACTCGCTTCCGCTGATATCCTTTGCGGCGGCAAGCATAAGCTCATCGTCATTGTCGCCCGTAAGTTCGGCAGTATTGATGCACACGTTTGATACAACGGTTGCCCCGTCCTGGGTCTTGTCAGCGTAGAAATATCCGCCCTTGTAGCCCGAATCGTTCCGTTCCGGGGTCATTCCTGTGTAGCGCACGCTGTTCATAAGCACGGGTACATCAACGGAGCTTTCGTCAAATTCACGGGTGAACTGTGCTTCACGCTTTCCGCCGAGGGTATCGTCAAATATGCTTGCGGATAAAACGCTATCGTTCAGATACACGTCTGCGGCAATATTGTCTGCGGTAAGCTCAACGGCAATATCCGAGGGATCGCCGCTTATGATGTTGAATGTTCCCTCTGCGGTGACGGTTCCGTCGGGGGCGGTGTATTCCCAGTCGCCGTTGGAGTAAAGCGTAAGGGTATTGTTTTCGGCGTTTCCGTCCTCGTACCATGTGCCGCAGATGTCACGAATGCCCATCATAACGTTGTCCATGCGCAGGTAGGATATATTCAGGCGGCTGTTCATGCTCAGGCGTGTGGGGGAACTGAGGAAGAATGACGCAAATGTAATTTGACATACAAAACGTAAAAAGTCAAAAAAGCGAAAAAAGCCGAGATAAATCTTAAAAAGCCCTAAAAAGCACGTAGAATAGCCGTTTTAGAAGCGTAAAAAAATGAAACAAAAGAAAATGCCCGAGTGTCTTATGTCAAAGACCTTCGGGCATTTTTACGTTTAAAAGGCAGAATCTGTGGACGATAAAAGCGGAGCATTTAAATCTTTTAAAAGTCTTAAAAACGGCTTAAATGCGTTAATTGCAAGTTTTAAATCTAAATAGAGATTGGCTTAATATCGTTTTGTTGAGGTGCTGGCAACTGGCAACAAAAAATAATAGGGGTGGCAACTTTGTTGCTACCCCATTATTTTTGCAAATTATAATTGTAAACCTATAACTATTCGGAAAGGTTATCTCTGAAAGCAAAAGATATCTCAACAGAATCATTTATTTCGGATGGATATGCACTGTAATCAGCCGAACTTTTAGTTTGGATCACATAGATCGCAGGTGTAACAACATCTTTCGTCCAAGTTGTTGAGTATGTTTCTGAATAGCTGCTTCCTTCAGAAGTATCATCATTTTCGATTTCAACTGGAGCACCATAGGTATCTGTAAGCAGTGATTTATACTTATCATAAACTTGATACGCTGGTGCATCATCTATTTGCGTTTTAGGATAAATAACATCTATCTTATAAGTAACGATTTTAAGCTTGTCGTTTAGAAATGTATAACAAACATTAGCATAATCACCGTTTATCATAATTTTTTCATTAGATGTCAGATCCTTCCGAACACCACCATCATATGTTTTAAATGTCAATTCAGATTCACTTTTTAACAGTTGTTCTTCCGAAATATTAAAGTTGACACCACGGTCAAACATTTCGGAGAGCTGTGATTTACTGTCGGATCCGCAAGAAGCAAGAAGCACAGTCGAAGTTAATGTAACGACAAGTACTTTAAGTATTTTGTTTCTCATATTATCACCTACTTGTAAACTTCTGAGCCTTTTATATATTCAACAATTTCCTTTTTACAGTTGAATATTCTTCTTCAGAAATGGCGCCATCATCAAGGAGCTTTTTGTATTTAGCCAGTTCATCTGCGGCAGATAAAGAAGCTTCCGGGGCTTTTTCGTCAGGTTTGGAATTGGAAGAGGTGTTTTGCATAGCAATAGCATTAAGCATACTCATAAGCTTTATTGCATCTGCTCTGTTTCTCAAATACAACGCAGATGAATCGGAAACAGGAGAAATAATTAAGGGAATAGTTATTACAGGGTCCGATATTCTCGAAGTATAAACAATTACGTTCAGGGAATTGATTGTATGCGATTTTGTGGCAGTTGTTGCGCCTACAATAGCCCCTACTCCTCCGAAAATTGCCGACCCCACAACAGCACGCAAAACACCGTTTTGTGAAACATATTTATTGCCGTTTTCATCAAGCTCAACCTTGACGATATCGTTGAAGCTGTATATCTTACTTTCACCGTTAAAATTATATACTGTCCAACGTTTTGAGTTTTCATCTATCAGTGTATTCTGTACTGATAATGTAACGGTAAAATTATTGGCTTTAAGCCACTCCTTCAACTTGGTTTCAGATGAATCATTGTTTAAATGACCTCTGTTTTTCACTATAAAAATTATTACCGCTATCAGAACGAGAACAATCGGCACTGCATATATTATGCCGATCTTTTGATTATATGTAAGTTCCAAAGCTGTTGATATCATTTTGTTATACCTCCATAATGTTAAACTCTTCCGATTACAAGTCCGCTGCATCTGATATCATCGGGATTATATTCGGAAAACATAATGTCATCGTATTCTTCATTGAGTGAAATGAGCCTGTCGCCGCCAAATTTCTTTATGTATCCGCAGCCTTCAATGATGAATATGCCGATCTGTCCTTTCTCCACACTCTGCTGCTCTTTGACCAGAACGATATCGCCATTGTAATAAACAGGTTCCATACTATTGCCGTGAATGGTAAGACAGAAGTCTGCCTTGCGTGCCTCGGTACTGTCGGGAACATCGATACTGTCCCATTCATCGGTATCAAGCATATCACCGGTTCCTGCCGAAACACTGTAAATACTGTGTTTGATTGAAATTTTTGGGTGAACAGGCTCCGGAGCAGCCTCGGCGTACATATCCGCTATTGCTTCTGCTCGGCTTACAAGTCGGATTTGTTCTTTTTCGGGCAACTGTTTATAGTATTTTAGCAGCTCAGCTTCATCTGCTGATAAATCAAATCCAGGTGTGCGTGTATATCCTAACAGCAGCATATCAGTAGATACATTTAAACGCACTGCCAGGTTTACGACAATATCACTATTAGGTGATGCACCCTTTTTCCAGTTAGATATAGAGCCTTTTGCTCCGCCACATTCTGCTACAAGAGGGGTTATTTTAATGCCTTGAGAATCACAAATCGCCTTTAAATTATCATAAAACATACAATATCCAAGCCTTTCAAATGTACAAAATCAACAAAGTTCATTTAAATGGGTTTATTTTATTGACATACCCATTTAAATGGGCTATAATATAAATTGTAGGTTATACCTGCGGGCATAAAAATCCATAATCATTATATCACAGACGGCAGATAGCTGTCAAGGAAGGGTACGTAAATAATAATGAGAGTAAATGAAGAAAAAAGAACACTTTTCCGTGATTCGGTACGTTTTGCAGATAAGGCAAAGTATAAGCTTTTGGATATTCATGCGCTTCCTGAGATTCGCAAAACCTTAACAGGTGAACAAATTGAAGCAATAACTGTGTATAAAGCAGCATACTGCAAGCTTTTGGCTGCATATCAGAATCTTGAATCCGGAAGGAGTGAATGAAAATGCCATATGATATGGAAAATGACGATCTTGCCATGGAATGTGACAGCCTGAGAGACGTTATTGACGATATGGTCAATGAGATAGGCAGTGTGATAGATGATATCGCAGAGACCAACGGAAGCTATGCCTGTGAGGAGTGCATCAAGACAGCAAAGCGCCTCTGGCAGATAATGTATGAGCAGGCAAGAGAAGAGGATGCTCAGGGTGTTCAGGAACGATTTGCATACAAGACAGGCATCAGTCTTAGCGATGATTAAGCAAGCCCCTTTGGGGGCATATGGAGCAAAGAAGCGCAGGAGCTTCGGGACTTCGCCAACCGAAAAAAAATGAAAGGACTGAGACAAATGACAATAGGACGCAATATCAGAAGTCTTCGTGAGCGCTATGGTCTGACCCAATGCGAGCTGGCAGAACGGGCGGGCGTGACGCAGGTATATATCAGCTACTGCGAAAACGGCAGAAAAGAGCCGTCGCTGAAGTTCTGCAGGAAGCTTGCGGCGGTCTTCGGCTGTCCTGTCAGTGACATAGTAGATAGCGAGGAAAGGAGTGCAGGATAATGATAAGCATGAATGTTTCCTACTGCTGCGCCATGAAGCAGGTGTTTGTGGAAAATGCCCTTGCGGATGTGCTGAAAAAGGTCGATGAAGACGTTGAAAGTGTTGAGTATAGCCGCTCATCGGAAGTGGAAGACGCTGAGGAATATGTTATCATCGGATTCAAAAACGGCGGCACCAAGCGTGTCTGCATTACGGCTGACAGCCTTGCGGCAGTGGTAAAAGATGTTTTTAAGATATTTTAAGGAGGATTATATCATGAATGATTACAGCATTTCGGTAAGAGTAGAGACCTGGGACAGCACATACTGCGATAAGTTCCGTGTAAAGGCTAAAAACAGCTTTGCGGCAAAGCATAAGGTAGAAGCTATCCTGTTCGCAAGGCATGACCAAAAGGACATTGTAAGTATGCAGATCACGGACATCTGCAAAGCATGAGCCGAAACACCGAACACAGCTTCGGTGTCCGCAGGGAATGACCGCCCTGCGCTGATGATAGGTATCTTCCGATATCTTCGTTGACGCAATCAAGTCAGCGTGGCAGGTCAGATGGAGGTGAGAATAATGACATCAATGGAATTTCGTGCCGAAATGCTCAGCCAGGCTGTAAAGACTGCAGAGCTGATTTGCGAAGGTTCTGTGCTCGAGGACAAAAAAATAGAGCCTGAACAGATCAGAAAGAATGTAGCTACCATTCAGAGCATTCTGATCGAGACCCGGGATTTCCTTGCGGAATATCTCAGGCAGTGTTCCGACTCCGATAAATAAGTATATCAGAGATTCGGAAATAAAGCAATGAGCATAAGGCAAAATCAGCAAATTATCCAAGAAAGGCGGTGCGGATTTGGACTATTTATCTGTTAAGGAAGTGGCAGAGCTTAAAGGCTGTTCGGTACAGTATATCAAGAAAATTGCCCATGACGGTAAGATTGAAGCTGTTCGGGAGCTTAATCCTCAGAACAACTGTATGCAGTATATGATACCCGTGTCCGCACTGCCCGAAGAACTGCAGCAGAGATATTACGGCGGCATCAGCGTAAGCACAGCACCTGCCGACAAATGCCTTCCCGCAGCACCGACAAAAGAAACAAGGCAGCGGGAAAAACGTGACATCGGAAGCTTCAGTGCTGCCGAACGTGAGGTCATAAGCTGGTGGTGTGAGCTGCTGAGAGACTGGCGCATAAAGCGCAAGGGCTACGAAAGTCTTGCAGAGGGCGATATGGTATTCGTTGCGGAGACCAAGCGCATCTGCAGGGACTTTATGGCAGCACACGGCATTGAGATCAGCCGTGATATCCTTTACCGCAAGTACAAATACTTCAAGGCTGAGGACTGGGCTGGGCTTGCAGAGCTGAGGGGCGGTCACAACAAGGGCAGGAGCAGCATTCCCACTGAGCTGGGACAGGCGTTCTGCGACCTGTATCTTTGCGACAGAGAGCTGCCCATATCGGACTGCTACCGACTGACGACCCAATGGGCAATAGACAACCGTCCCGACCTTATCCCCGATATGCCATCGGAACGTACATTCAGGCGGTACATCAGCACTATCCCCGAAGCTGTGGTAAAATACTTCCGCTGCTCCGTCAAGGAGTGTATTGATGAATGCCTGCCCTACATAATAAGGCTTTACGATGACATTGAGGCTAATGACGTATGGGTCGCTGATAACCACACATTTGATTTCATGACCCGCACCAATGACGGCATGAAAAATCACAGGCTGTATATCACAGGCATACTGGACGCTAAGACAGGGGTGCTTGTGGGCTGGAACATCACAGAAAATCCGTCATCACACTCCACTGTGCTGGCTCTCCGTCACGCAATAATGCGCTGCGGAATACCCAAGGTGATTTACGTGGATAACGGTACAGAGTTTTTGACCCACGATATCGGCGGTAAGGGACACAGAGCAAGAAAGTCGCAGCGTGATGTACCTAATCCCCCGACTATTCTTGACCATCTGGGTATCAAAATGGTAAACGCACTGGTATGCAACGGACGTGCAAAGCCCATTGAGCGTATGTTTCTGACCCTTAAAAACACCATTTCACGAGTTGTGGCTACCTTTACGGGCGGAAACATCGTTGAACGTCCCGAGAGCCTGAAATGGCAGCTAAAGCATGGCATAGTACCCTTTGACTGGCAGATAAGGGAAAAGCTTGACCTGCTGCTTGACGGCTACAATGCAAGCCCATACGGCGGCTGTGAACCGCAGTTCAAAGGACTGAGCAGAGCCGAAGCATGGTGCAGATCCATACGCCGCAGGACGTTCAGGACCTGCAGTGAATCAGAGCTGAACCTGATGCTTATGCGAACGAGCCGATATCAGACCGTGCGTGAAAACGGCGTATATGTGACTGTATCGGGCGAAAAGCTGTGGTACAACACAAGAGACGATAACTGGAAGTATGTAGGCAAAAAGGTTTATGTGCGATACGATCCCGCCGATCTGGAGACTGTCAGGATATATGACGAAGAGGACAGATACATGGGTGACTGGCATCTTGATATGTCGGTATTTGTGGATTATATCACTGTCAATACCGATGATATTGCGGACAGGAACCGTCTTATAGCACATCAGATCAGGGCGATAAAGGCGATGGGCAAGGAGCTTACAGGCGATATGCAGATAGATGCGCTTGCGCTTGCCTGTGCCGAAGCGTACCGCAAGACAGGCGCAGTTACCCTTGCGCCGCCCGAGGACACCGATGTGCAGCGCATAGGGGCAGAACAGGAACAGCTGCCGAAAGCCGTGGGCGCTGATGATGTTGACCTCAGAAGAATGATAGAGAACGCTTCAAGGCGTAAAAATAATTTTGAATCGGAGGAATAGTTATGGACGAAAAAAGGCTTGCCGCAGCTCTGGACGCTGTGGAAAATCTAAAAAAAGAATCGGGGCTGTCCCAGGAAAAAGCGGGAAAGCTCATAGGAGTATCGGGTGCGGTACTTTCCACGCTTCGCAGCGGAACGTACAAGGGCGATGTGGAAAGACAGGTCAAGATAATTGAGGACTATTTTGCGGTCAAGGACAGACATGAGGAGACCTACCGTGAGGTCGAATATGCGGACACATCAATATCCCGCAGGGCGTATGAGATGATAAAGCTTGCTCACATAAAGGGCGGTCTGGCAGTGTTCGCAGGCGATGCGGGTATCGGCAAGACAAAGGCTGCAAAGAAGTACGTGAAGGACAATCCCACAAACAGTTATTACTGCGTTTTAAATCCTTGTTTAACGAGCCTTAAAAGCATATTGAAGCTTGTGGCTGATATGGTGGGGGCACGTCCCGAAAGGTCGCTGTATGATATGTGGAGCTCTATCCGCTCCCGCCTTTCCGATGGCTCGGTGATCATATTTGACGAGGCACAGCACCTTACATACCGCTCAATAGAAGCGCTCCGATCATTTGCCGACAGCTTTGCCGACGAGGGTCAGACGCTGGGCATCGTTTTTATCGGCAACACCGAAACTGTGCAGCGCTTCGGCGGCAGGCAGAAGGCGGAATTTGCACAGATAGCCAACAGGACAAAGCAGCGTCTGGTATATACCACCAACAACATAAAGCGTGAGGACATCGCACTGCTATTCCCTGTGCTTGCAGACAAGGGCATGAATGCTGAGATAGATTTTTTGCTGGGCATCGCAAGGACGCAGCAGGCGCTGAGAGGTGCGGTCAATCTGTTTTCCAACGCCTATGACAATGACGATATCAGTCTTAAAGGTCTGGTACGCATGGCAAAATTCATGGAAATGGATCTGTCGGGTCTGGATATCAAAAAGGCAAAGGGGGCAGCGTAATGAGGCGTGAAATGATAACCAAACTTACAACGGGACTTGCATCCTCTGCGGATTACAGAGCAGCAGTCAAGGAAGCGACCGTGCTGGAGCTGAAAGCCGCATCTACAAAAATGTACGGAAAAAAGGGAACCAAAACAAGGCTTGCCGCCTGCGACCGTGAGCTGAGAGTGAGAGGAGCTGTGAAAAATGAAAAGGAGCACTAAGCTTATCATCATACTGTTTGCCATACATGAGCTGCTGCTTATGATACTTGGAATGAGCATTGCATTTTCTGCGGAACGCAAGGGGGCTGACGGAACGCTCCTTATTTTTCCCCTTGCATTGCTGCTGATAGTACTGGGCTGGATGCTGCGGGATATCCGCAGTGACAGCAGGAAGTAAGGCTTCTCGGGGGTTGTGCCTGCGTAAGCATACAGCCCCACCCCAAAACGTTGATCACCGTTTAGGTGAAAACGTAAAATGAAAACGGAGGTACATATTATGCCTAAGAAGATAACCGCAAAAGTAAGCCGTGAGCCTATTGACACTGAACGCATGACCGAATGCGTCCGTGCTATCAAGGAGCGTGAGCAGGCTAAGAAGTTTATCGAAAAGGAGATCGCTGACTATAAGTCCGAGATACAGGCGGTAATGACATCACACGGTATTGAGGAGATGCAGTGTGATGTTTTCACCGTCCGCTACAAGGAGGTATCAAGCGAAAAGTTTGACAGCACGTCATTCAAGGCACATTACAGCACGCTTTTCGACAAATTTGTAAAACAGGTAAGGTCGATGCGATTTACCATAAGCTGAGGTAATACCTATGGACATGGAAACCTTTGTAAAGGAATGCCGCAGCTGTGATCCGAATGACACGGCTAAGGTCTCCGAGCTGCTTGCCTTTGGGGCACAGCTCGGAGAAGCTATAATCGAAGCACGGGGCAAACGTGAACGGATACCGTATGAGAAGATATTGGAGCTTTACAATAATATCTGTGTGAGCCTGCCGAAAGCACACAAGCTGTCAACAGAACGCAGAACACGCATCAAGTCCTGCTTTACGCAGAAATTCACGGTGAAGGACTTTGAGACAGCGTTCCGCACGGTACAGAACACGCCGTTTTTGCGTGGCGAGAACGGGCGTGGCTGGCACGCCACATTTGACTGGATCATAAAACCGTCAAACCTGATCAAGGTACTGGAAAACACCTACGGGGCGGCAGAAGCTGCAAAAAATCCGTCATTTGACATTGACCTTATAATGGAACGTGCAAAATACGGCAAGCCGCAGATATGAGAAAGGGAGTATTATCATGACCGACAATGAAAGGCGGCGCATATTCGGGCTGTCGAAGCAGCTGGGCATCAACACCGAAGAGCTGCATCTGATCATTCACGGAGTGACGGGCTGTGAGAGCATCAAGGAGCTGAACAAGGCGCAGACCTATGAAGTGATAAAGGAGCTCAACACCCGTCTCGGAGATGCGCCGAGACCAAAGAAAAGGCAGACCAAAAGGACTGTACCGGGAATGATAACCGTCAGTCAGCAGTCGTACTGCTGGAGCATGATATACCGCCTGTCCGAGCTGGAACCGAGAAAGGCGACAGAGGGCGAGCGAATGTGCGGGGCTATCAAAAAGATACTGGGCGTTACGGCAGTTCCCGAGGATCCGTTCAAGTGGGTAACATTTGACCAGGGACGTGATCTGATAGAGGGGCTGAAACGCTATGTGAATACTGCTGAACGCAAAGCCATAAGGGAGGGACGTGCCATATGAAATGCAATTACTGCGAACACAAGAAGGTCAGGTTCAATGGCAGGAACAACCATTATGTTGTCTGCGGCAGGACAGACGGATTTGTTGGATACTGCAAACGTGGCACCACAGCGTTATACGATGAAGTCCCTCTGCCGGACTGGTGCCCGACAGAAGCTGAGGCGGAAGCAATCAAGCTTAAAGCTATGCTGAGTGCGGCAATGGATACCATCGAAAAAATTTCCGATGCGCAGGCAGATGTATGCTTTATGGGAAAGGACAGCTGCGAGGGCTGTGATTTTATTTTCGGCAGTCCCTGCAGATGGAAGCATGAGGGCGCAGCAAGAAAAATGCTGAGCGAAGATATGTAATACAGCGGGTCAACCACAGAAAGGAACGAATGATATGACATCAGAAGAATGGAAAAGGGCTGAACTGAATCTTAATCCACTTTTAGGACACGTTGATTTTCTAATAGACGGATATAATGTATCTGTGGCAATGATAAGAACATCAAAAACTAAGTATTCATATATGGTGTATGTTGACGGAACTTTTAAGGGCAAGTGGCTGAACGAAGACTGCGAGATACGCAGGCGTTTCTATTATGAGGGCAAGCGGACACTTTTAACTCCCAAAAAGAAAGCTAAACTTATAAAGGAATGCGGGAAACGAAGTGTAGAACGGTATATTAAGGAAAATCCTGAACTATGTTATATTACATTCTACAGACCCTATTTCGAATCGTTCAAGTCTCTGAAACAGCATTTTACCAAAAACAATACGTCCATAACACTTGTGGAATAAGAAAGGAGCCTGCATATGAATTTGCTTGAAGAGCTGACACTTGACGATCTTGACGAGGAACAGCGGGAACTGGCGGAGTGCATAGGGCTTGATGCGTACAAGAAGCTTGTAGCCACATATGCAGGCAGTCCCATAAATATCCGTATGCCGGACAGTCTGACAATGCGGCAGCGCAATAACAACATCTGCAAACAGTTTAACGGATATAATTTTGCGGAGCTGGCACGGGCATACAATCTTACTGAGCGGCAGATACGCAACATTGTTGCCGATGAGGTCTCAAAGCAGCGCAACAAGCCGCTTGAAAACCAGATTTCATTTTTTGAGTGATGAAAATTCATTGAAATCAAGTATTGAACCATTTCAATGGGCTGTTACCGACAAATAGTGTATAGTTAGATAAAAGGATCTGACTATACACTATTTTTTTGGAGGAGACAGAATGGGCACCGAGATATACATGACGATAATAACAGGTCTGCTGGGCGTTATCGGATTTTTCCTGACCCGCAGCTTTGCGGCACTTGACAAAAAGGCTGACAAATGCGACCTTGAGGCTGTTAAAAACGAGCTGGAAGCTGTGCGCAGCACCATTGCTGACGTTAAGGATAATTATCTGACGAAGGAAGACTTCCTGCGTGAACAGGTCAAGACCGAGAAAAAGCTTGACAAGATAATGGATATCCTTATGGAAATGAAGGGAGGTCAGAACCGTGACTGAACAGGACATTGTAAAAAAGATGCGTGCCGATAATTTCGTGAATAACAACGGCGTTGTGCTCAGGGCTGTAAATATCGGACGCATAACATTCAACAGGCTGTCATCGCTGCGCAGGGCGCTGGAGCCTGATATTGAAAAGGCGGAATTTACCGACTGCATCAATTATCTGTCGGAGTCAAAGTACATCATACTCCGCCGCTGCGACAACAAGCAGCCTGCCAACATATCCGATGACGATATCGACGACATGGAAGCAAAGGTATCTCCCGAAGGCATACAGCTGCTTGCGGGAAAGACAAGCGATCCGTGTGTAAGGGCGTGATGATATGGGCAGAAGGCGTAAACACGGCATAATCGACAACCTTGACCCTGCTGTAAAGAACACTGTTGAGGAAATGATCCTATCGGCACAGTTTACGTACAGGGACATTGTGGAATACATCACAGACACCACAGGTCAGAGCATTTCTCAGGCGGCTGTATGCAGGTATGCGAAAGGCTTCTGCGAGGACGCTGCAGCTATACATATGGCGCAGGAAAATTTCAGAGCTATTGCCGAGATGTGCGGTAAATATCCCGACCTCGACACCACTGAGGGCATAGTGCAGCTGATGAGCAGTCTTGTTATGACATCTGTGCGCAATCTATCCCCAGAGGATCTTGACGGCACCGATCCGCTGAAGCTTATCAAGCAGGCATCGGAGCTGGTCAGGGCGGTTTCCTACAAGCGAAGCATGGACATCAAAAACAAGGAGCTTACCGAGGCGGGATTTGATGCCGCCAAGGAAAAGCTGTTTACGGGACTGGCAAGTGATGACCCTGAGCTGTACAGACAGCTTGCAGATTACATCGAAAGCAAGAAAAGCGAGTTGATAGTATGATATACGTTATACAGGTCACGCCCATGAACGAGCTGAAGGTGTGTGCTGCACTGGAACGTGAGGGCATATCGGCATATGTTCCGAGACGTGAGCTTATCATCAGAAAAAGTGGGGGCTGGACAAAGGCTGTGCCTGTTATGCTGCCGTCCTATGTTTTCCTTGACTGCGATTACTGCCCTGAGATACATCACATTGTAAGATCGGTGGACGGTGTTATCAACTGGCTGGGCAAGCCTACACCTATCACAGGCGAGGAAGAAGCATTCATGCGGCTGATAATCAACGGCGGCGTTCCCATTCCCGAAAGCACGGCTGATGTTGATAACGACAGGAATGTTACGGTCACGGGCGGCTGGCTGAAAGGCAATGAGCAATATATCATCGGATATAACATCAGGAAAAAGCGTGCGTTGCTGGAGATACGCTTCGGCGGACGGCTCCACAGGACAAGCGTGGGCGTAGAATACACAAAAGTATGAACGGAATGCGGTTGATATCGTTCCCGCAGGAAGTGAAATACGGTCATATGGGATATTAACGGACAGATGAAAAAAGCTGCTCCGAATGGCGAAGCCTGCCCCAAAGAAAATGCGGGAGCGGCACACCCTTTTAATACCCCTTTTTAATGCCTTTAAATTGCACGGAAGATATTTGACAGGGTAATTTTACTGCCAGATATCAAAACGCCGTACAAGCCGTTTCTGTGGCTTTTGCGTGAAAGGAGATGCAGGCGTGAAAAACAACCGAAAAAAAGCTCTTTCCGATATAGCAGCCGCTATGTCGGAAGCGGGGCAGAATGATAAAACAGACACCGCTGCGGGGAGCTTGCAGGACATCATCTCCGCAGCGCTCAGTGAACCCAATGATAAAAAGCGGCGAAAGCTGCTCCGTGACTTTGCCGCACGCCGTGCCGACGTAGCGGCTTTTATTGCGGATAACGAGGATCTCATAAATTCCGAAGCCGAGGCGGCGCTCATCGGTGCGGCGGTGGGCGGAACATTTACCGAAAGGAAGATATCCTACAAGGGCGGCAGACGGCAGGAAAGCATTATCGGACGGAAGGTACAGCCCAATATGGCGGCACTTTCCCTGCTGCTTAAAAACCGTATGCCCGATAAATACAGCGACCACCCTGCAGGAGAGATCGAAATCGAAGATACGGAAGATATAAACGAGGTGATAAACAATGCGGCAGAAGATACGGACGAAGAAAACAATACCGTATAACTTTTCCCGGAAGCATCTTGCATATATCCGCCGCTGCGGTGACTGCGTTATAAACGTGGCGGAGGGAGCGGTCAGAGCGGGAAAGACAGTGGATAATGTCATTGCCTTCTGCCGTGCACTGGAAAAGTCACGGGATTTCCTGCACCTTGCCACAGCAGCTACATCTGCTACTGCAAAGACCGTTATAGGTGACTGCAACGGATTTGGTGTTGCCTACTATTTCAGAGGGCAATGCCGCTGGGGACAGTACAAGGGCAATGAAGCTCTCATAATCCAAGGAAAAAGCACAGGCTACAAACAGCGTGTGCTTATTTTTGTGGGCGGAGCAAAAAAGAACAGCTATGAAAAATTCCGTGGTATGTCTATAGGAATGTGGATAGCCACGGAGATAAATCTGCACCACGACAACACCATTAAAGAGGCTTTTAACAGACAGCTTGCGGCGCTTGACCGCAAGGTATTCTGGGACCTTAACCCCTCACAGCCGCAGGCATCTATTTACAGGGATTACATTGATCTGTATGCAAGGCAAGCGGCGGAGGGCAAGCTTGCTTTCGGTTACAACTATCAGAAATTCACCATTTTTGACAACATCAACATTTCTGAGGAAAACCGCAGGCAGGTCATTTCCCAGTACTGCCCCGGGACAGTATGGTACAGGCGTGATATCCTGGGCGACCGTGTGGCAGCAGAGGGACTTATCTTTCAGATATTTGCGGACACGCCCGAGAAATTCATTACCGAAAGCTACCCTAAGTCTATGAGAATGATAAACATAGGCGTGGATTTCGGCGGAAACAAGTCCAAGACCACATTTGTTGCCACGGGCATTATCGGAAATTTCCAAAGCATATGTGTACTGGCGGATTATAAGGTGGAGGGAAGCAAGGGTACTATCAACACGGACATGGTATGCAGGAAACTGCTGGATTTCTACAGATTTATCCACAGCCTTTTTCCCTCCGTCCCGATCTATGCCATATACTGCGACAGCGCCGAGCAGATGATAATAAACACTATCCGTCCGTTTATGTCTCAGCATGGCGTTAGCGCTGCGGTAAAGGACAGCTACAAGGGAGCGGTCACAGACCGTATATATGCGCTTAACACCCTGATGTCACAAGGACGGTTCTCGGTTTACCGTGACTGCACAAATGTCATAAACAGCCTCAAAGAGCAGGTGTGGGACGATACGAAGGTCGGCGAAGATGTCCGCCTTGACAATGGCACTTGTGATATTGATACAGCCGATGCGCTGGAGTATTCGTTCAGCTCGTTCCTTAAATACCTTAACCTTGACATGAAGGGAGATGATAGCAATAAACGCTGAAATAATAAACTTCCTTAACCGCACATTCGGCTACAGGCTGACGGGTGATTATTACAATGTCATTGCCATGTGGGAAGACTGGTGGAGAGGATTCAATGAGCCGTTTCACCGCATTGTGTTCGACAATGGCAGCAAGCGCAGGAGCCGTGATATGTACACCATGAAAATGGCGAAAAAGGTATGCGAGGACTGGGCTGCTATCCTGATAAATGACAAAACATTTATCAAGACCGATGATGACCGTGCAAGCCGTTTCCTCATGGGCGACACGGGGAACGGCGGCGTTTTCGGCAGCAATAACTTCTGGGAACAGGTCAACAACCTTATGGAGCGCATGATGTGGTCAGGCACTGCGGCAGTGGTAATACGGCTGAAAAATGCGGCTGTGTCCGAGAACGGCAGTATTATCCCGGACAGCAGGACACGGATAGACCTTAACTACATTGACGGTGGAAACATAATCCCGCTGAGCTGTGACAATGGCACGATCACCGAAGCGGCATTCTGCTCTGATGTGTGCATCAAGGGTGTGAATAAAATTTACCTTGAGATACACAGGCTTGAGGACGGTGAGTATGTTATTGAAAACCGTGTGTTTGTGGCTGACAAGAGCGGAGGTGTGCTGAAAGAGGACAAACTTCCCGAAAGCGTTCCGCCTGTTATACACACAAGGTCGGCTATACCGTGGTTCTCTGTTTGCAGACCTGCTATCGTAAACAGCATAAAGGGCAGCAACGGTATGGGCTGTGCCGTATTTGCAAATGCCATTGATAACCTCAAAGGCGTTGATATTGCATACAACAACCTTAACTCCGATATCTGGCTGGGTCAGAAAAAGGTGTTTATGGCAAAATCGCTTATTGAGGAGTACATGGGGCAAAAGATAACTCCCGATGAGGTAAACCAACAGCTGTTCTACTACATAACCTCATCTGCGGAGGACATGGGCGCAAAGCCGCTCATCACAGAACACAACCCTGATCTGAGAGTAAAGGACAATGTGGACTGCATTCAGGCTCAACTTGATTACCTGAGCTTCAAGGTAGGCTTCGGCACAAAGCATTATCAGTTTAATGCGGGCTCTATTGTCACAGCTACTCAGTACACGGGTGATAAACAGGACCTTGTTCAGAACGCCCACAAGCATTTTATCCGTGTTGAGGGATTTTTGCACGACCTTGTAAAATCATTGCTGCACATCGGAAAAAGCTTTATCGACAGCAGCATAAATGACGAGGCTGCCATTTCCGTTACCTTTGACCAGTCACCCCTCATTGACGAAAATGCGGAGCGGGAGCGTGACCGTGCAGATGTTTCCGGCGGTATTATGGCGAAATGGGAATACCGTGCAAAATGGTACGGCGAAAGCGAGGAGGAGGCAAAGGAAAATATCCCATCCGATGATGACACGGCTGATATGTACTCGAACGGAGCTGATTTTGAATGATATCTCCCGCAAAGCTTGACAAGCTCCCTGCAGAGGTGGTAAACTTAGTGCAGGCGCTGCAGGAAGAGATAATCAACGACATATGCCGCAGAATATCCAAAGTCAACTATCTTACACCCACCGCAGAATGGGAGCTGTATAAGGCAAATCAGCTCAATTTGTCCTATAAAGAGGTCAACCGAAGAATTGCCCGTCAGCTCAAGGTCAGGGAACGGACAGTGCAGGAGCTTTACACCGACACGGTGAAGCAGGCACTGAAAGAGGACGCTGACATTTACCGCATTGCGGCGGCTATGGGCAGGCTTCCGGACAGTACAGGGGCGAAAACAGACAAGTATTTCCGCTCGGCTTCATTTTCTCAGCTGCTGTCCAAGGGACTGCAAAACTCCAAGGGGCAGATGAGGAACCTGTGCAACAGTATGGCGGCGGAGGCGAACAGACAGCTTTCGGACGCTATGGACCTTGCGCATCTTAAAGTTATATCGGGTGCATTTTCCTACAATGATGCCATATATTCGGCGGTGAGATCTCTTGCCGACAAGGGCATTGCCCGTGTGGAATACCCAAGCGGCAGGCGGGATAACGCCGATGTATGCGTAAGGCGTGCGGTACTTTCTTCGGTAAACAAGTCCTGCTGTGATATACAGCTTGACCTTGCAAAAGAGATTGGCAGCCGTTATGTTGAGGTTTCTTCTCACTTCGGCGCACGTCCCTCCCACGCTCAGTGGCAGGGGCAGATATACAGTCTTGTGAAAGGCGACCCCAAGTATCCGTATTTTTACGATGCTACGGGCTACGGAACGGGAGAGGGACTGGGCGGCTGGAACTGCCGACACAACTTTTTCCCGTACTTTGAGGGCATTGACACGCCATATCACACGCCCGATTTCACCAAGAACGAGAACGACGAATATTATGCCCTTACGCAAAAGCAGCGTGGCTATGAACGTGCTGTGCGTGATTCCAAGCGACAGCTTGCGGCGCTTGACGGTGCAAGGCAGTCGGCGGAGGATCCTCAGCTCAGAGCAATGCTTGACAGAGAGTTTGCTCAGCGTTCCGTTACCCTTAAAAACCGTGAGGCAAGGCTTGATGCGTTTATCCGTGACAATGACCTGCAAAGGGATAACTCCCGTGTTCGGGTCGTTGGATTCGGAAAGAGTGTTTCCCAGAGGGCTGTTTGGGCTGATAAAAGGCGACCGGTCACACTTCATTCTGATTTGTACCATAATACTGAGTTCAAACCTAAAGAGTATTTTGAAAGCAAGGAATACAAAAATAAATTCAGGCAATTTGACTCGGATTTTTTCAGCGTTTTAGCCCGTGATTCCGTATATGTTTCGGCAAGAGAGGCTGTTCTGAATAACTATGGTCATATGTCCGAGGAAGTTTCAGTAATAAGCAACATATCCGGAGTAATAAAGGACAGGCAGTACAGCGATGGTTTGTCTGTAAGCTTTAACATTCCCAAAGGCAGGGCGGGGGCATATACTGTTATTCATAATCACCCCAACAATGTTCCGCTGAGTATTGAGGATATCGTAACGGCAAGCGAATGCCCAAGCATAAGAACTATGATGGCGGCTTCCCACGATGGCAAGATATATTGGCTGCAAATCGGTAACGGTAAAAGGCTTGATGTTACAAACGAAATGCTTAGGAAAAATGCAATCGAAGCACAGATTCTAAAAAGAGATTGGGCTAGAACTATTTCTGGCAAAAACGGTGATTTTTATCAAGCTCTGTGCGAATTTGCAAGATCATATAATTGGAAGGTAGGCGTAATATAATGGAAGAATGTTATCATGTTACGATTGATGACGGCGCACCTCTTCTTCCAGTTACAGAGGAAGAGTTGAGAGAAGATGCTAAAAAGTTAGGTATTTCATATGAGGATTATTTATCTGCATTAGATAACCATATTCCTTATAACGAGATATATGAGTATGTAAAAAAATTGCATAAATGAGCACCTTGCACCGACAGGGTGCTTTAATTTTGCCTAAAAAGCCCTTAAACGTGTTTTAAGGAGCTTTTTTTATACCCAAAACCAATTTTTAAAGGAGGAATTTCCATGAAGAAGGAAGAACTTACTGCTCTCGGAATGACAGATGAGCAGGCGGAAAAGGTGCTGGAAATGCACGGAAAGGAGCAGAATGAAGCTGCGTCCAAGCTCTCGGAGGCTGAAAATAAGCTTGCCGCTGCGGAGAAGAACGCCAAGGAGCTTACCGAAAAGGTCAAGGCATTTGACGGTGTTGACCTTGAAGCACTCAGAAAGTCCGCTGCCGACTGGGAGACCAAGTACAACACCGATATTGCCAAGGCAAAGCTTGACAGCGCCGTGGAGCTGGCGCTCACAAAGGCAGGCGCAAAGGACGTGGGTCTTGCCCGTCACCTCATCGACACATCTATCCTTAAGCTTGACGGTGATAAGGTGATAGGTCTGTCGGAACAGCTGGAAAAGGCTAAGACCGATAAGGCTTTCCTTTTCGGTGATGAGCCTGCAAAGGAAACAGCAAGGATCGACACAGGGATCGACCACGGCGGAGCTACCGATACAATATCGGACGCTCAGATCAGAGCCGTTATGGGTCTGCCCGCTGAAACCAAGTGATTTATTTAGGGAGGAAAAATTATGCCTAACGCTATTACAAAATTCTCAAAATTCATCGACAGGCTGGACGAGGTGTATAAGCTTGCGTCCTGCACTTCTGTTCTGGACAGTGACAGCACACTGGTCAGAGCGGGAGCAAATGCCAATGAGCTCATCATTCCCAAGCTTACCATGGACGGTCTTGCAGACTATTCCCGTTCAAGCGGTTATGTAGATGGCGATACCAACTTCACGAATGAGACCGTTACCTTCAACTATGACCGTGGCAGACGTTTCAGCGTTGATAACATGGACAACGAGGAGACCGCAGGGCTTGCATTCGGCAGACTGGCGGCGGAATTTGTCCGCACAAAAACAGTGCCTGAGCTTGATGCGTTCCGCTTCGCAACCTATGCGGCACAGAAAGATATCTCTGTTAAAACAGGCTCGCTCACCGGCGGCAATGATGTTATCAGCGCTCTGATCGCAGCACAGTCGGAAATGGACGAAGCTGAGGTCGCAACCGAAAGCAGGGTGCTGTTTATCACTCCTACACTGCTTAATGCCGCAAACAATGTGGATACCACCAAGTCCAAGGCTGTACTTGACAGCTTCTCAAAGGTTGTAAAGGTACCCCAGTCAAGGTTTTACACTGCCATTGATATGGCTGACGGCAAGAGTGACGGCGAAAAGGCAGGCGGCTACAAGAAAGCTGCGGCAAAGTATGAGGTCACTGCCTCACAGCCTGATGACTGGACATCAAATTACTCAAACTATTACACCGTCTCCGATGGTGTATATACCCCTGTTGCATCTACTGCATCGTGGGAAGCAGGCAAGTATTACAGAAAGGTATCCGAAGAGGGCAAGCCTATCAATTTCATGGTGATCGAAAAGTCTGCCGTGATCCAGTACCCCAAGCACACCGTGAACAAGGTCATCACACCCGAGGAAAACCAGTCAAGCGACAGTTGGCTGTTCTTCTTCCGTGCCTATGGTCTTGCCGATGTGTTTGAAAACAAGCGCAGCGGAATTTATCTGCATTATGCCGGATGACGGAGGTGGGAACATGAAAACTGTCGGAAGAACAGAGCCTGTCAGGACATCACCTGCCGAAAAGGTACGTAAGCCCAAGAAGCCGCCCGGCAGAAAGGATGAGTAAGATGTACGCTGATTACAGCTATTACAGCAAGGTATATCACGGCAAGCTCAGCGAAAATGATTATACGCCCTACGCCGAAAAGACGGGGGCGTATATTGATAAACGGACGGATTTCCTGTTTGAGAAAAACGGTCTGCCTGCTGAGGGAAGCTCTCTTGCACGGCGGCTCATGACCTGCTCCTGTGCGATTGCGGACGAATATTACCGCACCGAAACGGGAGCGGCATATTCAAAGACATCGGAAAAAGTGGGTGAGTATTCCGTAAGCTATGCTTCGGGAGATGTCAAGTCCGCCGATGAGCGGCTGCATGATATCGCAGAGCTGTATATCCCCGATGTGCTCAAGGCGGTGAAATGGATATGACGACCAATACCGATTGTACCGTGATACGCCTTGCGGACGGCGAGGATCCTGTTTATTTATACGTTCCTGCGGTAATGTGGCAGGACGTATATGAACAGGAGGTCAAAAAATACGGAGCTGAAAATGCAGACAGCGCTGCCATATATTTTCCCGATGTCGATACAGATGTACGCATCGGGGATTTTGTTGTGATGGGCGGTGTCGATGAGAATGTTGACCCTGCTGTTATCTGCGGTGCGGCGCTGCGAATAACGTCTGTTGCCGTTAACCGATACGGCAGCAGAGATATGCAGCACATAAAGGCAGGTGCTAAGTAATGGGTGTCATTATTCAGATGGACCCCGCTGAGGAAATGCTCCGCAAAAGGGGTGTGGAAAAAGGCGGCAAGGTGCAGAAGTACATCGACAGCAAGGTGGTATCATACTGCGATAAGTATGTGCCGTTTCTCAGCGGTCTCCTTAAGCGTGCTATCGGAACTGTTTACGGCAGCGGATATGTGCGCTACAATACCGTATATGCCAAGTCGCAGTATTACGGTAACGCTGGCATGGGCAGGGGCGGAATGTCCCGTGGAGGACTGCGTGGACGGTTATGGTTCGAGCGCATGAAAGCGGCGCACAAGTCCGATATCCTGAACGGTGCCGCACAGCTTGCGGGAGCAAAGGCAAGGAGGCGATAATACGGTCAGCAGCATAATAGAAGGCATAAGGGATCATATTGCGTCTGTCCCGCTTATGTCTGAATTTGACAGTAAGCGCCGTCACATTGACTGGACAGATGCGGATAACGATAACTACGGCATTTTCCCCGATACCGATAATCTTGTGGACGAATATGTTGACGGCACTCAGATACGTCAGTATATCTGTCAGATAAACATACGCAAATTCGCCGTGCTGGACGCAGACAGACTGAAAAACAGTGCATTTCTGGAACGCTTGCAGCGTTGGTTCGACGCTGCTGCCGATGCAGGAGATCTGCCCGATATGCCCGACGGCTGTACTGCCATTGAGATCACGGCTGAAAATGCAATGCTCATGGAGCTTGATCCATCGGGCAAGCGAGGTACATATGCTATACAAATCAAACTGAAATACGAAAAGGAGGAATGATCTATGGCAGAAACAGCTCAGAAAATTGCCAAGAGGTCGGAAGTACACGTTTATATGAACACAGGCACGTCAGCATCACCTACATGGGTGCGTCTGGGAAAGGGCTGGAAGAAATTTTCGGAGAACCCCAATGCCCAGACCGAATCCGTGCAGTATATCTGTGATGACAGTGCCACCACAGATACCACGTCGTATGAACCCAACTATGCGTTTGAATGTGACCTTATGCACACAAATGAAGCTATCAAGAAGATATACGACATTGCAAAGGGGCGCAAGACAGGCTCCGACTGCATTGTTGATATCCTGACCGTTGATGCCTTTGAAGAGACGGACAGCAGCAAAGAATGCACGGCATACAGAGAAAATCTGTCTGTACAGGTATCAAGCATTGACGGTGAAAAGAAGATGTCCATGTCCGGCAACCTTAATGGTCAGGGTGACGGAGTTAAGGGCAAGTTTGATCTTACGACCAAGACATTTACCCCCGACAGCAAAGCTGCCTGATAAATAATTTCACGCCGGGGCAGAAATGCTCCGGCAGCTTTATATGAGAAAGGAAAATAACTATGAAGTTTGAATATACACGTCCCGAAGACACCAAGCTTGAAGCCTACGGAAAGGTATTTGATATCCCACCCAAGACAGCGCCCCTTGTTGACGGAGTGAACAGTATCAACAAGCAGATCGCAGAGGGCAATGCAGCACAGCAGGCAGCGGCGCTGAGAGAGGGCATTGCGCTGTTCATTGGTGAAGAGGCTGCGGAAGAGATATTCCCCAAGGCAAAGCTTGACAGCATCAATATTGATGAAATGTCTGCCCTCTGGTTTGTTCTCAATGACATCAGCAATAAGGAGACTGAGGCTGTTATTGCCAAATATGCCCCCAAGCCCAGAAATGAGATAAGGGTGTCATCGAACCCAAAGAAGTAAGCTCCCTGCCTACTTCTGTCGTGCTTTACGGCAGGGAGTATGATTTTCATTCCGATTTTCGTGAGTGGATGAGGTATGAGCTGCTTATGACTGACGGTGATGTTGATGACAGTCTGCGGTACAGTCTGGCAGCGGACATTATTTTCCCGCCTGAGCAGCATATACCGCTGACACGTAAAACAGCCGATTTCCTGCGTTGGTTCTACCACTGCGGTGATCCGCCCGGGGAAAATGATGATACTGATAATGACTATTTTCTCGAATCACGCCTGCCGTACAAATTTGATGCGGACTTCCCGTATATCCATGCGGCGTTTATCGAACAGTACGGCATTGACCTTATTACAGTTGATTATCTGCACTGGTGGACGTTCAGGGGGCTGTTCCGCTCCCTGCATGACTGCAAATTTACTGAGATAGTCGGATATCGCACAGCGGAAACGGGTGATATGTCGGAGACTATGAAAATTCATTATCACAAAATGCAGGAGCTTTATGAGCTGCCCGTATCCAGAACGGAAAGACTGAGAATTGAAAAAGCAAGACTAAATTATGGGAAGGAGTGATGTTATGGCAGCAGACGGCAAGCTCGTTTTTGACACGGGCATAGACAGCAGCGGGTTTGACAAGGGGCTTAAAAGTCTCGGTTCTCTGGCAGCAAAATCAGCTGCGGTAATTACAGCTGCATTCACGGTTGCTGCTTCTGCTGCCGTAAATGTCGGCAGCTCGTTCACAGCGTCCATGTCGCAGGTTGCGGCGACTATGGGTATTACCCGTATGTCAGATGATTATCAGATACTGACTGCCTCAGCCGAGGAAATGGGTGCAGCCACAAAATTTTCGGCAACACAGGCAGGCGATGCCCTTAATTACCTGGCTCTTGCGGGTTATGATGCACAGCAGTCCGTTGAGGCTCTGCCTACTGTACTTAACACGGCAGCGGCAGGCGGTATTGACCTTGCTTATGCGTCTGACCTTATCACCGATTCCATGTCCGCTCTTGGAATGCAGATGAGCGACCTTGAAGGCTTCAGCGACAAGCTTGCAAAAACGTCACAGAAATCAAATACAAGTGTTGCCCAGCTGGGTGAGGCTATACTTACAGTCGGCGGTACTGCAAAATCATTGTCGGGCGGCGTGGAAGAACTTGATACAATGCTGGGCTTGATCGCTGATAACGGCATCAAGGGCGCAGAAGGCGGAACGGCTCTCAGAAATATCATTCTCTCCCTTTCCGCTCCCACAGATACGGCAGCGGCTGCCATGGAGCGCCTTAATGTTTCGGCATTTGACAGTCAGGGCAAAATGCGTGATCTGTCCGCTGTTTTCTCGGACTTTAACGCAGCTCTGGCACCGCTTACCGATCAGGAAAAAACTCAGGCTCTGAGTGAAATATTCAACAAGGTTGACCTTAAAGCGGTCAATGCGCTGCTGGGTACATCGGCGGAACGCTTCGATGAACTCAGGGGATACATAGGAAATTGCAGCGGAGCCGCAGAGCAGATGGCAAAGACTATGGACGATAACCTTACAGGTGATCTGACCATTATGTCGTCTGCCCTTGAAGGTCTGGGCATTGCCGCTTTTGACAAATTCGAGAAGCCTATGCGCAGTGCGGTGCAGACCGTTACGGAGGATATATCGGCTCTTACCGTTGAGGTAAAGGACGGCGGTCTTTCCGAACAGTTTGACAAAATATCCAACAGCGCAGGACGGCTCGTTGCAGCTGTGGGTGAGCTTGCAGCAAATGATATACTGCCTGCGATCATAAACAGCATGGCGGCTATCATTGAACATGGTGGTTCCATACTTTCGATTATTGCAGGTATAGGAGCTGCTGTCGCAGCAATTAAAGTCGGTCCGTTTATTGTTAGCTTTATCGCATCAGTTCAAACAGCAAATTTGCAGCTTGCTCTTTTAACTGGACAATTTGGTGCTGCAGCCGTATCTGCAACTGCTTTAGGTGGTGGTCTGAGCATCACGGAAATTGCAGTTGCTCTTTACAATAAGCAAATAACCGTTGCTACTGCATCAACAGCTGCATTTAATGCTATATGCTCTATTAACCCTATATATCTTGTTGCAGCTGCACTTGCTGCTGTCGTTACAGGTATAGGACTTTACATCAGTCATGTTAACAAAGCAAAGGCTGCAACAGCCGCTCTTGTCGATGAGACGAATGAGTACACTGAGGCTATGGATAAGGTTGTGCAGGACGGACAGGAAAATATAGACAAGTCCAATGCGGAAATAGCGGTAATAAAGGAAAAAGCCAGCCGCTACGAAGAGCTGCGCCAGCGTTACAGTAATCTTACTAAAGGTGAAATGGCTGAGTTTAAGTCACTTGCGGAAGAACTGCAGGAAATTCTGCCTGACGGCACCGAGATCATCAATGAACAGACAGGTGCATACAATAGCCTTGCCGACAGCATTGAACGTGTTTGTCAAAATATGGAATCACAGGCTGTCCTCAATGCGAAATACAAACAGTATGAGGAAGCCGCCTCTCAAAACTATGATATTAACAAGCAGCTTGATGAAATTCAGGCTCAATATGAAAAAGAACAGCGCAATGCAGATCTGTATGCGTCAGAAGGTCTAAGTGTTGATGATGTATCATCATTGGATAGAATCGCACAGCGTTTGTATGGGATTTCCTACGATGCTCTTGTTCAGCAGCGTAATACTAATCAGGCAATTATTGATGAATACCATCAGCTTTATTCAGATACATATAATGAGCTTAATTCTGTTGAAGAAGAATCGACCAATAGCTATGTTGATAATCATCGTCTTACAGGTCAGCAATATGCAGATGCCATTAAATCGTCCAATGAGGAAATGCTTAAACAGCTTGACGCAAACACCCAAAAGCTGGAAAGCGGTTTTGAAAAGCTTGACCACCAGTATAATACGGGAAGCATAGCTACCGAACAAGAGCTGTACGAAAAGAAAAAGGCACTGCTTGACAAATACGGTTCCGAGACCTACAAGGATCACTGGAAATTTTATGAAGAGATATACGGCTGCGAAAAGGACTTTGCGGAAGCGAGCAAGAAGCTTGAGGAAGAAAAGCTGAAAGAGACAGCCAAAACCACGTCCGAGATAAATAAAAAGATCCGGGAGGGCAAGGAGAAAAACCTGAAGGATACCAAGGACGGTCTGAAAAAGCAGCTTTCGGCTACCAAAAGCAGCCTGTCAAGCATTATCTCCGAATACAGCAAGGCAATGAGTGACCTTAAATCCAACATTTCGGGTTATAAAAACAAGCTGCTGTCCGTGGGTGATATCTTCTCTGTTGACGAAACCGAAAAGAACGGTCAAAAGGTCAAAACCTATACTATCGCAAACATCGACAAGCAAATGAAAGAGATGGAAAAATATCACAGCTATGTGATGAAGCTTAAAGCCAATGGTGCATCTCAGTGGCTTATCGAGGAGCTTACAAGCCTTGATTTCGAGGACGGCGCACAGTTCGGCAAGTATCTTTCAGGGCTTTCCGACAAGGAATTTGCCAAGATAAACAGCTACTATAAAAAGCGTGACGATCTTGCCGATGAGCTTTCCAAGGATATGTATAAGGGTGAAGCCGAAAAGCTCAATTCCGTGCTTATGGAATGTGTTAACACTGCCCTTACCAGCCTGCCTGCTGCGGCTCAGACCGCAGGAAGAGCAATGCTCAGCGGTATTATGGAAGGCATAGGCAATTCAGATGACCTGACCGAAAGAATGACCACATTTACCGACAGCTTTGCAGAGGTGTTTGAGTCCGCTGTTGATGATATGGACCTTAATAAGAGCTTTTCCATTGCCCTTGGCGGAATAGATGCACACGCCGAAGGTCAGGAGCTTGGCAGGCAGCTCATGAACGGATTTGACGAGGAGCTGAAAAAGCACCGAAGCGAAATATCCGTTTCACAGACATCATCGGCAGAAAATCTTGCGTCCGATACATCTGCCAAAAACGCCGGAACAAAGACCTCCGGCAGCAGTAAAAATGACAATATCACCATTGACACCACAAACAATATTACCGTGCAGATCGACAGCGAAACGGTATCACGTTCCACAGAACACAGCCGCAAAACTAAGGAAAGGAGAACAGGCTGATGATTTTCAGAATTGGAAATATAAATGTACTGCCGTGGCTGGAAACCTACAATATACAGCTCGAACCGCAGTACGGCAACGATGCTTTTACCTGTATAAACGGTGACAGTGTAAATGACTACAAGGGCGATAAGGTGTCGGTAAGCTTCTCCCTGCGGCGTGTGCCGTCCGATACGGCTGCGCTTATATCTGCTGCTCTGGGCGGCAGCTCCGTGTCCTGTACGGTATCCGCTCCCACCGATATAACAACATCATTTTCAAAAACATCATACCGTGCAGAGCCGTATGATAAGGGGCAGAAATGGCATTTTGATGTAACTGTGCAGTCGCTCGGGGTAATAAACTCGGGCGACAGTCTTTAGCTATACCTTGACTATCGGAGGTATAGATGTGCCTCACTTTGCTGACGTACAGATAAAATACGATGTGGACGGCTACGGGATTTCGGGCGTTATCACTCCGCAGCTGTCCTTTTCTGTACCTGCCTGCGATTATGATGATACGTCCGAACTTTTCCCCACAGGTGCACAGGTCATACTTACCTGCTCAAATGGTATGGATATACCACGGTTTTACGTATCTTCCCGCTCATACAGCAACGCAAAGCTCAATTTCACCTGCTATGACAGGTCATATGCCACAGATCGTGACATTGCTATGCCCGATGATCTGTACGACATCAGCGGATATGCTTCCATATCTGATGTTATGGACAAGATCATGGCGATATGCGGATACAACGGCTACTCCGACAGCACAGGCATTATCGGAACAGTTATCACCAAGGCTAAAAAGGACAATATCAGCGGTAAGACCTGCCGCAATATACTTGATGACCTGTCCCGTGCCTGCTGCGGTGTATGGCTTCTGCAAAATGACACAGGCACTGCCGATGTGCGTGGCACTCTTACTCTTATTCCCGTTGACAGCGGTATGGGAGCGGTATTTACGGCGGAAAAGTATTCCGATGTTTATATCGGCGGCACAAAAACATTCCGCAAGTTTATACTTACAAGCGGCAGCGAACGCTACACAGCCGGAGCTTCCGAAACTGCTTACGGTACTGTTGAGATCGAAACGCCATTTGCTTCCGCAGCTCTTGCGGGTGCACTGTATAACAGGCTCAAGGACTATACCTATAAATCGTGGAGCTGCAATAAGATGCTTGCGTCCATAGGTCAGCTTGCGATAATACCGTCACCCTCATCGCTTATAACCTTTGGCACAAAGCAAAATCTGTATGTAAACAACTGCACGGTATCGCTCACATCAACTGGCATATATGCTTCCGTTGGTCGCAATGACGCAGATGAGGACGAGCTGGCATATCACAATCGCACAGAGCGTGAGATCGCAATGCGTGTGCGCATCGGTGCGCTGATGGGCAACACTGTCATCACTGAAAAGGGTGCTGCACTGGTTGTCAAAGATGAGGTAAACAACAAGACCGTAAATTACGGCTTTGAGATGGACGAAAGCGGCGTTGCCACATTCGAGGGTGCTATCATTGACACTATCCTTCCTACCTGCAAGCGCACTGCCACAGCCGATGGCATAGCTCTCATTGCCGATTATGGCGGCAAAAAGCTTAAATATTCCTACAGTGAAGATGCAGATGGAAACATCAATCTCATGAGAGACGAGGTGAATGACGATGGATGATATGATGTGGTTCCTGCTGGGACTGATGAATGGAGACGGAAAGGTCAAGCCCATAACTATAACGGAAAACGGAGTATATAATGCGCCTGAGGGATACACTGGATATTGCCCTGTGACTGTTGATGTGCCGCAGAGCAGCGGATTTCTGACACTGGAACAGTTGGCGGCGTTGCCTACTGCGTGCAGTCTGAGCTATGGGGATTATAGAACGGACGTTAAAATTCATGGTGATAATACTTTGGGTTTCATAGATAGCGGTTATAACGGCTATGCACAATACTCTTTGAACGCTAGGTTTAATTATGGAATGATATGCAAAGTTATTTCCAAAAACAATGTCCCATTTTATGGGGCGTATCTCACATTTAATATGTTATATAATCAATGGGCTTTTATATATGATACAAATTCTGATACAATGCACAGACTGAATTTGACGGAATGGGAATTATCAGAAGCCAGTGCCATTGCACGACCCCAAAACGGGTCTAACCGAATGATGCTTAATATTATATATAAGAACAAATATACATATTATGACCCTACAACCGATGAACAGACAGACACCAGTGAGCAAATTAACAATACTTCAAGTGAAATATATGCGATAGGCAATGGTGTAATGTCTAGCGGAGATGGAGGACACGCAGCGCCAAGCGCAGTATCACTTTGTCCTTCCATTGCGACGGAGCTGTGCAAGGCAGAAAAGGCGTTTTATGAGACTTTTAAAACCTGAAAGAGAGTGAATTTTTTATGTCTATCAGTACAAGAGAAGCAACCGTTACGCTTAGCGGCGTGACAACCGTAACATTTGACCGCAGATATCCATATTTTGCGGTAAGAAACGATAGCAGCGCACCTGTGTACATTTCCACAGTAAATGCGGATTGCACGGCAGGTGCTGACGGCGTTGTTGCGGTGCCAAAAGACGGCAGCGTAGTCATTGCAAATTGCGGTGATATTTTCGGCGACGGCACACTGTACCTCAACGGCAGCGGGACTGTTACTATTATGGGGCAGTATGACGGTGGCAACCGTTTTAGGGTAGCCAAGAAAGGAGGTGATGGCGGATTGAAAACAGGCGGATTAACGTTGTATGGACAGGTCCTGCCGATTTATGCGGTGGGAGAAGCTGTTGATATTGCAGATACGGAGGTTATAGGATAATGGGAAAGCTTTACAAATATCAGCCTACGCTGGGTATGTCGAAAGATGACAGGACACAGGCTAACTACACTGCCAAAATTATTGCATGGTTACATTCTGTGGAAGATTTGCTGACGACTGTCGCTGACATCACATATACTGAGACAGGCTGCACACTGACGCCGAAGTTTGCCAATATCAACGACAAGGTTATTGCTATTGAGGTGAGCAGTAGTAGTCAGTACATAGTGTCAACCAAGACAGGCAATCAGTCTCCTGCTTGGCAGTCACATAGTGTCGCACTGAGCGGCGACCCATATTTGTATATCATCTCTGATACAGATATGGTTGGACTGGGTTTTGGCACGACCCCTTGGTGTTGCAGCATTCATTCTGCCACCAAATTCGATGGCACCGAGTGTGGCGTTGAAGTTGATGCATCTAGTGCAGGTTTTATTTGGTTTGTCGGAAACGGGATTATCAATGGCAATCTCTCCTACTATGGAGCTGACGCAGTGGGGACAACTGCATCGTACTGCATTAAGCCGTTTACATTCGCAGCTTCCGGTTTAATCCAAAGCCACGTTATGCACGCTGATGGCGGAATGGAAAAACCCGTCCGCGGCAGCATCTTCACAATCGGTGACGATACGTACGTTAGTATGTTTGGCAATTTCGTTCTGAAGGTGTAAATATAAAATAAAAAGGAGAAATAATTATGAACTGGAAGTCAAAACTTACAAGCCGCAAATGGTGGGCGGCAATCACAGGCGTTATCGTTTCTGTTATGGTGCTTTTCAATGTTGACAGTCAGCAGTCGGAACGCATCACAGCGCTTATTACGGCAGTATCATCAGCTGTGGCATATACCATTGCTGAGGGCTTTGTGGACGCTGCAGCCGTTGATAAAAACAGAGAGGATGAGGATAATGACGATGAATGAGTTTGAAATCAAGGAAGCTGTAAAAGCCTTTGCATATGGCTTTTCTGCAGAACGTGTTGCCGAGGAATGTGATATCCCTGTGGAAAAGGCTCGTGCTATACAGCAGGAACATTCCGCTGAGATAATCGAAAGGAGAAAAGCAAGCTATGAGTAATGCGGTTTACAGGCTCATTGATCTGTCTAAGTGGAATGGCAAAGTCGATTTTAACCGTGTGCGCTGTGCAGGCATTGACGGCGTTATTATCCGCACGGGATTCGGTGTTGAAAATCCCCGTCAGGTTGACCGAAGATTTGAGGAATATTACTCCGGGGCAAAGGCTGCAGGACTTTATGTTGGCGCATATCATTACAGCTACGCCAAAACAGCAGCGGAAGCTTCTGCCGAAGCGGAGTTTATGCTGAAGATACTTAAAGGAAAGTCATTTGAACTGCCTGTTTACGGCGATTTCGAAGAGCAGGGAAAGATTTCAAAGTCTGTATGCACAGCCATGGTCAAAGCATTCTGCGACAGGCTGGAAGATGCAGGCGCTTGGGCAGGCATTTACAGTTATGATACGTTCTTCAGGGACAAACTCACATCTGATATGCTCAAAAGATACACCGTGTGGTCCGCAAGGGTAGAAAACATTTTCCCCAAATGCGTATCATCGGCAGATGTAGGCATTTGGCAGCACTCGTGGAAGGGCAAGGTAAGCGGTGTGTCGGGTGACGTTGACCTTGATTATTGTTTCAAGGACTTTCCTGCACTGATCAAACGCACAGGTCTTAACCGTTTCTGATACATAATATTTTAATTTAAAACGAAGTGAAAACGGCGTGCCTGATGGTGCGCCGTTTGTGTTTAGGAGGACTTATAATGAGATCATTTATTCCGTGGATAGGCGGCAAAAGCGCCCTGTCCAAGACTATTACCGACATTTTTCCTGATAATGTAGGACGGTACATTGAAGTGTTCGGCGGAGGCGGTTCAATTCTTTTTGCATCAGATCACCACGCAGCATTGGAAGTGTATAACGATGCAAACAGCGATCTTGTGCGTCTGTTCCGCTGCATTAAGTATCACCCCGATGAGCTTTCAAAGAAAATACAGTACTATTTAAATTCCCGTGAGGTGTTCAACGATTGTCGCAGAAAGCTTGAGAGCAATGGAGATTACACAGATATACAGCGTGCGGCTATGTTTTATATTTGCATCAAAATCAGCTATGGAGCTAAGATGACAAGTTTCGGGTGCATCAAGAAAAAATTATCGTCGGACAGATTTTCCGAAGTTTCTCAGCGGCTTAATGGAGTAGTTATTGAAAATAAAGACTTCGAGGATCTGATACGTCAATATGACAGGACCGATGCGCTGTTTTATTGTGATCCGCCATATCATACAACAGAAAAACTATACTCAGCAGTATTTAAGGAAGATGACCATTACCGTTTAAAATCCGTTTTAAGCGGTTTAAAAGGGCGCTTTATACTCTCTTATAACGATGATGATTTTGTCAGAGATCTCTATTCTGATTTCAAGATACGTTCGTTGGAACGTCAGAACAATTTAAGCTCAGGAACATTTAAAGAGCTGCTTATCACAAACTTCTGATATTTTTTTTAGAGCATAAATAACGGATACTGTTATTTGTACTATAACAAAAGTAGCGGAGGTGCTTCAAATGGTTAAACTCAATCTTTCCAAGCTCCTGGCTGACCGTGGTATGACGCAGTCAGAGCTTGCTCACATTACGGGCATAAGACCCTCTACGATATGTGATATCTATAATAATAACTGCACTTTTATTAAGCTTGATAATATTGATAAAATATGCTCAGCTTTAGAATGCGATATCTCCGAGCTAATGTGTATAAAGTAAACCGGCAGTAATTTTCCATTAACAAATATAAGTTTTACATTGATAGAAAAATCCCCTTTAAAATGTACCCAAAAGTCATTTTAAAGGGGATTTTTTGCGTTTTGCCTGACAATTTTTTGCGTTTTGCGTGGCAAGCCACAGCAAACTCGCCGTTTTCATCGGAAAATGTGTAGGTGCTGCCGTCAAAAGCCACTGTTCCCTGTGACTCCACAGCGCCGCCGTCATAATATGCGGTATAGTTCCATTTGCTGTCAACTGTAAAATGTGTGCCGTCTTCTGCGCTGCTCATTACCCACTGACCTTCGATTGGGCAAGTGTTTTCGCTAGGTTTATTGCTTGTGGTGAACTTTGTTTCGGGTGCGGTGGTTTCCTCCGAAACGGCAGTTTCGGACGCTGTTTCGTCAGATGTCTGCACGGTTGTTTCCGCTGCCGTTGTCTCTGATGTTTCGGCAGGGGAATCGTTATTGCCTGCGCAGCCCGATAGCATAAGGGCAAGGCACAGTGCGGTGATGATTGATGTTTTTATTTTCATATGGCGTCCTCCTTTTGAAAACGCTGTTTTTAATATGATAGATTGTCAAGTCAAGTGCAACAAAATCAACGAAAAAATTTATAAAGCACTT
>ERZ857922.144-NODE-144-length-105766-cov-20.769400_pt1 | contig 105766 bp, 80 predicted proteins | sample MGYA00519579_ERZ857922 | MGnify/ENA primary metagenome ERZ857922 (study PRJEB31778, sample SAMEA3449375) | human gut metagenome | biome: human gut; feature: human-associated habitat; material: faeces | place: United Kingdom | collected 2010/2012 ... | reverse complement strand
TAATTGTGCCTAGTAAAGCTAAGAAGAAAACTAATATTGGAAATATCTTAGGTTATGCTACTACCTTCAGTACTTTGGGAATGATGGTTGCCTCTATTGCTAACTTAATAAAGAAATAACGAATCCCTTTTATGGCTACTCTGATGGAACATGCGTCTGAAAAAGAAATAAAACAACAACAGAATATTCACAATGATGAGGAGATTGAAATCGATCTGATGGATCTTCTTCGTAAGGTTATAAGCATTCGTGAGAAAATTTATAAAGCTGCTGGCATTGGTTTGGTAATTGGCGTTATTATAGCAATCAGTATTCCTAAACAGTACACGGTTGAAGTGACTCTTTCTCCAGAGATGGGAAGTGCTAAAGGTGGTGGTCTATCTGGTTTAGCAGCCTCTTTTTTAGGAAGTGACGTTTCTATGGGAGATGGTACTGATGCATTGAATGCTTCCTTATCTGCTGATATTGTATCTTCCACTCCTTTCTTATTGGAACTTTTCACAATGAAAATACCTGTATCGAAAAATGAAGTTATGACATTGGAAACTTATTTAGATGAAGAGTCTTCTCCTTGGTGGAGCTATGTAATCGGGTTTCCTGGAATGGTAATTGGTGGAGTAAATTCCTTGTTTACTGAGGAAGATGAAATTACATCTTTCGGTAAAGCGAATCAGGGTACAATTGAATTATCTAAGATGGAGTCTATGAAGATTGAAATTCTAAAGAAAATGATAACTGCTTCTGTAGATAAGAAAACATCTATGACTTCCGTTGCTGTAACTTTGCAAAATCCTAGAGTAGCAGCAGTGGTTGCCGATTCTGTCGTAAAGAAATTGCAGGAATACATCATAGACTATCGTACTTTCAAGGCAAAAGAGGATTGTCTCTATCTGGAGAAATTGTTTAAAGAACGTCAGCAGGAATATTATGAAGCACAGAAAAAATACGCCGATTATATGGATTCTCATGATAATATCATTTTGCAGAGTGTTCGTACTGAACAGGAACGTTTACAAAATGATGTGAGTCTTGCTTATCAGGTATATAGTCAGGTTGCCAGTCAGCTTCAGATCGCTAGAGCCAAAGTTCAGGAGGAAAAGCCTGTATTTGCAGTTGTAGAGCCTGCGGTAGTGCCATTATATCCTTCAGGAACTAGTAGGAAGTTATATGTTTTAGCTTTTGTTTTCCTATCAGTTTGTTTTGTTGTATTATGGAATTTATTCGGAAAAAATCTTCTGAATAAGTTCAAAGAAGTATGTGCCTAAAATCAATCTTTAATATGATATGGTATCAACCACCAGTCAAATCAATAAATTTATAGAATTTGTAGCAGTTCTGGGAGATCTGATCATTCTGAATTTGGTATTGTTCTTTCTCCTTTTCTTTTGGGAAGAAGTATTTGTCTCTTTACCTTTTTCTTGTAGGGTTTCATGGATGATGACTTCGCTAAGTCTCTGTTATCTGGCCTGTTCGGGCTCCCGTGGAAGGGTTTGGGACAGTCGGGGAATTCGTCCTGACCAACTTGTGTTGCGTGTATTGAAGAATATTGTTGCTTTTTCCATCTTTTGGGCATGTATCATGACTTTTAGTGGAATCTCTATCTATTCTCCTCTTTTCTTTGTCGCTTATTTCTCTTTCCTCTTTGTCATTTTAAGTATTTATCGTATTATTATCCGTCATTTCCTGATAGTTTATTGTGCTAAGGGCAAGCATAGGCGTTATGCTGTTTTTATAGGAGGAGGCAATAATATGCAGGTTTTGTATGAGGAGATGGAGAATTCTCTGGCGTCTTCTCTATATGAAGTCGTAGGCTATTTTGATATTAAACCGAATGACACCCTCTCTTCGCAATGTTCTTATTTAGGTAATCCTGACGCTTTTTCAGATTTTATGTCTGCACACCCAAGCATCAAGCATGTTTTTTGTTCTTTGTCGATGGAGGAGGGGCGTTATAATTTTTCTATTATGAATCACTGTGAGAACCATCTTCTTTATTTTCATGGTGTTCCTAATGTATGTAAAGGTTTTCCTCGTCGTATCTGGCACAGTATGGTTGGTAATATGCCTATCTTGAATCTGCGTTATGAGCCTTTGAGTAAGATGGAGAACCGTATATTGAAACGGATATTTGATGTTGTTTTCTCCAGTCTTTTTTTAGTTACTATTTTTCCTTTTATCTATCTTATAGTAGGAAGTATTATAAAATTAACTTCTCCCGGTCCTGTATTCTTTAAGCAAATGCGTACAGGTTTGAATGGTGTGGATTTTGTGTGTTACAAATTTCGATCCATGAAAGTGAATGATGAAGCTGACAGTAAACAGGCTACGGCTGATGATCCCCGTAAAACTCGTTTTGGGAACTTCCTTCGCTGTTCTAATATTGACGAACTTCCTCAGTTTATCAATGTCTTTAAGGGTGATATGTCGATAGTAGGTCCCCGTCCTCACATGTTGGCTCATACGGAGATTTATGCCCGGTTGATTGATAAATATATGGTGCGACATTTTATAAAACCTGGAGTAACCGGTTGGGCTCAAACGCATGGTTTTCGTGGTGAAACGAGGGAACTTTCACAGATGGAGGAACGTGTTAAGGCTGATATCTGGTATATGGAGCATTGGACAATGTTGCTTGACTTATATATTATTTATAAGACTATAGCAAATGTGATTGTTGGAGAAAAGAATGCATATTAATGAAAAATAAAAACGATCGAGTAGCTTTAAAATAGTAAATATATGTTTACTATCTTCTTTAAAGCATAAAATGAGATGTTTAAATAACTAAGGGAGAGATTTTAGAGGAATTTATAAATGAAAATGCACTTAATAAAATTAAAATTGTATTCCAGTTTTACTAATGGATGTACACGCAGTATTACTGTAAAAAAAAATATTGCAGGAGCATTGGTGTTGAAGTGTATTAGCATTTTGATTTCATTGCAAGTCGTACCATTAACTATTGATTATATCAACCCAACAAAATATGGAATTTGGCTGACATTAAGTTCTATTATTGCTTGGTTATCTTATTTTGATTTAGGCTTTGCACATGGATTTCGTAATCGTTTTGCTGAATCAAAGGCAAAAGGAGATATAAAATTAGCAAAAGAATATATCAGTACGACATATATTGTATTGTTCTTATTGTTTTCTTTTATATTATTGATAGTTTTGATAGTGAACAATTTTTTGAATTGGAGTAGTATTTTGAATATAGCTCCAGTTTATAATAATGAACTACATATTGTTTTTGGGTTATTAGCTTGTTTCTTTTGTTTGAATATTGTAGCAAGTGTTTTTACAACAATGTTGATGGCAGATCAGAAGCCGGCATTGGCTGCGCTTGTACAGACAGGGGGGCAGGCTTTTGCTTTTCTCGGTGTTTATATTTTGACGAAAATGACTTCTGGAAGTTTAAGTGCTTTAGCTGTAACTTTTGCAGGAGTTCCTTGTGTGTTGTTGATTATATTTTCTATAGTAATGTTTAATATGAGAAAATATCGTTCTATAGCTCCCTCTATTCATTGTGTCCGGATTTCTCTGACTAAGAATATTTTAGGGCTTGGAGGACAATTCTTCGTCATAATGATATCGATGTTATTTATCTTTCAGTTTATTAATATTATACTATCAAGAGTGGAGGGACCTGATGCAGTTACCCAATATAACATAGCTTACAAGTACTTTAATGTGCTTAATATGGTGGCTACGATTATTCTGACTCCTTTTTGGTCTGCTTTTACGGACGCTTACGTAAAAAAGGACTATGAATGGATGCGTAGAGCATTGAAGAAGTTGGAATGTATGTGGTTATTGTGTATTCCTATTCTATGCATAATGATCTTATGCTCAAGCTTTTTATATCGATTGTGGATTGGTGATTCGGTATGTATTCCTTTATCTTTGTCTTGTTGTATAGCCGTTTATGTTTTGTTTCAGACGGGAGGTAATGTGTATATGTATCTTATTAATGGGACAAGTAAAGTTCGGCTTCAACTGATAGTTTATGTATCTGTTGCTATTGTATCTGTTCCATTGATGAATTTGTTTTGTCATAGGTATGGTATAGAAGGTATTTTGATTGTACCAACGATTACATTTGGTATACAAGCTTTAATTGGAAAAATACAAATATCGAAAATTATTAATCGTAAAGCAAGAGGCATTTGGTTGAAATAGAATAAACAAAGAAAATAGTTTTTATGCGGTGTAACTTTAGTTTCACTGTGTAAGGTATTTGATTTTTATGTATCTATTCATTTGAATAGTGGTAAATAGCTAGATTTATTTTATTAAATATCTATTATTATATAGGCATTAATTCTTTTTATAATAATGAAGAAAGTTTCAATTATTATTGCAACATATAATGCAGTAAAAACGTTGCATGTCGCATTGAATAGCGTACAGAACCAAAATTTTCTAGATTGGGAATGTATTATAGTTGATGGGGCGTCAAAGGATGGCACAATTGAAGTTGTTAAATATTTTTCAGAAAAAGATTCACGTTATCGTTGGGTATCTGAACCAGATGGAGGGGTATATGATGCTTTTAACAAAGGGTGGCGAATGGCTAAAGGTGAATGGGTTTATTATTTAGGTGCTGATGATGAACTTTTGCCTAATACTTTTAAAAGTATTTTTGAAAAACAGATAGAAGATTGTGATGTTATTTATGGCAATTATTTGACAAACTCTCAAGGAAAAGTAGAAATCATAAAATCTCATAGTAACCCCTCATTTCTTAGGAAAAACAATACAAGCCATCAAGCTGTTATTATGCGAAGAAAAGTAATAGAAGATCTAAAAGGATTTGATGAGCGGTATAATTTATGTGCTGATTATGATATATTGGTTAGAGCATATTTGAAACCATATATATTTAAATATGTTGATATTGACTTTGCTATTTTTACAATAGGAGGAATTAGTTCAAAAAGCTTGGGGACTGAAAGCTGGAATATTAGGAGAAGGAATAAAACTGTTAATTTATTTGTAAATACTTGGGTGCTGTTAAAGAGATTGCTAGTTCATTGTTTACATAATGAATGAAAGTAATATTATGAATATACAATATATAAGAAATTGTTATGGCTGTGGCCTTTGTGCTATAGCCTGTCCTAAAAGAATTATTAATATTGAATTGAATAACGAGGGGTTTTATGAGCCTAATATTACTGATATTACTGATTGTTTAGATTGTGGACTTTGTTGTGAAGTATGTGCTTACACTCATAAAGAGTTGAGTTTACAATGTAGAACACCAAAATCTTATGCTGCATGGAGTAATGATTCTATAATACGTAGTGAGTGTAGTAGTGGGGGGATTGGTTTTGAATTAGGGCGTACTTTAATTGGTAAAGGTTATCATGTTTGCGGAGTGCGTTATAATACTGAGCTTGCTCGTGCTGAACACTATATTGCTACTACTATTGATGAATTACGACCTTCTATAGGTAGTAAATATATACAGAGCTATACAATCAATGGATTTAGCTCTATTAATCGCAAACAGAAATATCTTGTTACAGGTACACCATGTCAAATAGATTCATTTCGTCGTTATATTCGTAAATTTCATATGGAGGATAATTTTCTACTAATGGACTTTTTTTGTCATGGTGTTCCATCTATGCTGATGTGGCGAAAGTATATAACTGACGTAGAAAAAAAGATTGGTAAATTAACTTATGTATCTTGGCGCAACAAAAGGACGGGGTGGCATGATTCATGGGCTATGGCTATAGAGAGTGAGTTTAATAAAAAAATGCCAATTGGGGGTAATAATGATGTTTTAAAATATAAAAGAGAGCATTTTTTTTATTCTCGGTTGTCACAAGGTGATAACTTTTATCGTTTATTTTTGAGTGATGCATGTCTGGGTAAAGCTTGCTACACTGATTGTAAATATAAAGACTTACAGTCTTCAGCTGATATTCGTATTGGTGATCTTTGGGGAAAAACATATTCTCAAAATGAAGAAGGCGTAAGTGCTGTTTTAACTTTTACTAGTAAAGGAGATGAATTGTTGAAATGGTGTAATTGTACACTGGTTGAACACCCGTTAGAAATTGTAACAGAAGGACAAATGAAGACTTGTCCTCAAAGAGGCTATATTTATAATAAGGCAATGGCTGTGCTTATGGATGAAAATGCAACGATTAATGATGTAGCTTCTGCGATTAAACTACCATTGAAATTAAATAATTTGATGAATATACTTAAACACCCATCAAAGCTATATAGTTATATAGTAAATAGGATGAAAAAAATATGAAGATTGAAGTTATTACTTTACATGGCGTTTGGAATTATGGTAGTGTTTTACAAGCGCTTGCTACCCAGTATTTTTTTGAACAGCTAGGTTATACAGTAGAGTTTATAAACTACAAACGTAATGATTTTCGTAGTATAGGTAATTATTTATGTTATACTTGTAAAGATGACCCATTTTTGAAATCAATTCTGAAATCATTAGTTTTACTACCTACGGTAATTCATTGGAAAAGAATGTTCGGAATATTCTGTACTAGAAATCTTAATATCTCGAAGAGAGAATATATTACTAATGCTGATTTTTATGACCATACACCTCAAGCTGATATCTATTGTACAGGTAGTGATCAAGTCTGGAATAGTACGTTAAATAGTGGTACTTTGCCACATTTTTTTCTAGATTTTGTTCCTGAAGGTAAGAAACGTATATCGTTTTCGTCATCATTTGGAAAAGAACTACTCGATGATTGGGAAATAGATGAAGTACGTCGATTGCTTAATCGATATGATTATATTACCTGCAGAGAAAGTAGTGGAGTGAATATATGTCATAGCTTGGGTTTAAAGCAGGTTCATCGAATACTTGATCCTACATTATTGTTATCAAGTAAATATTGGAAAAAATTTGTTCATAGTCGTCCAGTGAAACAGAAATATCTTCTAGTTTATCAACTGCATAAAGAGGAGGGTATGGATGATTATCTTAAAGAAATCGCATATCGTTGCCAGCTTAAAATTGTTCGTGTGTGTTACCGTTACGATGAAATTCGTAAACAAGGATATCCATTATTGATACCGACCATAGATATACTTTTATCTGCCATCTATTATGCTTCGTTAGTGGTTACAGACTCCTTTCATGTAACTGCGTTTAGTACAAATTTTCAAAAAGACTTTATTAGTGTTATACCTGCCAAGCAGTTTGGAGGGCGAATCTATGATTTACTTACTCTCACTGGTCTGAAAGCTCGTGCTATTTGTCAATTTGATGATTTTTCACCTCTTGATAATATTATTGATTGGCAATATGTAGAGCGGGTATATGATATGGAAAGAAAGACAACAACTCGTTTTTTTGAAAAAATGCTTAAAGATAAATAGTAGCAATAGATATAAAATACTTCTATATATGAAACAGCAATATGATAAAATCATAATTGGGGCTGGGCTTTATGGTTTATATTCAGCACTCTTTTGTGGAAGAAGAGGAGAGAAAGTGTTGGTTTTAGAATATGAAGATATTCCCTTTAAACGTGCTACATATATTAATCAGGCACGTGTACACATGGGATATCACTATCCTCGATCTTTTTCGACGGCTATAAAATCAGCCGGTTATTTTAAGCGTTTTAATGAAGATTATGGTTTTTGTATTCTGAATAAATTTGATCAAATTTATGCTACAAGTTCTGACTTTTCCTGGAGTGATGCTAATGAATTTAGGAAATTTTGTGAGGCTTCAAAAATACGCTGTGATGAAATTTCTGTACGTCAATATTTTAAAGAAGGCTGTTGTGATGGTGCATTTTTGACGGAAGAGTATACATATGATGCAAAAATATTATGTAGATGGTATTTAGAGCAAATCGATAATTATCCCAATATTGAGATAAAGTATTCTCAACAGATAAAAAGAATCGAGAATAATGGCGATGAATATCATTTAACAATCTCTGGTGATAAAAAAGTAAGTTCTTCATTTGTGTTGAATGCAACTTATGCGTCTGTGAACCAAATTCAAAAAATGCTTGGTTTCGAGATGTTCAAAATTAAATATGAGTTGTGTGAGATTATATTATGTGATGTAAATGATAAACTTAAAAAAATAGGATTAACAGTGATGGATGGTCCATTCTTTTCTATTATGCCTTTTGGTAAGACTGGTTATCATTCACTTACTGCTGTTACATTTACCCCTCATGTTACTTGTAAGGAATCATTGCCAAGATTTGATTGTCAGGAACGTAGTGATGGTTTTTGTTCACCTATGCAATTAGGAAATTGTAATAATTGCCCTGTTAAGCCTGAATCAGCATGGCCATACATGAGTAGTTTGGCACGAAAATATATGCGAGATGATTTAAATTTTGAATTCAATCATACATTGTATTCAATGAAACCTATATTGTTGGCTTCTGAGATTGATGATTCACGCCCTACTGTGATACGTCAGTTTTCAAATGAACCAACATTTGTTAGTGTTTTGTCTGGCAAGATCAATACTGTGTATGATCTGGATAATGTTTTAAGTAATCAATAATATAGAAGTTTATGGAAAAAAAATATAAGGAAAAGAACTTCATTTCAGCCGTTGTATATTGTTATAATGATGCTTGTATAATAAAAGAGTTTATAGAAAATTTACATAAAACACTGTCGGAGATATTTTTGAAATTCGAAATTATAATTGTCAATGATTGTTCTACCGATAATAGTTCTGATATAATAAAACAATATACTACTTATAATAAAGAGAGAGTAGTAATTAGCTTACTAAATATGAGTTATTTTCAAGGACTTGAAGCATCAATGAATGCTGGCGTAGCTCTTTCTATCGGTGACTTTGTTTTTGAGTTTGACTCAATGAATCTTGATTACGATTGGTCTATGTTGATGAAAGTATACCAACATTCGTTAGCTGGTTATGATATTGTGAGTGCCAAAGTTGAAGGAAAACCACGGTTAGTATCACGAATCTTTTATAAATTGTTTAATAGGTATGCTCATTTGCAATATAAGATCGGCATGGAGTCGTTTCGTATTCTGTCTCGTAGAGCAATTAATCGTATTCATTCTATAACTCAAAGTATACCTTTCCGTAAAGCTGCTTATGCTAATAGTGGACTAGCTATTGATGTGCTAGAATATAAGCCAATTTCTAAAATATCACGTAAACCGCGTAAGGATAGTAAATCAGTTGCTATTGATTCATTAATACTTTTTACGGATGTAGCTTATCGTGTTACAATTGGTTTAGCTATTATTATGTTGTTATTGTCTGTTGGAATTGCTATTTATGCATTAGCTTATAAATTGACAGAGAATCCTGTTGAAGGTTGGACTACTACGGTTATTTTCAATTCTTTGGGTTTTGGTGGGCTTTTTATAATTCTCGCTATGGTGATAAAGTATCTTCAGGTAATTGTCAAGTTAAATTTCAGAAAGAAAGATTTTTTATTTGAGTCTATTCAAAAATTGCAGTAAATATGAAGATGCTATCAGTTGTAATACCAGCCTATAATGAGGAAGGAAATATTGAAAATACAGTGAAATCTTTTTATCGAGAGCTGACTGCAGAACATATTGACCATGAGATACTAGTCATAAATGATAACTCTCAAGATAAAACATTGGCAGTTCTTAAAAAAATGAAAGAAGAAATTCCTACACTACGATATCTAACAAATATTGCTCCAAATGGTTATGGATATGCTTGTCAAAAGGGATTGAATAATTTTATAGGTGATTGTGTAGCAATTGTGATGGCGGATTTATCTGACGAGCCAAAGGATTTGGTGAAATACTTTCGTGTCATGGAAAGAGAAAAATGTGATATGGTTTTTGGTTCTCGATGGACAAAGAAGTCGAAAGTGGTAAACTATCCTAAAAATAAGTTATGGCTAAATCGTGTTGTAAATCATTGTATTCGTTTACTATTTGGGTTTAAGTATAATGATGTTACTAATGGATTTAAATTATTTAGTCGCGAAACTATTGAAGGATTAAAACCTTTCCTATCGGGACAGTTTAGTCTAGCATTGGAATTACCACTTAAAGGAATAATTAGAGGATATTCTTATAAAGTAATATCCAATAATTGGTATAATCGAGAATTAGGGGAAAGTAATTTGAAGTTAAAGGCTATGTTTTTTAGATATACATTTATCTTGATTTATTGTATGAATGAAAGGTTGTTTTCTATGGGAGATTATAAAAAAGGTAGGTTAAATTTAGGTAGATAATGAAATGGCAAAAGTAATAGTAGGATATACAGGTTTCGTAGGAAGTAATCTCTGCGTTTCTCACCAGTTTGATGCTTGTTATAATAGTAGAAATATAGAGAATGCTTTTGGTACTCATCCCGATTTATTGATATATTCTGGAGTAAGGGCTGAAATGTTTCTTGCTAATAATTTTGCTAATGAGGATTTGGCTACAATTGAGGAAGCAATAGAGAATATTCGACGTATAGCTCCTAAAAGGATTGTGTTAATTTCAACTATAGCAGTGTATAATAAAACTTATGGCGTTGATGAATCCACTCCTATAAACAAAGAATTATCTACACCTTATGGTTGCAATCGTAGGATTTTGGAGGAATGGGTTGAACATAACTATCCTGATTCATTGATAGTACGCCTTCCTGGGATTTATGGTATCAATTTAAAGAAAAACTTTCTTTTTGACATGATCCATATTATTCCTACAATGTTGAAAGAAGATAAATATGAAGAGCTTTCTAAAAAGTCTAAACTCATAGCATCTTCATATAGTATGCAAGGTAATGGCTTTTTGAAATGTTCTGTAAAAGATAAAATTATACTTTCTAAACTGAAGAGAGAATTTAAAAATCTAGGTTTTACTGCATTATCTTTTACAGATAGTCGAGGGATATATCAGTATTATTGTCTTTCGCATCTTTGGTCAGTCATAGAAAAAGCGTTGGCCATTAACATTAATGTACTGAATATTGCGGTAGAACCGATTACGGCTGCGGAAATTTATGAATATGTATATGAAGGTGAAAAGTTTGTAAATGAATTGGATAAGCCAATTGCTCATTATGATTTTAAAACTATTCATGATATAGAGTTGGGAGGTACCAATGGTTATCTTTTGGGTAAAAAAACTTGCCTTGATGAAATCAAACAATTTGTCTTGTCACAATTACTATGAGATTATCAATTTCAAATATAGCATGGAGGGGTAACAATGATCTTTTTATGTATGAAATACTTAGATCCTATGGTTATCAGGGTCTTGAAATTGCCCCGACACGTATTTTTATGGAACATCCGTATTCGCATAGAGCAGAAGCGAAACACTGGGCAACTGAATTAAAAAATGAATATGGACTTAAAATATCTTCCATACAATCTATTTGGTATGGTCGCCAAGAGAAAATATTTGAAACAGAAAATGAAAGAAAAATATTAGTCAATTATACTAAAAAGGCCATTTTATTTGCAGAATCAATAGGATGTAAGAATATTGTTTTTGGATGTCCTCGTAATAGAGATACCGATAATATAACGGGTAATATGTCAATAGCTATTGATTTTTTTAAAGAACTGGGTGATTATGCAATAAAACATAATACTATTGTTGCGATAGAAGCCAATCCTCTCATATATAATACCCGTTTTATAAATACTACTGAACAAGCTGTTGAATTGATTTATAAAGTATCCTCGGAAGGAGTAAAACTAAATGTTGATTTAGGCACAATCATATATAATAAAGAAGATATTGGATATTTGAGACAAGTCGCAGAAGTTATAAATCACATTCATATTAGCGAACCAAATTTGAATATTATCGAACGGCGTGATATGCATAAGCAACTTTTTGCTTTATTGAAGGATATCAATTATCAGCATTTTGTGTCTATAGAGATGGGGAACAAAGATAGTATAGAAGATGTAGTCCGAGTTCTTGAATATGTAAAATCTTTGAATGTATGAGATTGATAACTAGTCTGGTAAAGCGAAATCCTAAACTATTTGAATTTGTGAAGTTTGGAATAGTAGGAGGGGTTGCTCTTTTTATATTGTATTTAGTGTATTATTTGTTACTATCCGTATGTGGACATAACTTATCCTATACTGTTGGGTATATAGTAAGTATTATTGTGAACTATTTATTAACCGTATATTTTACATTTAAAGTAAAACTAAATACAAAACGAACTATTGGTTTTGCATTTAGTCATCTGGTTAACTATCTGATACAGATAGGCTGTTTAAACTTGTTTCTTGTCTTGGGGATATCTGAGCAATGGGCGCCCTTTCCGGTGTTTATTATTTGTGTACCAATAAATTTCTTGCTAGTGAGATACTTTATAAAAAAAGATACGGATGAAGAAAATTGATTATGTCATACTGTTAATATTCATCCTTATGTTTTATGTGATGAATATTATTGTGCCTTTTTATGGTGATGATTATGCTGTGATATATTCTATGTATAATGATAGGTTGATCACAAATGTAACAGATTTATTAAAATCAACTTTTGTTAGCTGGCATAATTTGAATGGTCGTTTCTTTTGCAATTTGTTAATGATGGCTTTTCCAACGCTTATAGGGGATGTAATATTTAATATTTTGAATACAATTGTGTTTACAATATCGTTGTGTTTGATGATTAAACTTGTAGTTCCCAAATTTAACTGTAGCTCTGTATGCCCTATAGCGATAGTATTATGTGGATTTTATGTAATTATGCTTGAAAATGGTAGTCTATTCTTTTGGGGAGCAGGTTCTGCAAATTATTTATGGTCTATGGCTATGTCATTAGGCTTTTTGGTGATCTTGCAGTATTTACAAAATAAAAAGACGCGGATGACGACAGAAATAAATATATTAATATTGTTTTCTTCATTTTTTTTAGGTTTGCAACATGAAATGTTTGTGATACCAATGTCTTTTTCTCTATTAGTATTTTATGCTTTTAATCGAAATCTATTAAATAAAAATCTATTATTTGCTTTAGTAGGGTTTTGTGTGGCGTCTTTAATTGTATTTGCTTCTCCTGGTAACTTTAACCGCGTTGGGAGTGAATCGGGAATAGAAGCTTTGAATTTTATGGCTATTATAAGAAGGGTAATTGCCTTATGTAAAAGTTTGAAGTTTTTTTATTTATTTTGGGGAGTATGGGTCATATTTCGGTTCAAACATAAAAATGAGGCTATTTTTTTCTTGAAGAGAAATATTTTAATTCTGTTAATGTTATTTTCATCGTTTGCTATTCCTATATTTGCAGGTCAGGGAGGTAGATCAGCTGTTGCTATAGAAGCATTCAGTATTATAGTTTTAGGAAGATTAATATACGCTTTCTACAATTCTGGTTATGTTAGATGGTTTTATGGTATAGCAATATGTTTATTCGTACATTTTACTCTTGTGATTTATGATTCTTTTTATAAGTGGAATATTGTCGATAATTGTCAACAAACATATCTTAATAGTAAAGATTATATTATAAAAAGAACGGTATATGAAGGCATGAGTATTACGAGGCCTTTTACTATAAATGTAGATGATGTATTGAATTCCAGTTTCACTTCAATGAGATTGGCGAGAGTTAAAGCTGATAAATTGGGGGTAGATTCTGTTCCTATTATGATAACTATTCCCGAGAATGTTGCTGAAATGTTATATGAGGGCAGTTCTTTATTTAGTAATGCAAATAGGGTACAAGGTAATGCGGGATTTTACGGAATGAAAGGTCTGGGTTACTATGTAATGACTTATGATTCATTGAAAGAAGAACAGATAAAGCAAGGGTTACTATATAAAACACAAAAATTGCCAATAATATCTAGTAAAGGAATAGAGATTAATTTCGATCCTAATACTATACTTATTTCTCCATGTCCAGTGATATTTGTGAAAGATGAAAAGATGGGTAACTGGATTTTACTTAATAGAAAGTTTAAAACTTATTGGGGATTTGAATGTGATTGTGTTAGCATACATAAAACTAAACCTAGTAATAGATTTAAACTGATTAAAAGAAAATAAGAAGACTGCAAAGATTTCTAGATGAAACGCTTACTTATCATTAATACACTCTATAGTCCCAATATTGGAGGTGGTGCTGAGATTATTTGTCAAGAACAGGCCGAAGCGTTAGCAGTGAGAGGTTATCATGTGTCTGTACTTACAACAGGGGCTGCAAATAGGAAGGTGGTGTCTGACACAGTAAATGGGCTCACTGTATATAGAGTGGGAATACGCAATATATATTGGCATTTTGAGAAAAGAAATGGACGGTTAGTTCACTTAATTTGGCATTTGCAGGATATTTATAATAGTGCTATGATGGCCGGAGTTGAGTGGGCACTTAATAAAGAAAAACCGGATGTTGTTATATGTCACAATATTTCGGGACTGTCTATCTCTATTTGGAAGGTTATAAAACGTCGCAATATTCCCATTATTGAAGTGTTGCATGATCAGTATTTTCGATGTCCTAATAGTAATGCTTTTAAGCATGGGAAACCATGTGAGGGGCAGTGCGTGTTATGTCGATTAATGCGACTGCCTCATCGATATATGAGTAATCAGGTAGATGTGGTTATTGGGGTTAGTAGATTTGTACTAGATAGCCTTATCTGTTTAGGTTATTTTGCAAGGAGTTGTAAAAAGGTGATTCATAATGCGCGTAATATTACAGAACCACAGCAGTACCTTATATGGAACGGTAACGAGCCGCTTCGTCTTGGCTATATTGGTACATTGAGCGAGGTGAAGGGGGTGGAGTGGTTGATACGCACTTTTATGAAAATGAATATTAACGCTACACTTACTATTGCTGGAAGAGGCGATACACAGGATTATGAGAGTTATTTACATAATTTAGCTTATGGGGATAGTAGAATAAATTTTGTTGGGTATGTGAAGCAAGCTGAACATTATGCTAATATTCATCTGTCAGTGATTCCATCAAGATGGCCGGATACATTTCCCACTGTGGCATTTGAGAGTTGTGCGTACCACGTGCCTGTGATAGCTACTAATTGCGGTGGACTCCCTGAAATAATTCAAAGTGGGATTAATGGTGTAATTGTTGATGCTTCAGATATAGATAGTCTTTCAAAAGCGATAATGTATATTTATGATAATCCTGCTATATTAGCTAGTATGGCTTTAAGAGCAAGAAATACTGTAGAGGAAATGATGGACTTTGAGGGGTGGATTGATAAATATGAAGAGATAATTGAAAGTATATAATTACTGGAATGTTAATTTAAAAAAAATATATGTTTGTAATTGGAAACGAATTGTTAAAATTAGTACTGATTGATTCGTTGATACTATTGATCGCTATAATTATTTCGTCAATATATATTAGCAAGAAGAGTATTGGAAAAGAAAAAATAGCTTTATATATATATATGATTGTAACATTCTCTATTTACAATATATATGTAAAACCTGTACAAGATTATTTATTACCTATACCTCGTACTTATATTTTTTATCAAAAGATAGTTGCAGGATTATCAATTTACGATTTTTTCTCTATTGGGCTTTGTGGGATGCTTTTAATTCGCTATTTTATTCTTAAAAGAGATAAGGGGATTTTTAAGCAATCGAATGTTATTATGTGGATATGGAGAAGAGATGTATATATATTGGTTTTATCTTTTGGGGGATTTTATCTTTATATGTTAACAGGCAATCCAACGGATTATATGATACAGCTTAGAACATTACGGGGGGTAATAACAGGGTTCATTTGTGTTTATATAACAATGCTTATTTTAAAGAAATATGATAAAGAGCAAGATATAAGAAGACTCCTTTCAATATTGTTCTTTCTAAATTTTATGAATGTGTTATCTCAGGTTATTAGTTCTTTTTTCTTGCAAAGTATAAGTTGGCAAAGAGGGGGGCATAGTGTAGTTTTATTAGACCAGTCTGAGAGTTATATGTCACTATTCCTTCTTCCTTTAATAATAGCTAAAAATAAGATAATTTCCAAATGGATGGTTTTTACGGCTTATGTTATCATATTACTACAGGTGTATAATTATGTGAAAATGTTGTATTTAAATGCAGCATTATTGCTTATATTATTAGTTATTATAGGATTAATGGGAGGGAGGATATCACGTAGAATTAGGAATTTATCGATGTTGATCGGTATAGCTGTATTTATATTTGCCTTGTTTTTTATTAATAGTTCGAAAGGTGATAAAATGTCTAGAGTGGGACAAAATAATAGTTTAATGGTTGCATTTCAGAATAATCCAGTAAATATTATTTTTGGAATAGGTGATGGAGGTTTGATTATAAGGCAAACCATGTCAGAAGATGGTGGTGAAAGAAGAGTTGTTGATTCTGAGAATGAAAAATATTCGCAATATCAAGCTGAATATCAAGTCCCATATTTGGGTACACTCAAGACGTCAGGTATCTTAGGAATGGTATTTATTGTTTATTATTTAGTTCTTCTTTTGAAATTGACGTGTCGTGTTCAACAGAAATATGGCTGGTATTACTGTGCTGCATTAGGTCTTTTTTTAATAGTGGTAAGTGTTGGACGTTTGATGATTATTGCAGAACCACAGATTCCGATTTTTTTATGTGAGGCATATATTATTTACGCGTTACTGTTAAGGGTGGAACTATTAAGATTACCCAATGCTGTAGCTTAAAATAATAATGTTGTGGAGTAGTTGATAACATATATAAAATGATAATAATAAACGCAAGGTTTTTGACTCAGAAATTAACTGGTGTACAGCGGTTTGCTATTGAACTTTGTTTGCAAATGAAAGAAAGATTCGGTGGTGATGTACAGTTTGTTGTACCTTATAATATTATTCATACAGAGATAGCTGAACAATTGGGGGCAGTCGTTATAGGAAAAAAGAAAGGCCATCTTTGGGAACAGATAGATTTACCAATCTATTTGAAGACTAAAGGTAGTCCTATACTTATATGTCTGGGAAATACAGCACCTGTTTTTTATCATAATAAAATTTCAACACTACATGATATTATGTTCATACGCTATCCTAAAACATTCTCATTTAAATTTAGGATGCTATATAGGATTCTCATACCAAGAGTGTTACATACCTCAAAGCATATTTTTACAGTAAGCGATTTTTCTAAGAAAGAAATATGTGATTACTATAACGTTAATCCGAATAAAGTCGCAATTATTTATAATGCGGTAAATGGAATGTTTCATCATATAACTGATAATGTGTTAGGTAAGGAAAAGTATTTGATTACAGTTTCAAGTTTTAAAGAGAATAAGAATTTTATTATGGCATATAAGGCATTTAAATTAGCTCAAAAATATGTAGAAGGCTTGAAATTATATATAATTGGTGATGTTAAAACAGGAAGTTTTAATAATATGGATGTCCTTGTTTCTCAGTTGCAACAAGATAAAGATGTAGTATTGTTGGGGCGTGTGGCGGATACTGAACTTGTAAAATTTTATAGTAACGCTATGGCTTTTGTTTTTCCTTCATTTTATGAGGGATTTGGGATACCTGTGCTTGAAGCACAAGCTTGTGGATGTCCTGTTATTTCGAGTGATTCTTCGGCTTTGCTTGAGGTGTTAGGTGATAGTGCAATATTGTGTAATTCAAATAAAGAAAATGATTTTGCTAAAGCTATAATAAAAATTGCTCAAGATAAGATAATGTCAGAATATCTAGTTCGTAGAGGATACGAGAATGTAAAACGTTTTTCGTGGGGAAGGAGTGCGGAATATATCAGGGATATTATAAAATCATATGATGATGAATATTGAATACTTCAATGTTTTAATAATATTATCATTTGGATATTTTTTTAGGGGGATGAGGATTCTGATGACTATAATAAATACCTTTGGTATGAAGGAGAGGGAGTATATATTTTCCAGTATACTTTGGAAATGCCAATTTGATTTTAGCGACTTAAAGTAATTTATTTTGCAAGAATGAAAAGTTGTAGTCAAGTATTGTTCTGTGAAAATAAATATGTTTAGTGAAGTACATAAAGTGATAAAGGAAAAAGTGATTTATGAGATATTTTCTATCGCTTTAAAATATTATTGCACTTATTAAATATGAAAGTTGCTATTATTCAAGAATGGTTAGTAACCGTTGGCGGTTCAGATAAAGTAGTCAAAGCTATTGCGGATGTATTTCCTGCCGCAGATATTTACACCTTAGTTGCTAAAAAACAAGTTTGTGACGAATTAGGGATTGACTGGAATAAAGTCCATACATCATTCATTCAGAAGTTGCCTTTAGGGGTAAAGAAGCATAGGATGTATTTGCCTATATTTCCGTTTGCAATAGAACAGTTTGATTTACGGGGATATGATGTGATTATATCATCTTCTCATGCTGTTGCCAAAGGAGTTTTAACCAAAGCGGATCAACTGCATATTTGTTATTGTCATTCTCCTATTCGTTATGTGTGGGATATGTATCATGAATACTTGGAAGAATCGGGGTTGACAAAAGGCTTGAAAGGATATCTGGCTAAATATATGCTTCACCGTATTCGTAAATGGGATTTGATATCCAGCTTCCGGGTTGACTGTTTTATAAGTAATTCCGATTATGTGGGACGTCGAATTCAGGAGACTTATAGGCGGGATTCTGTAACAATTCACCCTAATATTGATATTTCTAACTTTGATTTGTGCGTAGAGAAAGAAGATTTCTATTTAACTAGTAGTCGTTTGGTGGGATATAAGAAAATAGATCTTATTGTCGAAGCTTTTAGTCGTATGCCTAATAAAAAGCTGGTTGTGATTGGTGGAGGTCCTAATTTGGAAAAGATACGCAAGATTGCCGGGCATAATGTAACTGTCATGGGATATCAGTCATTTGCCGTACTAAAAGAAAAGATGCAGAAAGCTAAAGCCTTTGTTTTTGCAGCAGATGAGGATTTTGGTATGATTCCGATCGAAGCGCAATCATGTGGGACTCCTGTTATTGCTTATGGCAGGGGAGGTTCTTTGGAAACAGTAAAAGAAGGAGTAACAGGTCTTTTCTTTTATGAACAAACTGTAGATTCGATTATTGATGCAGTAGAAAGATTTGAAAAACTAGAAACACCGTTTGATCCTAAAATAATACGTAACCATGCGGAGACTTTTTCGGAAGAACGTTTTAAGAAGGAAATAAAGGAGTTTGTAGAGTTAAAATATAATGAATTTAATCATCTAGTGAAATGAGTCATTTTATATTTGGCGGTTCCGGTTTTATCGGTACGCACCTTATTGCTCTAATTGATAATTTATATCCGGGTACAAGAATATACAATTTGGATATCGTGGAGAATAACCATGAAGGTAAATCTACATATATCAATTGTGATGTTCGTTCTGAAATAAACATTGATATTCCCGTTACTTCCGAAGACGTTATCTTTAACTTTGCAGCCGTTCATCGTACCCCGGGACATCCGGACCAGGCTTATTTTGAGACGAATATTCGTGGTGCAGAGAATGTATGTGCTTTTGCCGAGAAGTTCGGGGTAAAGAGAATCGTTTTTACTAGTTCCATAGCCCCTTATGGTGCAGCTGAAGATTTGAAAACAGAAAAGACGCTTCCCACACCGAACACGCCTTATGGAATTTCTAAATTAGTGGCTGAAAAAATACATGCGATTTGGCAGGCAAAAAAAACGAACGAACGGCAACTTACTATTGTTCGTCCGGGTGTGGTATTCGGTAAAGGGGAAAATGGTAACTTTACCCGTTTGTATTGGGGTATCCGTGGTGGTAAGTTCTTCTATCCAGGCCGTAAAGATACGATTAAAGCTTGCATTTATGTGAAAGAATTGGTTCGCTTTATGCTTTACCGGTTGGAGAATCATAGCGAAGGAGTAGAGTTATATAACTGTACATTTGAACCGGCTTTTACTATCGAGCAAATAGTCGAAACAATGAAAAAGGTTACGGGACTACAACGTGCCATTGTTAAGGTGCCGGGAAGTCTTCTAATGACAGTTGCAAGTATTGTCGGTCCGTTAGGGGGAAAAGCTTTAGGTATTTGTCCGGCTCGTGTAAAGAAATTAATGATCTCTACTAATATATGCGGAAAGAAATTGGCTGATTCAGGTTATAAGTTTCATTATACATTTGAGGAAGCAATTAAGGATTGGTATAGAGATAATGATAATCTGTATTTGAGATGACTTTTCTGAAATAAATTGGGTATATAATAAATGTTGAATATGTTGAGATGTAATAAACACGTGAGTGTTTCGTATGTGAGATGAAAAAAATGTAGGTCCCTAGCTTCATGCTGTAAAGGCATGATTCTCCTACATTGTGGATTGGAAATCGTACGACGGTACATTTCTAATTTACGCCCTGACATCGGAGGTTAAAGCCGATGTGAATTTCCCACTATATCAACTGTCTGTGAAGATCGTTGATATTTAAAATGAATCACAAACTATAATTATAAAAGAATATGTAGGTCCCTAGATTCATGATAAACTCATGAAATCCCTACATTTTGCAGGTTAGAAATCGTACAGCGGTATATTTCTAACTTAGCCCTCATATTGGTTTAAAAACTGATATGTATCTATATGTGAAATATACCAACTGTCTGTGAGGATCGTTGGTATATTATTTTTTAGATGGTTAAAGAATACAAAAAAAGAGCAAACTTGCATGATTCCTAAATCTTTCCAGAATCTGTATCGTTATTTGCTGTATGAAACGAAAGTATAGTATTAACGCTAAAAGAATAACGATTATGAAGAAAATTCTATCTTTACTTGTGTTGGCTATTGTAGCCGTACAATTCTCATTCGCAAAAGATGTGATTACAAAAGACATGAATCAGTTACCGCTTCCGGCACGTAATTTTATCAATAGCAATTTTACGAAACCAGAGGTGGCTCATATCAAGATTGATAAGGATATGATGGAGTCTACCAAGTATGAAGTGGTATTGATGGATGGTACGGAAATTGATTTTGACAGTAAAGGCAACTGGGAAGAAGTAAGTGCAAAGAAAGGACAGGTTGTTCCTGTTAGTATTATTCCGGGATTTGCTGTCAATTATTTGAAGTCTCATAATTTTGTAAATGAGGGAGTGACCAAAGTGGAACGTGACCGTAAAGGATATGAAATAGAATTGTCTACCGGACTTTCTTTCAAGTTTGATAAGAAGGGAAAGTTTATCAAGGCTGATGATTAATTGAAGATTTGTGATAATAGACCTAAACAAGAAGATAGCTATGTGGAGATTTAAGTTTGGCGCTTGGGCAGTGGTATTGATGATGACTGCTCTTTTGTTTGGCGCATGTGATAATGACGATGATGATACTTTTGTTCCGCCCAGTAATATTACAGAAGCTTTAAAACAGGTATATCCGGCTGCCCAGAATGTAGAATGGGAGATGAAAGGTGCCTATTATGTAGCTGACTGTTGGGTAAGCAATGACGAACTGGAGGTCTGGTTTGATGCTAATGCCAATTGGGTGATGACGGAAAATGAACTGAATAGCATAGATCAGCTCGTACCGGCTGTTTACACCGCTTTCATGGATTCTAAATATAATGCATGGGTAGTGACGGATGTGTATGTGTTGACTTTTCCACAAAATCCGATGGAATCTGTGATTCAGGTGAAGCAAGGTAGTCAACGCTATGCGCTTTATTTCTCACAGGAAGGCGGATTGTTACATGAAAAAGATATTAGCAATGGAGATGATACAAATTGGCCGCCGACTGAATAGTTTTTAATCATAAAAATCAAAACGGGCTATTCCTTTCATAGAAATAGCCCGTTGTTTTTTATAATTACATTTGTTTATAATCCTTAGCTAATCCTCCTTCACTTGTTTCTTTGTAAAGTGATGGAAGGTCGTGTCCGGTCTGTTTCATTACTTGCACTACTTTATCGAAAGAGACACGGTGCATACCATCGGTGAAAGCTGAATAAAGATTTGCATCCAGCGCACGTGCGGCAGCGTATGCATTTCGTTCGATACAGGGAATTTGTACCAATCCGCATACCGGGTCGCAAGTCATTCCCAGATGGTGCTCCAATCCCATTTCTGCTGCATACTCAATTTGTGCCGGGCTACCTCCAAATAATTGATTGGCGGCAGCCGAAGCCATTGCGCAGGCGACGCCTACTTCTCCCTGGCAACCTACTTCTGCTCCGGAAATAGATGCATTGAATTTGACAATGTTGCCAAACAATCCGGCAGTGGCTAATGCACGTAGAATGCGCATATCACTGAAATCACGGCTTTTCTGGAGATGATATAGTACGGCAGGCATCACTCCGCAGGAACCACAGGTAGGAGCGGTCACTATTTTTCCACCGGAAGCATTTTCTTCACTTACTGCCAAAGCATAAGAAAAGACAAGCCCTCTGGATTGCAGGGATTGTTTGTATCCGGTAGCGCGTATATAATAGGTGGAGGCTTTTCGTCTAAGATTTAGTGGGCCGGGAAGTACTCCTTCCGCTTCCAGTCCACGGTGAATGGCATCTTTCATGGTGCCCCATACTTCAGCCAGGTAATCCCATATATCTTCTTCCTCACATTCCTTCACGTATTCCCAATAACTTTTTCCGGTATCCTCACACCATTGGAGTATTTCGGTCATGTTTTCCATGCCATATACATCGGGGCTTTCGATAGTTGGATTATCATTGTTTTCTGCCAGTGCACCGCCACCAATACTGTAAACAGTCCAGTTCTCAAGCACTTTATTATTGTTATCCAAAGCCGCAAATGTCATTCCGTTCGGATGGAACGGTAGAAAGACTTTGGGTTGCCATACAATTTCTACTGGTGCAGTGGGCTGTAAGGTGTCTATAATGGCTACATCCGTCATGTGTCCTTTACCGGTAGCGGCTAAACTGCCGTAAAGGGTGACTTTAAAAGATGCAGCATCCTGATGACGTTCCAAAAACATTTCGGCAGCTTTGCGCGGTCCCATAGTGTGGCTACTGGAAGGTCCTGTGCCTATCCTGTATAGCTCTTTAATCGATTTCATGACTGATGATGTGTTTTTGTTAATACCATTTCTTTTTTCTGAAGTACAAATATACAATAATACCGATAATTGCCATTACAATCCAGGCAAATAAATACCCGTACTGCCATTCCAGTTCCGGCATCCATTTGTAATTCATTCCCCATACTCCAACCAGAAATGTCAAAGGAATGAAAATTGTGGATACGATGGTCAGCCTCTTCATGATATCGTTCATACGCAAATCATTGTTGGAGATATAAAGATCGACTAATGAAGAAAGGGTTTCCCGACAGATTTCGATGGTTTGTAATACAAATTGTAGGTGGTCGTTTACATCATTGAAAAAGGCGCGGTTCACTTTATGGATGAGCAGGTTTTCTGCCCTCAGTAGCTTTATATATTGTTCTTTCAAGGGGAGGATTGCTTTTTTCATTAGCATATATTGGCGTCGTAATGCCTGAATCTGGATACCGATGTCATCTCCGTTGGTGATAGTAAGCAGTTCCTCTTCCAAATCTTCGAGTGCGTCATCGATGGAAGAGATGGTTGAAATATAGTTTCCCATCACGCTGTTGAGCAGTACGCTAAGCAGATAATCTGTTTGACGACTGCGTATCTTCAGGACATCATTACGCAAGGCTGAACTGATATCATCGAAGAAATCAGTTTCTTTTTCGAGGAAAGTCAGTACATAATTATTTCCTATGATAAGGCAGACTTGCTGTTGGAGCAGTTCGTCCAGTTCATTTTCTTCTTTATGTTCGTTCGGATAGAATATTTTTAAGATCAGAACAATGTATTTATCATGCTCTTCTATCTTGGTCGGATGATCCGCATTTAATATATCCTGTAAGACAAGGAAGTCTATTTCGAAATGACTGCAGATTTCCCGGATAGTTTCTGTATTTTTCATTCCGTGTATCTGTAGCCAATTGATTTGATCATTGTTTAGCGTACCTTTGATGGCCTGAAAAGTATCACTAGAGCTTTCCTGTATCTCGGTAGCATTGTAAGTACAAAGATGTAAATGGGTAGGAGTAAGACTTTCTCCTGTGTAAATAAGCTTTTCGCTTAACAGATTATTCTTCATGCTTTATTCTCGTTTTAGAAAACCACTGTAACAAAGGTAGTGGTTTTCTAAATGAGAACAAGTTCTTTGAACGTTTTGTTTACGTGTTAGTCAAAATCGACTACTGTGATTCCGGCACCACCAAACTGCACATGTTCGTCGGCATAGTGGCTAACTCCCGGTACGGTGGCCAGATATTGGCGGATAAGTGTACGAAGTATTCCCGTTCCTGTGCCGTGAAGGATACGTACACGATCCATGCCGACTAATATGGCGTCATCAATAAAATAGGTGACTGCCTGTAAGGCTTCGTCTCCACGCATTCCGCGTACATCAATATCCTGTTTGAAGCTAAGCTTCTTTTCATACATCTGATCGTGTGTCTGGCTGCTGACAAAGGTGCTTTTAGCAATCCCTTCCGTCTTGGGCATATGATTGACACGTTCCAAACGGTCTGTTTTTACGGTCGTTTTTATGCTTCCAAAGGCAACGGTCGCATTTTTACCACTGATTTCCATCACTTGGCCGACGCTTGTCTGCCCTTTGATTTTTACATTTTCTCCTACCGTAATCGGCACTATTTTAGGGGCACTTGATGGAGAAGAGACTACAGCTTTCGGTTCGCTCTTCTTGTTTTTCTTCCGCTCTTGCTTCTCCTTTAGTTTCTCCATTTTTTTTGCAATCTTCTCTTCATGCTCTTTAGATGCCAGTGCATCCAGAGAAGTACGGAAGTCTGTCAGTTCCTGACGTGCCTGGCGTGTCTTTTCCTTTTCGGCTTGTGCTTCCTTTATCGTACGAATCGTATTTTCAATGCGGGCATTGGATTCCTGAAGCATGCGTTCCGCTTCTTCTTTTGCTTGCCGGATAATCTCTTTCCGGGATTTTTGCAATTCTTCCATCTCTGCCTGGTAACGGGCAATGGTTTCTTCCATGTGCTTTTCCCGTTGACGGATGGTTTGACGTTTTCCTTCCCAGTAACGCTTGTCGCGCACAATGTCCTGAAGGTATTTGTCTGCATTGATATATTCGCTTCCTACGATTTCCGAAGCATCTGCGATGACATCTTCCGGTAGTCCGATTTTTCGTGCAATCTCTACGGCAAACGAACTTCCCGGATTTCCGATTTGTAATTGGAAAAGTGCTTGCATGAGATGACGGTCGTAAAGCATGGCTCCGTTTACTACTCCTTCATGATCTTCGGCAAAATGTTTCAGATTCTGGTAGTGGGTAGTGATGACTCCGAATGTTCCTTTCTGGTTGAAACGTTTCAGTACAGCTTCGGCAATAGCACCTCCGATTTGCGGCTCCGTACCTCCACCGAACTCGTCAATCAGGATGAGGCTTCGTTCGTTACAGCTCTTCATCATGATTTTCATATTGGTCAAGTGAGAAGAGTAGGTACTCAAATCATCTTCAATAGATTGCTCGTCACCAATATCGATAAAGATGCTGCTGAATATACCGGCATGACTACGTTCGTGCAAGGGAATCAGCATACCGCATTGCAGCATATATTGCAGCAAACCGACTGTTTTCAAACAGACGGACTTACCTCCGGCGTTCGGTCCGGATATGATAAGGATACGTTGTTTCTGATTAAGTTCTATATCCAGTGGTACGACTTTCTTTCCATGTTTAGCTAGTGAAAGTTGTAATAAAGGATGCACGGCCATCGTCCAATCCAGTAGTTGCTCATTCTCGACGGCGGGTTTCAGACTATTGGTCTGTATGGCGAAGTAACTTTTCGCACGAATAAAATCTATCTCTGCCAGAAATTCGTATGATTGAAGAATTTCCGGGATAGATGGACGGAGAATGTTTGAGAACTCGGTAAGGATGCGAATGATCTCACGTCGTTCATCGCCTTCGAGTTCGCGGATGCGGTTGTTGGCTTCTACCACTTCCGCCGGTTCTATAAACACTGTTTTTCCGCTGGCGGATTCATCGTGTACGATACCTTTGATTTTTCGCTTGAGTCCGGGGGCAACCGGGATCACCAGACGTCCGTCACGCATGGTGGGAGCTACATCTTTGTCCACGTAACCTTCGGACTGTGCGCTACGCAGGATGCTGTTTAACGAGCGGGAAATATTTCCCATCGTACTGGCAAGTTCGCGACGTATGCGGGCTAATTCGGTAGAGGCATTGTCCTTGATTTTCCCATATTTGTTAAGGATGCCGTCTATTTTTCCTATCAGTTGCGGGAACACGGCAATATCTCCTGCCAGTCGTTTCAGGCTGGGGTAGGGGGTGTTGTTCTCTTCTTCATCTTCATTCCGATGCAGAAAGCGTACGATGTCACGGATGGTTTCTAATGAACGGCGTAGGTCAAATAGTTCTTGTTCGTCCAAATACATTCCTTCTATCCGCACGCGTTTTAACGAAGGACGGACATCAAAGAAAAATTGATCGGGAAATCCGTCCTCTTCCTGGATGATGCGGACAAACTCTGTTACTTGGTTTAATTTCTCTTCAACCTCTTCATGTTGCTCGGAAAAGTTCATATCTGTAACTCTTTCTTCGCCTAAAGTACTGAGGCACTTATCTTTTAGTAACTGTCTTATCTGGTCGAATCCTATCTTTTGCTCAAAGTTTTGAGGGTATATCATATTTCTGTTCTTACTAATGAACTGCAAAAATACGATTTATTCGCGAAAAAAATATCAGAATGTTTGCAGATTTAAAAATGATTCGTACCTTTGCACCGCTTTCAACGGAAAGCACTTCTGATAAAGGAGTTTTGGAGAGGTGGCAGAGTGGTCGATTGCGGCGGTCTTGAAAACCGTTGTACCGCGAGGTACCCGGGGTTCGAATCCCTGTCTCTCCGCTTCAATTAATAGATAAATCCCTGTAAAGTAGCACTTTACAGGGATTTTCTATTTTGTATATATAGCATGATAGGCATGAAAAAGTGTGTTTCTTATTGAAATAGAAAATAATACTATTTGAACAGTATATTTTAGAATAAACACTCTTTTTAAAAGGTGGAAATTATCAGTTTAAAGAATATTATTCCAAAATGCTTATTATCAGTTAAATATCTGTTTTTATTTACTATCACCTTTCAGTTTTTATATCTACCTTTGTTCTGATTTTACAAGATTTGATAGCTATAATATAAAAGGATAGAATAATGAAAAAACAGACCCAAGCGATTCATACCCAGTTCCAAAGAAGAGATGCTTATAATTCTCTTAGTATGCCGGTTTACCATACAGCGGCTTATGAGTTTGACAATGCCGATGATATGGCTGATGCTTTCTGCGGGCGGACAGATGCTCCGGATTATTCCAGAGTAATGAATCCGACAGTGACTTTTTTTGAGAATAAAGTAAAGCAACTTACCGGGGCAACGGAAGTGATAGCTGTCAATTCCGGTATGGCGGCTATTAGTAATACATTGCTTTCAATTGCAGCTGCAGGAAAGAATATAGTTACATCGCGTCATTTGTTCGGTAATACCTATTCATTTATTACTGGTACGTTGTCGCGCTTCGGGGTGGAACCCAGGTTGTGTGATTTGACTGAAGTTGAAACTGTAGAAAAAGTCGTAGACGGTAATACTTGTTGTATTTATATGGAAATTATCACCAATCCTCAAATGGAAGTGGCGGACTTACAGGTGCTCTCACGGATAGCTCATGAAAGGGGGATTCCTCTCATTGCCGATACTACACTTATTCCTTTTACGGAATTCGATTCACACAGATTAGGGGTAGATATTGAAGTGGTTTCCAGTACCAAATACTTGTCAGGAGGAGCCACTTCCATTGGTGGCTTGGTGATTGATTATGGTACTTGTCTGGGATTCGGTCAACGTATGCGTACAGAGATGTTACTCAATCTGGGAGCTTACATGACTCCTCATGTGGCCTATATGCATACCATCGGACTGGAAACGTTGGACGCACGATACCGGTTACAGTCTGCCAATGCCGCTACACTGGCAAGCAAACTCCGCACGTTGCCTGCTATTAGACGTGTGAATTATGTGGGATTGGAGGATAATCCGTACTATGCCTTGGCGCAAAGACAGTTTGGTTCAACCGCTGGTGCTATGATTACGATAGACCTTGAAAGTAAAAAGGTGTGTTTTCTTTTCATCAACCGCCTGAAGTTGATACGCCGTGCTACCAACTTATTTGACAATAAGACACTTGCCATCCATCCTGCGAGTACTATTTTCGGACCGTTTACTGACGAACAACGGCTGGCCATGGATGTGCTGGATACGACTATCCGTCTCTCCATTGGTTTGGAGGATGTGGATGATCTGTTTGAGGATATCAGGCAGGCTTTGGAAAATAAAAAAGAATAGAAAAGAAAATCAAAAAGTGATACACTGTGGCTGTAATATACCGCAAATATGGTATATAAAATGCCATTCATACGGGATTTACCAGTTTGTATATATCTAATACCTTTGCCCCATCATTTTAACAGTAAATAATAATGGGTAAAAGGATTCGTTTATTTTTGCTTGCTCTTGCAATAGGAGTGATACAAGGGGCGGCACAGGTGACAACGGTGCGGGGCATCGTCACCACAGAAGAAGATGGAGAACCGGTTATCGGTGCTTCGGTCATAGTGAAAGGAACCGCATTGGGTACTGTAACTGATGTTAACGGGAGATTTGAACTGAGCGGACTTCCGCCATCGGCCACCCGGCTGATAATCTCCTACATCAGTTTGATAGCAAAGGAGGTGGCTATCGCACCACAGCTGTCGGTGGCATTGAAGAGTGACACACATCTGCTGGATGAGGTGGTGGTAACAGCTTTGGGTATTTCACGCGAGAAGAAGGCGTTGGGCTACACGGCACAGGAGATAAAGCAGGATGCGTTGGTGCAGGGGAAAGACAATAACTTGTTGAATTCATTGAGTGGTAAGATAGCGGGTGTGCGTATTACCAACACGCAGGGAGATGTCGGTTCCAGCCGTATTGTTATTCGTGGTGAAACTTCTATTGCCGGTGAGAATCAACCGCTTTTTATTGTGGATGGCATCCCGGTGGACAATTCGCAGCTTAATGCACGTTCCAGCGGACGCGATTTTAAGAATGCGATAGCTGACTTGAATCCGGAGGACATAAAGACGCTTACTGTATTAAAAGGTCCGAATGCTGCTGCCCTTTATGGTGCACGTGCTGCCCATGGTGCTATTGTTATCACTACCAAAGGAGGAGACAAAAAGCAGCAAGGGATAGGCATTACATTACATTCTTCCACACAAATTTCTTTTGCAGCGACCTTGCCGGAGTTTCAGAACCTTTTCGGGCAAGGGGCAGGCGGACGATTCAGTTATGTGGACGGCAAAGGTGCAGGTGTGAATGACGGTGTGGACGAAAGCTGGGGACCGCGTCTTGACATTGGATTGCTGATTCCCCAGTTTGACAGTCCGCTGGATGCTGACGGTACTCGTATGGCTACTCCCTGGGTGTCGCATCCCAACAATGTACGCGATTATTTCCGTACGGGCTTTTCTACCAATAACGGTATTTCAGTTGCCCGTGGGGACGACAAATATCAGTTCCGTGTAGGGTATAACTACGAGAAACAAGTCAGTATTGTTCCTGACGCTGGAACCAATAAAACGAATATCAGTCTAAATACAGATTACCATCTTGCAAAATGGATTTCGGTAGGAGCTACGGCCAATTACATCATTTATACAGCTCCCAGTTTACCGGGGTCAGCTACCCCTTCGGGTAGTAACGTACGTTCTAACAGTCCTATGCTTCAGTTTTTGTGGTTCGGACGTCAAGTGGATACGAACTCATTGAAAGCAGACTATACTCGCAACTGGAATTCAAGCTATTATGATAATCCTTTTTGGAGTGCTTCTTATAATACGCAAAGTCAGGAGCGGCATCGTCTGATAGGTGACCTGCATGCCGAATTCCATCTGGCAGATGGTCTGAATATGCGTTTCCGTACCAGCACCGACTGGTATAATGACCGGAGAAAATCTAAAGTAAAATGGGGCAGTACAGGTGCCGGTTCACCTTACGGCAGTTATGCTGAAGATGCTTATACGGTGAAAGAGAATAACACAGAAATATTGGCGACTTATGTCAAGCAGTTGAATAAAAACTGGGGATTTGACGCTCTTCTGGGTTTTAATGTGCGTAACAAACAGTACGAGAACAACTATCAGGCTGCTCCCCGTTTGGCTGTTGCCGACCTTTATACGTTGACCAATTCTCGTGATCCGCTCACTTCGTCCAATGATTTTTACCGCTTGCGGCAATATGGACTCTACGGTTCCGTACAATTGGATTACCGTCGTTGGGCTTTCTTGAACATAACGGGACGGAATGATTGGTCGTCTACGCTACCTGTGGACAACAATTCTTATTTCTATCCTTCGGTGACGGCTAGTGTGCTGCTTTCCGAGGCTTTGGGGTGGAGGAGTAAGGCCGTCAACTATCTGAAATTACGTGGAGGATGGTCACAAGTGGGAGCAGATGCCGATCCTTATCAATTAGCAACAGTCTTTACTTCAGAAACAGCTTTCGACGGAAATCCGCTTCAAAGTTCTTCTACCATCGGCATGAATCCGAATCTAAAGCCGGAGAAGACATCATCTATAGAAGCTGGTTTCGAAGCAGCTTTTCTGGACAACCGCCTGTATTTGGATTTCACTTACTATAAGACCGATAGCCGCAACCAGATATTAAAACTGGCTACTACTGCGGCCAGTGGCTACACGTCGCAGGTGCGTAATGCCGGACATATTCGTAATCGTGGCTATGAAATACAATTGGGAGCTGTTCCTATACAAACATCGAAAGGGTTTCGTTGGAATCTGGACCTGAATTATGGTGCCAACCGCAGCAAGGTTATCAAGCTGGATGATGAAGGTTTAATTACGAGTTACCAGCTCTACTCGTCGGGCATTCAGATACTGGCTTCAGTGGGAGAAGCTTATGGAACTTTGTATGGCACTTCATACGTGCGTGATGCTAATGGAAGCATTGTGGTGGATGCTAACGGTCTGCCTAAAATTTCAACCACTAATAAAACATTGGGGAAGTTTACACCCGACTGGACAGGTGGTGTCAGCAACACTTTCAGCTATCGTTCGTTGAGTCTTTCTTTTCTGATAGATGCCAGTGTGGGCGGTTCTATATTTTCCAACACTAATAAAACAGGAAAATATACCGGTGTATTGGCTAACACATTACCGGGCAGGGATGCCGAGCATGGTGGTTTGTGGTATTATACTGACGCTATGGGTAACAATGTACAATTATCGGAACCTCCTTCTTACTCCATATCCTCCGATGGGCTTTACTATGCTCACGTCAATGGTCAATCCACTCGTGTATATCAGGATGGTATTATTGTAGAAGGAGTGACGGAAAGCGGTTCTAAGAATGAAAAGGTCGTGTCTGCCGAGAAATACTATCATCGCATTTACAGTATTGCCGAATCTAATGTGTATGATGCCTCTTACGTGAAACTGCGCGAAGTGGCTTTGAGTTATCGTCTGCCTCGCCTGTGGACGCAGAAACTGCATTTACAAGAAGCTTCCGTTACGCTGACGGGACGTAACTTGTGGACTATCTATAAAAGTGTCCCCAATATAGATCCGGAATCGGCTTTGACTACCGGAAATGCACAAGGGGTAGAAGCCTACTCACTGCCTACGACACGTTCCTTTGGTGTGAACCTTTCCGTAAAATTCTAAATGCGAACCTTTTAATAATAGGATAAAATGAAAAGAAGAATATACTTTTTATATATAATATGGGTACAAGTAGTTACCATTTCCCTGTGGTCGTGTGATGATGAACTGGCCGATATCAACCGTAACCCTAATGCCACCGAAAATCCACAGCCGGCTTATTTGCTTGCCGCTGCACAGTATCATGCCGCCAATCTTTATTGGGGAAGTAGTACAAATTATAATTCTACTCTGTTGTGGGTGCAACATTGGGCTAAAATACAATATACAGAGCCGGACTGCTATAATGTGGATAATGGGAGCTTTACCACTACATGGGACACCGGATATGCAACATTAATAACTGACTTGAATGCTATTATCAGTTCGGAATTCGGTAATGATAATTACCGAGGTATAGCTACTGTATGGCGTTCATGGGTTTATCTGTTGCTTACAAATCTGTATGGAGATATACCATACACTGAATATGCACAAAGTGTAACACCGGCTTATGATTCACAAGAAACTGTTTTACGCGGACTTTTGGAGGAGTTGGTTACTGCTGACCAGTTGCTTTCTACCACGGGAGAAGCAGTGGAGGGGGATTTGATTTACGGAAACGATATTGCCCGTTGGAAACAGTTGGCTCAATCCCTGCGGCTACGTATCGCTCTTGAGTTGGCGGATCGGGATGAGGATACGGCACGTCGGGTTATTGCTTCCCTTTGGAATAGTCGTAACAGTGTGATAGATAGCAATGATGCCATAGCCCGTTTTGTATTTACTTCTTCACCGCAATGGAATCCGTGGGCGTCTGCTTTCAATTCACGTGATGATCAGCGGGTATCAAAAACATTGATTGATAGACTGAATGAATGGAATGATCCGAGAATCGGAGTTTTAGCACAGCTACCTCAAGACGAAAGTGTGACAAACTATGTAGGAGCAGCCAATTCCCTCTCTGCTGATGCCGCAAACAATCAGGGATTTTATAAAGTCTCCCGACCCGGCACTTATTTTTTGAAAGACAGTTCTCCGGCTGTATTTTATACGTATGCCGAGGTCTTGTTTATCTTTGCGGAATCCGCTGTACGCGGCTGGATAACGGCTGATGCGGAAACACTCTACCGAGAAGCTGTTATTGCTTCATTGAACCAGTTTGGCATAACAGACACTCATATCATCGATTCCTATTTGCAGCAGGAGGGCGTCCGGTTCGACGCCGAACATTGGTACGAATCTATTGGCTGGCAGAAGTGGATAGCTTATTATGGACAAGGCCCTGATGCCTTCACTGATTGGCGCAGGCTGGGTTATCCCCGGCTTCTCCCTGGTCCCGACTCTGTTTTGGGTTCCGGAGAATTACCCCGTCGCTTTTTTTATCCCGTAACGGAACAATCACTTAATGGTAAACAGTATCAGATTGCCATATCCCGCCAGGGAGCAGATGAAATCACTACCCGTTTGTGGTTTGATGTGGCTGATAAGGAACGATGATGCATCAGTATCTCCGGGCTGCCGTATGCTTTTGAAAAAAATCCGTTGAATTTAAAAATCAGAATTACAATGAACACTGACATTACATTTATCATAGCAGATAATCAGGATATAACCAGAATGGGAATGCATGGATATATTTCCACTATATTCAGTAGATGTCGCATGATAGATGTGACAGACAAGAAGGAACTGATACAGGCATTGGTAGAATGTAGTGACAGTGTTGTCATTCTTGATTATACCCTGTTTGATCTCAATGGTGTGGATGAGTTTCTCATTATAGGAAAGCGTTTTCCTGAAGTTCACTGGATATTATTTTCCAATGAATTGAGTGAGGATTTTATTCGCAGGATGAGTATAGAAAAGAATATCGGTATGATATTGAAAGAGAACTCCGGTGAAGAGATCCATTCTGCATTGATGTGTGCAGCTCATAAGGAACGGTTTCTTGGTCACCAGATAACCAATCTGTTGATAACCGGTTCCGGCAAACCGGAAATTCATTCTGTTTTGACCGTTACAGAGATTGATATTCTCAAATTGATTGCACGTGGAAAATCCGTGAAAGAAATAGCATTGGAAAGAACCTCGAGTATTCATACCATTATCACCCACAAAAAGAATATTTTCCGGAAGTTGGGTGTGAATAATGTATATGAAGCGACTAAGTATGCCTTACGTGCCGGGCTGATTGAAATGGTAGAATATTATATATGATCCCCGGAGAGTATAAGATAAGAATAGGGAAAGATTTGCAGACAGGGAAATTCTCTGTATCTTTGCCGGCATGGCAAAAAAAGGCGAGTTACATAGAAGAAATAAGCACAATGGTCAGTATGATTTTCCATTGTTGATGGAAAATTATCTTCCACTAAAGAGGTTCGTATCGCTCAATCCCCTCGGAACACAGACTATAAACTTTTTTAATCCGCAAGCGGTGAAGGCCTTGAACAAAGCATTATTGGTCACTTATTACGGTATCCGGTATTGGGACATACCGAAGCAATATTTGTGCCCGCCTATTCCCGGAAGGGCGGATTATATTCATTATATTGCCGATCTTATCCAGCCGGACGGGACAACTGCGGATTTACCGGCAGGAGATGCTAATGGGCAGAAACCGAAATGTAGATGTCTGGATATTGGGGTAGGTGCAAATTGCATTTATCCGATCATAGGACATACTGAATATGGGTGGATCTTTGTTGGAACTGATATTGATCCGGTTTCGATAGAAAATGCACGAAAGATAGTGACTTGCAACCCTGTGTTGGCGCACAAGATTGACTTGCGACTTCAAAAAGACAGTAAGAAGATTTTCGATGGAATTATTATGCCTGACGAGTATTTTGATGTGACAATATGCAATCCTCCGTTTCATAGTTCGCGTGAAGAGGCGGAAGACGGAACGTTGCGCAAATTAAGCAGTCTGAAAGGTACGAAGGTGAATAAAGTGCAGCTGAATTTCGGCGGGAGTGCGAATGAACTTTGGTGCGAAGGCGGAGAAGTACGTTTCTTATTGAATATGATTTCCGAGAGTCAAAAATTTCAGAAGAACTGCGGATGGTTTACGAGTTTGGTTTCTAAAGAAAAGAATCTGGAAAAGTTATATGCCAAATTAAAATCGGTGAATGTGTCCGAATATAAAATTATTCGAATGCAGCAGGGAACTAAAAGTAGCAGGATATTAGCCTAGCGGTTTTCTGCTGACTCATAACAACGGGTCGATATCGAATTGTTATTTGTTTAACCAGTTAATTGAATAGAATATATTATGGAAACCAATTACATCACTTTGACAAAGGAGAATATTGCGAACGAACATATATGCTGTGCTTTTTCAGATAAGAAATGCAAGGATAGTTATGAACTGAAAAAAGAATGGCTGAAGAAAGAGTTCGATAACGGCTATGTGTTCAGACGTATTGATGAACGGGCAAAAGTGTTTATCGAATACGGTCCTGCTGAAAAAGCATGGATTCCGGTGAACGCTCCCAATTATCTGATGATAAACTGTTTCTGGGTGTCAGGTAAATATAAAGGTTGCGGACATGGTAAGGCATTGTTGCAATCTGCCATTGATGATGCAAAATCGCAGGGGAAAGATGGCTTGGTCACTGTGGTGGGTACTTCTAAATTTCACTTTATGAGTGATACGAAATGGCTGTTGCGACAAGGCTTCCAAACAATAGAAAAGCTCCCTTACGGATTCAGCCTTTTAGGTTTGAAACTAAATCCGGTTGCTCCTGATCCTTCTTTTAATGATTGCGTGTTGAGTGGTGAGTGTCCGGATAAAGATGGGATAGTGGTTTATTATACCCATCGCTGCCCATTTACGGAGTATCACGTTCGCGGTTCTTTGGTAAATGCTGTCAGGAACAAAGATATTCCATTGAGAATAATCGAGTTGGAAAGTATGGAGCAGGCGCAAAATGCACCTACTCCGGCTACTATATTTACTCTTTTTTATAACGGAAAGTTTGTAACGACTGACTTAAGTGCGTGTATGGAAGGACGGTTGGGCAAAGCGTTAGGACTGTGATTCCGGCAAATGGATAGCATGGACAATGTTGTGTCTTCGGTATCTTTAGCTAATGTTTCTTATTTTTATTTTGCAAATTTAAATTCTGTCTGTACTTTATGTAGAAAATGCATATCTTTGAATGTTAATGATTAAACACGATTAAGAGTTGTATGCGTTTTTTGGTATGTATTTTTGTGCTTCTATTTGTACACAATCAATTTTCGAGGGCTGATAAAATAATAAATAATGATTCTCTGTATACTGAAAAGTATATCAGAGATATTTATATTTCCAATCCAAAGCGTGCTTTACAATTATTGGACGAGGCAGAAAGCAGAAAAGCTTTCTCTATGCGTTTGATTAATGAATTACGTAGTTTGTCATATCGTAATATGTATATGAATAAACTAGCTTTTATGTATGCGCGGAAATCATACTTGCTTGATTCCATATCTCAAAGGGAACCGCAACACATGTTGAAAATGACAGTCTTTTTGTCTGAACTATCGTCTTTAATGAGTAAATATAATGAAAGCATGAGATATGCTCTCAATGGAATTAAACAGGCGCAAGAACTGAAGGATCGGGAGGCCGAAGCCAGACTGCTTTTTTGCATAGGAGAGAATAACTGGAGATTATCATTGAAAGATAAAGCGTACGATTATTTTGGTCGTGCTATTGAATTGCTGCGGGGATCAAAGGAGGTGAGAGAGATGATGTTGCTTTCTTATTATTATGGAGCGGAAATGGGATTCTTAATGAGTGATTCACGTGTCAAGGAAGCTTTGAATCTTGCCTATGAACGCGAAAAGCTTCTTAAGAAATTGGAGAAATTACCACAAGTCCCCGAAGGGTATGTGGATGGTCAGTATAGTTATTTGTATGCAAAATTGGCCTATATCTACTATGTAGAAAAACAGTATGCACAGGCTGAACGATATTATCAACAATATCTGACAATGAAGGATTCCCATACTCCGGACGGCAAGATGTATTCGATTCCCTATTTGATTCTTTCCAAACAGTATGAGAAAGTAATAGATAACTGTAAAGACTTTAAAGAATTGTTGAGGATGCAGCAAGATACCTTGAATGCTCAATATATTACTGTGCTTAATAAAGAAGTACAAGCTTATCTGGGGATGCACAATTATAAGGAAGCGGCAGCGATACGTGGGATTATTCTTGCTATAACGGATAGCATTAACAATAACGACAAGAGAAATGCGGCATTAGAACTGAATGCCATATACGGTGCTTCTGAAAAGGAAGAATATATTGCCGAACAGGCTTCTCAATTAAAAATAAGAAATATTTCGCTCTGTTTTTTGGCTTGTGTTGTGCTGCTTACCTTATTTATACTATGGCGTTTGTGGCGTTTCAGCCATATAGTCAAGTATAAGAACAGAATGCTTGCCAGTCTCATAAACGAAAAATTCGCTAATAGAAAAGATGGTAATCAGTTATCGGAAGTGCACGAGCAGTTGACTATTTCATCGGATCTGGAACCGGAACAGGTTTCACCTGAAGAACAGGAAGAACTTTCGGATGAGACAGACAAGGAAAGTGGGGAAGAAGAAGAGAATCGGAAGATATTTCAGGAGCTGAATCATATTGTTGTTCAGAAGCAGTTATATCTTTCTTCCGAATTGTCGAGAGAAGATCTGGCTCAAATCGTACATCTGAACAACGCACGCTTTGCCCGGATGATAAGGGAATGTGCCGGAACCAATTTCAATGGATATATCAATGAACTGCGTATTAATTATGCGATCAAGCTGATGAAGAAGTATCCTAACTATACGATACGTGCCATAGCGGATGAGTCCGGATTTAATAGCACCCCGATCTTATATAATCTTTTTAAGAAGAAGACGGGGATGACTCCTTATGAATTTAAAAAAGCACAGGAAACATTGAGGAATTAAGTGGTTCCGTTAAACAATTTTCGATTTTTCCGGTTTATTTATCAGTAACTGAATATAAATGGAAATGATACAGGTAAGGATAAAACGGGTTTACGAAGATTTTTCAGAAACAGATGGATACAGGGTGCTGGTAGATAAATTATGGCCACGCGGAATAAAGAAAGAATGGTTGAAATACGATTATTGGGCAAAAGATATAACACCGTCCCCTATATTACGTAAATGGTTTCACGAAGATATTCCCGGACATTGGGACGATTTTGTGGTGCAGTATCAGAAAGAGCTGGACGCTTCTCCGGCAGTGGCTGATTTTCTAACTCTTATCAAGCCTCATCCTGTGGTTACTTTACTTTATGCTTCTAAAGAACCTGTGTACAATCATGCCCGAATCCTTCGCGATTATTTGGAAATGCATCTGAAAGAGTGAAATTAAAGTAATTTTTATCTGTTTACGCTTTCTGTCGTTCACTCAATTTCCTACCTTTGTCATCTAAATCAAAATCGTGTAATCATGAAGTATAAATTATTGGTTCTTGATGTAGACGGAACGCTCCTTAATGATGCGAAAGAAATTAGTAAACGTACATTGGCCGCTTTGTTGAAAGTTCAGCAGATGGGAGTACGTATCGTGCTGGCTTCCGGCAGACCGACTTATGGCTTGATGCCACTGGCCAAGATGCTCGAACTTGGAAACTATGGAGGTTTTATCCTTTCCTATAATGGTTGCCAGATTATCAGTGCGCAAAACGGTGAAATATTGTTCGAGCGTCGGATTAATCCCGAAATGTTGCCATATCTGGAAAAGAAAGCCCGTAAAAACGGTTTTGCCATATTCACTTATCATGATGATACGATCATAACGGATTCTCCTGAAAATGTACATATCCAAAATGAAGCCCGGTTGAATAACCTGCAAATAATCAAGGAAGAAGAATTTTCTGCAGCCGTTGACTTTGCTCCTTGCAAATGTATGCTGGTCAGTGACGACGAAGAAGCATTGATCGGTTTGGAAGATCACTGGAAGAGAAGACTGAACGGAGCGTTGGATGTATTCCGTTCGGAACCTTATTTTCTGGAAGTCGTTCCCTGCTCCATTGATAAAGCCAATTCTTTGGGGGCTTTGCTGGAAGTCTTAAATATGAAGCGTGAGGAAGTGATTGCTATTGGCGACGGCGTGTGTGATGTGACCATGATTCAATTGGCAGGATTGGGTGTAGCTATGGGACATTCACAGGACTCGGTGAAAGCCTGTGCCGATTATGTGACAGCTTCGAATGAGGAAGACGGGGTGGCTGTTGCAGTGGAGAAAGCGATCCTTTCTGAAGTGCGTGCGGCCGAAATCCCCCTTGACCAACTGAATGCGCAGGCACGCCACGCGTTAATGGGAAACTTGGGAATTCAATACACATATGCCGATGAAGACCGTGTGGAAGCGACGATGCCGGTAGATCATCGTACCCGTCAGCCTTTTGGTATTTTACATGGTGGAGCTACTCTTGCGTTGGCAGAAACAGTTGCCGGACTCGGTTCGATGATCCTTTGCCAGCCGGACGAGATTGTAGTAGGAATGCAGGTCAGCGGAAATCATATATCTTCTGCGCATGAAGGAGATACGGTACGTGCAGTAGGGACAGTTGTACATAAAGGACGTTCATCCCATGTGTGGAATGTAGACGTGTTTACTTCAACCAATAAACTGGTGTCTTCCATACGGGTAGTCAACAGTGTGATGAAAAAGAGATGACCGACGAAGAAATAAGTAACTTGACAACTATTGATGCATTTATTCAGCGGAAGCAGCCATTTGCTGTTTACCGTATTCCCGGGGAGAAAGTTCCCCGTCTGTTGACACAGGCGGAAGGAGAGGTACGTCTGATATACGATCTGAAAGAACTGAATGGACAGAGAGGATTTGTCATCGCTCCGTTTCAGGTGAGTGAGAGGTGTCCGGTTGTGTTGATTCAACCCGATCAGTGGGGGCAGCCTTTACTGGTTGATGATGATACGGAAGAAGACCGCAAGGTCGCTTTGCGGATGCAAGGACAAGAATCATTCCTGACTTCTTTCACGGAGGAATATGCAGCGTGCTTTCATACCTTTATCAATGCTTTACGCGATAAGACTTTTGATAAATTAGTGCTTTCCCGTCATCTTACTATTGATAAAGTAGCAGACTTTTCTCCTTCGTCCATTTTTCGTGCGGCTTGCAAGCGTTATATTCATTCCTATATATATTTATGCTACACTCCCCAAACGGGTATTTGGCTGGGAAGTACTCCCGAAATCATTTTATCAGGTGAGAAAGATGAATGGAATACAGTTGCGCTAGCCGGAACGCAGCCTTTGCAAGATGGCAGGCTGCCGCAGGTATGGGATGAAAAGAACCGGAAAGAACAGGATTATGTAGCCTCTTACATTCGCCGCCAGCTTCTTTCATTGGGCATCCATTCTACGGAAAACGGGCCTTATCCGGCTTATGCCGGTGCCTTGTCTCATTTAAAGACAGATTTCCGCTTCTCATTGAAAGATAATAAAGGTTTGGGCGATCTTCTGAAAGTATTGCATCCGACGCCTGCCGTATGCGGTCTGCCAAAGGAAGAAGCCTATCGGTTTATATTGCAGAACGAAGGTTACGACCGGCGCTATTATTCCGGCTTTATCGGATGGCTGGATCCGGAAGGGAGAACTGACATCTACGTGAATCTGCGCTGTATGCATATCGAGGACAAACACCTCACTCTTTATGCCGGCGGCGGATTATTGGCCTCTTCGGAATTGAATGATGAATGGCTGGAAACGGAAAAGAAGTTGCAAACCATCAAACGGCTTATAACCCATTAATCATTAATCACTAATTCACTAATCATTAACCGTCATGTATACAGACAAGAAGAACATACTCCAGTTGGTTGCGTTGCTCGAGGCGCATGGGATTACCAAAGTTGTGTTGTGTCCGGGTAGCCGTAACACGCCCATCGTGCATACTTTGTCTAACCACCCGAATTTTACCTGTTATCCGGTGACTGATGAACGGAGTGCCGGTTATTTTGCCATTGGTCTTGCGTTGAATGGTGGTAAGCCTGCTGCTGTCTGCTGCACTTCCGGTACAGCGTTATTAAACCTTCATCCGGCTGTGGCGGAAGCATTTTACCAGAATGTTCCTTTAGTCGTCATTTCTGCAGACCGTCCCGCTGCCTGGATCGGACAGATGGATGGACAGACCGTTCCGCAACCAGACGTATTTCGGACGTTGGTCAAGAAATCGGTGAACCTTCCGGAGATTCACACGGAAGAAGATGAGTGGTATTGCAATCGTCTGGTGAATGAGGCTTTGCTGGAGATGACCCATCATGGGAAAGGTCCGGTACATATCAATGTACCTGTTTCCGAACCGCTGTTTCAGTTTACGGCCGATTCACTACCCGCAGTGCGTGTCATTACCCGTTATCAGGGATTGAATGTCTACGACCGTGATTATAACGATTTGATCGACCGGATGAATAAATATCAGAAGCGTATGATTATCATCGGTCAGATGAATCTTATCTATCTGTTTGAGAAAAGATATATCAAGTTATTATATAAACATTTTGCCTGGTTGACAGAACATATCGGCAACCAGACAGTTCCCGGTATTCCGGTGAAGAATTTTGATGCGGCGCTTTATGCCATGCCCGAAGAGAAGGTAGGTCAGATGGTTCCCGAATTGCTGATTACTTATGGTGGACACGTGGTTTCCAAACGGTTGAAGAAGTTCCTTCGCCAGCATCCGCCTAAAGAACATTGGCACGTATCGCCGGACGGTGAGGTGGTCGATTTGTACGGCTCATTAACTACGGTGATCGAGATGGATCCGTTCGAGTTTTTGGAGAAGATTGCCAGTCTGCTGGATAACCGGACTCCTGAATATCCACGTGTATGGGAGAATTATTGCAAGATTATCCCCGAACCGGATTTTGCTTATTCGGAGATGTCGGCTGTCGGTGCGTTGCTGAAAGCCTTGCCGGAGTCGTGCGCCTTGCATCTGGCAAACAGTTCGGTGGTTCGCTATGCGCAGTTGTATTCGATCCCTTCCACGATTGAGGTCTGTTGCAATCGGGGAACAAGTGGCATTGAAGGTTCACTGTCTACGGCAGTCGGCTATGCGGCAGCTTCCGATAAACTGAATTTTATAGCTATCGGAGATTTAAGTTTCTTCTATGATATGAATGCGTTGTGGAATATCAACGTCCGTTCTAACTTGCGTATCCTTTTATTAAATAACGGAGGAGGAGAGATTTTCCATACTTTACCGGGATTGGATATGTCGGGAACCTCACATAAATTTATTGCAGCAGTCCATAAAACGTCGGCCAAAGGCTGGGCGGAGGAACGTGGCTTCCTCTATCTGCAAGCGCAAAATGATGAAGAACTGGCTGAAGCGATGAAAACTTTCACCCAACCGGAGGCTATGGAACAGCCAGTGCTGCTGGAAGTGTTTACCAATAAAAACAAGGATGCGCGTATGTTGAAGAATTATTATCATCAATTAAAACAAAAATAGATTATGTCAACACAAAGAGAGTGGACAACCATCAGAGAATACGACGATATTCTTTTTGATTATTATAATGGAATTGCCCGCATCACAATCAACCGTGAACGTTATCGGAATGCATTTACCCCGACTACTACCGCCGAAATGAGTGATGCATTGCGTATTTGCCGTGAAGAAGCGGATATTGACGTGATTGTGATTACCGGAGCCGGAGATAAGGCATTCTGTTCGGGAGGCGACCAAAATGTGAAAGGACGTGGCGGATATATCGGGAAAGACGGTGTGCCTCGTTTGAGCGTACTGGATGTACAGAAGCAGATTCGTAGCATCCCGAAACCTGTGATTGCCGCCGTGAACGGCTTTGCCATTGGTGGCGGACATGTACTTCACGTAGTATGTGATTTATCCATTGCTTCGGAAAATGCCATCTTCGGTCAGACTGGTCCTCGTGTGGGCAGCTTTGATGCCGGATTCGGTGCGTCTTATCTGGCACGTGTGGTAGGCCAAAAGAAAGCACGTGAAATTTGGTTCCTCTGCCGGAAATACAATGCGCAGGAAGCACTGGACATGGGATTAGTGAATAAGGTGGTCCCCTTGGAACAGTTGGAAGATGAATATGTGCAGTGGGCGGAAGAAATGATGTTGCTTAGTCCGTTGGCTTTGCGCATGATTAAAGCGGGATTGAATGCCGAACTGGATGGCCAGGCAGGTATTCAGGAACTCGCGGGCGATGCAACGTTGCTCTATTACCTGACGGATGAAGCACAGGAAGGAAAGAATGCATTTCTGGAGAAACGTAAACCGAACTTCAAACAATATCCGAAATTCCCTTAAACCGATTTCACTACAGAGTAACACAGAGTTTATTTTTTCTGCAAAGCAGAACTGTAAGAGGGCTGCAGGAGAACTGCAAGAGATCTGATTACTAAAACTTCGTGGGGCTCTATGTTACTCTGTGGTGAATAGAGAATTTATTCACAATGAACTGTAAAATAGAAATCATTCCCCGGTTGCTTCATTTCAAGCAACCGGCAGGGACTTCTCGGGGAACATATACTACGCGTAAAGTCTGGTATCTTCATTTCACCTCTCCAGACTTTCCGGGCAGAGTGGGAATAGGAGAGTGTGCACCTTTGCCCGCTTTGAGTTGCGATGATCTTCCTGATTACGAAGATATATTAATGAAAGTTTGCCGGCAAGTGGAGAGAGAACAAGGAATATTGGATATGGATGGTTTGTGCGACTATCCTTCCATTTTATTTGGTCTGGAAACGGCCATCCGGCATTTCTTTGCAGGAAACTGGGCTTTATGTGATACGGCTTTCTCACGTGGAGAGACGGGGATTCCCATCAACGGTCTTATCTGGATGGGAGATTATGATTGTATGTTATCCCAGATTGAGAAAAAGATGGAAGCCGGATTCCGTTGTATCAAACTAAAGATTGGTGCTATCAACTTTGAAGAAGAGTTGGCATTGCTACGTTATATCCGTTCACATTTCTCCTCTAAGGAAATAGAGTTGCGTGTAGATGCGAATGGTGCTTTTTCTCCGGTTGATGCCATGGAAAAGCTGAAGCGTCTGTCCGAATTTGATCTGCATTCTATCGAACAGCCGATCCGTGCCGGACAATGGGAGGAAATGGCACGCCTTACTTCCGCATCTCCATTACCGATAGCTTTGGATGAAGAATTGATAGGGTACAACACGTTGGAAAGAAAACAAGAACTGCTTTCAACCATCCGTCCACAATATATTGTTATTAAACCTTCCCTTCACGGAGGAATGTGCGGAGGGGACGAATGGATTACCGAAGCTGAAAAGCGACATATCGGCTGGTGGGTCACTTCCGCTCTGGAATCAAACATCGGTTTGAACGCTATTGCACAGTGGTGTGCAACATTCAATAATCCGTTGCCACAGGGATTGGGGACAGGATTGCTTTTTACGGATAATGTGGAAGTGCCCCTTGAAATAAGAAAAGATTGCTTGTGGTTTTGCAAAGGATAATATTTAAAGGATGATATTTAAAGGATATTGTGATGATATTCAACCGACAACAACAATGTCTGTTACTGGACGGAAAAGAATACACTTCTGAAGATATACGTCAATTGATAGCAGGAGGAGCGGAAGCTCATTCTCCTGCTTATTGGGATTTATATCTTTTCCTGAACGAATGGTTCAATGATTCTCCGGTCATTACTGTTCATACATCAGGCTCTACGGGTACACCTAAAGAACTGATGGTACGTAAGGACCGGATGATGCAAAGTGCGCGCCTGACCTGTGAGTTTCTGAATTTGAAGAAAGGTGAGTCGGCATTATTATGTATGAACCTTCGTTATATCGGTGCCATGATGGTAGTGGTACGTTCTTTGGTCGCAGGTTTGAACCTGCTTGTTCGTCCCGCTTCCGGTCATCCAATGGCTGATATAAAAGAATCTTTGAGATTTGTTGCAATGGTTCCATTGCAAGTTTATAACACATTGCAGGTTCCCGAAGAAAAAGAGCGATTAAAACAAACGGATATTCTGATTATAGGAGGCGGAGCCGTCGATGAGGCTCTGGAAACGGAGATCAAACATCTTCCGACGGCGGTTTACTCCACTTATGGCATGACCGAAACCTTGTCGCATATTGCCCTTCGTCGTTTGAATGGAGCATCGGCTTCAGAACATTATTATCCATTTCCTTCAGTAAAATTGTCTTTATCCGCAGAGAATACATTAGTCATCGATGCTCCTTTGGTATGTGACGAAACATTGCAGACCAATGACATTGCACGTATCTATCCCGATGGAAGTTTTATGATTCTGGGGCGAAAAGATAATGTAATCAATAGCGGAGGGATTAAGATTCAGGCGGAAGAACTGGAGAAGTTGCTCCGACCGTTTATTCCTGTGCCATTTGTCATCACTTCTGTTCCCGACCCGCGTTTAGGGCAGGCTGTGACTTTGTTGCTGGAAGGTCAGCCGGAATTATTGGAAGGTGGTCAGCCGGACGACATTGAAGAAATCGACAATAAGCTACAATACATAGACAATAAGTTGCAGGAAATACTGGCACCTTATTATCGCCCCAAACACATATTGACAACAGAATCTATTCCGCAAACAGGAAACGGAAAAGTAAATCGTGCGGAGTGTCGTGTTTTGGCGGAGAGTCTGTTACAGTAACAGACTGGCTATTTCGGGTGAAAGCGTGATGCTTCTGTCAGTTGCTTTTTGTTTAAAATAAATTTGGTACTTTTTTCGTCTGCAAAAAACGTTTCAATATGCCGCATTTCTCTTCGGCTTACAAAGGACAAAGATAGATGTTTTGTTGGATATTCCCTAAAAGAGATAGAATTTCCAGTTTTGACATCTTACATCTTAGGGGTCTCTAGAAACGATTTTCTAATTTCATTTCTCATATTCTCATAGTTGCTGTTAAATCAAAGATAATCAAATGGATATCTTATGAGAAATACTTTTTAAGATGGCATTTCTCATAAGATATTTCCAGTTTTGGCTCAAAATTCACCTTGTTCTCATAGTATTTCAGGGTATTTCTCATAGTCAGATACTATCCTTTTCCTTTTCTTGGTTGAGGATAAGCATTCGTTCCGATTGTCCCACATATTGTGGAAATACTTTCTCTTATATTATGGGAATACTTTCCCACAAAATAAGGGAATACTTTCCCAATTAACTGGGAATCTTTTCCCACAATATATGGGACAAAGGAACACTGTAAGGGGAATGTAGTTTGCAATAGGGTGTGAAGAACTTTACTACGTATATACGGGAGAATGATATTCGTGTGGCAGTAGCTTACGTACGAAAGAATAATAGAAGGAATAGTGGCAGATAGTCTTTCAGTTCATTTCGCAAAAGTTCCATTGTCTTTTGCTTGTATCGGTTGATGGACTTCACGCTAAGATTCATCTCTTCTGCAATCTCCGCATGCGTTTTGCCTTCAAAGAAACTTTTCACAAAGACGGTTCGATAGTTTTCGGGTAGTTTATTCAATGTCTCATACAACATCCTGTATAATTCATCAAGCGTATATACACTATCCGCCTCTGTTTCGTAAATAGGAGCTTTCTTCTGAATGATTTCCGCATAGTTCCATTCATATTCCTGATGTTTCAGGTAATTCAGGCAGTTATTTTTTACGCACATTTTGATGTATCCTAATGCTGTGTCCGATTGCAGATCGAAGGATTCCGTTCCGAGCTTGTCCCATATCGAGGTGAATACATCCGAAACAATGTCTTCACGTGTATCTTTATCATCAATAAATCTTTTTGCATACAGACAGAAAGGAGCGTAATATTCCTCATAGAGTTGTTTGAAAATCTGCTCTTTACTGTGTTGTAAGTGTGATAATTCCATTTCTTCTTAGATTAGATATAAGTATTATTGATACTGCAAATATATAATAAGAAAGCAACTTCAGGGCTATTTTGAACTTTTTTTTTAATTATGATGAAAAAAACGCCATTTGCCTGTCCCTTTCTGATAGCATCAATTGTACTATTAGTGTAATTGCAATTATAAATATGATTTTGAACGAGAATATGGAAAATCTGAACCCTGAATCATTACTCCGGAAAGCGCAAGCCTTGGGAGATGATATTAAAGAGATGGAAGCTATTAATGTAGCTCGGGCCTATAACCGGGCACAAATGAAGATTAAGTCAGCTAAAAGAAAACAAGTGTATCATCAATTGATGAGATATGCGGCTTTTTTGACTCTGCCATTATTGCTGACATCGTTGGTGTTAGGATATCTATATTTTCATGAACCGGAACAAGATGACAGATATGCCGAAATTACGGCAGCTACAGGTTCTGTTATTCGTTTCGAGCTTCCCGATCATTCAGTTGTTTGGTTGAATGCCGGTAGTACTTTACGTTATCCTACTGTTTTTCGTAAAGATAATCGTAATGTAGATTTGAGAGGTGAAGCCTATTTTGATGTTCAGGCTGATCGTGAGTGTCCATTTTATGTAAATACTCCGAATGGGTTGAGCATATATGTGTATGGTACAAAATTTAATGTGTCCGCGTATGAAGATGATGATATTATAGAAACAGTTTTGGAAAAAGGTAAAGTAAATGTGATATCCCCCGACCGGCAGACTATTACTCAATTGACTCCCGGTGAACGTTTGCTTTACGATAAACACAGTCAGAAATTGGTTAAAAATAAGGTGGACGTTTATGAGAAGGTAGCCTGGAAAGATGGTAAACTTATATTCCGCAATACTGCATTGGAAGATATTTTCAAGCGTTTGGAACGGCATTTCAATGTTGAAATCCAGTTTTCTAATAAATCAGGAAAAGAATATAAGTATCGGGCTACTTTCCGGAATGAAACTCTGCCACAGATTCTGGATTATCTGTCTAAATCCGCTACATTGAAATGGAGGACAGAAGAACCGGAACAACAAACCGATGATACATTCACAAAGAAAAGAATTATAGTAGATTTACATTAATAACTTTAAAAATATAATAGCCAATGAGATAGCACAAAGACGACAAAAAAAGGAAGAAAGCTGCTACCAACAGCTGTCTTCCTCCGATTTTTAAGATTCACGGTCCAAAGTTTCGCAAACGACAACCGGAATCGACCATAGTTCATTATAGTAATAAACTCTAGTTAACCGCAAATGTATGAAAAAAAATCATTCATTTATTGCATCATGTTCTAAATATGCTTTAAATTTAAAACTTCCCTTAGTTATGAGGATTAGTCTAATACTGCTTTTTGCTGTGGTATTACAGCTATCAGCCGAAAATGGGTACGCCCAGCGAACACGGATTCCTATTTCTATGAATAACGCTTCGATAGAACAAGTGCTGAATAAAATAGAAGAAATATCAGATTTTGTCTTTTTATACAATGACAAGACCATTCAGACAAATCGTATTGTTTCAGTTCGAAATACGAATGGGAAAATTATGGATATTTTGGATGAAGTATTCCGAGGTACTAATATTGTTTATACAGTGGTAGACAAGCAAATTATTTTGTCTACAAATAAATTAGATGTAGTTGCACAAAATCCTTCTTTTCCATTGAAGGGGGTTGTGAAAGACGTGAAAGGAGAACCTCTGATTGGGGTGAATGTCAAAGTTAAAGGAGCAGGTAAAGGTACTATTACCGATTTTGACGGAAAATTCATCTTGCAAGTAGTAAAAGGGGATATTCTTGAAATCTCTTATGTTGGCTACGTTTCTCAATCGATTAAAATATCCGATAGTAAGGCTTTGGATATCGTACTTACTGAAGATACAAAAGTGTTGAATGAGGTGGTGGTGACAGCTTTGGGACTCAAAAGGGAAACTAAATCATTGACTTATAATGTACAGCAAGTCAGTTCGGATGAGATCACGAAAGTGAAGGATGTGAATATGATGAACAGTCTGGCCGGAAAGGTAGCTGGTGTGAGTATCAATTCAAGCTCAGCAGGTATTGGTGGTGGTGCTCGTGTTGTAATGCGTGGTACAAAATCCATTTCCGGAAATAACAATGCATTGTATGTTGTAGATGGAGTTCCTTTGCCAAGTTCATATGGAACACAACCTGGTGGGCGTTATGAAGGAGCAGGACAATCAGGTGATGGCATTTCTTACTTTAATTCGGATGATATTGAATCTATTTCAGTTTTAAGTGGTTCTGCTGCCGCTGCTTTGTATGGTTCTGCTGCTGCTAATGGGGTTGTTTTGATAACTACCAAAAAAGGCGCGGCTGGAAAGACAAGTGTCAGCTATAATAATAATTCTACTTTCTATTCTCCGTTTGTAATGCCAAAATTTCAAAATTCTTACGGTTCAGAGCCTGGGGAATGGTTTAGTTGGTCATCTAAGTTAGATACTCCTTCCAGCTACGATGTGAATGACTTTTTCCAGACAGGGTATAATGTAGCCAATACGGTGAGTCTGACGACAGGAAATGATAAAAATCAGACTTATGTTTCTGTCGGAACAGTAAATGGTAGAGGTATCATTCATAATAATGATTTAGATCGCTATAACTTTTCAGCACGTAATACGGCTTCTATGTTGAATGATAAATTGCATTTGGATGTTAGCTTTATGTATTCTAATGTAAAAGAGCAAAATATGCTGGCACAAGGTGAATATGGTAATCCTTTAGTTCCGGTTTATTTGTTTCCCCGTGGAGAAGATATCGAAAAATATCGTTATTATGAGCGTTATGACATAGAACGTAATATAGATGTACAATATTGGCCTTTGGGCGAAAATGGACTTTCTATGCAGAACCCTTATTGGGTGACTGATCGTAATATGTATATTAATAAAAAAGACCGTTTCTTGACATCTGCTTCTTTGAAATATGAGATAACTAATTGGTTGAATGTATCTGCACGTGCAAAAATGGACAGAGATATCGTGCATAATGAGCGTAAAATGTATGCGTCGACTTTGACCGTATTAGCAGAAAATTCAGATAAAGGAGCATATATTGAAACAGAGCAGAATGTTACTCAGTACTATGCAGATGTAATGGCGAATGTAAATAAATATTTTGCTGATGATAAATGGAATGTTACGGCTACACTTGGTGCTAGTTTATTGGACCTAAACAGTAGAACATTGACTTTAGGAGGAGGATTGTTGACTGTTCCTAATAGATTTACAGTAAATAATATCGACACTAGCGGTAAGCTGACTTATCGCAGAGGCAACTATCACGATCGGACAAACTCTTTATTCGCTACGGCTTCTGTTGGATATAAAGGAATGGTGTATGTAGACGGTGCTTTGCGTAGTGACTGGCTTTCTGCTTTAGCTGGAACAAAGCATAAATCTATTCTTTATCCATCAGTAGGAGCTTCGGCTATATTGACGGATGCGTTTAATATAAAATCAGATATTCTGTCTTATGCAAAGATTCGCCTTTCTTATAGTGAGGTGGGAAATGCACCGTCTCGTTTTTCAGCGATAACGACCTATTCTGTATATGGTGGATTGACTACTACATCGTATTTCCCAATTAAAGATCTTAAACCGGAACGTACATATTCATGGGAAACCGGTCTTAATTTAGCGTTATTTGAAAATAAATTGACTTTAGATGCTACTGTTTATAGGTCATATACTAAAAATCAATTGTTTAGTCCGGAAATCTCTACTACTACGGGGTATTCCAGTATCTATGTTAATGCTGGTAAGGTAACTAATGAAGGTATCGAATTGGCACTAGGATACAAGCAGAAAATTGGACAGGTAGATTGGAAAACTACATTACTTTGGTCTTTAAATAGGAATAAAGTAAATCAATTACTCCCCGAATATACAAATGATGAATTGGGAGTGACTGTTCGTTTGGATGAAATGGATGTTTATTCGATGGGTGGAGCAAAGAAACGCTTGACAGTTGGTGGTTCGATGGGCGATTTGTATGCAAATATATTGCGTACGGATGAACATGGGCATATTTGGCTGGATTCAAAGTCGAATACTATACAAACGGAAAAAAACAACTATATTTATGTGGGTAATACTAATCCTAAATATGTGCTAAGTTGGCGTAATGAATTCTTTTGGAGAGGAATCAGTTTGGGGTTCATGATTAATGCTCGAGTTGGAGGTAGAGGCGCTTCTGCTACTCAGGCTGTACTAGACTATTACGGGGTGTCGGAAACTTCTGCAAAAGCGCGTGATAATGGTGGAGTTTTAGTTAATGGTTATAAATATGATGCACAGAGTTGGTATCAGACGGTAGGCGGAAACGGTGTTGATTTTGTAGGCTCTTGCTATATATATGATATGACAAATGTACGCCTCGGAGAACTTAGTATCGGATATGATATTCCCATTAATAAATGGTGCAAGTTTATTAAAGAATTAAATGTTTCATTGGTTGGGCGCAATTTGTTGATGATTTATTGCAAAGCACCGTTTGATCCTGAAACAACGGCCGGAACGGGAACTTATAATCAAGGAATGGATTATTTTATGCAACCTAGTTTACGTTCTATGGGATTTTCCGCAAAAGTAACTTTCTAATATATGTTTGAATATGAAAATATCTAAATATCTAAACTTGAAAAGTTTCCTTTGTTTTTGGGGGACTGTAGTTTTAGCAACAAGTTGTACGAGTAGTTTTGAAGAATATAATACGAATCCGGATGAGGTAACTGCAGAAATGGCTGATTGGGATAATGCGAGAACAGGATCGTTCTTTTTACAAATGCAGCGTAATGTAATACCTATTGAAGAGGCATCTGTTTATCAGGTTGTGGAAGTTATGACTGGGGATGGATTTGTGGGCTTTTTTGGTTCTCCCAATCCGAATATCAATTCAGCGGGACGCTATAGCTGGAGTGGTAACCGTAATTGGCCGGGAATGATGTTTACTAGTGCTTATAGAGATGTAATGAATGCTTGGCGTGAGCTGAAGACGGCTATCAATAATGATAGTGACCCGCGATATGCTGTTGTGCAAATTTTGAAAATAGCCAATATGCATCGAGTAACAGATACTTATGGTCCTATTCCATATTTGAAATTTGGAATAGATAAAGAAGTAGCCTATGATACCCAGAAAGATATTTATTATAGTTTCTTTGATGAATTGGAAGCTGCGGTCAACATTTTGGACATACCAGCTACTAATGGCGACTTAATTTTTACAGATTGGGATTGCGTATTTCGTGGAGATGTTAAACAGTGGGTGAAATTTGCAAATTCTTTACGGCTACGTTTAGCTATGCACTTGTCTAATATTGATCCAGATAAAGCAAAAGAAGAGATACAGAAGGTGATGAAAGCTCCTCACGGCTTTTTGACGGAAAAGACAGACATTGTGGAATTGAGGCATATTCATCCAATTGCTACATATGAAAGTCCTCTTTATGTGATTGATGGTTGGAATGATATTTTAATGGGGGCTACTATTGATGCTTATATGAATGGATATGAAGATCCTCGCCGAGATGCTTATTTCAGGCGGACTTCGGATAATAAATTCCGTGGAGTACGTGCTGGAATGCCGGCTACTATTTCTATGGATGCATATACAAAAGATAATTTGTTCTCACATCCGGTTGTAAGTGCTACAGGAAATATAGTCTGGATGCGTGCTTCTGAAACTTGTTTTCTTAAAGCGGAAGCTGCAGTGCGTTGGCCTGATTTGGAACTAGGAGGAAGTGCAGCAGAGTTTTATGATCAAGGTATTCGTCTTTCTTTTGAAGAACATTCTATTTCTGGAGCTGATGATTATTTGAAGTCTACCAAGATTCCAGCTCAATATGAAGATAAGCTTAATAGTTTATATTCTGCTAATAGTCCGAGTTCTATAACAATACCTTGGAATGAACAAGATGATAAAGCTATGAAGATAGAAAGGATTATCACTCAAAAATATATAGCTTTGTTTCCTGTGGGACAAGAGGCTTGGACGGATTTTCGTCGTACAGGTTATCCAAGAGTATATCCAGTGATAGAATGTGAAAATTCAAATGTAGACTTGAATACACAAATTCGTCGTTTACCTTATCCGGTATCAGAATATGATACGAATAGAAAAGCGGTGGAAGCTGCAAGAGTACTTTTGGAAGGACCTGACAATCCAGGTACGAGAGTTTGGTGGGATAAAAACAGTAATAATTAGATTTAATACAATATTTATGAGAACAGTTATAATATATTTGTGGATAACTTGTATAGCTATGGCTTTGGGATTTCATGCCTGTGATTCAGAAATAGAATCTGTAAGCATACAAAACCCTTTGCGTGCTGATGAACAGTATTATGAAAATCTTCGAAATTATAAGAAAAGTGATCATGCTATTTGTTTTGGTTGGTATTCAGCATATGTAAATGGAGATTCTCCATCTATGGGGAATCATTTTGAGGGATTACCGGATAGTATGGATATAGTTAGTTTGTGGATGGGAATTCCAGAAGGGAAGATGCTGGAAGAAATGTATGAAGTTCGTAAGAAAAAAGGAACTCGCTTCGTTTTATGTTCTTTTTGTAAAATTGGAGATGAATATCCACATACTGACGAGGGGTTAGAGGATTTTGCAATGTATTTTGTTAATAAAATAAATCAGTATGATTTGGATGGATTAGATATAGACTATGAGCCTGGCCAAGATTGGGTAACAGGAGAAGTTATGATGAAGTTTGTCAAAATACTAGGGCAATACATTGGTCCTCAATCAGGAACAGGGAAACTTCTAATAATGGATTATGTATCGGGAGCAGGTCCTTTAAAACCGACTGCTGAAATAGAAAAATATGTGGATTATTTTGTCTGCCAAACATATAAAACAACTACAGCTAAGAAGTTACAAGAAACTTATGATTATATAAGTAGTTGGTGTCCTCCTAAGAAATGGGTGGCTACAGAATGGATTGGTGAATATTGGCAGAATGGCGGATTACCATTTACGGAGAATGACGGTAACACTGTAGACTCATGGGGAAATCCATTGTATTCTGCAATTGGTATGGCCCGTTGGAATCCCAAACAAGGGCGTAAAGGCGGATTTGGTGGATATTACTTTGATTATGAGTACAATACAACTCGTCCTGCAAATCAAAGTATTGGAGATAAGGAGGATAAGCCAATTCCATATTATAGCTTAAGACGTGGGATACAGGAACAGAATCCAGCTGTTAGATAATTTATTAAAATCATGTAAACGTATATGTTTATGAAAAGAATATTATATTTAAGTTGTATTTATCAACTTCTTCTTGTATGTGCAATTATTGTTGTTTCATGTGGCAATGAAGAAGTGTATGATATTTATGGTGGAACAGAAAATAAAGTATACATTCCAGATCCAGGTTCTACGGTTTTAGAGGTGCTTCACACTCCCGTTTCTAGCGTTGGAGATGTGAAAATGAAAGTATCAGTTCATTGTACTAATAAAGCTAATGGGGAAATTCAAGCAGTTTTTGCAGTAGATAATACTTTAGTTGAAGATTATAATATAATTCATGAGACGGATTATGCTGCTGTACCGATTGAGATACTAGATATGAAAAATCCTATTTTAGTTATTGCTTCTAATGCTATGGCTGCAAAACAAGAAATGGAAATATCTATAGCGGAAGAGAATCTAGCTTTATTGAAAAATGCCGATCGTTATTTAATCCCAATAAGGTTAAAAGAAGTGTTGGGAAATGCAACTTTAAGTACTACTACTAGTAATGTAGTGTATATAAGTATAGAAGTTACAACTGTAGAAGGAAATTATCAGGAAGGAGTTACGTTGGAAGATATTCATGCCAATTTTATAGCTGATGATATTCGTAGTGGGTGGGAGGCCGAACTATCAGGTTTGAACATTTCACAGACTAATGGCCCTGCAAAGTTGTTTGATGGTATAACAAATGTTTATCAGCACAGGTGGTGGTTTGAGAGTAAGTCATCTCCTGTCGATGTAATCGTAGATATGCAGAAAGTGTATGATGATATTATTGGGTGTCGTCTGATTGGAATTGCAAAAGGTGTGGAAGTTAATGTTAGTGTGGATAAAGAGACTTGGACAAAAATTGGAACAACTATATCTACTAGTCCGGATATTGTATTTTATATTCCTGTACAATTACGTTATGTGAAATTTACATTCCCGATAGTTGAGTCTTGGAGTATTTTCGGTGGCGTAACTAAGAAAGCGGGAGGTACTATTCATGAATTTTATGCTTGTACAAAAAAATAAATAGAAATTGTGATGAAACATAGAATAATTTATATAGTTATGCTCTTTACTTTGTTTGGATGTAAAGAGATGGTTGAATGTGGAGATGGAATATTGATGACAGGAACTGCATCTAATAATCTTGTGAAATTTCCAATCGATGAACAGGATATGTATACTATATCTGTAACATCTACGGCATGTGTAGAAAGTGATGTGAAAGTTCATATTGCAATAGATACAGATTTGGTAGAAGAATATAATAGGGATATGGGAACAATATTTTATCCAGTGCCTGATGAAGTGTGTACATTAGATAATAGTGATGTTGTAATATCTGCAGGGCAGGCCGTTTCTTCAGCTGCAACAATCTCGATACTTGCAGATAAGAGAGATTTATTGGTTGAAGGACGTTCATATTTACTTCCTGTAACAATTTTGCATGTAGATGCAGGATTACCTGTAATAGAATCGGGGCGTACCATATTTTTAAAACTTTCTAAGAGTGTATATTTTTCGGCTCCTTATGTAGGAACTACTAATACAACAAAAAAATTTGAATTTGATAATCCGGCAGAACCTATGACTCAATATACTTGGGAGCTAAAGTTTAAAGCGGAGAATTTCAAAAGAAATAGTGCGAATGAGCCAATTCGTATCGGTAGTTGGTATAATAATATGCTACGTTTTGGTGAAGGAGGGGCTTCAACTAATATTTTGGAAGTATATGCAGGTACAGAAAAAAAACTGATTGCTAATACTCAATTTACACCCGGAGTTTGGTATATGCTTTCAGTCGTTAATGATGGGCGAACACTGACGTTATATGTTAATGGTGAGAAAGATAACTCAAGGACAGTGTCCACGGATGAATATGTGTTTAGTTATTATGACGTTGGGATGACGGAAAGTTTGTATCAGGCTAGGCAGCTTTTTCATGGATGGTGTGGAGGAATACGTATTTGGAGTAGAGCTCTTTCACAGCGTGAAATCAAGAATAATTTGTGTAGTGTTGATCCTGATGCGGTCGGATTAGAGGCCTATTGGCCGATGAATGAAGGAAGTGGGGATGTTTTTCGAGATATGTCTCCCAATCAACGGCATTTAGTATATGAAAAAGAAGGAGTGGTTGAATGGACGGAAGTTAATAATAAATGTGTTGAATAGATATATGTAGTTAGATTTCATTAAATCATGCTTGAATATTTAATCGGATATTTCTTTAGGATTATCTTTTGAAAGTTTATGAAAAAGGAAATAGCATTATTATTATTTGGTTTTGTTTTGCTGGGTAATCTTATTGCCCAGCAAACGCAAAACAAATGTAGTTTTTTGCATTTCGATAATACAACTTGGGATGTTGGACATGTTTCCGAAAATATGGGAAAATTAACACATAACTTTTGTTTTGTTAATAATCATTCTCAATCGGTTACAATAGAACGGATTGTGTCTACTTGTGGATGTGTAGTAGCATCATACACAAAAAAAAGGATATTGCCTGGTGAAAAAGGATTTATTAAGATTACTTTTGATCCCCGTGGACGTATGAATTATTTTTCAAAAAGTATTCGAGTTATTTGCGGAAAGGGAATAAGTACGAATTACTTACGTGTTACCGGATTTGTAGATCCTATTCCCGATTTGGAGAAGGATTTCCCATATTCATTGACAGATGGAGTTGCGATTGAGCAATTAGTACTTTCTTTTCAGAATGTTCAGCAGAATATGATATCTAAAGAAATAAAAACTAAAATTTATAACCATTCAAATCAGCGTGTACTTCTGTCTTATATCATTGAAAATGAGAGTGGTTGTCTTCAGGTGGATATGCCTAAAAAGATTGAAGCAAAAGATGTGGCAACAATACGAACTGTTGCCACTATACCTCGAAATTATTATGGCTCTTTCAATGATAGAATAGTACTTTTAGTAAACGGAAAACGTACAGAAGCACTTGAAGCATATGGTACAGGTGTAGATGATATGCGGGGAGTGAGTTTACTAAACGGTCCAAAACTGAAACTTTCTTCTCATACTTTTGAATTGGGTACATTGAAATCTGGCGTTCGGATAACTCGTGCAGTACACATTATAAACACAGGAAAGTCACCTTTGATTGTTCGTAAATTGGAATGTGGGGAAGATGTGGTAGCGGATGTTCATAAAGAAATGGTATTAAGACCGGGAGAAACAAGGGAAATTGTATTTGTTGTTACTCCCCGTAAGGCTAGTCGATTGAAAGCGGATGTAAAGCTGATAAGTAATGATCCTGGAAGTCCGGTACGGATGATACGTTTCACAGGGATAGTAGGTGGGACTCAATGAATGAAATGATTGTTCATTGGGGTATTTTTAATGGGTTATACTAAAACAATGATTATGAACAGGATTTTCTTATTTATTATTTTGTGCTTGCTTCCTTTATGTCTGAATGCTACATTTAGAGGAAAAGTCTATGTGGATTCTAATAGAAACGGGCAATATGACAAAGGAGAAAAGGTGCTTAAAGGGGTAATGGTTTCAGACGGTCTGAATGTTACAAAAACAGCTGTTGACGGGACATATTCTCTGCCGGGACACTCGAAAGTTGAATTTCTCTTTATAACAACCCCTTCCGGGTATCAGACAAACTATAAACATTATTATCGCGTTACAAATGATAGGGAAGGATATGATTTTGGCGTTTTCCCTTTGCATTCCGCTGTTATAGCTTCCGATAGCAGTCATTCTTTTGTGCATATATCCGATACGGAAATCTCTTCAAAGGAGGGACAAAATGTTTGGCTTGCTAATGTACGCGACTATGCGATAAATGAAAAGGCTGCTTTTATAATTCATACAGGTGATCTCTGTTATGAAGCCGGGATGAAAGCGCATCTGCCTATGATGAACTCTGAGAATATGGGAGTTCCGGTTTTTTATTGTATAGGTAACCATGATTTGGTGAAAGGTAAATCCGGCGAGGAGTTGTATGAAAGTATTTATGGTCCGGTCTATTATTCTTTTGATGTAGGCAATGTCCATTATATTGTTACTCCGATGCTCGGGGGAGATTATCGTCCGGGTTATACGAAAGAGGAAGTTTACCGATGGTTGAAGAATGATCTGGCACAGATTCCTGCGGGGAAACCAATTGTCGTGTTCAGTCATGACTTGTTAACGAAGGATGATAAATTTATTTATGGTATCAATGACCGGGAGTTCATAGACCTGGATAACTATAATCTGAAAGCATGGATTTATGGACATTGGCATATCAATCATATCCGGAAGCATCAGAGTGCAGTCAGCATTTGTACTTCAACGCCGATTCGGGGAGGAATTGACCATGCGGCGGCAGCTTTCCGTGTTATAAAGGTTGACCGTAAAGGAGCATTGACTTCTACATTACGTTATACTTATATCAATAAGCAGGTGCAGATTGCTTCCATTCAGAATGGAGAAGTTCCCTTGTTGAAAAATGGGAATATTCCTTTGTCGGTAAATGCTTATCATACTGTTTCGCCTGCTCGTGAAGTTGTATATAGTTGTTGGGTGGACGGGCAGAAAATTATCAATGGCCGACCTTTGCACCAGAAAACTGACTTTAACTGGTTTGGGGAGATTGTTTTGCCGGATAAGTGCAAGGGCAGACAGGTTGCAGTGGAAGTTGAGGCTCGATTCACCAATGGAGAAGTGGCGGAAACACGGGAAACCTTTGTTTGTCCGGTAACAAGAATAACAACTGGAAAAGTGAAAGGGGACTGGAACAATTTATTGGGGAATCCGGAACATATAGGTATTAGTAAGGATACATTGTCCGCTCCTTTCTCTTTATTATGGACCCAAAATGTCGGTTCGAATATCTATATGACCTCTCCTGTCATATATCGTGGCAGAGTGTACATTGCTTCTGCGGATGAAAATGCATCGGGGAAGTCTGCTATCGTTGCAATGGATGCACTTACTGGTGTGGTTTGTTGGAAGTACCCTGTGAGTTCGTCCGTTAAGAATAGCATTGCTGCTACTCAAGGACTTGTCTTTGCACAGGATGTAGACGGGCATTTGTATGCGGTTGATGCGTCGGCGGGACAACTGATTTGGGAGAAACAACTGGATGTTATGGGAGTACCGGCATTGAATGATGGTCTGGTGGTTTCGGGCGATACGGTTTTTGCCGGTTCCGGTGAGGGACTTTGTGCTGTGGAAGCAAGTAGCGGACGGGAATATTGGAAGAATACTTCGTGGAAACAGGGTGAAGGAACAACAGCTACTTTGTCTTCAGGCACAGGAGTGCTAGTGGGTAGCGTACAATGGGATGCTTTATATGGCAATGATATCCGTACGGGGAAACTACTTTGGAGAGTGGAGAAAGAGGGCGTCCGTAACCGGGCTTCATCTCCGGCCATACACGGCGGAGTAATGTATCTCCTTTCCAACAGTTCTTTGTTTGTCATGTCTGTCCACACAGGGCAGATTCTGGCAAAGAAGAAATTGCCTTATTCAGTGGATGTCACTTCAACTCCGTTAGTGACTGAAGATGCCATTATCTTTGGAACAGCACGGAACGGAATGGTTGCATTAGACCGGGAAAATCTGGAAAGACGCTGGAATTATATGACAGGAGATGCGCTTATCTATACTTCACCTTATGTTTGTACTCCGGCTTCACAAATAGAAAGCAGCCCGGTAAAATCAGGAAAACTAGTACTATTCGGTGCTTCGGATGGAGCTTTTTATGCGCTCGACTGTGCAGACGGTAATTTGTGTTGGAAACACTCGGTAGGTGCACCTGTTATGAGTACGGTGGCAGTGTCGGGCAATATGATGTTCGGGGCTGATTATGCCGGCAATGTATATGGATTTGTATCAAAAGAATGAGAATAAAAGGAATATTTAATAGTAGAAAAAAATGTTTGGAAGAATTATAATACTTTTTATGGTTGTGTGTATGGCAGCTTGTACTTCTCCGGAGAAGCCGGTAAGGTTTGCCATTGTATCTGATCTGCATGCAGAGGACGTGCCGGACGGGAAAGAACGATTAGATTCGTTTATAACTGCCGCTTCTTGTGCAGATGTGGATTTTATTATAGAGTTGGGGGACTTTTGTCGTTTGGATAGTGTAAGCCAGCCCTATTTGAATATTTGGGATAGGTTTTCGGGTGATAAATATCATGTTATAGGTAATCATGATATGGATAAATATGCTCCGGAGGAATATGTGGAAGGGATGGGAATGCCGGGACGTTACTATTCTTTCGATTCTGGAAACTTCCATTTTATTGTATTGGATGGTAATAACTTGTATGATGGAAAAGAGTACCGGCACTATGCGAAAGCAAATTATTATGTGGATGCCAGTATGCGCGCTTTTATAGATCCGGAACAAATGGAATGGCTTAAATGTGATTTGGAAAAAACAGAGAAGCGTTGTGTGATTTTCTCACATCAGAGTATTGATGCTGTTGTGAAGAATGGAGATAAAGTACGGCAGATTTTGGAAGATGAGAATCGGCGGGCCGGATTTAAAAAGGTTGTGTTGGCTTTTAGCGGTCATAATCATAGCAATTACACAAAAGTAATAAATGGTATTACGTATATGCAAATGAATAGTGCTTCCTATGTTTGGATTGAACAACCTTCAATGACGGAGAAACGTTATCCGGAAGAAATCAATCAGAAATATTCTTTGATGAAATACTCGATAACTTATGATGCTCCGTTGTATGCTTTGGTGACATTGACGAGTAAAGGGGCGGAAGTGAAAGGAAAAAAGGCTAAGTTCATGCCACCTACTCCCGAAGAGTTGAACTTGAAAGACTCGTTGGATGGATTTCCGTTGGTTTCTGTTATAGAAGATGCGGACATCGAATTTTAGTTGACACATATATGAATCTTACAACTTATTTGATTAAATATGAAAAGAACAATTATCATTCTTAGTATGCTATTGTTGGCGTGCTATGGGTATGCACAGATTGTATATTATGATGCCTCGGTTTTTCCGTTGTTAGGAAAAGTTGTTGATAACGGAGGCCCAAGATATGAAAGATTACCGGATTCATTGAAGAATATATTACGTACTCCACTTTGGAATTTAAGCCGTAATTCGGCAGGAATGGCAATACGTTTTCGAAGTAACTCCACAAGGATTGCAGTGAAGTGGGAAGTGCTTTTTAATAACCATATGAATCACATGACTGACGTGGGAATAAAAGGTCTCGATCTTTATAGTTTAGAGGAAAATGGTATTTGGCGTTTTGTTAACAGTGCCCGTCCTACACAGAAAGAGAATCAGACAACGATTATAGCCAATATGGTACCCAAAGAAAGAGAGTTTATGCTCTATCTGCCGCTTTATGACGGAATTGATTCTTTGGCAATCGGTGTTGATTCATTGTCTGCCATAAACCGACCGGCAACAAACTATCCGGTTCGTGAGAAACCTGTTGTGTTTTATGGAACCAGTATTTTGCAAGGTGGTTGCGCTTCACGGCCGGGAATGGCACATACAAATATAATATCAAGAAGATTGAATCGCGAATGTGTCAATTTTGGATTTAGCGGTAATGCTTTGCTTGATCTGGAAGTGGCAAAAGTGATGGCGGAAATAGATGCCGGTGTTTTTGTGTTGGATTTTGCACCAAATGCTTCTGTGAAACAGATAAAGGAAAGAATGGTAACTTTTTATCAGATAGTCCGTGCCAAGCATCCGCAGACTCCGGTTCTTTTTGTAGAGGATCCGGTTTTCACTCATGTCCTGTTTGATCAGGAAATTGCTCGTGAGGTAGAAGAGAGGAATCAGGCTTTAAATGAGATTTTTGGTACATTGAAGAAAAACGGCGAGAAAAACATTTATTTAATACCTTCTTCAGAAATGTTGGGAAAGGATGGAGAAGCTACTGTTGATGGGGTACACTTCACTGATTTGGGAATGATGAGATATGCAGACTTACTTTGTCCTATTATAAAAAGGTTCATTGCATTATGACACATCGATTATATGTTTTTATATTCATTTTATGGGTGAGCGTTCAAATTTTTGCCCAATCCTCTTTACCGTCTTATAAGAATCCGGGTCTGTCTGTTGATTTAAGGGTGGCTGATTTGTTGTCACGTATGACTTTAGAAGAGAAGGTCGGTCAATTACTTTGTCCTCTGGGGTGGGAGATGTACGAAATAAAGGGAAATGAGGTTTATCCTTCCGGGAAGTTCAAGCAACTTGTCAAGGAAAGGAATGCAGGAATGCTTTGGGCGACTTATCGTGCAGACCCATGGACAAAGAAAACATTATCGAGTGGATTAAATCCTGAATTGGCAGCGAAAGCAGGAAATGCATTGCAAAAATATGTGATGGAGAATACCCGTTTGGGAATCCCGATGTTTCTAGCGGAAGAAGCCCCTCATGGGCATATGGCAATTGGTACTACTGTTTTTCCTACGGGTATAGGAATGGCGGCATCATGGTCTCCGGAATTGATAAAAGAAGTAGGGCAGGTCATAGCTAAAGAGATTCGTTCTCAAGGCGGGCATATAAGTTACGGGCCTGTGCTTGATTTAACTCGTGATCCCCGTTGGTCTCGTGTGGAAGAAACATTTGGAGAAGATCCGGTGTTGAGTGGCGTTTTAGGAGCAGCTATGGTCGAAGGTTTAGGAGGAGGTGATTTATCGCAGAAGTACGCTACCATAGCGACGCTGAAACATTTTCTGGCATATGCTGTGCCGGAGGGTGGACAAAATGGTAATTATGCATCAGTAGGTATTCGGGATTTGCATCAGAACTTTCTTCCTCCTTTTCATAAGGCGATAGATGCAGGAGCATTATCAGTCATGACCTCATATAACTCAATAGATGGCATTCCATGTACGTCGAATCATTATTTGCTGACTCAATTGTTGCGTAATGAGTGGAAATTTCGTGGTTTTGTTGTGTCCGATTTATATAGTATTGAGGGCATTCATGAAAGTCACTTTGTAGCTCCGACAAAAGAAAAAGCTGCGATAAGCGCTGTTATGGCGGGCGTTGACGTTGACCTAGGGGGAGATGCCTATACTAATCTTTGTCATGCAGTTCAGACCGGGCGAATGGACAAAGCGGTGATTGATACTGCTGTTTGCCGGGTGTTACGGATGAAATTTGAGATGGGGTTGTTTGAGCATCCTTATGTGGAACCGAAGGTTGCGAAAAAAATAGTACGCAGTAAAGAACATATCAGTTTGGCACGTAAAATGGCACAAGCCTCTATTACATTGCTCAAAAATGAAAATTCAATTCTGCCTTTAAACAAGAAAATAAACAAAGTGGCAGTTATTGGTCCTAATGCCGACAATCGGTACAATATGTTAGGAGACTATACCGCTCCTCAGGCAGACAGTAATGTGAAAACTGTACTTGATGGAATAATAGCTAAACTATCTCCTTCGCGTGTGGAATATGTGAAAGGTTGCGCTATCCGTGATACTGCTGTGAATGAAATAAAACAGGCAGTTGACGTTGCGCGTTGTGCTGAAGTTGTCATAGCAGTGGTGGGCGGTTCCAGTGCCCGTGACTTTAAAACGAGTTATAAAGAAACAGGTGCAGCAGTAGCTGAACAGGGTAGCATTAGTGATATGGAATGTGGTGAAGGATTCGATCGTGCAACTTTGTCATTGCTTGGCAGACAGCAAGAATTATTGGAAGCCTTGAAGCAAACGGGAAAGCCATTGATTGTAGTTTATATCGAAGGTCGTCCGTTAGAGAAAAACTGGGCTTCGGAATATGCAGATGCATTATTAACGGCCTATTATCCGGGACAGGAAGGTGGAAATGCGATAGCCGATGTCTTATTTGGAGATTATAATCCTGCCGGACGTTTGCCAATATCTGTTCCCCGGTCAGTAGGGCAGATTCCGGTATATTATAATAAGAAAGCTCCCCTCAACCATGATTATGTAGAAATGTCAGCATCGCCCATCTATACTTTTGGTTACGGGATGAGTTATACCACTTTTGAATATTCAGATTTACAAATAGTACAGAAAGGCCCTTATTGTTTTGAGGTTTCATTTAATGTGAAAAATACAGGGAAGTATGACGGGGAGGAAGTGGCACAACTTTATATAAGGCATAAATATGCGTCAGTTGTCCAGCCAATGAGGCAGTTGAAACATTTTAAACGTTTTCCTTTAAGAAAGGGAGAGGAAAAGTCTATTATCTTCACTTTGGCAGAAGAAGACTTATGTATTATAAACCAAGATGTGGAACGAACTGTTGAGGCAGGAGTTTTTCAGATAATGATCGGTAGTTCTCCGGATGATATTAGATTAAATGGATTATTTTCAGTTGAATAGGTCTCATCTTATGAAAGCTGTAGTTCACTTTTATAATCTCTGATAAATAAGAGGATATACCGGAAAGTGAATTTCGGGAGAAAATAATAAATTTGTTTTTAATATAACTTTTACTTGTTTTTTTTAATAAAAGCTTCTATTTTTGGCTTCCATAAAAACGATAATAGCCGAAAATCTCTGATGACACATATTGGTGAACAAGAAAAGAAGAAAAAATTCGAGCAGTTTTTCATTCTTACTTTTCCGAAGGTAAAGGCTTTTGCATGGAAGATTTTACGTTCGGAAGAAGATGCTGAAGATATTGCTCAGGATATATTTGTCAAACTGTGGGATAATCCGGAAATCTGGGAAAACAAAGAGACATGGGATAGTTATATTTACACGATGACTCGTAATCAGATTTATAACTTTTTGAAGCATCAGTCCGTAGAACTTAGTTATCAGGAGAAATTGTCCCAGGAAGATTCTCCTTCTTTTGAATTTGATATATACGATAAACTTTATGCAAAAGAACTACAACTTCTGATAAAACTTACTTTAGATAATATGCCGGAACAACGCAGAAAAGTTTTTTCTATGAGCCGGCAAAACGGTATGAGTAATCAGGAGATTGCTGATAAACTACAACTTTCTATCCGTACAGTGGAACGCCACATCTATCTTGCACTACAAGAATTAAAAAAAGTCATCTTAATCGCATTTTTTTTCTATTTCAGTTGAGTAGTCCGTTTTAGCTAGTTGTCTATATTATATAAGGCAAATCTAAAATGAAGAATTATATTCAAAAAATTATCAATGTATTCACCGCTTCTGAGCATAGCGAGAATGTAACCAAAGAAGTACATCAATGGTTGTTAGACGAGGAGCATGCTGATGAGAAAGATATAGCGTTGAGTACATTATGGAAAGAAACAGAAGGCAAAGTTGATGCAGGCACATGGACTTCTTTAGAGAATGTATATGATAAAGTCGGAGTATCTGCCGGCACTAAAAAGCGGTATCGGTTGTTTCCCTGGAAATATGCGGCAGCAGTCGCAATGTTTGTTGTAACGGTATCCGGTACATTTTGGTTAACAAAGAATACTTTTAAAGAGGAAACGGCTGCGATGATTGAGCAATATATTCCTGATGGAAAAACATATGAGTTTGAATTACCGGATGGTAGCCGGGTTCATGTGAATTCCGGAACGTTATTGCTCTATCCGGATGCATTTAAAGGAGATACTCGTACTGTTTATCTAATAGGAGAAGCCGATTTTAAAGTTAAGAAGAATCCGGATAAACCATTTATTGTGCGATCTGCCAATATGTCTGTAACTGCCTTGGGAACAGAATTTAATGTAGCTGCTTATCCTGAAGATTCGGAAATTGTTGCAACTTTGATTCAAGGCAAGATAAAAGTGAACTATGAACAATCGGATCATTCTTATATTTTGAGACCGGGGCAACAGGTAGTTTATAATCGAAAGACAGCTCAAAGTAAAATTGAAGAAGCTGATCTGGAAGATGTAACAGCTTGGCAGAGAGGACAGATTGTATTTCGTGGAAGTACAATGGAAGAGATTCTGCTGACTTTGGAAAGGCGTTTTGACATAACTTTCCAATATAATACGAAGTTATTTACAACAGATGAATATAACTTTAGTTTTAGCAAGAATACGGATATTGGAGAAATAATGGAGGTAATGAAAGAAGTGACTGGAAAGTTTACTTACAAAATAGATAAAAATGTTTGCTATATGAAAACTGTGAAATAGAATAAGAAGCTCGATTGTTTAACCTTAAAATATATCATTATGTAAAAAAGTATCCGGAACGAGGATGCCGCCTGGTTCCGGATATGAAATAAGTTTTTTAGTATTAAAATGTAAAATACTAGATTTTTGATGGAATTAATATTATGAGTTTAACACTAAAAACGCTACGAAGATATGAATTTATATCTAAAAACAGCTAAAAGTACAATAATTATTTGCTGTTTGTTTATATTACAAACAACAGCATTTGCCCAAAGTAATATTCGTATTACTATAAAAAATGCAGAAATCACTTTACAAAAGGCATTGTCGGAAGTCGAAAGACAGTCTAAATTATCCGTTGCTTACAATCAATCACAACTTTCAGATAAACGACAATTATCTTTGAATATAGTAAACCAACCGTTAGAGACTGCGCTAAAAACAATTTTGAAAGGAACAGGGTTTTCTTATAAATTGACTGATAAGTATATTATGATTGTTCCTGAAAAAAAGGGAACAAATTCTCAGACTACAAAGACGGTGAAAGGAAAAATTGTTGATGAGAAGGGAGAACCTTTGATTGGTGTCAATGTTGCAGTTGAGGGTACTAATACTGGTACCATTACCGATTTGGATGGAAATTTCTCAATGTCTGCTTTGAGTAATTCTACTTTGAAAGTCTCTTATATCGGATATGCCACTCAATTGATACCTGTTTCCGGAAAGGACTTTTACAGTATAACCATGCGTCCGGATAATGAAGTGCTGGATGAGGTGGTTGTTACCGCTTTGGGTATTAAACGCGAAGTGAAATCATTGACCTATAATGTGCAAGAAATGAAAGCTGCTGATCTTACTACTGTAAAGGATGCTAGTTTCATGAATAGTCTGGCTGGTAAGATTGCCGGGGTGACTATTAATCAAAGTGCGTCTGGTATTGGTGGTTCTACCCGTGTTGTGATGCGCGGTTTGAAATCTATCACAAATGATAACAATGCCTTGTATGTAATTGACGGTATTCCTATGGCTTCTATGCGTTCTAATCAGGAAAAAAGCTTTTATGAGAATGCAGATGGAGGAGATAGTGATGGGATTTCCAGTATAAATCCGGATGATATTGAATCGATGTCTGTATTGACAGGTGCAGCGGCTGCTGCGCTTTACGGTTCGCAGGGTGCCAATGGTGTTGTGTTGATTACAACAAAAAAAGGAGAAGAGGGGAAGTTGAGAATTAATTATTCTAACGATACTCAGTTCATGAGTCCATTGGTAATGCCGGAGTTTCAGACGACTTATGGATCGCTAGAAGGTGAGTTTGCTAGCTGGGGAGCTAAAAAGGATGCGACATGGGAACCTAAAGATTTCTTTCAAACAGGTTTCACAGAAACTAACTCGTTAGGTTTGTCAGCAGGCAATGACCGCAATCAGACTTATTTCTCTGTAGCATCGACTAATGCGCGTGGTATTATACCTAATAATACTTATAACCGGTATAATTTTACATTGCGTAATACGACTGAATTAATTAAGGATAAGTTGACATTGGATATGAGTGCCTCTTATGTGATTACCAATGATAATAATATGATGTCGCAGGGGCAATATCATAACCCACTTGTTGCATTATACCTCATGCCCAGGGGAGATGATTTGAATAAATATAAGGTATATGAACGTTATAATAGTGAGAAATATTATGATGTGCAATACTGGCCTTATGGTAATCAGGGATTTGCAATAGAAAATCCGTATTGGATTGTGAATCGTGAGAATATGAGTAATCATAAATCTCGCTACATGTTCTCGGCTAATTTGAATTATAAAGTTTTTGATTGGATGAATGTGGTTGGCCGTATGCGCGTAGACAATAGCAATGATATATATGAACGTAAAATTGCGGCCTCTTCCGACCAATTGTTTGCATCTGAATATGGTAATTATATGAACATGAAGTCTGGATATAAGAATACCTATGGAGATGTCATGGCACAGATTAATAAACGTTGGGAGAATTGGGGAATTACAGCAAACTTGGGAGCCAGTTTTAATCATCAAACCTATGAAATGACGAACTATGAGGGACATCTGGCTACTGTTCCCAACTTTTTCTCTTTTAACAATATAAGTAAAAATGGTGCAAATACCAAGGCTGAACAAGCGGGATATATAGATAATAATCAAGCTGTTTTTGCGACTTTCCAGTTGGGGTATAAGAGTTGGGCATATCTGGATTTAACTGCCCGCAATGACTGGTTTTCTACTTTAGCAAATACGGATAATGAGAAAAGTGGTTTCTTTTATCCATCGGTAGGTGTATCTGCAGTTGTCAGTGAGATGTTTGATTTGTCAAAAGCATATATTTCCTTTTTAAAGTTTAGAGCTTCTTACAGTGAAGTGGGTAATCCGCCGATGCGGCAGATTACAATGCCCACCTATACCGTGAAAGATGGTATCGTCAACACTTCCTCCAGATTATTGAATCCGGATCTGAAGCCTGAACGCACAAAATCTGTTGAAATCGGTATGAACTTGAGAATGTTTCAGAATTTGTTGAATATTGATTTCACCTATTATAATAGTAATACTTACAATCAGTTCATTAATTATACAATGCCGCCGAGTACGGGTTATAGCAACTATATGTTGAATGGCGGTAAGGTAAATAACTGGGGTATTGAAGCGCGTTTGGGTATTGACGCTAATCTTGGCCCTGTAAAATGGAACTCGAATCTGACTTTTACTATGAATCGTAATAAGGTTGTTTATCTGTTACCCGGTGGTGCTACCAATCCAATTACAGGAGAACCCATTTCCATTACAGAGATAGAACCTTTCAATCCGCAAGGAAGCTATAAAATGATAGTGAAAGAGGGAGGTACTCTGAGTGATATTTATGTAACTGGGTTGAAGATTGACTATTTAGGCAACATTAAAGTTGACGCAAATACGGGTGCTATTGAGGCTGACCCGAATACCTGGATAAAAGCCGGTAGTGCGGCACCACGATTCAATTGGGGATGGAATAACAGTTTCAGCTGGAAAGGCATTAATCTTAGTTTCCTGATTGATGCTCGTATCGGTGGAGTAGGCGTGTCTGCTACACAAGCTAAAATGGATTACTATGGAACTTCTAAAACATCGGCTATAGTACGGGATAATGGTGGAGTGAATCTTAATAGTGGCCGCGTGACAGCAAAAGATTACTATAATGTACTTGGTAATGGGGCGACCGGAGTCTTGGCGAATTATGTCTATAGTATGACAAATGTACGGCTTAGAGAAGCAACTTTAGGGTATACATTTCCAACAAAATGGTTTGGCAATCAGATACAAAATCTAACAGTGTCGCTTATTGGTAAGAATCTGTTCATGTTTCATAATAAGGCACCTTTTGATCCGGAATTATCGGCCTCTACGGGTACATATTATCAAGGGTTTGACTATTTTATGCAACCAAGTGTACGTAGCATCGGGTTTAGTGTGAAATTCCAATATTAACTAACCAGAAAGGAATAATACAATGAAAAGATTAGGAAAAATAAGACATATGGTATGCACGTTAGGAGCGGCTATGTTGATTGCTTCATCGTGTACGGATAATTATAAAGAGTGGAATACCGATCCTACAGAGGTCCCGGAATATATGCTGGTCGGATTGATGAAAATAGGGAATTTCTTTCCGGCTATGCAGATGGATGTTATACCGACCAGTGATGTGGACGCTAATCAATTTCAACGCGCTCAAAACTTATGCGGCGATATGCATTCAGGATACATGACACCCATCGGTACGTGGGGATCGAATTCTGCTTGCCATTATAACTTGCGGTATGATAAATGGAATGACGTTGCTTTCGAGGTCGCATTTACTAATGTGATGTCGGCATGGAAACAAATTCGTGATAATGGCAAGGATGAATTTCCGGAAGCTTATGCGGTGGCACAAATATTAAAGGTGGCTGCTATGCATCGGATAACGGATATATATGGTCCTTTGCCCTATCTGCAGTTTGGACACGGGGGCTTGGAAACTCCTTATGATTCACAGGAAGATATCTATAAATCTTTTTTCGAAGATCTTGATGAGGCTATAGCGGAATTGCAGGATTATGTCGCTGTTCATCCGGGAAGTAAGCCTTTGAGTAAATATGATCTGGTATATGGAGGTGATTTCACGAGGTGGTTGAAATTCGCGAATTCATTAAAACTGCGTTTGGCTATGCGTACCTGTTATGTGGAGGGATTTGAGGTGAATGGAAAAACTTCACGAAAGTTAGCTGAGGAAGCAGTTAAGAATGGAGTGATTACGGAAAATGCGGAAAATGCCCTGTTGCAGTCGGGAAACGGGATCTCTGTATTTCATCCTTTGAAGATTTGCTGGGATAATTATGAGGATGTACGAATGGGAGCTGATATTGAGTCTATAATGAAGGGTTACAATGATCCTCGTCTTTCCAAATATTTCCAAGAATCGGAATATGGTGAAGTTGGTGATAAGCTTCATGGGGCACGATTAGGGGTGAATATTACTAATAAGACGAATTACGTTAAGTTGTCGGCTCCGAATATATTTGCAGAGACACCCGTTCAGTGGATGTGTGCTGCGGAGGTTTATTTCTTGCGTGCGGAAGGAAGGCTTCATGGTTGGAATATGGGCGGTGAAATGGAAGGACTATATAATACAGGTATTACGAAGTCTTTTGAGCAGTGGGGAGTGTCCTTGGGTGATTATCTGACAAGAGGTGATGAATATAAACCTGTGCCGTTCACTGCGCCCTCGGGAACAACAGGTAGTGCGGTGGCAGCTTCAACAATTACTATTGCATGGAATGCTGTTGATCGTGATGAAAAGAAACTCGAGCGTATTATCACGCAGAAATGGATCGCTATGTTTCCGGAAGGTCAGGAGGCTTGGAGCGAATATCGTCGGACCGGGTATCCGAAACTGTTTAACTTGTATGGAACAAATGCCAGTTCAGGGCAAGTGGACGCTTCCGGTCCTCGTCGTATTCCGCTTCCGTCTACGGAATATGATACGAATACAACAGAGGTAAATAAGGCCGTAACTGATTTTCTTGGTGGCAAGGACTATGGAAATGTAAAGTTGTGGTGGGATAAAAAATAATTATGTATCTAATTTTATTACTATGAATAAGATAATGAATAGAGTCTTTGGACTTTTCGTATTGGCTATGGTTATGGTGGCATGTGATACGGAGATAGAAAATATATCGCTCCAAGTGCCTGTTGTGAAAGATGCCCAATATTATGAGAATCTGCGAGCCTATAAAAAGTCAGATCATCAGTTGGCTTTTGGATGGTTTGGCGGCTGGAAGGCAGCCGGAACATCTCCTGTAAAATATCTGCGTAACTTGCCTGACAGTGTAGACGTGGTTTCTATTTGGGGAACATGGCATAGCTTGACTCAGGCGCAGATGGAGGATTTGAAATATGTGCAAGAGGTATATGGAACCAAGGTGACATTTACTATATTTTCTCATAATATGTCCAACTTCCCCGGTAATTTTGAGAATGTGGCGGAGAATATTCCTGCTGTGGCGAAGGCGGTAGCCGACAGTGTGTTCAAATATGGGTATGATGGAGTCGATTTCGACCATGAATGTAGCAGTGGTGACTTATTCAATAAGTCGGTGAATATGACTACTTTATTGAGAGAAATGCGTGCTAATTTGGGAGAGGATAAGCTCATCTGTGTGGACGGATATATAGAGAAAATCACGGAAGAAGGATGGAAATATGCAAATTATGCAATTGCCCAGGCATATGGTACAACTGCTCCTTCTTCTTTGCAATATCGATTTAATACGGTGAGTAAACATATTAGCCCAGAACGTTTTATAGTTACAGAAAATTTTGAGAGCCTCTGGTCAACGGGAGGAGCCGGATATAAAGATCCGGAACTAGGCACGATTCCCTCTTTGCTTGGAATGGCACGCTGGCAACCGGAAGAAATAACGGAAAAACAGCATAAGGGAGGGATTGGAAGTTACCATATGGAATATGAGTATAACCATACGGATGTTGAATATAAATATCTTCGTGAGGCTATCCAGATAATGAATCCTGCGAAGAAATAATATCTAAAAAGCAGAAAAGATATGAAGACAAAATATTTATTATTGATTATGTTATGGGGGGCCGTTTTGTTTGCTTGTACAAATGCGGAACCATTGAAAGATGCTTTATACTTTACCGGCACTGAAAATTCTCCTACTGTTAAATATACAGTGGATGGTCCGGCTGACATTGGTGTGACAGTTTCGGCTTCTTGCCAGGCAATGGGGGATCAACTGATTAAAGTCAAAGTGGATCCGGATAAGCTGGAGGGTTACAATGCGGAGTATGGGAAGAAATATAAGATTGTTCCTGTTGAAGATTATATGTTGTCCAATGACGAAATTGTGCTGAAAGCAGGTGAGAATATTTCAGAACAATTGATCTTTTCTTTATTGAGAACTACTAATTTTGAAGAGGGGGTTATCTATTGTGTGCCTATAACTATTACGAATGTGACTGGTGATATGCCTGTTATGGAATCTTCCCGAACGATTTATCTTGTATTGAATCAAGTGATGGTAGTTAAGGCTGCCACTCTTTACCGGACTAACATGAAGCTTGCTTTTGAGGATGATCCTGCGTTGGCGAGTGTGCCGCAAGTCACGATGGAGGCGAGAGTTAAGGTGAACAACTTCGCTGCCATAAATCCGTATATTAGTACTGTAATGGGAGTGGAGGAAGAATTTCTATTGCGCTTTGGTGATGTTACTATTAAGCCGAATCAGATTCAATTGGCCGGAGGTGGCTATCCTGTCACGGGCAAGACGGAGTTCGAAGTGAATAAATGGTATCATCTTGCAGTTGTGTTCGACGGTTCTAGCATTAAGCTTTATGTGAATGGTGAATTGGATGGACAGGTAGATGCTCCGCGTGGTCCTATTACCTTGTGTGGAAAGACAGATAAACGCAGGTTCTGTATTGGCTCTTCGCTGGATTCCCGCTATTTTGACGGAGTCATAAGTGAAGTTCGTGTATGGAAAAAGGCTTTGACACAGAGCGAGATTCAGAATAATATGTGCTATATATCTCCGGACAATTATCAGGATATGATTGCTTACTGGAGATTTAATGAAGGTGAAGGCGATGTTGTCAGAGACTGGACCGGAAATGGCTGGGATATAAATAAGACTCTTAACTGGGTGGAGGGTGTACGCTGTCCCGAATAATTGGCAGAACAATCGATTTATAATGAAGTAAATATGAAGAAAAAATTATTATATTTAATGTTTGCTGCGGCTGTTATATGTGCGGCTTGCGGTGATGACGATGAAATTAGTCAGGTAGAGGTGGTGGAAAACCCTGTTACCGGGATTTCTGTCGAAAATGAGTATATAACCGAAGAGGGGGATATTGTTTTTGATGAAGTAGGAATTACCACTGCTCTGCGTGTTAGCGTTATTCCGGATAATGCTGGTAATCTGGAGGAATACTCATTTCGGTTTGGCTCAAGTAACGAGGACGTTTTCACAGTAAACCGTGAAGGAGTAATTACGGGTATTGCTTCTGGTGAAGCAGAACTGACGGTCACTCTGGTAGATAATGCAAATATAGCACGATTTCAATCCAAATACAGAGTAGCCGTAGATTATCAGGTAAGAGTGGAAGAAATTATTGTAGCGGATGGAATGGGAGTTCTGGACTTGGTAGTCGGTGATACTTACGATTTGAATGCTACCCTTGTTGTATTGCCGGATAATGCGGAGGATAAATCTGTATCTTATAATTTGAAGGAAGGCGATGAGGTCATTTCATTGGAGAATGGTATCATTGAGGTTTTGGCCTCCGGTACGGCTGTTATTGAAATAATAGCGAATGACGGCAGTGGAGTTTCAACAGAACTCAGAATAGAGGTAAAAGATGAGTCCGATACAGATCTGTTTTTCGAATCTATAATGGCAGGATATAAAGTTCAAGGCAATAATTTGGTGTTAGCGTTTGCTGGTAGTAATAATGCTCTTATAAACATACTGGTAAACAGGACAGCTTTACTTCCCGGTGATTATACCAAAGCAGATATCGTGACGGTAGTATTACAAGGGGTGGATGGTATTGATAAGAACAGGCAAGTAGATCCTTCAAATCCGGGAATATTTACGATTCAATACGATGAAGCGACCCAAAAGTATACAATTAAAGGAGTACTTAATATAGCAGCGAGTGATTCATCTCCGGCACTTACTTTGGGCTTTGAGTATGTAGGGGAGATGATGAAAATGTAACGAGGAATTAATATGAGTTAAAACATTTGAAATATGATTCCCCCTTGTTACGGATATTGTAACAAGGGGGTAATTTAGTATAAAAAAGTAGTTTTTATTTATTCGATTTCGTTTCTGATTGCGAAATATACTTTTAAATTGGACTAAAATACATTATGGACAAAAAAATTTCATTGTCTGTACTGGGCGTGCTGGCTGCCTGTATGAACGGGAAAATATGTGCTCAGACAGATATAAAAATAGCAGGGGAGGAACGTCCTAATATTCTCTTCATCCTAAGTGATGACCATACAGCGCAAGCATGGGGAATTTATGGAGGAATATTGGCTGATTATGCGCATAATCCCAATATTCGTCGTTTAGCTTCCGAGGGAGTGGTGCTGGATAATTGTTTCTGTACAAATTCTATTTCATCGCCAAGCCGCGCTTCTATTCTGACAGGAGCTTATAGCCATAAAAACGGTGTCTATACATTAGCCGATTCGTTGGACACTTCGTTGCCTACCATTGCTACTATCTTGAAGCAGGCAGGCTATCAAACAGGCTTGGTCGGTAAATGGCATTTAAAATCCCAGCCGCAAGGATTTGATTATTATTCAATTTTTTACGATCAAGGAGTATATCGCGATCCGTTGTTTATCAATAGTTCCGATCCGTGGCCGGGCAATCGTAATTTCGGTGAGTGTGTGCAGGGATTCTCTACCGATATTGTGACGGAGAAAGCGATAGAATGGATGAAAGCCTGGGAGAAGAAGCAGCCGTTTCTGATGTGTTGCCATTTTAAAGCTACCCATGAACCGTATGATTATCCAACTAGAATGGAGCATCTGTACGACGGAATCGTATTTCCCGAGCCCGAGAATCTGATGGATTGGGGACCGGAAACTAATGGAAGAGGATTCATCGGACAAAAATTGGAAGAAATAGGAAGAAGATGGGAACTGGCTTCTGCCGATCCTGACAAATGGTGGTGCCGTTATCCCGGATTGCCTTTTTCTACTCAAGGTAGGCAACGTGCGGCAGCCCGTAAAACTATCTATCAGAAATATATAAGAGATTATCTGCGTTGCGGAGCCACGGTGGATGATAATATAGGTAAACTTTTGCAGGCTTTGGATGATATGGGGATAGCGGATAATACGATTGTGGTATATGTTTCCGATCAAGGTTACTTTTTGGGAGAGCATGGATTTTTCGATAAACGTATGTTTTATGAGGAAGCAGCCCGCATGCCGTTTGTGATTCGTTATCCGAAGAGGCTCCCGTCCGGAAAGCGAGTGAAAGATTTGATTTTAAATATCGATTTTGCTCCGACGTTGGCACAATTTGCCGGAGTGAACCCGTCAGGAGGAATGCAGGGACGCAGCTTCGTGGATAATCTTTGCGGGCGGACACCGGATGATTGGCGTAGGAGTTTTTATTATCGTTATTGGACGCACCACACTATTCGTCCTGCTCATATGGGGATTCGTAACGAACGTTATAAGCTTGTTTTCTATTATGGTGATCCATTAGATATGACGGACGGGCAGGAGAGAGCGACTAAACCGGTATGGGACTTTTATGATTTACAAAAAGATCCGAAAGAAGATCATAATGTGTACAATGAGAAAGAATATGCCCCTATCATTAAACAAATGAAAAAGGAAATGATAAAACTACGTATGGAAGTCGAAGATACAGATGGCAAATACCCACAAATGCAGAAACTCTTTGAGGAATGTTTTTAATTCTGGAGAGAAGAAATGCAAAAAAGAGAGAATATACCTTTTTATGGGAATATCCTCTCTTTTTGACTTAAAACCTAAACCTTTTATTTAAATTTTACTTGTTATTATAGGCAACCAACATCCAAACCAACTTCTCCTGTTCTTTCAGATAATCGCTCATCATCGAAACGGTAACTTCATCTCCGGCTTGAGAAGCGATGGACAAGATCTTACGTTCTTCACCAATCAGATAGCTGATAGACTGAAGGATACTATTCAATGCTTCATCTCCGTTACTCACTTTATCTACTTCATTGATGCCTGCCACTTTCAGATAATCACTGAACTTATTGGCCGGAGTGCCACCTAACATTAAGATACGTTCTGCGATTTCGTCCACTTTTTCGGCCGTGTCATCATACATCTTTTCGAATTGACTGTGGAGAACAAAGAAATTATGTCCCTTGATATTCCAGTGGAACCCGCGGAGATTGGTGTAATATACTTGGAAGTCTGCTAATAGTTGTTGCAAAGATGCTACTACGTTGTTTGCTCCCGATTCGTTCAATTTGATAAATTCTAAAGTTTTCATATTCTTTTTATTTTTAATGATTTATACTCGTTTTCTTTTTTTCTGTACTGCAAAGATAAGGCGGAAAATGCTTGTTGTCAAACTGAAAATTTCTATCTTTGCATAGATGAAATCTATAACTTAATATGATTTGATAGATGACGATACAACAATTAGAATATATACTGGCTGTAGACCAGTTCAGGCATTTTGCACGGGCAGCCGAATATTGCCGTGTGACGCAACCCACTTTGAGTGCCATGATTCAGAAACTGGAAGATGAACTGGGAGTAAAACTGTTCGATAGAACGGTACAGCCCGTTTGTCCGACAGCCATCGGGCGGAAAGTGATAGATCAGGCTCGTGTGATTCTGGCACAGGCAGCCCAAGTAAAAGAAATAATCAGTGAAGATAAACAGTCATTGTCCGGTGTATTCCGCTTGGGAGTATTGCCAACTATTGCTCCTTATTTGCTTCCCCGCTTTTTCCCTCAACTAATGGAAAAATACCCGGAACTGGATATTCGTGTCACAGAAATGAAAACACAGGATATTCAGCAAGCTTTGCACGCCGGAGATTTGGACGCAGGGATTATTGCCAGTAAATTAGAAGACACATTCCTGACAGAAGAAACTCTTTTCTATGAGCAATTCTACGCATATGTATCAAGGAAAGAGCCCTCTTTCAAGCATGAAGTGATCCGTACTTCCGATATAACAGGTGAACATCTTTGGCTCCTGGACGAAGGACATTGCTTCCGTGACCAACTTGTCCGTTTTTGTCAGATGGAGGCGGTGAAGGTCAGCCAGATAGCTTATCGTCTGGGAAGTATGGAAACTTTTATGCGAATGGTAGAAAGCGGAAAAGGCATCACTTTTATTCCCGAACTGGCAGTGGCGCAATTGACAGAAGAACAGCGACAGTTAGTGCGTCCGTTTGCTATCCCCCGGCCTACGCGACAAGTGGTGCTGGTGACAAATAGAGATTTTATCCGTCACAGCCTGCTGTGCGTCCTGAAAGAAGAAATAAAGGCAGCGGTCCCTAAAGAAATGCTTACTTTGCAGGCCATACAATGTTTGTTATAGTGAATTAGAGAATTCCTGTTTATCTTTTCTAATGTGGCAGGAATGATTTCTAACCATATAATCAGGAGCATTCTTGACTGGGCGTATGAATGGAAAAGATGCAGGTGTGTATATGATTTTATAGGTAAAGGGCGGCAGTTTCACAACTACCGCCCCCTCTTGCGTAATTAATATATTATATTAAAAAAGAGTGTGTTTCGCATGTTCATATTAGATTAGTAATCTAAGGAAATTTTACTTCATAAGTTTTCACCCCACTATATAAGGTATTAACACGAATTCTCAATCCCTTTTTTCCTTCCATCCGCTCTTTTATTTTATCCAGTTTGAAAGACACATATCCTTCACCCAAACGTTGAGGATAATCTCCTTCACTGTTATGACGGAATTCCAGATTAATATATTCGTCCTCTGCATTGTCTTCGTCAGCAGTGGGAACTGTCTCTTCTTTGTCGTTAATCACCAGATTCAGGAAATGTTTTTTATCTTCACTATGTGTTCCGTAATATTGGAATTCAATCGTCAGATATTTATTATCCTTATTGATCCACATATAAGTCGTGTTGATCTTATCATCTCCGATTTTCTCTTCGTCGTTGTCATCTTCACCCATTGTGACGATGTCTTTGGTTAAGATTGGATTGATACCTTTCACCTGAATATTAAGGTCATATCCATTCACAGGCTCTTCCAGCTCGTTGAATATCACAAAAGCTCGTTGTCCTTCCACCCAATCTTTATTGTTCCATCCTTGCGAGTTGCTGGGATACATCTTTTTCCCATTATCCAAAGTGAAATAAAATTCCTTGCTATCCTGGCTAATCATATTAATGGTGCTGATAACCAGAAGATCGGACGAACTGTCATCGTCGTCCAAGCATGACTGGAGAATCGGCATGGTAGTCATAATAGCAAAGATAAAGGCAATGAATTTAAATTTCTTCATATACTTACTAGGTTTTAGATTTTATAATATTTATGTTTTCTGTAGTAAAAATGCAAGGGGATAGAGAATATTGCATTCGGATCTGTTAAAGAAACAAAAGTGATAAAAGAGTTGTTCTCTCTGTGCAGTATTTCTATCTTTGCTGCATTTATAAGGTAAACACGTGTATAAGAGAATGGAAGAAATAGAGTTGTCGGAACAATGTAGGCTGGGTAATAACCGGGCCCGCAAGGAACTGTATGAACAGTATGCGGGGCGTATGCTTGGCATCTGTCTACGTTATACCGGCGACCGGGATACAGCCCAGGATCTGCTTCACGACGGTTTTTTAAAGATCTTCGATTCGTTCGATAAGTTCACCTGGAGGGGTGAGGGTTCCTTGCGGGCCTGGATGGAGCGGGTGATGGTCAACACTGCTTTGCAGTATCTTCGGAAGAATGATGTAATCAATCAGTCGGCACCTTTGGAAGAGTTGCCCGAAGAGTATGAAGAGCCGGATGCTTCCGATGTGGAAGCGATTCCACAAAAAGTACTGATGCAGTTTATTGAAGAATTACCCGCCGGGTATCGTACCGTGTTCAACCTTTATACATTTGAAGACAAATCGCATAAAGAAATCGCACAGGTATTAGGTATCAATGAAAAATCTTCGGCTTCGCAACTGTTTCGTGCGAAGAGTGTATTAGCAAAAAGAGTAAAAGAATGGATAACGCATAATGGATAGATAGAGATGGAAGAGAAAGAATTGTGGATGAATAAGTTGAAGGAGAAGCTCGCGGATTATTCCGAGCCGACGCCTGCTTCCGGTTGGGAACAACTGGAGAAAGAACTTATGCCTCCTGTGGAGAAGAAAATATATCCTTATCGAAAATGGATGATGGCTGCTGCAGCTGTTATAATATTAGCTGTCGTTTCGTCAGTAAGTCTGTATTTTCTAGGGACACCTGCTGCGGATGAAATACGTCATATACAAACTCCTGCATTGGCTTCCACGCCCGATGCATTGCCGGGTGTGCAACAACCGGATATGCAGGGAACTGCTGTGGAACCTGTCTTACGGCCGGTAGCTCGCGTAGACCGTTTGGCGAAAGTCAACAGGAATCATACGGAGCAGAAAACAGGTGTAGATCCATTAGGGATCGGTAATGAAAATAAACCTTCAATAGGAAATGGAGAGGACTCTTTGAGTGAGGAGGATAAGAATGTAAAAGGGAAAGGAGAGACTGAAAATGTAGAAGATGAACCGAAGCAGGTAGAAAATACAAATGTCAGTCAGGGACAGTCACAAGATGCAGAGCGATTGAATAACAGACCGCGCCGCCCCTCCGGTAAAGACAAACTTCATATTCCGACAGAAAAAAGATCTTCTCAAAAGGGAACATGGTCAATGGGACTTTCGGTAGGAAATTCAGGAGGTGCTTCGACAGAAGTAGGTGCCGGATCTCATGCCTATATGTCCCGTGTGAGTATGTTTTCTGTTTCCAACGGTTTGATGGAGACAATTCCTAATGACCAGACGTTGGTTTTTGAAGATGGAGTACCTTACCTGCGTCAGGCAAAACAGGTGGTTGATATTAAACATCATCAACCTATTTCTTTCGGATTGTCTGTTCGTAAAGGTTTAGCTAAGGGATTCTCTCTTGAGACAGGACTGACTTATACGCTGCTTTCTTCGGATGCAAAACTGGCAGGTGAAGAGCAACAGATAGAGCAGAAACTACATTATATCGGTATTCCGTTGCGTGCCAACTGGAACTTCCTGGATAAGAAACTTGTCACTCTTTATGTCTCCGGCGGAGGTATGGTTGAGAAATGCGTTTATGGAAAGCTTGGCTCTGAAAAAGAAACAGTGAAGCCTTTGCAGTTCTCGGTATCCGGTGGTGTAGGTGCACAGATCAATGCAACGAAGCGTTTGGGTATCTACGTGGAACCGGGTGTTGCTTATTATTTCAATGATGGTTCCGACATACAAACTATACGTAAAGAGAATCCGTTTAACTTCAACATACAAGCAGGTGTTCGTCTGACTTATTAGTACGAATAATAATTATTCAAAATAATCATATTGATTAATAAAGAAATTCTCGATTTGTTGAATAAAGTCGGGATTTTCTTTTAATGCTATATTGTTGATGAGCATATATGCACTCTTCTCTATATTTTCTTTGTGATAGAAAACTCTGTCGCTAAAGTAGGTTGCTACAATTCTTGAATAGACTCTGTATCTTTTGGTACACTTCGTATCTTCATTAAAACCGTTGGCTCCAATAAAACCAAATGAAGCTTTGGGATTTTTTTCGTAGATAGAGAGCATTATATTAATACAGGTATTAATGATCCTTCTCGGTTCGAAGGTATTGGTCATTATCCTATACTTATTATGAGATAATCTATGATTTTTCTGATAGAACTTTACTGCATAGATATTGCATTCGTATTGCTCTACCCTGACAATATAAACTAAATTCGACTTAGCGGATTTGAATCTGTATAATAATATAGATAGAAGTCCATCCTCATTCCCTTCATCTTTTTGGATGAAGAAGAATGGATATGCGCTTTCTAACATTTAGAGGAGGTAAGGATATACTGGAATTCTTCTTTTATTTAGTTCTTCTTTGGATACATCAGACAATACAAATTTTTTCCCATCATCAATTTTTGAGGGATTGATTTTATTCTTCTGCTTTTGAGAAGAAATATTCTTTTGTTTTGTTTTGATATTGCCCATTCTATTAAATTTTAAAACTACATTTTGTCCTTGATAACGTAATCCTATTGCAAAGATAGGAAAATATCCTTGTATGCTGATAGAACATCGGATAATCCGGGAATTTAATTAACTATTTTTGAACTTTAGGAAAAAGAAATATATGCAGAAACCTTCCCGAAAAGTCGGATAATTGAGACAATATTAATAATATTGTCACCTGTTTATGACCTATGGCTACATTGCTGATGCCTGCCATTTGGATGCTGGCTCTTTCAAGTGTTTTTATGTATATCAGCCGCTACGCTATCAATGGTTGGGGCGTTTTTTATTTGGAAGCCCAAAAGGGTTACTCCACATTGGATGCCAGTTTTATCATTTCTATTTGTCCGGTCTGTGGTATTATCGGTACTATGTTTTCAGGTGTTATTTTTGATAAGTTATTTGGTGGACGTCGCAATGTGCCTGCGTTAATTTTCGGGTTGATGAATGTGTTTGCTCTCTGTTTGTTTCTTTTGGTCCCGGGGGGGCATTTTTGGATAGACGTGTTGGCAATGGTACTTTTCGGTTTAGGAATCGGAGTTTTGATCTGTTTTCTGGGTGGTTTGATGGCAGTGGATATTGCTCCCCGTAATGCTTCGGGTGCCGCTTTGGGAGTAGTCGGCATCGCTAGTTATATCGGAGCCGGATTGCAGGATGTGATGAGTGGCATTTAAATAGAAGGTAATAAGACTGTTCAAAATGGAGTAGATGTTTATGACTTCACCTATATCAATTGGTTTTGGATAGGAGCAGCCTTGCTGTCTTTGAGTAATTATTCTGCAATCATTTACGAGTCTTTGCTTTTTATGCTTTATGAAGAAAGAAAAGGCTTAAAGGATTTTGGCCGGGATGCTTTTAAGCGATGTATCTCTTTGCAATATCAAAAGGATGATGAACTGGACAACGGAAGTAAGCTATTGCGGCGATTGAAGATGTTGTTGCAAAATGCTGTAGCTGATTGGAAAGATAAGACTGATTTTTGTCTGGAAAATGAAATGGAACAGTACTCGCGCTTTGGCTTACAGAAAGAGAACGCCTATTTGTATGTTCGGGGGCACTGCCTGTATAATTATTTGGTTTCTATAGGGAAAAAATTGTGCGAAGGAACAGGAGTGGATTTTGAACAAAATATATTAAAGGAGTCTCTTGCTTATGAAGAATATCAAGAGATCTCAAAGATACAGAATGATATTTGCAAATTAAATGAATTATAATACTGTGTGGTAAATGATTAGTTTACCACCACAGTAGTGAAATACTCTTTAAATACCTCCGCGGCTTTTTCAAGTTGTTCGGGGGTATTTTCTTTTACGTCTTTCAGCTTGTATTCCTGCTCCATCGCTTCATACTTATGTACGCCTAATGTGTGATAAGGCAGGATTTCCACTCGTTGCACCATCTTATATTTTCCCAGAGCCTCTCCTAAACGGCGGATGTCTTCCTCGAAATCGCTGTAGCCGGGCACTAATACATAACGCAGCCAGAAAGGTTTCTCGTTTTCTTCCAGCCATGCTGCCGTGCGGATGTTTTGCTCGTTGCTTCTTCCGGTCAGTGCCTGATGGCGTGCAGGATTGAATTCTTTAATATCTAGCAATACAAGATCGGTCAGACGGAAAAGCTCTTCTACATCTTCGTTCCAAATGCCGCCGTTGCTGTCTATGCACACATGAATTCCTTTCTCTTTCAGCTCACGAACCAGTGGGACGAGTGCCTTTGCCTGAAACGTCGGTTCTCCTCCGGAGAAAGTAACTCCTCCACGCTTTCCGAAGAAAGGACGCTGGCTCATTGCCATGCGGACAATCTCTGCCGGTGGGGTAGGCGTGCCGCCTTTGCCGGCTATCGTGTCGGGATTGGCGCAATACAGGCAACGGAAGTTGCAACCTTGAAGAAAAACGACGAGCCGTAAGCCCGGCCCGTCGAATGTTCCCATACTTTCGTATGAATGTACGTTTATCGTCATATAGAGTAAATAGATTGTTACATACGTTCGTGGAAGCTACGGCTGATAACCTCCAATTGATGTTCGCGGCTCAACTTCACGAAGTTTACGGCATAACCGGAAACACGGATGGTAAGCTGCGGGTATTTTTCCGGATGTTCCATGGCATCATACAGCATATCACGGTTCAGAACGTTTACATTCAGGTGGTGAGCACCTTTGGTGAAGTAACCGTCCATCATGGTAACCAGATTCTCGATGCGATCTTCCGCAGTAGCTCCCAGTGATTTAGGAACGATAGAGAAAGTGTTACTGATACCGTCCTGTGAATCGCGGTAACGTAATTTCGCTACGGAACTCAAGGAAGCGATGGCACCGTTCTTGTCGCGTCCGTGCATCGGGTTGGCTCCCGGAGCAAAAGCGACACCTTTGGCACGTCCGTCGGGAGTAGCACCTGTCTTCTTGCCATACATCACGTTGGAAGTGATAGTCAGCAATGAAAGAGTCGGACGGGCATTCTTGTAAACCGGAAGTTTCTTCAGTTCTTCGCTGAAGAAATATACCAGGTCAACACCCAGATGGTCTACCTTGTCGTTGTCATTACCGAAGCAAGGGAATTCGCCTTCGATGTCGAAGCCTTCAGTGAGACCGATGTCGTTGCGACGTGCGGTTACTTTGGCATATTTGATGGCCGACAGTGAATCGAGTGCGATAGAAAGTCCGGCTACACCGTAAGCAAGATTAATGCGTGGGTTGGTATCTACAAGTGCCATTTGGGCTTTCTCGTAGTAATACTTATCATGCATATAATGGATGATGTTCATCGCTTCGTTGTAAACACGGGCGATTTCGGTCAATACTTTCTTGTAGTTGTCCATTACTTCCTCAAATTTCAGCGTATCACTGGTCAATACGGGAATGTTTTTCACCATAACTGTACCGGTGTTTTCGCAACGTCCGCCGTTGATGGCGAGCAACAGGGCTTTCGCAAGATTGCAGCGTGCGCCGAAGAACTGGATTTGTTTACCGATTTCCTGGTAAGATACGCAGCAGGCAATTCCATAGTCGTCCGACTGGCGTACTTCGCGCATCAGGTCGTCGTTTTCGTATTGGATGGATGAAGTGTCGATGGAAACTTTAGCACAGAATTCCTTGAATCCTTCCGGCAGTTCCGGGCTCCATAGTACGGTCAGGTTCGGTTCCGGTGAAGGGCCGAGGTTGTACAGTGTTTGCAGGAAGCGGAATGAAGTCTTTGTCACCTTGGTACGTCCGTCGTTGAGGCGTCCGCCCAGAGATTCGGTTACCCATGTCGGGTCACCCGCAAAGATATCGTTGTAGGATTGCATACGCAGGTGGCGCACCATACGCAGTTTGATGACAAACTGGTCGATCAGCTCCTGTGCGAAAGATTCGGTGATGGTTCCTTTGCTCAATTCATATTCCATATAAATGTCGAGGAACGAAGAGACGTTACCCAGTGACATGGCAGCGCCGTCTTGTTCTTTTACGGCAGCAAGGTATGCCATGTAAACCCATTGTACGGCTTCTTGTGCCGTGTAAGCGGGACGGCTCAAATCGAGTCCGTAGTATTCGCCCATTACCTTCATGTCTTTCAACGCCTTGATTTGTTCTGCCACTTCTTCGCGCAGGCGGATACGGGCGTCGGTCATCGGACCGGTGAGGTTGCGTAAGTCTTCTTTTTTGGCTTCAATCAGTCGGTCGATACCATAGAGGGCCATGCGGCGGTAGTCGCCGATGATACGTCCGCGGGCGTAGTTGTCAGGAAGTCCGGTGAGGAATCCCAAAGAACGGAACGAGCGGATTTCTTCGGTATATACGTCGAATACTCCGTCGTTGTGTGTCTTGCGGTAGTGGGTGAAGATATCTTTTACGCGGTCGTCCACCTCTACACCGTTTTCGTGGCAGGCTTTGCTCACTACATTGATACCTCCGAAAGGTTTGATGGCACGTTTCAGAAGCTCGTCTGTCTGTAAGCCGACAATCAGTTCGTTTTCTTTGTCGATGTATCCGGCTTTATGAGAAGTGATGGTTGAGACGGTGACATTATCCAGTGAGCGTACCCCATTATTGGCTCTTTCTTCTGCCAGTGCTTCGAGGCAGCGGTTCCACACGGCTTTTGTGCGTTCAGTAGGTCCTTCGAGGAAAGAAGCATCTCCATAATACGGAGTGATGTTATGACTTACGAAATCTCTGACGTTGATTTCAGTGCTCCAAAGACCGTCTTTAAAGATCTTGTTTAATTCCATAAATGATAAAATTAGAGGTTGTAGTTATCCTTTTCTTTAGAGCGCACAAAGTTACAATGATTTTTCATATAATCGGCATAAATATGCTCTATTTTATGCTTTTCAACATAAAATACCTAGATATTGCTATTCTTTGGAAATGACCTTTCCCCGACTGTACGAAACGATTGTTTCCGGTCTACATAAAAGTGATATGTTTCATCAGTATGGAGGTGATTTGCCCTTTCAGTTGATTGGCATTGATGGGCTTGGGCATATAAGCGTCAAATCCGTTTTCCATCACTCTCTGCTCGTCCGAAGCATAGGCAAAGGCGGTGACGGCTATGATGGGAACCCGTTTGGAGTATTTCCGTATCTCTTTGGTTGCCTCGTATCCATCCATCACGGGCATGTTGATATCCATCAGGATGAGCTGCGGGTTATGTTCTCTAAATAGGCTTACTGCTTCCTCTCCATTCCAGGCATGTAGTAAATTGTAGTCCTTTTTAAGAATGGATTCTATCAGACGGTAATTACTTCCATGGTCTTCCGCCACCAGGATCGTGATTTTTTGCTTCTTTATCTTTACCGGTTCTGTTGTTACTTCCTGCTGCGGAGCTTCGAGCGCGGGACGGTAGGGGAGGGTGAACCAAAAAGTGGAACCCTCTCCGGGGGTTGAGCATACACTGATTTCACCTCCCATTTGCTGAACAAGAGTTTGGCAAATCGAAAGTCCCAGTCCTGTTCCTTGTGCGAAAGTGTTCAGTTTGACAAAGCGTCCGAATACACTTTCTTGCTTGTCTTCCGAAATGCCGCAGCCGGTATCAGTCACATAGAAATAGAGCTGTTTGTTATCACGTATTTGGTAGCCTATACGAATGTTACCTGTTTCTGTAAATTTGATGGCGTTTGTTACCAGATTAATGATAATCTGTGAAATGCGGTTGCGTTCGGCATGAATATAACATTCCGGTAACGGAGTTTCGAGAGTGAGTGTGACTTGTTTGTCGGGGGACAGTTTCAGGCGTAATGAACTTTCCAGCTCGGTCATTACACCATTCAGGTCAAAGTCTGTGTAGGCAAACTCCATGGTACCGGCTTCAATCTTTGAGAGATCAAGGATGTCACTGATAAGTTGTAAAAGCAGGGTATTGTTATTTTCGATGATGCTGACATATTCCCGTTTCTCTTCTTCTTCCTCGGTGGAAGCCAGTATTCCGGAGAAACCGACAATTGCATTGAGCGGTGTGCGGATCTCGTGGCTCATGTTGGCAAGGAAAGCCGATTTGAGTCGATTGGACTCTTCCGCGCGGTTTTTAGCGGAAATCAAATCGTTTTCCATGCTCTTCCGGTCGGTAATGGTCAGCGAGGAACCTACTAAAGTGAGTGGCTGTCCGTTTTCGTCATAACTTTCTACAGCTACCTGTGCCTCTATCCAGTCAGTATGGTTCACACCGTCCACTTCTTTGATGATACGGTATTCCACCTTTGCTTTTCTAGTATGTTTGGTGATTAGGCTTGCATAGGCTTCTTTTACCTTGGGAAAGTCTTCTTTATGTATTTTTGTAAAATACTGTTCGTCGGATATATAAAGCTGTTCATCACTTATTTCTGTATTCTCATTGCCGGTGACGGCGGTTCTGTTTACATCATACTGTATGGTATGTGTCTTTAAATCCCATTTCCAGGGGATGATATTGGCAATATCGAGTGCCATGGATAACTTGTGGTTGATAGAACGCATTTGCATCTGGGCATGGTGCAACTCTGTGCTGTCCATACAGAATATATGCATGAATCGTCCGTCGTCACTGGCATTTACTACTATGTCATAAAAAGTGTCGATCTCTTTATAATAGTAGGAAAAAGTGATGGAACGTTTTTCTGCCAGGGAGATATTCATGAAATGTAGAAACTGCGGCAGTGATTCCGGAAATATTTCGCTTCCCCGCTTACCGATAACTTTCTGTTTTTCGAAAAATCTCTTCTCGAAATGTTGGTTTACGTCTATATATATTGTGTCTACAATCCGTCCGTCCTCATCTTTTATAAGTTCTTCCGCCATGTAAAGAATTGGCATATTATTGATAATGTTATAATACTTGCCAGTACTTTCTAATGCTTTGTGCTGGACACGCTTCATTCTTTCGAGTGTGCGTACTCGGTAATATTGGAAGCCTAACAGCAGCAGAATGAACAGGCAGCTTGTTCCGATGATCGCATATTCGTATTTCTCCCACAAAGTGGGAGGTGCGTCATAGAAAATTGTATTTTTTGGACAATTTTTTGGATCGAGTTTGCGGTGGAGTAATGACTGATAATTGAATACGGGAGTAGCATTTCCGGCATTATAGATAGGGATATAACGGGGTTGTTTTCCGTGGATAATCTCTTTGATGGTGGTTAACATCCGGTTAATATACTCTTTTTCATCATAGATATAGCCACCGATAATTCCTCCTTCTTCCTGAATACCTACTCTTCTGAATGAAAAAAGAGGTACGGATGAGGTGGCGATAATACGATGGGAGTTACTGGTCATTACAAGATTTTCTTCATAGTCTTTTTTCGTAACCAGGAAGAAAACAAAAATCCGGTAGTGAGAGGATTCTGTTTGCGGAGAATGGTGAAAAGACTGTCGGTAGAGGTGTTTTCTGCAGAAATAAACTGATATTCCAAGTCCGGATGCTTCTTCCTGATCGTTGCGGAAAGGTCATAATCGTTCTGCTGGCATGTGTATGTACCATCACCGATATAAATGACTTTATTCATTTGCGGAATGAGCTGCTTCATGAGTTGCAGATTCTCTTCGATATACAGATTGGCGTACAACATGGTCAAGTTCATCGTCTTTTGTAGGTCGCTGATAGGTATACGCTGTTGCGGAGCCAGTGCATGAGCCTGAATGATAAGGCTGTCCGGACCTGTATAATCCCGCTCGCCACATAGCAACATAGGAATGTCCGGCCATATCTTATTGAGGTTGTCGCAGAAAACGAAACTGGCATTCCCCACAAATACCACCATTTTGGGAGGAGACGAAGGTAACATCTCGCAGATACTTGCTTCGAATTTATCCACCTCTTTGGCGTTTTGCAATGCGAACATATTCAGATATATAGTATATGCTCCTATGGTGCTGTCTTGTGAAGCCATGGTGACAATCGGAGTGATGAAGCTGTTGCTCCAGGGATTGGAGTCTGCATAAGCGCTGATGACCAGAATCTGGTCGAGGTCTTTTTTAGGGGTACTACCTACTGATAGAAGAGTGTGTGTGAGTAGGCATAAAAAAATAATACTAGTCTTAAATATACTTCCCATACTGCTTTTTCGCTTATTGTTTATTTTGTTGTGAAAACGAGGCGAAGATATGCATAAAATGTAAATATGCAAAGGAAAATGAGAATTAATTAGTAACGGACTATAGAGTTGTTTTGCCAGCTTTATTTTCTGCCCTGATTTTATTTTTCGTAAATTTTGTCCTAAAAATATTTGCGTATCAAAAAAAGAGTTGTACCTTTGCACCACTTTTAACGAAAAGCACTTCTGATAAAGAGGTTTTGGAGAGGTGGCAGAGTGGTCGATTGCGGCGGTCTTGAAAACCGTTGTACCGCGAGGTACCCGGGGTTCGAATCCCTGTCTCTCCGCTGGAAATGTAACCCTTTATAAATCAATGATTTATAAAGGGTTTTTTAGTACCTCAAATCTCCCGAACCTATTGTTTTCTTTTTCTTTATTTATCTGATAATATGATAGTTATATAATTTATTGCTAGTTGGTTTATTGTAATTGGGCACTGATAATGAGTGTTGGAAGTGGCTAAATCATGCTCAATGATTGAACTCAAAAATGTCCATGATTAAATATTTATTATTCAGATAATCAGTATTTTATCTGTTTGCCTTAAAGAAAACTATTTTTTCTTCATTGTTTTATTATTTTTTGCCCTTCTTTGGAAATTGTTTAATTAAAAATCGATCATTATGAGACAAACATTTTCCCTTTTATTCTTTTTGAAGAAAAGACAAAACCATATGGATGGCTTGCATCCAATTATGGTTCGTATCACTATCAATGGTAAAAGTGTAGAAATTTATACCGGGCAAAAAGCGTTACTTTCTAATTGGAGTATCCGATTACATCAGTGTGTGGGCAGTTGTGCGAAACAAACAAATTTATTTCTAAAAAGTATCAGGTTTAGGCTGAATCAGATTTTTTATCAACAGTCTTTATACGGAGAGACAACTACTCCTCAAAAAATCAAAGATACTTTTACAGGAGCAGACAAAAAGAATCATTATTTACTTTCTTTATTTGAATTACACAATGAGAGTATAAGGAAGCAGGTGGGTATAAGCAAATCTCCTACGACTTTTCGGAAATATGAAACTACACGCAAGCATCTTCAAGGTTATCTTCGAAGTAAGTGTCTGGAGGATATAATTCTAGAAAATATCAATCATACATTTATTTGTGATTTTGAAGTCTATTTGCGTGTAACCGCTCATTGTGCTCATAATACAACAGCTAAATTTATGCAGTTTTTCAAACGAATTATCATCCTTGCTTTAAATAATGGGTATATAACCAAAAATCCTTTTTCAGAATATCAGATAAAACTGCAAAAAGTAGATCGTGGATATTTAACGAGAGAAGAACTACAGAGAATAAAAGAAAAAAAGATCGAAATAAAACGTTTGGTTTTAGTCAGAGATCTTTTTCTTTTTGCATGCTACACAGGTTTATCTTATATTGATCTCAAGAATTTGTCAAAACATCATTTGTATATTGCTCATGATGGGAATTTGTGGTTACGAATGAACCGCAATAAAAGTGGTGAGACAGCAAATGTATACCTATTTAATCTTCCTAAGACATTGATTGCAAAATATGAAAATCCAGATTCTATCTACTTATTTCCTGTTCCAAGTAATCAAAAAGTAAATGCTTATTTAAAAGAGATTGCTGATATTTGTGATATTCATAAGAACCTGACTTTTCACGTTGCCCGCCATACGATGGCAACGACTGTTTGTTTGGCAAACGGTGTGCCTATTGAGAGCCTATCTAAGGTTTTAGGACACACTAATATAAAAACTACTCAACTATATGCCAAGATTACCGATGAAAAATTAAGTAATGATTTGGCTATACTCATGTCAAAGATAGATTAGACTTTTATATCTTAAGCTTCATGTATTGAAAATAGATGGAGCTTAAGAAAACTCAATTTGGTATTGATTTTATTTGTAAAGAAACTGTTGTAGCATTAAATATAGTACAGATTTTACGTGATACTTTCCAAAATTTTGTATAAATAAGAAGTTTCAGATTTAAGGTTTTATACTTAAATCTTGTTTTCAAATGTTGAATGCTTACGTCTTCTTCGCTTTTAAATTGACTTAAGAACTCCTTGCTCAATAATTCTTTGGGAATCTCCATAAAATTTACATTTTTCAAATTTAATAAATAAAAAAACTACAAGTAACAATACCTGTAGTTTTTCATTTACACAATTTTATGGACAGTGTTTCTAAAATAAAAGCCGTTACATGATTTTGAATGTAACGGCTTTTTAAGTTAAGTTGAAGGATGAAATTATTTTTATTATTATAGTTTTTCTATTAATTCTTTCTTTATAATTTCATATGCCTCTTGCGGATTGAACTTTTCGTCAGGACGGAGCAGTAGTTCCGTATCTCCCAAAAATTCATCATCCTGCATTTTTATTTCCATATTTTGTATAAACTCCTTTTGTGAAGGAGGATTGTCCACAACAAACTCCATATACTTGTGATAACATTCCAGTACCTTATCGGTATTTAATGAGCCTGTCGATATTGCTTTGTACAAATCAAAAAGATCACGTCCTTTTCTTCTTTGGTAGAGCGCACGTAATTTAGTTCCTATTAATTCGTCTAAATGATAAGTATTCACTTGGCAACTTCCGGTATACCATTGGTTCTGTACACTGAAATCCATCTTATTCAGACCAAAGACATTGAAATGCTCCTTGCAGTTAATCTCTACTTTTAATCGTATCGGTACCACAGGTATGGTTTCTGAATCAAATCGAAAGATTAATGTATTGTTATGCTTCTTCTGTTTCACTTTAGGCTCACCTAAGAAAGCAAGCACATCACGTATTTTGTCTATGGTTGCCTTTATCGGCTCCGGCTCTATCTGTACCAGGTCAATGTCTTCACTGTACCTGGGCTGGGGAGACAGGTAGAGCTTATGCAAGGCTGTACCGCCACGAAAAGCCAAATGTGATGACAGGTATTCATCCTTATATATTTCTGTCAATGCACGACATATAACTAAATCCTGCTCCACTTGTTCGGAAGCACTCCAAGGCACTATGTTGCGCCATGCTGTTATTGCATATTCCGGTATCATTCGTCTATTTCAATTTCTTCATTAATAATTATTTTCCACTTTGCATTATATTCGCAATCCTCACTGTCTTTTCCAGTCTTCAAGGGTGACTTTCGGAATAGAATGCCAGCCTCCTTTGTTTTGCGCAGTAAATCATCTGCCAACTCTGAATAATCCAGTTCTTCTAATAAATACCCTAACCTTTGCACTACAGGGACGGGAGTATTGTCAAATATAGAAATAGCCATATCACGGAAGTTTAGCTCTTCCGCCAATTCATTCAATACGGTCGCCGCTCTGTTAATCCCGCCTATCTCTTTATCATAAAGGATAAGATCCATTGCGGTCAGTTCGGGACTGGAAACTAAAACGTAACCGCTTTTAGTTTTCTTCTGAATCAAAAAAGATGTCGGTATATTTTTCTTTATGATGAACTTCATCCTTATACCTTTTTTCTCTGATGCTCTTACGCTTGGTAAGCCTGTAATCACAGTGAATACTTGCGGACGTTGATGTGCCGCCGCATAAAAGGCTGCGGCATCCAATAATCCAATATAATATTGTCTGTGCAAATATTCCATCAATTGATTTATATAAACAATAGGGGGTACTACGCCTTTATGCGCATACTCAATAGGTATTACAACATAAAATCCTTTCCATACCGATAGAATTTTCCCTTTGGTAACTAAACGTAATAAAGCATTCGCTGTTCCACGTTTACTTATAGATGGAAATAATTTATAGACTTCTTCAATAGAAAAAGTGATAACCCCTCTCTTAGGTAAGTCTTCCACCCAATTTCTAATCTTATAATTATCTTCCTGTTTCATATCTGATCAACATTGTATCTGCAAAAATACTCATTTTTCGGGTAAAATCGCAGATGAAATGTGATTTCTTGCTTTTTCGTTAAAAAATATCCCATCCTATCCTCACGACAGTATGGGATATACATTAAGCTCTAAACTTAATCTCTAATCAAATTATGGAAATTATATGGTATGTACATTATTAGTATTCTTCCTGTTCACCAGCTTCCGGTGATATTTCATAAGAGTCCTCTTTCTTATTATTATCCACTTTTTCAGAATTGTCGAAATATCTCCGTATAAACTCGTGCAAGTCCTTTTCCTTGTAATAAGTCTTATGGAGAATGGTATAATATTTCAGCCCACTATCCCGATACCGTTGAAGTGTCCGCTTACTGATGTTCAATAACAGGCAAATATCCTGATTATCGTATAGCTTTTCACCGTTCAGATAGTTGGCGTGCTTCTTCTCTTTTATACTTGCAGCCCGGAATAACTTCTCCAGTTGTTCCAACAGACGCTCCATGTAACACTCAAATGTTTCTTTATCCAATGGTATCATAGTTCCTGATTGAAGTTGCCGGTAATATAATAGCTCTGGTTGGACGGGTCTTTAACTATAATCTCTTTCTCACGCATAAATTTGATATAGCTTTTTGCCGTCCGTTCCTTTACATCAAGAATAGTCTGTATCTGTTCCGATAAATCCACATAGGTAATAAATCGCTGCCTGCCGAATACATCTTTTGCAACCGAAACTAATTCATCCTCTTTTCGTTTCTCCTTTGCCTCTTTGGGCTTTTCTCCCAGATAAATGTGCATCCCGGCTTCTCTATCCCAAGAGAATTGCATGATGGGAACATCTAATGGACTACCGTTACGAACTTTCAATGCTTTCACTACCGATATAGCCGGATCGGTATCTTTTTCGATGGAAAGGATGGCGGCAGCCTTGCGTTGCAGTTCCGAGCCAAGATGTCCACGCAGTTTTAAGCCATTAGGAATAAAATGCAGCACCGTTATGATACAGGTCTTATAGATTCCTGCCAATCGGTAGAGTTCCTCCACTACCGCAATACTTTCCGCTTCATCATTAGCCCCCTTTATCAAGTCCGCTATTCCGTCTATAACCACCATGTGGATACCTTGATACTGGTAATGAAACTTATCCATACTTTGAATAATGGACTGCAATCGTTCTTTACGGCTCATTCCCGTTAGGCAGTAAGCCCGGAAATATTCCGGCATCGCCTCTCGTCCGCTTCGACGCAGAAGATTGGTGATATTCTTGTAGGTCTGCACTTCCGACTGTTCCGTATCATAGAACAGAATAGCTTTCTGTTTGGTGTTCTCACAAACTGATACGCCTAACGTATCAATCGTCTTATCCGTTTGCCTGATAGCTCCCGCAATCAGGGCGGCTATATAATTACTCTTTCCCGTTCCTTCGCCGCCTGTCACACATAGCAGGTTGCCTTGGGTTCCGAGAGGCACATCATTGACCGATACAATCATTTGGGCAATAGGAGGGGGATTGTTGAAATCCACTTCGCAAGATCTTAAAGCTGACATTGTTTCACTATAAATTGAATCCAGATAGTTTAAAAATAGTTTTATCAAATCTTCTCGTCTATTCCCTGACTTGAAATAGTCCGAAATATCTTTTTCTTCCTTTGTCCCTGCCAATGGCAACAACAATCGTTTTACACCATACTCCTTTAAGTTCTGCTCCTGTTTTGCCGAGCTGTCCAGCCCCGTCTTATCCATATCGAAGAGTAAGATAATATGCTTGAACCGGAAAGAGAGTTTACGGACAATCCCCATTGGTATCGCTACTGTTTCAGAGTTGAAACAAATGGCATGAAATCCGTGAGCGGTGAGACTCATTACATCCTTTTCTCCACCCGTGATGAAAAGCAAATCACCTTTAGATGGTAGTTGTTCCAACCCGAAGCAATAATTATCTCCGAAATCGCCGGCATACAGGAAACGAACATCCGAAGATGGACGGTAAATCTTTATGTGCTGTTTACCTGTATATCCATAAATCGGTTCTTTTGCTGTGGAAGAGAAACTAAACGGCTTCCCCTCATTATTTTCGCTGCTGAATTTCAGAAGGGAAGTAACCTTGAATCTTTTCAGTATATCCGGTGTGATGCCATATTTATTCCAATAGGCAAGTTCCGCAGCCGTGAATACTCTTTGAATTGTTGTATAAGGGCGTTTCTTTTTTGCCGGTGGAACAGGTTCATGGATAGCGGTTACAATGGGCTTGAATATTTGTTTCTCATTTTTTGTTAATCCCAAATGTAAGTCCCGGTCAATAATCGTCATTATTTCAATAAACTCTTTAGGCTCTTTACAATTTAATCCATTCAATTTCCCCACTAAGGCAAAGCAATCACCGGAATAATCATCATTCCCAAAATCTTTTAATCTATACATATCGCTTCTACGCTCGTAATAGATGTTGCACGATGCATGCTTATCCTCATAAAGTGGATTATGAAAATTACGACCTACACGGAAAGGGGTGGGGAGGTAATGTCTGAATATAGCCATTCCTTTATCCGTCATACGAAGAATATCTTCTTTATTCATGATTTCCATTGAATAAATAGTTTCTACGAAATTGTTCTAATGTATGCGGATCGCAGACTATGATTTTCTCATTCAGCCCTCTTTCAATTTCTGATAACTTATATCTGCACTGTCCTCTCACCATAGAATAACTGATGAGATTTTCCTTTCTCAATCTTTGTAGGGTTTTTGTGCTGATACGTAGTATGGCGGCAACTTCTTGGTTGTCCATCCATACTTCTTCCTCTTCATTGGGCTTTGCTTCTTTTCTGAATACATAATCCGCAATTTTCTCGATTTTGCGAATAAGATCTTTATAGGCGGTAGCCTCCATTGTAATTACATCCATAACTTTTCGTTTAATTATTTGCTGCAAAGTTCATCCAATCTTATCAGACCATTTACCAACTTGTTACCAACTTGGTATTACTTTTTTTATGATGATTGATAATTACCGTAGTAGATGATAGTCTCATGTCGGACAAGTGAAATGTCAGTGCAAGGTGCAAGCCTATACTTATATATAGGCTCGCACCTTGCACTAGAAAAATAAAAATAGATAATTAATAATCAAATGTTTGGAAGATGTTCGTTTTTTCCATACTTTTGAACCCGAAAGCTATGGCAGACGAATTTAGGACAAATGTAGTCAAATGAAGATTTCTTTATGTCGTTACAAATTCGTTACAGGTAGTAAAAATATAAGTGCTAATAGGCTGATATATACGGAATTGGAAGAGTAAGGTTCATAATCCTGTCTCTCCGCCCAAAAAAAACTTAAGGCAGTAAAAAAAGTCCTACATGACATATTATCATGGCAGGACTTTTTTTTATTTCTCTCCCTATTCGAATATATTACCTTGAATTTAAATAAGTAGATGTATAAATCTTTTCAATAAAAGTCTGAATATAAAAAATATTGCATTATTCTTCTCAAATATTTGCGAGTTACGGAAACTTCCTGTACTTTTGCGCCCCGAACAAGGAGAGGTGCTCGAGTGGTTGAAGAGGCACGCCTGGAAAGCGTGTATACGCCAAAAGTGTATCACGAGTTCGAATCTCGTTCTCTCCGCTTTTTTTTAGTGTTATTTGAAATTTGTAAAAGCGACTGTTTTGAATAATCAAAGCAGCCGCTTTAATTTTTATATAGAAACGTTTGAGCGTTTATTCCAATTCTTCAATAATCTTCTTTACATCTACCGGTTGCAGGCGTCCGTACACCTTTTCGCCGATCATCACTACCGGAGCCAGTCCACAGGCGCCTACACAGCGCAGACAGTCTAATGAGAATTTTCCGTCCGGAGTCGTATCTCCTACTTCGATACCCAATACACGTTTGAACTCTTCCAGCAATTTTTCAGAGCCACGTACATAGCAGGCTGTACCCATGCAGACAGAGATGGGATGTTTCCCTTTGGGAGTCATGGTAAAGAAAGTATAGAAAGTGACCACACCATACACTTTTGATACGGGGATTCCGAGTTTGGAAGCGATAATCCGTTGCGTTTCCTCGGGTAGATACCCTTGCAGATGCTGTGCCTCGTGTAAAATATTGATAAGTTCGCCCGGGTTGTTTCCATGCTTGTCGCAGATCGTTTTGATTTGCTCTGCCATGTCACAGGCTAGTTTGATATCTGACATAATACTCTTCATTTAAAAGTTAATCAATCGCTTTGTTGAAATAATGCGTATGCAGGAGAGTTTCCGATTTCTCACCCAGCGGTTTGCCGAGATAATCCTCGTACAATGTCTTGATATACGGATTCTCGTGCGATTTGCGCAAAGGTTTGTTGGCGTCTTCGCGGTAAAGTGCGTTAGCGCGTGCATAGAGTATTTCCGAGTTGCCGTGATGCAAAGGCTGCCCGCCGCCACCGATACAGCCTCCGGGGCAAGCCATAATTTCGATGACATGATATTCGTTGTGCCCGTTCCGTATATCTTCCAATAGATGACGAGCGTTGCCTAGTCCGTGTGCGATGCCTACTTTTAATTCAAATCCGTTTAGGTTAATAGTAGCACGACGAACACCGCTTAGTCCGCGTACTTGTTCGAAATTTACATTTTTCAGAGGTTCTCCGGTATAGATTTCATAGACAGAACGGAGAGCGGCTTCCATTACGCCACCTGTTGTTCCGAAAATGACACCGGCGCCTGTCGATTCACCCATCGGGTTGTCGAATGGGCTATCCAGTACGAGAGGGAAGCCGATATTGGCACGTTTAATCAGTCGTGCCAGCTCACGGGTGGAAATGGAATAGTCGACATCGGGGATACCGTTCACTTTGAACTCATCACGGGCACATTCGTACTTTTTAGCCAGACAAGGCATGATAGATACGACTACCAGCTTTTCTCTGGGTATGCCCATTTTCTCCGCCCAATAGGATTTGGCGATGGAACCGAACATCTGTTGTGGGGAGCGGGCGGTAGACGGAATGTCCAACATATCTGGGAAATGATGTTCGAAGAAGTTGACCCATGCCGGACAACAGGAGGTCAGGATAGGTAACCGCACGGATTTATCTCCGTTGAGATAACGTGTCAATCGGTTCAGAATTTCAGAACCTTCTTCCATAATGGTAAGATCCGCTGCAAAATCCGTGTCAAATACATAGTCGAATCCAAGTTCGCGAAGCGCATATACCATTTTCCCGGTTACCAGAGTGCCGGGAGGAAATCCGAATTCTTCACCTAGGGCAGCCCGTACGGCAGGTGCGGTCTGCACGATCACTACTTTGTCCGGATTAGCCAGATCGTCGAGCAGACGGTTGGTGTAGTCACGTTCCGTTAATGCGCCTACGGGACAGACAGCCACACACTGACCGCAGTAAGTACATTCACTTTCCGTCATCATTCGGTCGAAAGCGGGAGCGATGGTGGTGTTGAAGCCGCGACGGATGGCTCCCAATGCTCCGACAGTCTGTACATCATTGCAAACACTTTCACAACGGCGGCAGAAGATGCATTTATCCATATTACGGACGATAGAAGCAGTAATTTCCCGCTTACGGGGGGACAGCTCACCACCATTGAAAGGCATTTCGCGAATATTGAAACGCAGTGCCAACGTTTGAAGTTCGCAGTTACCGCATTTAGGGCAAGTGAGACAGTCATTAGGATGGTCGGAAAGAATCAGTTCGGCTACCACTTTACGGGCGTTCATTACGCGCAGGGTACTGGTTTTTACCACCATTCCCTCCGTGCAACGGGTAGCGCAGGCAGGAGCCAGGTTGCGTCGTCCCATCACTTCAACCACACAAATACGGCAGGAAGCCGGATTATTTTTTATGCAAGTTCCTTTCAGGTCGATATGACACAGCGTAGGTATATTGATACCGATTTTGATGGCGGCTTCAAGAATCGTGCTTCCCTCGGGCACAGTGATGAAATGACCGTCTATCTGGAGAGTAATTTGTTTTTCTTCCATAGTAAATAGATTTTAGCAGACAAGAATAGCATTGAATTTGCAGCGTGCCATGCACATGCCGCACTTGATACATTTATCAGGATTGATTACATGCGGTTTTCGCACTAAGCCGCCGATTGCATCAGCCGGACAGTTTTTGGCGCATAAATGACAACCGATGCAATGCTCCGGATTGATCGTATAAGTCAGCAGTGATTTACATTGCTTGGCGCGACAGGTTTTATCCCGCACATGCTCCACGTATTCATCATAGAAATTGTCCAACGTTGATAAAACAGGGTTCGGAGAAGTCTGCCCTAATCCGCAGAGAGCGGTGTCCTTGATAACTTGTCCCAAAGTGGCGAGGGTATCCAGGTCTTTTTCCGTACCTCTTCCTTCCGTTATCTTGTTCAGCAGTTCCAACAGACGTTTGTTGCCGATACGGCAAGGCGTACATTTTCCGCAAGATTCTTCAACGGTGAAATCGAGGTAGAAACGGGCAACCGATACCATACAATCGTCTTCATCCATGACAATCATACCTCCCGAACCCATCATAGAGCCGGCGGCCAGAAGATTATCGAAGTCGATAGGAGTATCCAGATGTTTCTCTGTCAGACAACCGCCCGAAGGTCCGCCTGTCTGCACTGCCTTGAACCTCTTTCCGCCTTTGATACCGCCACCGATTTCATAGATTACTTCCCGGAGGGTAGTTCCCATCGGTACCTCAATCAGGCCGACATTGTTTATTTTTCCTGCAAGGGCGAATACTTTCGTTCCTTTGGAACGTTCCGTTCCGATGGCTGCAAACCAGTCGGCACCTTTCGTCAAAATAATGGGGATGTTGGCAAGCGTCTCTACATTGTTTACGTTAGTAGGCTTGCCCAAATAACCGGATTCGGCAGGGAAGGGAGGTTTGAGGGTTGGTTCACCCCGTTTTCCTTCCATGGAGTGAATCAGGGCGGTTTCTTCTCCGCAGACGAATGCACCTGCCCCATATCGTATTTCTATATCGAAACAAAAATCAGTCCCCAAGATATGATCTCCCAGCAACCCGTATTGGCGTGCCTGACCGATAGCTGTTTTCAGGCGGTTGATAGCCAGCGGATATTCGGCACGGATATACACCAATCCTTTGGAAGAACCGATAGAATAACCGCAGACACACATCGCTTCTACAATCGAATGAGGGTCTCCCTCCATGATGGAACGGTCCATAAACGCACCCGGATCTCCCTCGTCGGCATTACAAACCACATATTTGACATCTGATTTCTGTTTGTGGGCAAACTCCCATTTCAATCCGGTAGGAAAACCGCCACCGCCGCGTCCGCGCAAACCGGACTGTTTGATAATATCAATCACATCCATCGGTCGTTTGTTGAGCAGGCAATCGGCTAATGCGAAGTACCCCTCTCGGGCGATATATTCTTCGATGTTTTCGGGATCAATAAAACCACAGTTACGCAGGGCGATACGGAGTTGTTTCCGATAGAAATCCATGTGTTTGGAGTCACTGACAGTCTGTTCCGTTTTAGGATCTATGTATAGCAGCCTTGCTATTTTCCGGCCGCCGATGATATGTTCGGTGATGATGTCTTCCGCATCTTCGGGAGTGACCTGTGTGTAGAATGTATTGTCGGGAATGATTTTCACAATGGGACCTTTTTCGCAGAAGCCGAAGCAGCCCACTGTGATGACTTCTACCTTGTCGGCAATGCCGTTCTTTTCGATGGCTGTCCGGAGATGTTCCGTAATGCCTTGACTGGAAGAGGCTTTGCACCCTGTACCGCCGCAGATAAGAATCTGAAGATGCTGTGTGCCGGACGCCAGTCCGCAGCACTTTTCGGTCACTTTTTCATTACTCTCTTCACGTAATGAAAGTTTGTGTTCTGCTCTCTTCCTGATTGTAGCCAAATCATGGATAGATAAGATTTTCATAAGTATCAGAATTGTTAGTAGGTTTTTTGCAAATATAATTCTTTGTTTGGAATAACAGCATGCTCTTGTGCAAATAAAACCGATCTTTGACGGAGGATTTAGGTAAATAAATCTCTATCTTCGTATTTAATTAGGTATCAAACCTAATAAAAGATAATTGAAGTATGAGACGAATTTTACTGGGACTGTGTTTTTTATCCTTTCTGAACAGTGCATCCGGACAAGCGATTCCCTTGCCGGAAACGATGCCGCAGGCGCATCCGCGGGTACTGACCACTCCGGCGGGAAAGCAGGAAACATGGAAGTTGATTAGAAAAGAAGAATGGGCGAAAGATGTCTTCAATAAATTGAAGGAACGGACGGAAGTATATACAAACCTGACGGATGCTCAACCATCTTGGTTGTTGTCCCGTTTGGCGATGTACTGGAAATCTCATGCCACGGAAGTATATGTGAAAGGTGAAACGTTCGACCATGCAGGCGGTGAAAAGGCTCCTTATCCTACTGTGCGCTATACAGGAACCCGTGGAACGGCTGCTACTCACGACCGCCCCAAATTGGCGGATGTCGTTCCTTATGATGATGCGGACGGGAATGTGACTTTTTGCAATAATGCACTTCCCGACCGTCCTATGGAGAGTGTACACCCATCCAAAACCGGGAGGAATATCGAAAGTCTGAACTGCGAAATTCTGGGAATTGCCCGTGATGCCGCTTTCCTTTATTGGATGACGGATGAAGAGAAGTTCGCCAAACTTGCCGCAGGAGTCTTTGATACATATATGACGGGGATTTATTATAGAAATGTCCCCATCGACTTGAACCACGGGCATCAGCAAACATTGGTAGGGCTGACTTCTTTTGAGGTAATCCATGAAGATGCACTCCATATCGTTGTCCCTTTATATGATTTTCTATATAATTACCTAAAGGCTAATTACCCGGATAAAATGGAAATCTATGCCGGAGCTTTCAAGAAATGGGCGGATAATATCATTGCGAACGGTGTACCTCATAACAATTGGAATTTGTTACAGGCACGGTTTATTATGAATGTCGGATTGGTATTGGAAGACAATAAGGAATATGCCGACGGAAAAGGACGCGAATATTATATCGACTATGTGATGAACCGTTCCAGCATCCGCCAATGGAGTCTGACGCGACTGGCGGATTACGGTTTCGACACCAATACAGGAATTTGGGCTGAATGTCCGGGATATAGCAGTGTGGTAATCAATGATTATGCCAATTTTGTGAATCAGTTTGATACGAATCTGCAATATGATTTGGTGAAAGCAATGCCTGTATTGTCGAAAGCGGTAGCAACCACTCCCCAATATCTGTTTCCCAACCGCATGATTTGTGGCTTTGGAGATACGCATCCGGGATATTTGAGTACGAACTTCTTTATCCGTATGATACAGAATGCACAGGCGAACGGGAAGAAAGGACAGGAAAGCTATTTCACGGCTTTACTGAAATGCCTGAACCCGGATTTGGGAAATGATAAAACAGAAAAGAAGAATGTGCGTGTATCTGTCAATTCTTTCTTTGAAGATAAACCGCTGACGCTAAATCCCAAAGTGCATCCGGGAAAGATAGAAGATTATGTTTCTCCTTTATTTTATGCTCCCAATGTGTCGTGGCTGGTACAGCGCAACGGTATGCATCCGCGCAACAGTTTGATGATTTCGTTGAATGGCAGTGAAGGTAATCACATGCACGCTAACGGCATTTCGATGGAACTTTACGGAAAAGGATATGTACTGGGTCCGGATGCAGGTATCGGGCTTTTCCTGTACAGCGGACTGGATTATGCAGAATATTATTCTCAATTTCCTAGTCATAATACAGTTTGTGTGGATGGAATATCGAGCTATCCGGTGATGAAAAGTAACCATTCTTTTGAGTTGCTTTCCTGTTTTCCGGCATCAGCGGAACCGGGCAAAGCATTTACGTCCGTCACTTACAGTAACCTTTATTTCCGTGAACCGGAAAGCAGGGCGGATCAGACCCGTATGATGAGTATTGTCACTACCGGGGCGGAGACAGGATATTATGTCGATGTATTCCGCAGCCGGAAAGAGAAAGGAGGCGATAAGATGCACGATTACTTCTATCATAACCTTGGGCAGACTTTGACATTGACGGCAGCAGATGGCAGCGACCTGAATCTCCAGCCTACGGAAGAACTCTCCTTTGCAGGTGCACATCTTTATGCTTATTCCTATTTATATGATAAGAAAGTGGCTGCAACCGATAAGGATGTCAAGGCAACTTTCACCATTGATATGAAAGATAAGGATGGCGATGATATATACATGAATCTTTGGATGAAAGGCGCACCGGATCGTGAAGTCTTTACGGCCTTGGCGCCAATGACCGAAGGGTTGAGCCGCACACCGAATATGCCCTATAATGTAAAGGAGCAGCCGACGCTGACATTTGTTGCCCGCCAGCATGGAGAAGCATGGAATCGTCCTTTTGTTTCGATATACGAACCGAGCACGAAAAAGGAACCGTCCGCTATTCAGTCCGTCTCTTACTTTGATGCGGAAGGAGCAGGTTTAGAAGACTTTGCCGGAATCTGTGTGAAAAGCAAAAACGGACGTATAGATCATATCTTCTCTCTATCCGATGCCGCACAAACCGCTACTTATCAGGGAATGAAAGTGAAAGCGGATTATGCCGTTATCAGCAATGAATATGCAGGAAACCGGACGTTGTTTTTAGGGAATGGAACCCAATTGGTTACGCCCGGGATAATGATCCAGACCGACAATGCCGCCAATGTATTGCTCGAGAAGAAAGGGGGAAAATGGTATATTATTTCTTCTGCCCCCTGTACGGTTGTTATCGGCGATAAGAAGATAAAATCCGATGCTGCGCCGGAGCCTATATTGTTGCGTATCTGATGTTTCATTTGTAATAAAGAAAAATTGTATATCTTATCCGTAGTATGATATATTATGGCCTAAGATGGAAATAGTTGCAATAAAAAACAAAAAAAGCGCGTTTAAACGTTTTTAATACTATATTTTTTCTAATTTTGTGGCTTTCTGTCCAAGTAGTATATAAAATGGACAGTAAGCCCTTTTTTTGTGGGTAAATATTAGTGGGAAATATTTAGTGGGAAATAAATGATGGTATATGTGATGAGAAATGGTCGCAGGGTAATTGCTGCATTATCATTTCTGTTATTATGTTGTGGTGTACATGTGCACGCACAGCGGGTGGCTGTAAAGACAAATGCATTAGGTTGGCTGACCGCCAGTCCGAATGTAGAAGCAGAATTTGTATTGGGTAGCCATGTCTCCTTAAACATGGGGATTGCTGCGAACCCAATCAGTACAGACAACTTTAAAACGACTTTCACGCATTTTCAGCCTGAAGTTCGTTACTGGCTAAATCGTCCGATGGTGAGTCATTTTCTTGGAATCACCGCTTTCGTGAATAATTTTAATATGATGGTGAAAGATGTGCATCACAAAGGCGATGCATACGCCGCAGGTTTGACCTATGGATATGCATGGGTGCTGGGCGATCATTGGAATATCGAAGCAACTGCCGGAGTGGGTGTGTTGCGCTACCGTCAGTTTAAGTATGATAAGGGTACTCCGAAACCGGGTGCGGTCAACGATAGTAAGACCACCATTGCACCTGTCAAACTGGGGATATCTTTTGTTTATATTATTCGATAACGAACATTAGCTAGTCAGAAAAGAGAATGAAAATCAATTTGAAACGTGATAGATTAGCAGGTATACTTCTCGTGGCGATGATGTTAGTCGGCATGAATGTATCTGCCCAACGGATCCGTGTGCAGGGGCATGTCACAAACCCGCAGGGAAAAAGTGTTCCGAATGTAAATGTGCTGAATCCGGTCAATGACGAACGTATAGAAATGTCCGACGAGGATGGCCGTTACAGTGTATTGGTTGAGAAAAACGGCTCGTTGAAGTTTACATGTGTCGGTTATGAGGACAAAACGGTGAAGGTGGCAGGAAAGCAGATTCTGAATGTGGTATTGAAAGATGCCGTCATCGAACTGGACGAGGTAACGATTACTTCCAAAGTGAAGGATAAAGTGATTCCGGAACCTACGGACATCGAAATCAAAGGTAATTATTTCCATCTGAAAACCCGTGTCCCGGTGCCTAAGGAGATGTTTAACTCACATCGCCGCTTGGTATTGCAGCCTTCCATTTATGATGTGACACAGAAAAAGCGTCTGTTGATGCGTCCTGTTGTATTCGACGGAGATACTTATAATACAACGCAAAATCGAATGTACGATTATGATATGGATAAAGACCCTTTGCACGATTACATCCGTGTGAAAACGACTTCTTCACGCAAAGGGGATATTATTGCTTATCATGATTCTATCTATATAGAATATCTGCAACATGACTATCGTGCGGATGTGCATCTGGCGATGGAAAATTACCGGAATATCATTTATCGCGACTCTTTCTCCATTGCACGCGGAACAGTCAACCCGCTTCGTTTCTTGGAGTATAAATTCTCCGCTTTCAGCCTGACGGACGAGAAATATCTTCCGAAACCCGTGATGCAGTTGCGGGATACGAAAGGGGAGGTTAACCTGACCTTCCTGGTAGGTAAAGCCGATTTGGATGATAAGAATCCACAGAATCAGGTGGAACTGAACCGGTTGAATCAGGAATTACGTGGTATTGAGACGAATCCGGATGCCTCTTTGAAGAGTTTCCATATCACGGGAGTGGCTTCACCGGACGGTTCCTACGAGACGAATCTCCGTCTGGCAAAGTTACGTACGGATAAAGCACTGGAACGTATTTTGGCCCAACTGGATCCGGAAACACGCAAGCTGCTGGAAGTAAAATCGGATGCGTCGGTAGCTTCATGGAAGGAAGTGGCTGAATTGCTGAAGAAGGATTCCAAACCGGAATTGGCGAAAGAAGTAGAGGACTTAATCAAACAATATGCAGCTACTCCTTACCGGTTGAATGGGGTCTTGAAATCGAAACCTTTCTACAAGGAACTTGCGGCTACTTATCTGCCTAAATTGAGAAAGGTGCAATATACGTATGGTTATTCAATCTTCCGTTCTTTGACGGACGACGAGATTAGAGAACTTTACAGAAAGAATCCGAAGGAACTGACCCGTTTCGAATA
>ERZ857922.142-NODE-142-length-106915-cov-9.013644_pt1 | contig 106915 bp, 96 predicted proteins | sample MGYA00519579_ERZ857922 | MGnify/ENA primary metagenome ERZ857922 (study PRJEB31778, sample SAMEA3449375) | human gut metagenome | biome: human gut; feature: human-associated habitat; material: faeces | place: United Kingdom | collected 2010/2012 ... | reverse complement strand
CTTTTTTATGAGCGAAGAACTGAAGGTTCATCTTCATCATAGCTATACCTCCTTAAAATCTAATGTTATATACTCTTTGTTTTCGTTTTCAATCTCCCTTAACCCAAGGGCAAGAGAATCAATCAGCAATTCTGATTTACTGCCAGGTTTATATGAAAAAATTAATCGAATTAACCCTGCTTCTTCATCTGTATCCAATAAAAATTCATCATTAGTAAATGTTTCTATTGAATTAATGCAATTAATGGTTAAAGCTGAAATAGCCGCACAGACAATATCTTCACCTGCATCAGCATATCCTGAATGACCACTAACCTCAAAGCCTTTATATAAACCCTGTTGTTTAAAAATTGTTACCTTAGTCATAAGATAATCCCTTCTAAACTCTAACTAAAATTAAGCATTGATCTTGTCAATTTTAACTTCTGTGTACTGCTGTCTGTGACCATTTTTCTTATGATAACCAGTTTTTCTCTTGTATTTGTAAACGATAACCTTTTTAGCCTTACCGTCGCCAACAACTGTTGCTTCTACTGTAGCTCCAGCTACTGTAGGTTCACCAACTTTAACTTCGTCTCCGCTTACGAGAAGAACCTGGTCAAATGTATATGTGCTTCCAGCTTCAGCACCGAGCTTTTCAACTCTGATTGTTTCACCTTCAGAAACCTTATACTGTTTTCCACCTGTTGCTATAACTGCGTACATACGGCACCTCCTATTTAACATTACTCGCCAGTTTCGGTGATTGCAAAAAGCAATACTTATAACCACACTGAGCGGCATACTCATATATATTATCATATAGATATATGGATGTCAAACATATTATAAAAATTTATTTTTATTTTCTGTAAGTATTTTTTTCATTCAATAATAAAGCATTAGTCCATGATAAATTATAAAAAAGTATTATGTCATTAAAAATTTATTTACCATTATATTATGATGCCAGGCAAAAAACAACTTTAATGTCTTCGGATTGTTACGTGCTACGTATTTCAACAACCCCGGCATCATATTATATTAATCTGACAAGACTTTGCTGTTGCAATAGCTGCTGCTTTCGATTCAGGTGTTACTCCTGCTGTTGCATTTTCGACAATATTTATTTTTACTTCAGGATAAAATGCTTTAATAATAAGTGCATTGGATATAACACAAATATCTGTGCAAAGGCCTACTAAAACAACTTCGTCAAAATTATCTAACTTACCTTTCCAACCATTAAATCCAAATGATTCTTTATCAATTATTTCTGCACCATCCGTATTTAATATTTCGTGTATCTGCCATCCATGTGTATTTTTTATACAATGTTTTACAGGTAATTTTTTCCCTTCCTGAGTATCAAAATAATTTTCGTAATGAGTATCTCTTGTAAAAAATAAATTATCATAATCTTTTTTATCTATTAAATCTTTTACATTTGGCAATATATTTTGTGCTTCATTTGTCCCTAAAGAACCGTCTATAAAATCATATTGCATATCTATTACTATAAGCGCTTTTCTCATAATTAATATCTCCTTGTAATATAGAGTGTAAATATCTTTATTAATATTAACATTTTTCTAATACAATGCCAATGATTAGTTAATGTAAAAAAGGAACCAACGTCATCCGTCGGCTCCTTTAAACGCAACATTAATTAGCTTTCATTACAGCTTCTTTCATGCTTTTTACATATTCATTTATATATGGAAGACAATCTTTTCCATATTTAGCTACAATTTTTACAATGGCACTTCCAACAATTGCACCATCGGAATATTTAGCTACGTATTCTGCCTGCTCAGGCGTTGCTATACCAAACCCAAATGCACATGGAACATCAGTTGTTTCACGAACTAATTTTACCATTCCTCCTAAATCAGTATTAATATCACTTCTTACACCTGTTACTCCTAACGATGAAACACAGTATATAAATCCTGTTGCTTCCTTTGCTATCATTTTAATTCTGTCATGAGATGTCGGTGCAATTAATGAAATTATATCTACATCATGATCTTTACATTCATCTGCAATTTCATCTTTTTCTTCGTATGGCAAATCAGGAATAATTAATCCCTGTATTCCACATTCATTACATCTGTCTAAAAATTTGTCGACGCCATATGCGTAAATTGGATTAATATAAGTTAAAAATACTAATGGTACCGAGACTTCATCTTTTATATTTTTTAATGCGTCAAACAATTTATCGGTTGTACATCCATTTGCCAACGCTCTTTCATTTGCCTCCTGAATAACAGGGCCTTCTGCAATTGGATCAGAAAATGGTATTCCGATTTCAATTAAATCTGCCCCTGCTTTTTCCATTTCTTTAATGATTTTCTTAGTTGTATCTAAATCAGGATCTCCGCCTGTTACAAATGCAATAAATGCTCTTCCATTTTCAAATGCTTCATGTATCTTACTCATAAATCTCTACTCCTCTATATCTTGCTATTGCTGCTACGTCCTTATCTCCACGTCCGGAAACATTAACTACAATTATTTTGTCTTTATCTAAAGTTGGTGCATACTTCATTGCATATGCAATTGCATGTGAACTTTCAATTGCCGGAATTATGCCTTCTGTTCTTGATAAATATTCAAATGCATTAACTGCTTCATCATCTGTTATTGAAACATACTGTGCACGACCTGTTTTATTTAACATTGCATGTTCCGGTCCGATTCCGGGATAATCAAGTCCTGCAGAAATTGAATAAACAGGTGCAATCTGACCATATTTATCCTGGCAGAACAATGATTTCATTCCATGGAAAATTCCCATTGCTCCATTTGCAACAGATGCTGCGTTTTTAGGAGTATCAACACCAAGCCCTGCAGCTTCACAGCCAATTAATTTAACAGATTTATCTTCTATAAAATTATAAAAAGCTCCCATTGCATTTGAACCTCCACCTACGCAGGCAATTACTGCATCAGGAAGTTTTCCTTCTTTTTCCATTAACTGTTCTTTTATTTCTTTGCTGATTACACTCTGGAAATCACGTACAATTGTTGGGAATGGATGCGGTCCCATTACTGAACCTAAAACATACAATGTGTCATTAACACGTCTTGTCCATTCTCTCATTGCTTCATTTACTGCGTCTTTTAATGTCATTGTTCCCGATACTACAGGATGTACCTTAGCACCTAAAAGTTCCATTCTAAAACAGTTTAAAGCCTGACGCTCTGTGTCTACTTTTCCCATATAGATTTCACATTCCATTCCCATAAGTGCAGCAACTGTAGCTGTTGCAACGCCATGCTGACCTGCTCCTGTTTCAGCAATAACTCTTGTTTTACCCATTTTCTTAGCTAAAAGAACCTGACCTAAAACATTGTTTATCTTATGAGAACCTGTATGATTCAAATCTTCTCTCTTTAAATAGATTTTTGCCCCACCTAAATCCTTTGTCATTTTTTCTGCATAGTATAACAAAGATGGTCTTCCCGCATAATTTTTCATTAAGCCATCAAGTTCCTTTACAAATTCAGAATCATTTTTGTAATGCTCATATGCTTCTTCAACTTCTTTAACTGCATTCATTAATGTTTCAGGAACATACTGTCCTCCAAATTCTCCAAATCTTCCTTTTTTCATAGTGTCTCCTTTCCAATTGACTGCCTGAAAAAATTAGCCATCTTTCATACAGAATCGGTACGTTTCAAGTAAAAATGTACATCCATTAAAGATTTCCTCTTTTATCGAGTCACATTATTCTTTTTAGCGATACATTATTTCATAAAAGAAATTTAAAATAAAAAAAGCTTCTGTCCCAAAAGGGACAAAAGCTATAAATTCATAAACTTCTGCGGTACCACCCAAATTAATGTGTATCACATTCACTCATTCACATACCAACATATGCTACTTCCTATAACGGTGAAGATCCGTCAGCACTACTTCCATAATATCTGGTTTCAAACTGCCCTCACAAGTCCATTCATTATCTTAGATTTATTGTCTCACACCAAACGACAACTCTCTGAAAAATCGTCCCGATAACTACTTACCCTTGCTCATCGGTTTATTAATTTGTGTTAATTTTATGCATTGTTTATACATTTGTCAAGTTGCACTTATTTATATTTTAAAATATTGTAAATTTTCACGAAATTATTTGTGCAAATATGCTATTTATCATTTGTAATATCTCCGCTATCTTCAAGAGAAATCTTATCGCCTAAATAAGTAGGTTCGGGTTTATATATCAATTTAAAGAAATCTTTTGCTCTGGCAATCCACTCTCTAAATACACGATATTTTTGCTTAGCCAGATAATCTCTTTTATCTGCTGACACGCCATATGCTTCAATTCCTAATTTTTTCGCTATATATAACGCTCTTGTCAAATGATATTTTTGACTTACAATAACGACTTTTTTTACGCCAAATATTTCTTTAGCTCTATACATAGAATCATATGTTGAAAATCCGGCATGATCCATGAAGATGTCATCTGATGGAATTCCATCATTTATAGCATAATCTTTCATTGTATTAACTTCATCATACGAAACTCTTCCATGGTCTCCTGACATAATTATTTTGGGCGAAGCATTAACATTATACAGTTCTTCAGACGTCAAAATTCTATCTTCAAGCATCCAAGTAGGTTTTCCACTTGGTGCAACACCTGCTCCAAGTACTAAAATACAGTCTGCATCCATATCTTTGCATTCGTCTACACTAAGAATTTTTGATGATGTTACTGATTTCATATATATGTTAATTACTGCAATAACTATTACTATAAGTGCAATTATTATAAACATCACAATAATTAATCTTAAAAATATTTTTCTTAATAGTATTTTCCTATTTCCCATAACTGCCCCTTTAGCCTAAATTATTTCGATATTGTGACGGTGTAAGTCCTGTGATAGCCTTAAATGTTTTCATGAAATGTTTCTCATGTTCATAACCGACAGCCTGAGATATTTCATTTATTTTCATATCTGTATCAGTTAATAACTTTTTAGCTTCTCCAATTCTGATATCCTTTAAATAGTTTACAAAATTTGTTCCTGTATACTGTTTAAATGTAAAAGAAAATAAAGAATAGTTCATGGAAACATAATTTGACACTACAGCCATATTTAAATCAGTTGCGTAATTTTCCTGAATATATTTAATTGCATTTTTTATTTTGATATTTGCCTTATGCTCATCAATATCTGTACTTACAAGTTCATCAAAGCCTCTAATCCAGCGTTTGACAACATCCATATATTCATCTATTGTCTGAAAACTATAAATATCTGATAATTCCATAATATTATCTTCTCCAACTTTAAGAGTATTCTGATACACTTTAATAGTTGTGTTAAGAATTATTTCCATTTGTTCTTTGAATTCATTTATGTAATATTTTCTGGCTTTAACACCATCAACAAATGCTTCTAACTGTTCAATAGCTTCATCTAATTTATTTGAACAGATAAGATTAGCTGTCTGCATCATAAATTTAACACCATATTCATATTCTTCATCAGGTTTACTAAACTTGGCTGCATCCACACGTTTAATCATAGTTTCAAATGCAGTTTTTCTCATTGTTGCTGCTTCATGATATGCCTGTCGCAAATCTAAAAGATTATAATATACATTGCTTATTCCGATGTAATAATTATCAAATGATTTTAGCACTTCATCTTTATACTCTGAATCTACGATTAAAATGTTAAGTGAATCCTTACCTTCAAGATAATAATATTTTCCATCCATTTCATCATCAATTTCACTTTCAGGGCAGCTAAAGCAACAAACTACAAAGTTTTTCACCTGAAAATATGCTCTTGCCATTTCAGTTATACTTTGCATTTCCTTATGAGTAACATTATCGTATATCATCATATACTGCATCTGCTGATATACTACCTGTCTCTGCTTTTCATAAGATTCTTTTTCCTCAGTAATTATGTCATCAAATTTTTTCAAAACCTCTGTCAGCTTGTCTCTGTCAACAGGCTTCAATATGTATTCATTTACGCCATTTCTCATCATTACAACTGCATAGTCAAATTCATCAAATCCACTTATAGCTGCAATTAATGGCTTTTTTGTCATTTTCTGGATTTCTTTTACTAATGAAATCCCGTCCATTTTTGGCATTCTAATATCCGTAAACATAACATCTACATTTTGTTTTTCTAATATTTCTAGAGCAGCTAATCCATTATTACATTCAATTATTTCTTCTACATCAACACCTGAACGTAAAACCATGGACTTAATACCCTGTCTTATCAGTTTTTCATCTTCAACAATCATTAATGTCTTCATATGCTACTGCTTCCTCTCTAACGGTAATTGAATAACCACTTTAGTAAATAACCCTTTCTTTGAAAAAATATCTATTCCGTACTCTTTTCCAAAGAACATCTGAATTCGTTCATTTACGTTCCTTAGCGCACGACCATGCTCCTTTGAATCATCTTCATGGGGCAAATATAGATTAACTTTAATCTCTTTCAATTTTTCCTCGTCCATACCTTTACCGGCATCCGAAACTTCTATTGCAAGGATATTTTTTTCTTTAATATCATATACCTTTATATAAATTGAAGTATCTTCAGCCATATCCTCTATACCGTGGTATACTGAATTCTCAACTATTGGCTGCAAAGTCATTTTTGGAATTTCAATATCCATATATTGTTCCGGAATATTTAGCGAAAGATATATTTCATAATCAAATCTTAAATTTAAAAGATTTAAATATGTCTGGACATATTCTAATTCTTCCCTTAATGTAACTAAACCCGAAGTCCATTTCATACTATATCTGAACATCTGACCAAGTGATGTTATTGCATCAGATATTTCATAATCACCTTTTATCTCCGCCATCATCTTTATGCTTTCCAAGACATTATACATAAAATGAGCATTAATCTGATTTTGTAGTGATTTAATCTCAACATTCTTCATTAACAGCTGCTTTTTAACATTTTCTTTATTAAGCTGCTCTATATGATCTACCATATCGTTAATCTGATGCCCTAGCATAGCAATCTCGTCATCTCCATCTTCAGGCACATGCATATTATTTGTAGATGTAATTTCATTGAAATTAGCAGAAAGTTTTCTAAATCTCTGAAAAATTTTAAAAATAAGCATTGAAACTGAAATGAACAGCGCTGAAGACATTATAAAGATTATGGCTATATATCCACATTCTTTTGAGTTCAAATCATTGTCCATAAGTAGCATAATCATGACCACACATATACATATGTATATTATTAAAATCCACCAAAATGTTTTCATGAACATTGATTTATATTTTTTCTCTTTTTTATTATTTAGATAACTTTCTATATTATTTATATCTTCTAAATCATCTAAATCTTTGTTTTCATGCTTTTCTTCTTTCATATTTTCCTCATATTATATTATTTCTGAATTATTTCGTATAAAGATTTTTTTCCTTTTTTTCTTGTAATTTCCATCAATCCTAACTTTGTAATATCAACTGCAATGCATCTTGAATAATCATATTTAAGAATTTCATTCATCTTGTTAAGTAATATCTGTTCATTTTCCTTATTTCGCATTGAAATAAAATCAACAATAATAATTCCCGAAATATTTCTGATTTTCAACTGTCTGGCGACTTCAAGCGCAGCCTCAATATTTATCTTATAAAATGTTTCTTCTTTATTTGATTTCAGTTCAGCTTTTCCCGTGTTTACATCAATTACAGTCAATGCTTCTGTTATCTCTATAATAAGATATGCTCCTGAATTTAACCATACTTTTTTATTTATTCCGGACATAAGATGCTTTTCCAATGAATAGCATTTGAATAAAGGCAAATCTCTATCATAAAAATTACAGTTAATTTTGTTTTTTGAAAGTTCATCGAAAATCTGTTCCTTATCAGTAATAACAATTCCATTTTCTTTATCGATAAATTCCTGACATTCTTTTGTTAAGATTGACTCATTTTCTTTAACTATAGATTTTCCTTTTAAATGCATAGCTTTGTTTTTTATTTCTTCAAGCTGATTTATCAGATCTATGATTTCGCCTTCAATCATTTGTTCTTTTGCATCTTTTGCTGATGTTCTGGCAATAAAACCATATTCATCGTTTTTATACTTATCAAGTATTCTTGTTAGCTGATTTCTTGTTGTCTTGTCCTGAATTTTTTTAGAAATACTTATATTAGTATTTCCAACTGTAAGTACACAGTATTTTCCCGTCAGATTGATATTTGATGTTAGTGAATAATCTTTAGTTTTAATTTTATCTCCAGACACCTGAACTAAAATTTTGTCACCCTGGCATACTTTATTGTTATTTTTTACATTTAAGAAAAATGGGGAATTATCATTCAAAGAATAATATCCCTTCAAGTCATTTCCAAATTCAATAAATGCTGCATTTATATTTTTTACTACGTCTTTTACATATCCAATATAAATATTACCAACAACAGACTCGCTATCCATATGAGTTATTCTTTGTAACTTTTCTTTATAAAAATAAAATCCCAATAATTTGTCATTATAAAAATCAGATAAAATCAATTTTGATTCTGACTCATTTGTTAAACCATCAGTACTACTCAATTGTCTCTCCTATTTCATCTAAAGAAACTAATTTATCATCCACCATACAATACATTTCCTCTCTTTGGTATGTAATTAATGACGGAATATCTTTTTGCAAATAATTAAACAATGATGAAATAACTAAATCCGGTTTTAGGTTAGAAGCACTACCTTGAGCAACTTTCATAAACAACCCTTCATCCGTTAGTTTTAGTCCATATATCCACGGTTTAATATCAATTTCTTTCTCACTTTTTTTCGTTTTCTTTAAAACAACTATTTCCGGCTGACTTAAATATACTACTAAATCATCTTTAGTTAATAATTTATTAAGTCCTAATGCCGTATAATCTGCTCCAGCAATGATTGCCATACAATTCTTTGCGTTATCATCAAGTAACTTATATTTTAAAACTTCAATTCCTTCTACATTAGCCTCGTTAATACGTTTTATCATTTCATTAGAGCTATCTGTAGAGTTAACTTCAATATCAAAATATTCACCATTGCTTACTATACCAACTCCAAGCGGTGCTGCAAAAGACATTTTCTGATGCGGTGAAAATCCTTCCGAATAACAAATATCAACATTTGCTCTACGCATAACTTTTTGAAAATATCTCATCGTGTCAAGATGTCCAATAAATTTCATGTGTCCCTGTTTAGAGAATTTAATTCTTATTTTCATAACATATTCCTCCTCCAAATGAGTTTGCACCACATCCCGAACATCTTGTCATGCAGTTTGGTGTAACCTTTTGTGCCTGTGAATTATGGTATTCACGAAGCAAAAATTCTTTTGTAATTCCCGCATCTATAAAATCCCACGGGAATATTTCATCCTCACTTCTTTGTCTGCTTATATAGAAGTCCAAATCCACATTCGTTTCTTCAATAGCCTCTTTCCATTTTTCAAAATCAAAACTTTCAGACCATGAATCATATAGACAGCCTTTTTTATATGCTGATAATAATGTCTTTGATAATTTTCTGTCTCCTCTTGCAAAAAGACCTTCTAATACACTTACATCAGCTTCATGCCAATTATATTTAAGGCTTTTTCTGTTGAGCATAGATTTCATCTTGTCATTAACAATTTTAGCTTTATCTAAGAATTCAGGAATAGTGTTCATTGGAGACCATTGAAAAGCTGTAAATGGTTTTGGCACAAAAAATGATGTGCTTGCCGTAATCTGGCATTTTCCAATACGTTCTTCTTTTGGAACAGTAGCATAATATTCTTCTGCAATCTCTTCGCAAAGTTCCATTATTCCTTCTATATCATCTGTTGTTTCACCGGGAAGTCCTAACATAAAATATAATTTTACTTTATTCCATCCTGCTTTAAATGCAAGTCTTGAACCATTAAGTATATCTTCTTTTGTAAGTCCTTTATTTATTACATTTCTCATTCTCTGAGTTCCTGCTTCAGGTGCAAATGTAAGCGAACTTTTCTTTACATCCTGAACTTTACTCATTATGTCGAGCGCGAATGAATCAATTCTAAGTGAAGGTAATGAAATATTTATATTTTTTTCTTTAAATTCATCAATTAGGAAATTAACTATTCCCTTTAACTGTGAATAGTCACTTGTACTCAATGAGCTTAATGAAATTTCCTCATGACCTGTTGATTCAATCATCTTTCGTGCAGTATCTTTTAATTTTTCAAGACTTTTCTCTCTTACAGGTCTGTAAACCTGACCCGCCTGACAAAATCTACACCCTCTTGAGCAGCCTCTCATAACTTCAAGTACAACTCTATCCTGTGTTGCTTTAATAAAAGGAACTAAAGGCTTAGTCGGATAATATACTTCATTCATATCAAGAACTATATCTTTTCTAACCTTATCCCTTGCATTCTCATTATTTTTTATCATTTCTTTAATTGTTCCATCTTCGTTGTATGTAACATCATAAAACTGTGGAACATATATACATGATAAATGGGCTGCTTTTTCTAAAAATTCTTTTCTCGAACCACCATTTTTTTTATTTTCTTTATAAATATCTAATAACTCATCATATTGAGTTTCGCCCTCACCAATGTAGAACATATCAAAGAAGTTTGCAATTGGTTCCGGATTGTATGAGCATGGGCCTCCTCCAATAACAATAGGGTCGTCCTCTCCACGCTCTGTAGCAATTAAAGGAATTTTAGATAAATCTAAAATCTGTAAAATGTTTGTATAACACATTTCATATTGTAATGTTATACCTAAAAAATCGAAATTTTTTATAGGTTCCTGACTTTCAATTGCAAATAACGGAATATCTTTTTCCCTCATTATTTTATCCAAATCAAGCCATGGAGAATAAACTCTCTCGCAATAAGTATCTTCACGTCTATTAAACATGTCGTAAAGAATCTGTATTCCTAAATGTGACATTCCAATCTCATATACATCAGGAAAGCACATTGCAAATCGTATATCCACTTTTTTTGGATCCTTTACAATCATATTAACTTCATTTCCAATATATCTTGCCGGCTTATCTACCTGCAATAAAATCTCATCTGATAATGCTAATTTTTTCAAAAATCTATCCTACTTTTCTACTAATTTGTCTATTAAATCAGGCAATTCATTTAATCCCTGAATTTCTTCTTCATCACCATCTATATTTCCGAATCCGTATGCTGCAAATATAAATGGGATTCCAGCTGCCATTGTTGCATCATAATCGCCTTGTGTATCTCCAACATAAAATGCCTTATCAAGATTATTTCTTTCAATTACCAATCTGATGTTGTCAGCTTTCGGCTTTCCTGTTCTTCCCGGATTTTCAAAATCAGTTACATATTTTCCTAAATTTGTAACCTTTAAAAATGCCTCTATATATCCAGCCTGACAGTTGCTGACAATATAAACGCTATATTTTTCATTCAATTTCTTAAATGTATCTTTAATGTCAGGGTACAACACACCTGAATGTGTAAGTAAATATTCATTTTCGTAATCGCAACATTCCTGCAAAATCTTGTAGCGACGTTCTACAGGTATATTTGGTAAAAGATCATCAGCAATTGTTTCCATAAGTTTACCCATCTGCTGTTCTAACTCTTTAGTTGTTAGTCTTAAATCAATGTCATCATATCTCTCAAAGACAACATTCCATGATTCTGCTATCTGCTTTGTAGCATTCCATAAAGTGCCATCTAAATCAAATATAATTCCTGTCTTCATTTTTTTACTCCATTTCTTATACTATTATGAATAACTGACCCCAAAACATTAGATTAATTTTTATTGTAGCATTAGAAAAACATTTATATTTCTTTAGTAATTTAATACAATAAAATCATTTTTACTTATATTAATATAATACTATATCACCAAAAATTTTACAACTATAGTTATCCTAATGGGTCGAATTCTGTTAAACATAAGTTGATTCTTTAAACTATCTATTATCATAATTATTATAAAAACAAAAGAACCACCCTTAAGCAGTTCTTTTTGTAAATAAATATATAAATATTATATCCATTATCTTCGTGATAATTCCTTAGTGATTTCTTTCCATGTAACTCCCTTTTCAGCCATTAATACCATTACATGATATAAAAAGTCAGATATTTCATATTTAACTTCCTGTGGATCCGGATTTTTTGCTGCAATTACAATTTCAGTTGCTTCTTCTCCGACTTTCTTTAATATCTTATCAATTCCCTTATCAAATAAGTAATTAGTATATGAACCTTCTTTAGGATTTACCTTTCTGTCTAAAATTGTCTTATATACATCTTCAAATACATGAATTGGATTTGATTCATCAAACTCTTTCTTAACAAGTTCATTAAAGAAGCATGTGTCTGCTCCTGTATGACACGGAACTCCAACCTGATGTACTTTAGCTAACATTGTATCTAAATCACAATCCATAGACAATTCCTTTACATACTGGAAATGACCGGATGTTAATCCTTTTACCCATATTTCATTACGGCTTCTGCTAAAATATGTCATTTTTCCCGTCTTAATTGTAAGATTAAATGCCTCTTCATTCATATATGCAAGCATTAATACCTTATCAGTCTTATAGTCCTGAACAATTACAGGAATCATTCCATCACTATTAGTCTTAAATTTGTCAAATGTAATCTTTGATTCTAAAACATCAACTTTTACATCTTCATCCTTTAACTGAGCCTTGAAATTCATATAATCAAATGCCTCATCTAATCCTGCATGTGAAACACCATACACTTTTTCTTCTTTTGCAAATGAAATAATATCCTCAAAACTATACATACAGTCATAAGCTAAAACCCTTATGCCATATCCTAAAGCTTCTCTTGCACAATTATTTGCAATAATAAGAGATGCTCCATCATATTTTAATGTTTTTATTTTGTTCATATCAAAAGTACTGTCTATCATTACAGCAATCTTGTCACTTCCAAATCTTTCAGAAGCCTCAGATACTAATTCAAGATTACTTTCTTTATTTCCGTCTAAAATCGCTTTCTTAGCACCTGTATATATGTATTTCTTTACATCTTCAAGTCTTTTAATATTTCCGCCAACTAATATCGGAATATCCACCGCATCAGCAATAGAAACCATTGTTCCAATATTGTTATCATGTTGAGAATCTGTTTCTGATATATCAAAAATAATTAATTCATCAGCTCCTCTGTTATTATACAAAGTTGCAAGTGCTACTGCATCTCCGTCACCAACAATTTCCATTGTATTTTTATTTACGACCTTTCCATCTTTTAAATAAATGGAAGGAATAATTCTAAAACTCATTTATTATAAACTTCCTTTCGTAGATAGTACATCTTCAATTCTTTCATCAATCATTGTTGCATTGTCCAGTGATTTGGAAAATGCTTTAAAAATCCCTTCAATCATATGGTGATTATTACCGGATTCAAGCATTTTTATATGTAAATTCATTCCTACAGCATATGCTATGGCATGGAAAAATTCTTTTACCATTTCAGTATCAAATTCGCCAACTTTATCTACTGTAAATTCAGCATCAAAATTTAAATAAGGTCTTCCTGACAAATCAAGCGAACATAGCACCAAAGATTCATCCATCGGTAAAATTACAGAGCCATATCTTTTGATTGATTTTTTATCTCCAAGTGCCTGTTTTATGGCAATACCAAGAGCAATTCCCGTATCCTCAATTGTATGATGGCAATCAACAAATAAGTCTCCCTTAACTTTTACATCTAAATCAAATAAACCATGTCTTGCAAAATTATTAAGCATATGGTCAAAAAAGCCAATTCCTGTATCAATATTAGCTTTTCCCTTTCCATCTATATTAAATGTAATATCAATCTGGGTTTCATTTGTCTTTCTGCTGTAAGTACCTACTCTGTTCATATACCGTTACCTTCCTTATATTTTATATTTCATCATTTTCATCGAATCTTACACGAATAGAATTTGCATGAGCTGTTAATCCTTCAGCCTTTGCAAACTTCTGAATATCTTCGCTTATAGGTTCTAATGCCTGTCTTGAATATGAAATAATACTTGATTTCTTAATAAAATCATCAACACTAAGTGGCGAGAAGAATTTTGCTGTTCCATTAGTCGGTAAAACATGGTTTGGTCCTGCAAAATAATCTCCAAGTGGTTCTGAGCTATATTCTCCAAGGAAAATAGCCCCTGCATTTCTAATTTTTGTCATTACATCAAACGGATTTTTAGTAACAATTTCTAAATGTTCACTTGCTATATTATTTGCAACAGAAATTGCTTCATCTAATGTATCAACAACTAAAATATATCCAAAATTATCTAATGATTTTTCAAGTATTGCTTTTCTTGATAATTTAGAAACAAACATATCTGTATATTCTGATACTTTTTTTGCTAAATCCATACTTGTTGTCACTAAAATTGCTGACGCTAATTCATCATGTTCAGCCTGTGAAAGCAAATCTGCAGCAACATATCTTGGATTTGATGTTTCATCTGCTAACACAAGGATTTCACTTGGCCCTGCAACGCTGTCAATACTTACATAACCAAATACTGCCTTTTTAGCAAGAGCAACATAAATATTTCCAGGGCCTACAATTTTATCAACCTTAGGAATGCTTCCAGTTCCAAATGCCAAAGCAGCAATCGCCTGTGCTCCTCCTACTTTATAAATTACATCTACACCTGCTTCATTTGCAGCTACGAGTGTTCCGGGATTAACTTTTCCATCTTTTCCCGGAGGTGTTACCATACATATTCTGTCAACACCGGCAACCTTTGCAGGAATAATGTTCATTAATACAGATGATGGATATGCTGCCTTTCCACCAGGTACATATACACCTACTTTTTCAAGTGCAGTAACTTTCTGACCTAAAATTGTTCCATCAGGCTTGCTGTCAAACCAACTGTATTGACGCTGTTTTTCATGATATTCCCTTATATTTTTAATTGCTTTTCTAATAACATCTACTAATTCAGAATTTTCAAGAGAATTATACGCTTCCTCAATTTCTTCCTTTGTTACCACGATATTATCTGCATTAATATCTGCCTTGTCAAATTTTGCTGTATATTCAAAAACAGCCTTGTCGCCATTTTCTTTAACATTATTAAGTATTTCATTTACACTGTCATTATAACTTCCGTAATTATTAGGACTTCTTTTAAGTAAATCAGTCAAAATATTTTTCTTAGAAGCTTCATCTAACTTTACAATACGCATAATTTCTTCTCCTTTTACCACATACTACTATACATCAAATTTACAATAATTTATATAGGAATTATTTAATATTAGCCCTCAAATCCTTTATGATTTTTCTAATTCTTTCATCTTCCATCTTCATGCTTACTTGGTTAACAACCATTCTTGCTGATAAAGGACAAACTTTTTCTAATACAGTAAGTCCATTTTCTTTTAATGTTGTACCTGTTTCTACAATATCAACTATTACTTCTGATAAACCAACAATAGGCGCAAGTTCTACTGAACCATTAAGTTTAATAATTTCAACTGTCTGATGTTTTTTATTATAGAAATAATCTTTTGCAATATTTGGATATTTTGAAGCAACTCTTATCATTCCATGATTTTTTAATAAATCTCTCGCAGATTCAGGACCACATACACACATGTTGCATTTTCCAAATCCTAAATCTAATACTTCGTACAATTTTCTCCCTTCTTCAAGAATTGTATCTGCTCCTACAATTCCTATATCAGCAGCTCCATATTCAACGTATGTAGGTACATCACTCGCCTTGCTTAAGAAGAATTTTAATTTTAATTCTTCATTTACAAAAATAAGCTTACGTGTTTTTTCGTCTTTCATTTCTTCACATTCAATACCTATATCTTCAAACATTTTCATTGCTGTTTTAGCTAATCTTCCCTTTGCAAGGGCAAATGTTAAATATCTCATTTTATTTAAACTCCTATAATTCCTTTACACCATCTTTAGATACATATGTTACATTTATAGCTCCGTCTTCTTTTTTGAATTCAACATATTCATCAATCGAAATATTTTCTTTCTTAGGAATAAGCTCTGTCTTAATACCTTTTTCCCTAAGACCTGTTGCAAGCTGCAATGCCGTCTTTCTAAGTTCTGTATCATATATTAACACTTCATATGCATAATCTGTATCACCTTCCATTTTCTGGCTGCTCATAGCCATAAGGAGCTGATCCATATATACTGCAAATCCTATAGCTGCGCTATCTTTCCCAAACTGACTTAATAGTTTATCATAGCGGCCACCTGCAACAATTGCATCTCCTGTTCCATATGTGTATGCCTTAAAAATAATTCCTGTATAATAATTAAAATTGCTAAGCATTCCTAAATCAAATGAAATATAATCAGCAACTCCATAATCAACTAAAATAGAATATACTTCCTCTAATTTCTCAATTGCCTTTAATGATTTTTCGTTCGTTGCAAGTTCTTTTGCTTTATCAAGTACATCTGAACTTCCAAATAAAGAAGGCAATTTAAGAAATGTATCTTTTACGTTTGAAGGGATATCTTTAGAATCAAGTAATTCTTCAACACCGAAGAAATTCTTATTTTCAATTCTAACTCTAAGTTCTTCCTCAACATCATCTTCAAATCCACATTCTTCTAAAAGTCCCTTATAGAAGTCAACCTGACCAATTTCAACAAGAAATTTATCAAAGCCTGCACTCTTTAATGAATTTACAACAAGGGCAACCATTTCTGCATCAGCTTCAACTGAATCATCCCCGATTAGTTCACAACCAAGTTGTGTTATTTCCTTTAGTTTTCCCTGTAATTCTGAATTATTAATATATGTATTTGCGTTATAGCAAAGCTTAATAGGTACATTGACATCCATATAATTCTTTGCTGCAATTCTTGCTATTGATGGAGTAAGGTCAGGTCTTAATACCAAAGTATTTCCTTCCCTATCAAAAAACTTATATAAATTCTTTGATGGTACTGAACCTCTTTCCTTATTAAAAATATCAAAGAATTCAAATGTTGGTGTTTGAACATTATGGAATCCATATAAATTAAATATATTATTAATTTTATTTTCTATAGTTAACTTTCTTGCACACTCTTTTCCATATACGTCTCTTACACCCTCTGGTGTGTGTAATAATTCTTTACTCATTTTTATCTTTCCTTTACACTTTAGTATGCTAATGTGTTACCACGGTAGCACAGCAAATATAATACAATATATTTTTTTTCGTGTCAATGCCTATTCTTCTCTAGATTCGAGGTCAATATTAATCGTTTCTAAATAATGAACCAGTATACCCGGCGCAGATTTTATTTTATATTTCTTATCTATTTCATCAAATCTGAAACTTTTTCTTCCTCCATTTATACTTCTTTCATAAAATTTTTCTATATCACAGAAAGGAATATAGTACATTTCATTTTTATGACTATAAAATAATATAATAAAAGATACTCCACCCTGTTTTTCAAAATCCTTCATGAATTTAACCTGATGTTCGTGTATGTTCATCATCGGGAATGTATCTACTGCACATTCTTTGGCATCAAAGCACACAGGTATTCCCTGCACGGCACCTATATAATCTACTGTACTTTGCTGATCAAAATATGCTAATGTTATATGTCTTGTCTGTTGATCAATTCTTACCGGGGTAATTGGTGTTGGGATTTTCTGAATTAAAGCCAGTCCTTTCTCTCTATAACTTTCATTAGACATATTTATCATATCCTCTAAAGTAGAGCCTCTAAGCCCACGTGTATTCCATGTTCCCATTTTCTCTCCTTTATAAATTTAATCCAATCTCACTAAATACATTTTCAAATAATTGGGGAATTTTAGCTTCGAATGTTTTTTGTTTAAGTTTTTTTAATTCATCCGGCATTTCATCAAATTTAAGTTGCCATGCGTGTAATAGTTGATATTTTACACCACATTTTTTTCTGAAAATTTCATTAATATCTGCTCTTCCATATTTGGTATCTCCTATTATAGGATGTCTAACGGATGCAAGATGCGCTCTTATCTGATGCGGTTTTCCCGTAATAAGTTTAACTTTCAAAATAGTATATTTGCCATTTGTTTTTAAACATTCATATTCTGTTTCTATATATGAACTTTCTTTCAATGGTTTATCGTATATTTTCACCTTGTTAGATTTAGAATCTTTTGTCAAATATCCTTTAATCTTTGTTTTTCCATTAATTTCTCCCGAAACGACTGTAATATAGTATTTGCCAAATGTTCTATCTTTTAACATATCCGACATCACCTGTAGTCCTAATAAACTTTTTCCTGCAATTAACAGACCGCTTGTATTTCTGTCTAGTCTGTTGCAAATGCCCGGCTTAAAAGTTTCTAATTCATTTTCACTAAGCTGTTTTGTATCTAGTAAATATTCGATTATATATTCATTCATTGAAATATTATTCTTCTTTGCTTTTTGGCTTAAAACGCCTGCCGGTTTATTTACTATAATTACATTTTCATCTTCGTAAACTACATCTAATGAAAATTTATGCGTTGCCTTGCCAGATGCTTCAATATTTTTTGAACTTCTAAACTTATCTATAGTTTCATCTGTCATAAATATTTTCACACAGTCTCCAACTGCAAGTTTGTCTTTTCCGTCAGATTTTTTATTGTTTAATGTAATATTCTTTTTTCTAAGCATCTTATACACAAAGCTGGCAGGTGCAGCGTTAAAATACTTAAAAAGTAACTTGTCAAAACGTTGCCCTGCCTCATTTTTATTTATAATTATTTCTCTCATTTTATCTCCTAATGCTGATAATCAGTCACGTTTTATGTTATAGCATTTTGATTAATATAAATTTTAACTATTATAAATTCTTTGCATTTTAATTTATCAATTATTCTTGTAACAATGACAAATTTAAATATTTATTTTTTCAATTTATGCATTAAATTCAATAATTCGATTATAAAACGATGTGGAACAACTTTGGCTAAAACTCTATAAGCTCTCATTGTCCTTCCATAAACTGAAATTTCTTTACATCTTATACTATCGTCTATTGCCTTACTTACAACTGCTTTCTGGTCAGCCATAAACAACTTCTTAAATGCATAAACATTTCCATATCTTTCTGCTTTATTAAAAAATGGAGTATTAACAGGTCCCGGACATACTGCAGTAACATATATTCCTAAATCTTTTAATTCTCCTCTTAAAGCCCTTGAAAAACTTAATACATATGACTTTGTTGCACAATAAACTGCAAATCCCGGTTGTGGATTAAATGCGCCTGCTGAAGCTAAATTTATAATTCTTGAATTAACAGCCATAAACGGAATGCAATCATGCGTCAAAGAAGTTAAAGCTCTGCAGTTGACATCAATCATGCTTAAATTATCATTATATGAAATTCTGTCAAAATCTCCAACCATTCCAAATCCGGCACAATTTACAAGCATCTTTACCTCCGGCTGTATATTGTTTAGCTCCTGTACAAGTGGAAACAATGCCTTTCTGGAATTAAAATCAGCAATAAAATTTCTTGTTTTTGTATGCATTTTCTTTTTTGTTTTTGCTAATTCCTCTTCATTTCTTCCGACAAGCCAATATTCATCAATTGAATGTAATTTTTTGTCTAATTGTAATGCAAATTCTCTTCCCATTCCGGAAGATGCTCCTGTAATAATCACTATTCTCATACATTGCCTCCAATCTGCGCAATTTCCTGCGCTGTAAGTTCTCTATATTCGCCTAACATAAGTGTATCATCAAGTTTTAGTTTTCCCATTGATATACGTTTTAAATATATAACTTCCATACCTATGGCTTTAAACATTCTCTTAACCTGATGAAATTTACCCTCTGTTATTGTTAGCTCAATTTCTGAAATATCATCTGATTTTAAAATGCTTAATATCGCAGGCTTAGTTAATTTCTTTTCACCTATATCCAGTCCTTCTTCAAAAAGTTCAATATGCTCATTTTTCACTCTGCCATTAATCTTTGCATAATATGTTTTATCAATATGTTTTGTTGGTGAAGTAAGAATATGTGCTAGCTCACCATCATTCATAACAAGCAAAAGCCCTTCCGTATCCTTATCTAATCTACCAACAGGAAACAAACCTTTTGATATAGATGCGTCAAATAAATCCATTACTGTTCTATCTCTTGAATCTTTAACGGCAGTTACGACGCCTGCCGGTTTATTAAGCATATAATATATATTTTTCTTATAAGCAATTGTTTTACCATTAACGGAAATTATATCCTTTGTTTCATCTATGTGCAGTTCCGGTTTTTTTATAATATCTCCGTTAACATCAACGCATCCTTTTCTGATATATTGTTTAACCTGACTGCGGCTGCCAATATTCATATCACACAAATATTTGTCTAGTCTCAACGCCCTACTCCCTTTTTAAATATATTTACTATTCTACCACTATTAAAGAAATCATGCTATTATGATTTTTATTTTTATATAAAATGTAATGTTTTTATGTAATCTATTATTATGTATACATATATATCTTTTAATAATTTTCAAGTTGTTTTTACATATGCATCAAAGTTGAGAAATTTTGACTTCGACATTATATATATATATATAAGCAAAAAACTGCTCCATATCGCTGACAGGAACAGTTTTTGCGTATAAATCAATATTTAATTTTTATTACATATAACAAAACTACTTATTTAATTTATAATAAATTTCCCTAACCTGTTCAATCTGTTCAGGTGTCATCTTTAATGTTGGAGAATTTATGTTATCATCTGTATTAGAATTCTCTATAATGAGAACAGTACTTCCTTTCTCAGGTGTATGTGCGTGGAACGTTCCTCTCTTTACATTATATATTTTAAGTGGTTCCATCTTTATACCGTCTATTTCTGATATGACATCACCATTTCCACCTGTAAATAAAGTACATTCGCCTGCTAAAAGCACAAAAACCTCATCCGTTTCATCATGCTTTTGCATTTTATCTAAATTCTTAACTTCTAATTCTTCGCAATAACGAAGTTCTGCAACCCTCCATGACTGATATGTAATTAAAGGTAAATATCCTTCACCATCATAAGAGCACACATCTATCCATTCTTTTTTCATCGCTTCTCCTTCTCTACTTTTATATTTAATATGTTAGGGCCCAAGGCCCCAACTTTGATGCATGCGGTTTGTTCCGTGTTACGCACTCACACAATCCTATCTAATCATATTTTACAAATTATAAAGGCAGATTTTAATATAATTAATCTACAACTGCAATAACTTCTACTTCACAAAGAACATTTTTAGGAAGCTGCTTTACTGCTACACAACTTCTTGCAGGTTTTCCTGTAAAATATTTTTCATAAATTCCATTAAAAGTTGTAAAATCTTCCATATTTGCTAAGAAACATGTTGTTTTAATTGTGTTTTCATAATCTACACCGGCTGCATTTAAAATTGCCCCTAAATTTTTCATTACCTGAGTAGTCTGTTCTTCAATTGTTGTCCCAACAATTTCACCTGTTGCAGGATTTAATGCAATTTGTCCTGATGTATATAAAATTCCATTTGCAATAACTGCCTGTGAATAAGGTCCTATTGCTGCAGGTGCCTTGTCTGTGATAATCTTCTTCATGTTAAATTCCTCCTATAACTAATATGTATAGCCTCTTTTTATCAAAGACTAATTGTCGAAAACTTTCACAAAATTAAGTTTGTTGATTTTGTTTCCTAATTATATTTCTCTCAATAAATGCTATCAAATCGCATCTAAAAAGTCAATTATGCAAGTGCTTTATTTCCTGTGTAAAGTTGATAATATTTACCCTTTTGTTCAATTAGTTCATCATGAGTTCCTCTTTCAATAATTCGTCCCTGTTCAAGAACCATTATACAATCAGAATTTTTAACAGTCGACAATCTATGAGCAATAACAAATGTTGTTCGACCTTTCATTAATTTATCCATACCTTCCTGCACTAATTTTTCAGTTCGTGTATCAATTGAACTTGTAGCTTCGTCCAAAATTAATACCGGTGGGTCTGCAATTGCTGCTCTTGCAATTGCCAATAACTGTCGCTGTCCCTGTGATAAATTTGCTCCATCTCCAGTTAACATTGTGTCATATCCATTAGGAAGACTCATAATAAAATTATGTGCATTTGCAAGTTTTGCAGCAGCCTCAATTTCTTCTTTTGTTGCGTCTAATTTACCAAAAGATATATTTTCAGCTACAGTACCTGTAAATAAATGTGTATCCTGTAATACAATTCCTAAAGAATGTCTTAAATCATCTTTTTTGATTTTATTTATATTTATGCCATCATATCTGATTTTTCCATCCTGAATATCATAAAATCTATTAATAAGATTTGTAATAGTTGTTTTACCGGCACCAGTTGAACCTACAAAAGCAATCTTTTGACCCGGTGTTGCAAACAAATCGACATTATGAAGAACAATTTTGTCATCGTTGTATCCAAAGTCAACATCGTCAAATACAACATCTCCTGTTAACTGTTTGTATTCTAATGTTCCGTCTGCCTTGTGAATATGTTTCCATGCCCAGATTCCTGTCTTTTCTTTTGTTTCAACAAGTTTATCGCCTTCGTATTTTGCATTTACTAATGTTACATAACCATCATCTGTTTCAGGTGTTTCATCTAACAGCTTAAATATTCTGTCAGCACCTGCTAATGCCATAACAATTGCATTTACCTGCTGACTAATCTGATTTATAGGCATTGAAAAATTCTTATTAAATGTAAGGAAACTTACTAATCCACCCAATGTTAATGCATTACCTAAAAATGTAACTTTATTTATTGCTAAAAATCCACCTACAATCGCTGTCAATGCATAACTTACATTCCCAAGCTGAGCATTTATAGGTCCTAATATATTTGCAAATTTATTTGCATTATTTGCACTGTTATATAGCTGATTATTTATTTCAACAAAATCGTTAATATTTATCTCTTCATGGTTGAATACTTTAACTACTTTCTGTCCTTCCATCATTTCTTCGATAAATCCATTAACTTTACCTATATCTTTTTGCTGCTTAATAAAATATTTACCACTAAGTCCTGCTGATTTTTTTGTTGCATATAGCATAATCGCAATCATAATTAAAGTTACAATTGTTAAAGGTATACTTAATGCAACCATGCTGGCAAATACCGTAACAATTGTTATACCACTATTTAAAAACTGTGGCATACTCTGACTAATCATCTGTCTTAATGTGTCAATATCATTTGTATACATAGACATAATGTCACCATGTGAGTGGGTATCAAAGTATTTGATTGGAAGTTTTTCCATATGTTCAAACATCTGATTTCTTAAATTTCTTAATGTACCTTGCGTAACATAAACCATTATTCTGTTATATGCAAATGTAGATAGTGCACCTATTCCATAAAATATGGCTACTTTTACCATTGCATGCATAAGTGGTGTATAATTAGGGGCTCCGCCGGCGTTTAAAGTTTTAACCATTGGTATTATATAAATATCTATAAGATTTTTTGTAAACCATGTTCCCTGAACGTTTGCTACTACACTAAGGACTATGCAAATTGCAACTATTATAAGAGCTACTCCATAAGATTTGAACAGCATACCAAATAATCGTTTCATAATAATTCCGGGATTTTCAACCTTTGACTTTGGCCCACGGCATCTGCCACCTGGTCCGCCTTTGAATTCTTTTACCTTTTCAGCCATTACTGTTCACCTCCATTCTCATCAAAATCTCCACTACCTTCAGTCTGAGATTTATACACATCTTTATATATTTCATTATTCTTTAATAATTCTTCGTGAGTTCCAAATCCATTTATTTCACCGTTTTCCATAACGATTATTTTATCTGCACTTTCAATACTTGAAATACGTTGTGCAATAATAAATTTTGTAGTATTTGGTATTTCCTGTGCAAATGCCTTTCTGATTTTTGCATCAGTTGCTGTATCAACAGCACTTGTTGAGTCATCTAATATAAGAATTTTAGGTTTCTTTAACAACGCTCTTGCTATACAAATTCTTTGTTTCTGACCACCTGATACATTTGTACCACCCTGTTCAATATATGTATTGTATTTTTCAGGAAACTTTTCAATAAATTCATCTGCACACGCAAGCTTACATGCAGCTACACATTCTTCTTCAGTTGCATTTTCATCTCCCCAGCGAAGATTGTCTAAAATAGTTCCGCTAAACAATACATTTTTCTGCAAAACTACAGAAACCTCGTTTCGCAATGTATCTAAATCGTATTCTCTTACGTCTTTTCCACCAACTAAAACTTTTCCATCATTTACATCATACAAACGGCAAATCAAGTTAACAAGACTAGTCTTAGCGCTACCTGTTCCACCTATGATACCTATTGTTTCTCCTGAGTTAATATCTAAGTTTATGTCTTTTAAAACGAAATTCTTACCATTTTCTTTATATTTGAAATTAACATGGTTAAATTTTACGCTTCCATCATTTATTTCATATACAGGATTTTCAGGATTTGTAATACTGCTCTTTTCGTCTAATACTTCTACAATACGTTTTGCACTTGCAGCACTCATTGTTACCATAACAAATACCATCGAAAGCATCATTAAACTCATAAGAATATTCATACAGTATGCAAGCAAACTTGTTAGTTCTCCTGTATCGAGCGTAGGATTTGCATTCACAATCATGTGTGCACCTACCCAGCTTATTAAAAGAATACATGTATACACTGTTATCTGCATTACAGGTGAATTATAAGAAATAATTGTTTCTGCTTTTACAAACATGTTATATACATTATTACTTGCCTTATGAAACTTATCTGTTTCATATTCTTCTCTTACATAAGCTTTAACTACACGAATTGCTGATACATTTTCCTGCACGCTTTCGTTTAAATCATCATATTTTCTAAAAACCTGTTTAAAATACTTATTTGCATTCGACATAATAAATACTAAAATAATTCCTAAAATTATAACTGCAATTAAATATATTGTTGCAATTTTTGGGCTTATGTAAAATGCCATTGCCATCGCGCATATCATACTAAAAGGTGCTCTAAAGCACATTCTAAGAATCATCTGATATGCATTCTGTACATTAGTTACATCTGTTGTCATTCTTGTAACAAGCCCTGATGTACTGAATTTATCAATATTTGCAAATGAAAATGTCTGAATATTTCTAAACATTGCTTCACGCAAATTTTTAGCAAATCCTGTTGAAGCTTTTGCTCCTGCAATTCCTCCACCCATTCCTGCAACAAGTCCTAATAATGCAAATACAAACATTATTACGCCCATCATTACAATATAATTAGTGTCACCTTTTCCATTATTTCCATTAATTCCATTATTAATAATTAAGCCCATAATAAATGGAATTAATGTTTCAAAAATTACTTCTCCAATCATAAAAATAGGAGTCAATATTGAAGCCGTTTTGTATTCTTTGACTTCCTTTAATAATCTTTTAATCATCTTCTCCTCCTTACTCTTTTAAATTATCAATAGCTTTGTTTAACAGTCTGTAAAATATTTCTTTTTCCTCTTCTGTAAAAGAAGCAACTATCCTGTTTTCCATAATAGTTCTGCCCCGTTCCATTTCACAGCTTATTTCTTCTGCCTTACTAGTCAGAAAGATATTCCTACATCTCCTGTTGTCTTCATCCACAACAACAGTAACCAGTCCTTTTTCCTGCATTCTTTTGAGCAAACCTATAGTTGTAGAATGCTGAATATCAAGTTCCTTGGAAATGTCTTTTTGAGTTATTTTTGTATTGGGATTATCTTCAAGAAAACGTAAAACACGCATTTGTGAAAAAGTTAGTCCAACTCTTTCAAGTTCCTGATCAAAGTTTTGCTTGAATACTTTATCAAGCTTTTTAATTAACACTCCATAATGTTCCAAAATTTCACCTCATACTAAAAAAATCTTACAACATGTAGCACGCTACATATTGTAAGTTTTTTTAATCTTTAAGTCAATAATTTATTTTAACAAAATTGTGAAGAAAGTATGAAATCTATTTGTTCATGTGTTTCTTCTTCGCTATTAGAGTTGTCTATAAACTCATCTGAAACACGATTAAATTCTTCTTCGGACATTTGATTCATAATAACGTTTCTTGTCTTTTCTTCACTATATCCTCTGCTATCCATCAATCTCTTAATTCTTTTTTCTAAATCACAATAAACATACCATATTTCATCGCACATTTTATCAATACCACTTCCAATTAAGATAGCTGACTCAACAATAACAAGTTGATTTGAACTATTATTGATTCTGTCAGTTATTTCCTTAATTGTTCCCGGATGAGTAATATTGTTTAATGTCTCTAATTTTTTTGCATCATTAAATACAATTTCCGCGAGTTTTTTTCTGTCTATATTATCATCTTTATCTAGGCTCTCGGGAAATTCTCGTATCACCTTATTGTATACTTCATTTCCCTTTTCCATGATTTCTTTAGCCACCTTATCAGCTTCGATTATATAAGCATTGTATTTTTCTTTTAAATATGTGAGGACTGTAGACTTTCCACAGCCCACACCACCTACTATTCCTATTATCATTTTTTGTTTCCTTATTAGATGTATATTGAATACATTTTTTATTGTTATTTATAATTTTGTATTATGAAGTAATCTTTAATGAGCTTCATTCCAGTTGTTCCCAACTTCAACCTCAACTTCTAACGCCACACGCAAATCAGCCGCATTCTTCATATTATCAACTAAAATTTGTTTTACCTGTTCCACTTCATCTTTGTAAGCTTCAACCAACAATTCATCATGAACCTGCAATACTATCTTTGATTTTAAATTTTGTTTTTTTAAAGCTTTGTCCACGTTAATCATTGCGATTTTCATAATATCTGCAGCTGTTCCCTGAATCGGTGCATTCATGGCAACTCTTTCCCCAAACGATTTTTGCATAAAATTGCCACTTTTCAATTCCGGTATCGGACGTCTTCTTCCAAATAAAGTAACTGAATAGCCTTTTTCTTTTGCACTTTCGACAGCATCATCCAAATATTTTTTTACACCCGGATAACTTACAAAATAGTCCTTGATATATTTATCAGCCTCTTTTCTACTGATTGATAAATCCTGGCTTAATCCAAATGAACTGATTCCATAAACAATTCCAAAATTTACTGCTTTAGCATTGCTTCTCTGTTCTTTAGTAACTTCATCTAAAGGTACATTAAATACCAAAGATGCTGTGCTTTGATGTATATCCTTTGCTTCTTTATAAGCATTTATCAGATTCTCATCATCTGACATATGAGCTAAAATTCTAAGTTCAATCTGAGAATAATCTGCATCTACAAACACACATCCTTCTTTTGGAACAAATACTTTTCTAACTTCTCTACCAAGTGCAGTTCTAACAGGAATGTTCTGAAGATTTGGATCAGTACTGCTGATTCTTCCTGTCGCAGTAATTGTCTGATTAAATTTGCCATGAATTCTACCATCTTCTTCTATAAACCCGGCAAGTCCATCTGCATAAGTTGATTTTAATTTTGTAACCTGTCTGTAAGATAATATTTTTTCAACAAACGGATAATCCGGCTTTAATTTTTCTAAAACATCCGCAGATGTCGAATAACCTGTTTTTGTCTTTTTGCCACCCGGAAGACCCATTTCGTTAAATAAAATTTCACCAAGCTGTTTAGGTGAATTTATTTTAAATTCATGTCCGGCCTCTTTATAAATTTCTTCTTCAAGCGTTTTAATACTTTCAGCTAGCTTATCACCATATTCTTTTAATGAATCAGCCTCAACCTTAATACCTGTTTTTTCCATATCATACAATGCATACGTCAAAGGAGCCTCAATCTTTTCATATAAATCTATCATTCCTTCGTTTTCTAATTTTTCTTTTAAAGGTTCAATAGATTTATACAATACATAAGAATTATATGAAGCATATTTAGAAATATTATCTATGTTTTCTAAAACACTTTTATCCTTTTTATAATTTGCGAAAATTTCATCATATGCAGGCACTTCAAACTCTAAATAGTCTCTTGCTATATCATCATATTCGTAAGTAGATTTCAAGGGATTAAGTAAATATGCTGCAATTCCTGCATCAAATAATTTATTTTCAGTCTCCGTTTCTACAAATCTAAGATTACTTTTTATATCATTCACACTAACTTCTACGGCATTACTTACAATATAATTTAATTTTTCTTTTAAATATTCACCTGTTATAAACCCACTTACAGGAATATAGTATGTTTCATCATCACTTATAGTTATAGAAATTCCTCTGATTTCATCATTATTTAAATCAATAAACAATCCAACTTTCTTTAATTTTTGAATTTCTGACAATAGATTTTCAACTTCACCAAAATCCTCCATTATCTTAAAGTTTTCTTCAAAAGCATTTTCTGTGCTTATTGAATCAAATTTAGAAATCATGCTTTTAAATTCAAATTTCTTTACCATTGCAAGTGCTTCTTTATTAAACATATCTTCTAAAACACAATCAGATATTTTCACTTCAACAGGTACGCTTGTATTTATAGTAGCAAGTGTTTTGCTCATTTGGGCCATATCAAAATGTTCTTTTAAAGCTTCTCTGTTTCTTTTATTTTTTATATCATCTGCATGTTCAAATGCATTTTCAATAGAACCATATTCACTTATAATTGTAGTTGCACCTTTTTCTCCAATCCCCGGAACTCCTGGAATATTATCAGAAGAATCTCCCATAAGTGCCTTCACATCAATAAATTCCTTAGGTGTCACGCTGTATTTTTCTAATACCTGTGTAACATTATAATCTTCAATTTCTGTTTTTCCTTTTTTTGTTTTAGGGATTCTGATTTTAACATGTTCTGTTGCTAACTGAAGTAAATCTCTATCTCCTGAAATAACAGACACCTCAAGTCCCTGCTCTTCACCTGCTTTAGATAGTGTTCCAAGTATATCATCAGCTTCAAATCCAGCAAGTTCAGTTGTTTTAATATTCAAAGCCTTAAGCATTTCTTTCATCAAAGGTACCTGCTGTTTTAATTCAGGAAGCATTGGCTTTCTTGTACCCTTGTATTCTTTGTACATTTCATGCCTAAATGTAGGTTGATGTACATCAAATGCAACGCATAAATATTTTGGATTTTCCTCATCAATAATTTTAAACAAAATATTTAAAAAACCAAAAATAGCATTTGTATGTGTTCCTTCAGAATTTGTAAAATCAGGGACACCATAAAATGCTCTGTTTAAAATACTATGTCCATCTATTAATACTAATTTATCTCTCACTTGATTTCTCCATTTCCATCTGTTTATTTATATATATCCAATAAGAACGCCAATCAAAAATCCAATTATACATATAACTATAATGCCACATACAACAATTGATATTTTAGTTGCCCACTTTTGTTTTTTTTGTTTTGTAAACCATTCATCATAAAAACTGAATATATCTTCTAATTCCTGGTCATACCCAACATCCTCTCCACTATTGTCAGGTGCCGGTACATCACCTAAACCTCTATTAATTAAATAATATAATTCTAAATCTTCCCTACATTTTTTACAGGTTCTTGCATGTTCAATAAATTCTTCAAGTTCATCTGTATATTCAATTTTATCAAAAATAAAATCATGAATTAAATTTTGAAATTCTCTGCATTCCATACATTTATTCATAACAAGTAATTTACTTATTATTCTCCTTTTTACACAAAAATTCAACCTCTTTGCAATACCATTATAATACATCATTTACTATTACACGTCAAAGCAAAAAAGTAATTGACTTTTTTATATATCAATGTTACAATTTATTTCGTTGTATGCGGATGTGTCGGAATGGCAGACGAAGCAGACTCAAAATCTGCCGGGGTTTCCCCGTGCGGGTTCAAGTCCCGCCATCCGCATTATATAAAAGGCACAAGATATATCTTGTGCCTTTTTGTTATGCACAATGAGTCAAATACTATCAGCCTTTTGCTTGCAAAAAAGGCTGATAGTATTTGACGAATGTATAATCACTGAGAAGTAGCGTAGCGGATTCGAAGTGTTATTCATGGCAAAGCATTGTGCATAAAGAAAATTGCCAGCTTTATATTTTTTTAAGCTGGCAATTTATATTTACATTATTTAATTTCAACTAATGAATACGAATCTCCAGATACATTTGCTCTAAAACATGCCCCTGTGTCGCATGAAATTGCGTATGTATCTTCTTTTGTTATTGAACCTGAATCAGATTCTATTGAAAACGAAACAATATAATAGTTCTTTTTTTCTACTTTGGCAATGCTCTTATACGTAAAGTATGCTACATCACCATTTTTATACTCACCATATTCATTTTCCATTGTTTTATTTTTTACAAGAATTGTTGTAAGCATGCTTACTGCCTGATCATATGAATATTCATATACTTCTTCGTAATCATAAACTCTTGTTACAACTTTACTGTATATTCCTTCAGAATTCATTGCAATAAATGAAAATACCGTATTTCCTTTTGGCATCTTAATTTCTTTTGTATATTCTGTTGATTTAGAATCAGGAATACTTCCATCTTTAGTATAATATATTTTGCAATCTGCATCGGCAGTTACCGTTATTTTCTTCTGAGTATCATAAACTCCGCTGTCAATGCTTACCACAGGCATATTTACTGTAGGAAACTCTAATCTATATCTGGCAGTCAATTCTTTACTACTCTTTCCATTTGAATCAATAGAAATAGCTTTAATAGTATAAGTACCTTGTTTTTCAAATTTAATTGGCGTGGAATACTTTATACTATCTTCTGATGGTTCTGAACTATCGAGAGTATAATATATATCCAAATTATTAGATACATGTAATGATATTTCTATCGGTTTGCTATATGTTCCTGTTTCCACACTTGGATTTGGAATTGTTCCATCAAAATTAGACAATTTTTCTTTAATGGAATAATCTCCAACCGAATCAATTAATTTATCAATTTTATCACTCATATCATTATTTTGATACAAAATAATCAACGCTTCATAATATGATATTTCTTTTGGGTTTAATGAAATAAGTTTCTCAAGAACACTAATTTCTTCATCGGCATATTCACCCATATATTCATAGCAATGCCATAATTTTTCATATACGGACACTCTTTCTGAATTATTTATTGCGTGATTAGATGCACTATTATATTGAGTCGCTGCAGCTGCATAGTTTTTAGCATCGTAATAATCGTTTCCTGCTTTATAATACTTATTAAACTTTTCTTCATTTTTTGATCTTGTAAACAGCACAACAGAAACAACTATTACAGCTGCAAATAATATTCCTAATATTGTTAATATAATTATATTCTTTTTGCTTTTCTTTTTAGGCTTTTTATTTACACTTTGATAAGATGGTTCATCGTTCTTAATTCTCGATTTCTGATTGTCAAATCTACTTATCTGAGGCTCTTTTTTCTTTTCATTTTCTTCAAAAGTATTCTCTTCAAAATCAATCGGTTTTCTATTAATCGGGGTTTCCATTACATCTTTTTTATGTAAATCAATATTGGTCTTTGTGGCATTTAAATCTGAACTAATCCCGCTTACTATTCTGGTTGCAGAGAGATCATCATTATTCAAATCAATATTATTGACGGTCTCATTGTCACCATTTGAATATAACGGTGCACCACAAACAACACAAAAAGATTGATCACTTTCGCATTTTGCTCCACATTTTGGACAATTCATAATTACATCTCCTTCTTAATTATGGATTTTACTTGAATATATCATAATTACCATTTCTTTGTAAACATATACTCTATTCATCTCTCTGTGAATATACACATCCACAGTAATTTTGTCGATATAAATCATACTCTTTCGACAACTCTATCGATCTTTTATAACCCTCTTTCTTCTTAAAGTCTGAAAACAAATATGGAATTTTATATTCTATCGACAGTTTTTCTCCGATAGAATTTAATTTTTCTGAGTTTTTTAATGGGCTAATGGATAAAGTCGTTGTAAAGAAATCAAAGTTCTTTTCTGATGCATACTTTGCAGCCTTTCTTAGGCGAAGTTCATAACATCTAAAGCATCTTTCTCCTCCCTCTTTACATTCTTCATATCCTTTTGCAATATCATAAAATTCTCCATCGTCATATTCCATAATCTCCAAATCTACTTCATTAACTAATGGCATTTCTTTAATAAGTCTCTTTAATTCTGAGGCTCTATAATCATATTCCTTCTTTGTTGATATATTAGGATTATAAAACAAGACTGTAATCAAAAAATAATTTGATAAATATTCAAGAACATAACTGCTACATGGTGCACAACATGCATGAAGTAACAATTTAGGTTTTTCATTATTTTTTACAATTCCATTAATTGTTTTTTCTAATTCCTTTTGATAATTTATTTTATTCATTTACATATAAAGAGGCCTCTGCGGATGCAAATGCCTCTACTTCCTTATAAATATTTTTTATTTCCCCATAAATTTTGTCTTTTCAACTCAAGATACTCATTATATCCTTTTTCAAGTATCTGCTTTTCATTAGGAAATTTCAGCAAATGATAAGCTTCTATAAACTTATAGTATCCTGAATCAAGGAAATATTCTTCTCTTTGTGGCCTGCTGTAGTAACTATCCGCCATCATTAAATACCAATGAACTTCTTTATGAACTGTATCGCCTGGTATGTTAAAATTATATTCGCTTTTTCCGATATACTTAACAATATGTGCATTAACTCCTGTTTCTTCACACACTTCACGCAATGCAGTCTGTTTATACTCTTCTCCCTGTTCAACCGTACCTTTTGGCAAAACCCATCCTTCATATCGATTCTTATAATTCTTATATAAAGTTAATATTTTGCCACGAAATATTACAACACCACCACAACTTACTGCTTTCTGCATAACAATCCTCCTGTAAGTCAATATGTTTATGGTGTTCATATGCTTGAGAGTTGCCTAAACGCATCTAACGTATGTAAAGATCATATACAAAATTATCATCAATACATATCAAACATTCATACTTTAGTATACAAAATCTTATCTGGTATTTCAATAAAACATTGTTATTAAATTATTATTCAACAAAATTATATGATCTTGGAACGGGTCACAAGAGCTTTCACCCACTTATGAGCAGGTTCATGTAGGATTAAACCTTTTGACTCTGGCATCATTTATTATAATGACACACATTACTCAAAATAATCATCGAATATTGCTTTTACACATTTTACTGCTGAATCGCTTCCTTCAGGCATGTCTTCAATTACAACTGCAATGGCAATTTTTTTACCATCTTTTTCTCCGTATCCGACAAACCACGAATTTACATTATTATTCTTATCTATTTCAGCAGTTCCTGTTTTACCATACGCTGTATATTTTGAATATGCCATGATTTTACCAGTTCCATATTCAACAACGGCTCTCATATATTTCTGGAGCTGCTTTGCTTCTTTTTTAGTCATTAATCTGGCATATTCTTCATTCTCTGTCTTTGTAACTACAGATTTATCACTTGATTCTATTTTATCAACAAGATATGGCTTCATCAATTTTCCGTTATTAGCTATTGATGAAGCTATCATGGCCATATGAATTGGTGTAACTAATGTAGTTCCCTGACCTATACTTGTCTGCATTATATCAAATGTAGTTGATTCATTTGACAAATTAAATTCACTCTTGTTATATTCAATTTCAATAGGTAATTTTTCATTAAATAACAATCCTTTTGCTGTGCTTGCAAACTTTGTCATATCAAGTTCAGTTCCAATAGTTGAAAAAGCACTGTTACATGAATATGCAAATGCGTCAATCAATTCTTCACTATAATGTGCATGTCCATCAAAGCATTTGATAGATACATTATTTATAGTTGTACTACCCTTACAATTAAAATGAAAATCATTATAATTTTTATTTTCACGCATATATTCTAATGTTGTAACAATTTTAAATATTGAACCCGGTGTATATTTTCCCTGAGTAGCCCTATTAACAAGTCTGCTATCGCTTGTATCTTCTGCCAGTTTATCCCAAATATCATCAATTGTATTCGGATTATAATTTGGCTTCGAAGTCATAGCTTTGATTGCTCCACTCTCTGGATCAATGATAACTACAGCTCCCTTATTTTTACCCAAACTATCAGTAGCACTTTTTTGCAAAGAAACATCTAATGTTGTATATACATCATTTCCTTTTTCTTTTACATTCATAAAATCGTCGACTATTTTTTGAATAGGACTGACATTTGTACTTAAAAGCTCGTAATTGTAAACTTTCTCTAAACCTGATTTTCCATGATTTTTTATTCCGATTACATGAGAAAATAATTCATCATATGGATATTCTCTGGTTTCATTACCTGCATCATCAGTTTTAGTATATGCAAGTTTATCTCCATCAGCGCTAAATATAGTTCCTCTTACTACAGTTTCAGCATATCCATCAATTCTTTTATTATAATCGTTATTTACAACATCATGACTCTCTACAACAAGAAAATACACATAATATCCTATCATTACAAAGAAAATAAGTGCAAAAATTATCGTTGTAGTCATAATTTCACTATTTAATTTTTTTCTTTTTTTTCTTTCCGACTTTTCCAATTTCGCCTGTTCTTTCAAGCTGTCGTATTCTCTCTGTCTGTCTCTGTTCATTGACTAATCCTTCCGTTGGAATTCTTCGCGTTACGTTTCTTTTTACTTTAGTTCCCACAATTGCTAAACCTTGCATAATTGCAAACACAAATAATGTACTTAGTATTGAACTACCACCACTACTTACTAAAGGTAACGTTACACCTGTTGATGGAATCATTTTAAGTGCACCACCTATTGTAAGAAATACCTGTACTGCATAGCCTACACCAAGACCTACACACACAAGTTTATTAAACATATTTGCCTGTTCCATCGCAATTTTCAAAAATGCAATAAAACAACTAAAACAAACTAAAATTAAAAGCATTGCAAATAGACCGCCAAATTCTTCTGCTATAGCAGAAAAGATGAAGTCCTCAGTAACTACAGGAATATATTTAGGCGAGCCCTCATACAATCCAGTTCCCATAAATCCACCACTTCCAATAGCAAATAATGACTGTGCAACCTGATAGCCTGCATTATCTATAACTGACCATGGATCTCTCCATGCAATAAATCTCTCCTGCACATGTGAAAAAAGATGATACGCTATTACCGAAGCACCTGATAGCCCTCCGGCTCCTAAAAACAAATATATAATATTTCTTGTTGAAACAAATAGCATAAATAAATAAATCATAAAAAAGATTAAAGCACTTCCTAAATCTGTTGAAGCTACTAAAATCAAAACATATATAGCTGCTAAAACCGCAGAAATACACACATCTTTAAATTTATTATGTTCAGCCAAATAACCTGCAAGAAAAAATACAAAGATAATTTTAACAAATTCTGATGGTTGGAATTTAAAATTTCCAATTTCAATTGCAAGTTTCGCTCCATAATCTTCATCTCCAAGGAACAAAACTGCTATAAGAGCTGCTATTCCAACGAAACAATATACCCATGTCAGATATTTCCATAATTGGAATTTACTCATCAAAAATGGTACAATAAGAGATGCCATTGTCACAACGGCAACAATAATGAACTGTCTGACACTTGTTTCAAAATTAAGTCGTGCAAGCATGATAAATCCAATAGATAAAAGCATACACATATTGCTTAATACCGCTCTGCTTATATTAGAATAAATTATTGGAAAAATACCTAATACTATTACTAAATAGCACAACTGTGCTCCCGCTAATATAACTGTAAAATTAGAGGGATTTTTCAAATATACAACGGATATTCCCAAAACATAAACAATAAATATTATTGCATTCTGTCTGTGAAATATTCTTGCTGTCTTTCTTTCTTTTCTTGTTTTTAATGCACTAAAACATTCCCATGTATATACCGCCATTAGTAACACAAAAATATATTTAGCTGCAGTAACGTACAAAGTTTCCATATCTTATCTCCGGTTATAACACTCCTCTGTTAAAATGTCCTCTTGTTATTTCACTATTATTTTCAAATAACAAATCATATTCTTTATTATCTATATGTTCAATCATATTTTTAATTTGTTTTTTTGATTCGAATGTAAAAGAATATCTTATACTGCTTAACTTTAGTTTATCAATTTTATTATTATAATCAATCAATGAAAGTGGCTTACAATTATATATAAGATTATAGCAGTAATCGCAAACGCATTTCACCTTAAAATATTCACTCTTTCTATCTTTTAAACTGTAAATCTCTTTTGACTTTTGACACATATCACAACTTTTAGCAATGCAATTTACAGTTGTCATTACAGGCATATAACCATATATAATCATTTCCTGACCACTACATCCCATATCAAACATTTCTTTATAATTCAATTCTACAGGAACAGTATATGTTATATCATCTGTTTTACGGATAAATTGTTGTGAAAAACTATTCATAACGTATACATTATAATCAAAAATATAATTTTTTACCATATCTATATTTTTAAGCCAGAAATATTCCTCCATATTTCTAATTAATGCACCATCAAATTTATTTAACATTCCTATATATTCTTTTGAAAAATAAGCCTTGTCTTTTTCCCTAAATATATATGGCATTGCTATATATATCTGTTTAGTTTTGTTGTTTACTACTTCTTCAATTTCCTGTCTTGTAAATTCTGATGCTTCTATATATATTCTTGATATTCTATTCCATTTTTCAATAGTTTTATACTGTTCAAAATTAGAAACCAACGCTGTTTCCAGCTTTTTATCATTACATATTATTGTATTTTTCTCTACATTTTCATATGGTAAAGCATTATTTCTTTTATATCTGTCAATAATGCTTTTTGTCATTTCATCAATCAGTTTTCTCTTTAATTGATTTATTTTACCAATGGTTACAAATAAATTGTCATCGATATAAGTTTCTATTTTTTCAACTTTAAATGGTGTATTTCCAAGCTTTGCCATTTTTTCATTTACCATATCAGAAGTTGTAGGTAGTTTTTTTGCTTCATCAGGCAAATCTTCATATACGGTAACAACATTTTCACCACATATTCCAACAGCTTCCATTGGAGAATCTTTTTTTATTGTAACAAATATATCTATATTTTTTCTTAAGTTAGTATTAATATATTTGTTCTGAATTCCCTTTATTAAACCTTCATTAGCTGCTCTGAAATCAGGTTTAGAAAATGTAATCATTTCTTTACCGTTATATGTTTTATAATAACTCTCACTAAATCCTTTTCTATTAAAAAGGTCATTCAATTTCTTTATATCATTATTATCTACTTTATATTTTTTTCGACCAAACTGTAAATATAAGTCAATATATTTTCTATAAATACTTACAACTCCTGCCGTGTATTCAGGCTTCTTCATTCTTCCTTCGATTTTAAGAGAATAAACACCTGATTCAATAATATCCGGCAATATTTTCAATGTGCAAATATCCTTAGGACTTAATACATACTTTGAATCTCCCGGATTAAGCACTTTACCATTCTTTACAACATCATATTCCATTCTACATGGCTGGGCACATCTTCCCCTGTTTCCACTTCTACCGCCAATGTAACTACTTAAAAGGCACTGGCCTGAATAACAATAACATAAAGCACCATGTACAAAACTCTCGATTTCTATATCACAATTTTCTTTAATTTTTTTAATTTCCGGAATTGATAGTTCTCTTGGAGTAACAATTCTTGTTACCCCTTTATTTTTCAACTCTTTTACAGTGAGTTCACCTAATATTGTCATCTGTGTACTGGCATGAACATGTAACTGTGGGAAATATTTTCTTACAAATTCCAAAACTCCATAATCCTGAACTATAACTGCATCTAAGCCATGAACATATAATGGTTCAAGATAATCATAAAGTTCCTTTTTTATTTCATTCTCCTTAAGCAGTGTATTTACTGTCAAATATATCTTTCTGCCATGCAAATGAGCGTAATCGATTACGGACTTTAATTGTTCAATAGTTAGATTGTCCGCATTTGCCCTTGCTCCAAATTTTTCACCACCGGTATAAACTGCATCTGCCCCTGCATTAAGTGCCGCAATAACAGTTTCATATGAACCACCTGGTGCTAAAAGTTCTACTTTCATTATTCCTCCGGTCGTTAACTGCTTTAAACTTAAAAAAGACCGGCTACAGGTCTTTTTTATTGTTTCCCAGTCACAATAACTTATTAAGCTTATATTATATGTGCTTTTGTTATTTCTTATTTTTTAATTCTGTCTGCAATTTTACTATTTCTTTCTGAAGTTCGATATTCTTATCTTTTGCTTCCTGAAGCTGTGCCTCTAACGATTCAATCTTCATATCTGCTGTAATTAAATCATGTTTTAAATCATAATTTTCTTTATCTTTTTCTTCTATCTCTACCTGAAGAAAATCAGCCTGCTTCTTTGCCTTAAAATAGTCATCTGCAATGTTAATTTCTAATAAAGTCTTCTGTGTATCAATTTTCTGTCTACGATAGGCATCATCCTGCTTAAATTCTAATATTTTACTACTAATATATGTAGCAAGTTTCTGTAAATAAGCTTCGCTTTCAAATCCGCCTATAGTATATATCTTTCCATCTATTATCACGTCAATTACATTCTTCGCTGACATATGTACTCTCCTCATTGTATTCAAGTATAAACTACGTTAATTTTATCACAATTTTTTACAAATACAACCATTTATTGTTTTATCCCTAAATGCTCATAAGCGATAGGTGTTGCAATTCTTCCTCTAGGAGTTCGTTGTATAAGACCATTCTGAATTAAATATGGTTCATATACATCCTCTAAAGTTCCTGAATCCTCACCAATTGAGGCCGCCAAAGTATCAAGTCCTACAGGTCCTCCTGCAAATTTATAAATAATTGTTTCAAGTATTGTTCTATCCCCTTTATCTAATCCAATCTTATCTACATCCAAAAGATTCAGTGCATAATCTGCAACCTCTTTTGTAATATGTCCGTTATATTTAATTTGTGCAAAATCTCTCACTCTTTTTAAAAGTCTGTTAGCAAGTCTAGGGGTTCCTCTTGAACGTCTTGCCATTTCAACTGCACCATCCTCATCAATTTCCACATTTAATACTTTAGCTGAACGTGTAATGATTGTCTTTAATTCATCAACTGTATAAAACTCAAGCCTGTTAATTACACCAAATCTATCTCTAAGTGGTGCAGTAAGTAAACCTGCTCTGGTAGTTGCACCAACTAAAGTAAATCTAGGCAAATCAAGTCTTATTGAACGTGCTGTTGTACCTTTTCCTATCATTATATCTATTGCAAAGTCTTCCATTGCAGGATAAAGTACTTCCTCTACCTGTCTATTCAATCTGTGAATTTCATCTATAAAAAGCACATCACCTTCGCCTAAGTTATTTAATATTGCTGCCATTTCGCCGGGCTTTTCAATGGCAGGTCCAGATGTAACTTTAAGATTTACTCCCATCTCGTTAGCAATTATCGATGCCAATGTTGTCTTTCCTAAACCGGGTGGTCCGTAAAACAAAATATGGTCTAAAGATTCACCTCTTGCTTTCGCAGCTTCTATATAAACTTTTAAATTAGTTTTAATTTTTTCCTGACCTATATATTCATCTAATTCCTGAGGCCTTAGCGTCTTTTCTATAGCAATATCTTCATATTCAGGTTCAGTAGTAATTATTCTTCTGGACATTACTCTACTCCTTTTTCACATAATTCTACATTGATTAGTAAATCTTTTTTAATGCCATTTTAATTACGTTTTCTACGTCTAGTTCTTCTATATTATCAATACTCTTAACTGCCCTATAAGCATCTGCCTGTGAATAGCCAAGTGCTACAAGTGCCATAACTGCTTCTGACATTGAATTATTATCATTAACTTGAAAGTTTGCATCTAATTTAGGCTCAAGTACATCTTCTAAATTTAATTTATCCTTTAGCTCAATAATAACTTTTTGTGCTGTCTTTGCACCAATTCCAGGAGCCTTTGAAATAGCTTTTGCATCTTCTGAAATAACGGCAACCCTCAAGTCATCCGTAGTAATTGTAGATAAGACGGCAAGTCCTCCTTTTGGTCCTATTCCATTTACGGTAATAAGCAATTTAAATACTTCTAAATCGTCTCTTGTAAGGAAACCAAACAATTGCATTGCATCTTCTCTTACATTCAAATATGTAAACACTCTTACTGTTTCATCCACATTCAATGTATCTATCTGAGATGCCGGCATAAAAACGTTATACCCAACACCATTATTATTCACAACAATCTTATCTACATCAATATATTCAATAATTCCTTCAACAAATCCTATCACTGTATATCTCCTTTATTATTGTAAAATTTATCTATTCTATCAAGGACCAATCTGCTTACTATACCTATTATTGCACCTGTAACAGCACCAGTTAAAATTAAAATAGGTAAATATCCAAAAATATAATAATTATCAACTACAAATGATGCGACAACAATCTGTCCTATGTTATGAAAAATTCCGCCAAACATACTTACTATCATAATTGAAAATTTATTAGTTTTCTTCATTATAACCATAACTATCATACTTAAAGTTGCACCTGCTAATGCGAAAAAAATGCTAAACAAATTTCCAAACATAAATCCTACTATTAATATTCTGACAAAATTACATACAGCCGCTTCTTTTGTTCCTTCCAAATATAGTACTATTATAATAGCAAAATTAGCAAGTCCAATTTTCATTCCCGGGATGCCAAAAACAGGAATGCATGACTCAACATAACTTAAAATAACAGCAAAAGCAACAAACATTCCTAACAAAGGTACTTTCTTACTCATGTCATTCTCCTACCTGGCAATTACATCTACTTCTGATTTATCATCTGAAACTATAGTAACTTCTACCTTATGTGGAAGACAAATTAATGTCTGTCCATCTTTACTGATAGTTCCCATATTAACACATGTCTGATTACTACAATCCGACTCTTTTATCCTTACTTTTTTATCTTTAATCCGAATAATATTATATCCGTTATCAACATTAACTTTATATTCCTGATTTTTGTTTAAATCAAGCTTTTTCTCTATCTTTCCATCTACATATATAACAACTGTATCCGCTTCATCGTTTCTTAACAAATTTACCGTAATATAACTTATAATTACAATTACAGCAACACAAATAATAGCTATAATATCATATTTTTTTAACTTCATTATCACACCAAAATTGAGAGTTTTTGACCCCGACATCATTTATTAGTTTCATTAATTTATATATTTTTATATAAATTAGAACAAATGTTTACCTATAGAATGATAACATAATTATATTTTTTATACAATCAGTATTTTCTGCTAATTTATAAAATAAAATGTGTTATAATAAGCAATAGTTATATATTAAGATGCCAAAGCAAAATGGTCTAAGTTCACATAAGTTTGCTTATAATTGGGCAAAAAAATTTTAACCACGACATCATACTAAACGATATATGAATATGGAGAATATTATGAAAAAAACTTTATTAAAAAAGCTGTTATCTCTTACAATAGTCATCACACTTCTTGCTATGCCTCTTACAGGATGTGTTTCCACATCATCAAGTACTACGGCAACAGCAACACACGAATGTTTCAATACTGTTGTTACACTTACAATAAACAGTTGTAGTGGTGATGAATCAGCTGATGATATAATAAATGAATGCTTTGGTCTTTGTTATAATTACGAAAAACTATTTAGCAGAACCAAAGATTCAAGTGACGTTTCAGCCATTAACAATTCAAATGGGCAGCCTGTAGAGGTAAAACCTGTAGTTGCTGAATTAATAGAAGATAGTATTTATTATAGCGAATTATCTAATGGTGCATTCGATATTACTATTGCCCCATTGAGTATACTTTGGAACATTACAGGTGATAATCCATCCGTTCCGTCATCAGATGATATTACTAATGCATTGTCACATGTAAACTACGAAAATATATCTGTCAACGATTCTACAGTTACACTAGCAGACCCTGAAGCAAAAATAGATTTAGGTGGAATTGCAAAAGGATTTGTTGCAGACAAAATAAAAAGCTATATGGTTCAGACAGGTGTTACTTCAGCAATAATAAATCTTGGCGGAAATATTGTTACAATTGGGGGCAAAAAAAATAGTGGCAATTTTAATATAGGAATTCAAAAACCATTTGGTTCATCCGAAGAATATTCAGCAATTGTAAAAGGCTCAAATTTATCAATTGTAACTTCAGGCTCTTATGAACGATATTTCAAACAGGACGGAAAAATATATCATCATATTTTAGATACAAAAACAGGTTATCCTGTTGATAACAGACTTTTATCTGTAACTATTATTTCCGAGGATTCCTTAAGTGGTGATGCATTAAGTACATCTTGTTTTGCTTTAGGGTTAAAAAAAGGCATGCGTTTAATAGAAAATACACCAGAAATCGAAGCATTATTTATTGATAAAGATTACAAAATCCATACTTCAAGCGGGCTTGTCATGAATGAAGGAGAAGATGGAGTTCCTACAATTTCAGTTATTTCTCCAGAATCATTAACAGAAGAAGCAAATGAAGCTGAATAATAAACACAAACTAAAATTATTTTATATTTTGATATAGAAAAAATGTCTTACGAATTGTCTTGTATCAACTACTCTTGCAATTTGTAGGACATTTTTATGTAATAAACAGTTATAATCTGATAGAAATATATTTCTGTAAAATATATTTTTTATAAAATATTACTGTTTTCAAATTATAACTGTTTTATAATTATTTTTTACTTGTTCTAAAGAACTGTCTGCAAAATTTTTTTAAATCAAATGGTATTAAAGGATATATATAACTTGTGTTTGTAATCGTTTTATTCATTCCGATTACAACTGCTGTAAATATAACTCCTCCAATAAATCCATATAATCCAAATATCGCTGTTAAAATTAGTAAAATAATTCTTAAAAATTTTATCGCATATGCAAATTCATAATTTTCATGAGTAAAATTTGCAATTGCTACTACAGCCATGTATAAAAGAGTTTGAGGTACAAACCACCCTGTAGTTATTGTAAATTCCCCAATAATTATTGCTGCTATCAAACTTAACGGTGTGTTTAGCATATTTGGAGTATTAATTGCCGCCAACTTCAAACCGTCTACACCAATTTCAAGCATTAATAGTTGCCAGATAATTGGGATATTTAACTCATCAGATACCTTTGTAAATATTAACCAATTTGGAAGCAATTCCGGCTGCACTGCATATAAAAGATATAATGGAGTCAGAAGTATGGATATAATTGTAATAAAGGCTCTTGCCAATCTAAGGTAAGTACCGGTAAGAGGTGAAAAGTAATAATCATCTGCTTCTTCTATAGCATCAAATACTGTAGTTGGTAAAAGCATAGCCGCCGGCGAATTATCTACCAGTACTGCAATCTGTCCATTAATTACTGATGCAGCAACAGTATCAGGGCGTTCTGTGTATCTAAACTTTGGGAAAGGATTAATCCAGCTTCCTTTATAAATACATTCAGCAAGACTTTCCTGATTCATTGCTAACGCATCTATTTTTGCATTTGCCAGTTTATCTTTAATCAAATTAAGTGCCTCTTTATCGACTCTTCCTTCAATATAACATATTGCCACGTCAGTTCTTGAACATTCTCCTATTTGTGTTATTTCACATCTATACTCAGGACTTCGTATTCTTCTTCTGATTAATGCAGTATTATATACTAAAGTTTCAACAAAACCATCTCTTGAACCTCTTAATACCTTATATTTTTCAGGCTCTTCAACTCCTCTTGCCGGATATTCTCTTGCATCAATTAAAAAAGCACTTTCATATCCATCTACAATCAAACAAACAATCCCGGATAAAATCGCAGTAATAATATTATATTCGTTATTTTCATCTGAAGTTTCAATATAAGAAATGATGTTTGCAATAAAATTTTCTTTATCATTCGGAATATCTTCTGATTTAACTGATGTTAAAGCTTCAATAACTTTTTCCATTACATCTTCATCACAAAATCCATTAATAAAATATAGAACAGCATTTTTATCTCCAATAGTAATTTTCCTTTTCAATAAATCATAGCTTGTTCCAATAGCTAGTATTTCATCTATTTTTTTCTCAGTAATTTCAATTTTTGAATCAATAAATTTTTCCATAAAAAAAACCTCACACTAGTATATAGTGTGAGATTTTCTTAAATTTATTCGCATTATATGTTAATTCCGGCATTTTCATAATGCAATAAAACAATTAATGCAATTTAGTAATAATTTTTTTCGGACATTTTTCAGCACATATTCCACAGTTTTTACATTTACTCTGATCAATATGAGCTAAATTATATTCAAATTCAATTGCACCATTTGGGCAATTCTTAGCGCACAGTCCACATCCTATACAACCAACAGAACATGCCTGCATAACATCTCTTCCTTTATCCTTAGATGAACAGGAAACCATATACTGTGCATTTTCCGTAATTATTTCAATAAGATTTTTTGGACACGCTTTTACACATTTACCACATGCGACACATTTATCTCTGTCTACTACTGCCTTACCATTAACAACTGATATTGCACCAAATTCACATGCTTTAACACATGAACCAAGTCCAAGGCATCCATATGCGCAGGCTTTTGCACCACCACCGGGAATATTTGCAGCATCCTGACATGACATATTTCCATAATATTCGTACTTATCTTTTGATTTATCACAATCACCTGAGCATTTAACATACGCATATTTCTTAACAACGTCTGCTTCAACACCTACAATTTCACTTATAATCTTCGCAACAGGTGCTCCTCCAACAGGGCATGCTCCCGGATCACATTCTCCATTTGCAATTGCAGCCGCTAAACCATCACATCCCGGATAACCGCATCCACCACAGTTATTTCCCGGAAGCACTTCTCTAATCGCTGCTTCTTTTTCATTAACTTCAACTGCAAAAAACTTTCCGGCAACTACAAGGATAACTGCAATAATTATACCAACACCGCCTACAACAATAACTGCTCCTAAAATTCCACTCATATCCAAGCACCTCCTATATTATTCCTGTAAATCCGGTAAATGCAATTGCCATTAACCCTGAGGCAATTAAAACCATCGGAGTTCCCTGGAAAGGTTTTGGAATATTATTGTTTTCACTCTTTTCTCTGATACCTGCTAAAATAACAATTGCAATCAAAAATCCTACAGATGTTCCAAGTGAATTAGCAAGGCTCTGTCCAAAAGTATATCCGTCATCAATATTCGAAATTGCTACACCTAAAACTGCACAGTTTGTTGTAATTAAAGGAAGATAAACACCTAATGCCTGATATAAAGGTTTTACATATTTCTTTAATATCATTTCAACCAACTGAACTAACGCAGCAATTACAAGAATAAAGACAATAGTCTGTAAATATTCAAGATTAAAAGGTTTTAAAATTCCATAATAAATTCCATATGTTACGCTTGAAGCAATCAAAATAACAAAAATAACCGCTGCTCCCATTCCGGCTGCAGTATCTGTCTTTTTTGAAACTCCAAGGAAAGGACACAAACCAAGGAACTGGCTTAAAACTACATTATTAACTAAAGCAGCTGCAACTGCTATTAACATACATTGAACCATTTACGCTTCCTCCTTTGTATCTTCTTTACAATGTTCTGTTGCCATTGCACAACCCTGACAATTACCATCGCATATTTTATCTTTTGGCTTTTGACGATGTTTCATTTTAATATAGTTCTGTGTAGCTATTAAAGCTGCAAGAACAAAGAACGCTCCCGGTGCCATTACAAAAATTCCGATTCCATCCCAATGTGGAATGTTAATTCCAAGAATTGTTCCCGCACCGATTATTTCTCTAAATCCGCCCAATATAGAAAGGGCTATTGTAAATCCAAGTCCCATTCCAAGTCCATCGAAAATAGATGGTAAAACAGGATTTTTTGATGCATAACTTTCTGCTCTACCTAAAATAATACAGTTAACAACTATTAATGGAATATAAATTCCAAGCGCTGCATTAAGTGATGGCAAATATGCTTCAAGCATAAACTGTAAAATAGTAACAAAACTTGCAACAATAACTATAAATGCAGGCACACGTACCCCATTTGGTATTATATTTCTAAGTAATGAAATAAAACAGTTTGACAAAACAAGTACCACCATTGTACTAAGTCCCATTCCGGCACCATTAATCAATGAAGATGTAACTGCAAGTGTCGGGCACATACCTAATATTAAAACAAATGTTGGATTTTCTTTTATAATTCCGTTATATAATCTTTCTAAACATTTACCCATTATTCAGCACCTCCTGTAATATATTTAAAACAGAAAATTGCTGCATTAACGCCATTAGTTGTTGCATTTGTTGTTATTGTTGCTCCACTCATTGCGTCAATTTCATTATCTTCTGATGCTCCTGTTTTTGAATATTTAAAGTAGTCAACTTTCTTATCATTAAACTGATTTTTATAACTGTCTTCTTTTGCTCTCATTCCAAGTCCTGGTGTTTCGCTTATAGATAAGAAGGAAATGCCATTAACAGTTCCATCTTCCTTAATTCCAACTGAAAACTGAATCTTGCCATCGTAAGCTTCATTATCTGTAACAGTTATTACATATCCAAGTACGTTGTTATCTTTATCTTTTGCTTCCATTATTTCATTGATGTCTGCATTAATATCTGATGCACCATTAGCTTTAACTTCATCAGTATCCATTTTCTTAATGTAGTCCGCTATCTTTTTCTGGTCACTGTCATTTATTTTGTATTCATCAAAATGATCTGCGCCGTCAAATACTGCCTGATAAGCTGCATTTTTTGTTTTTTGCTCCTGTTGCGCTCTGGCCTGTGATGTAACATTATACACAGCTCCAAGTCCTAAACCCGAAACTAAAGTAATAGCAAATAATATTAACGCATCTTTTATCATTTTATTCATATTACTTGCCCTCCTTCTTTTCCTTAACCATTCCAAATGCTTTAGGAATTGTTATTTTTTCAATTAAAGGTACTAATAAGTTACAGAATATAATTGCAAACGATACACCTTCAGCTGTATTTCCAAATGTTCTGAAAATTGCAGTAAGTACACCTAAACATATTCCAAATAAAATTCTTCCATTCTTTGTCATCGGAGATGTAGAATAATCAGTTGCCATAAAGAAAGCACCAAAAATTAATCCACCACCACAAAGATGTTTAAGTAAGAATGTAATATCTGTCTGTCCGTTAAATAACATAATGCAGATTGAAAATACAACTATGTAAGTAATTGGTATTCTTAAATCAATTATCTTATTAATTACAAGGTATAAAGCTCCAAGTAAAAGTGCGATAATACTTGTTTCACCTATTGTTCCTGCATGTGTACCAATAAACATTGATAACAAATCAACATTTTCTCCGGCTTTTAATGCTGTAAGCGGTGTTGCCTGAGATACTCCATCTACGACTCTGTACATTTCAGGATAAAACGCTGTCATATTTCCTGCAAATGATAATACAAGAAAACATCTTGCACCTAATGCAGGGTTCATGAAGTTCTGTCCAAGTCCACCAAACAACTGTTTAACTATTATTATTGCAAATGCACCTCCAAGCATTGCTTTCCAATAAGGAAATGTACATGGAAGGTTAAGTGCAAGAATCATTCCTGTTACTACAGCACTTAAATCGCCTATAGTTGATGGTCTTTTAGTTATTAAATCAAATATATATTCCGAAATCACACAAGCAGCTACTGTTAATAAAATCAACAATGCTGAACGGATTCCATATTCCATTCCAAATAAATTTTGATAATTAATAATACCAAAAATAGATGGTGGTAATAATGCAATAATTACATCGCCCATTATAGATTTTGTTGTAAGTTTTGACTTAACATGAGGGCTTGATGATACATGATACATTTTTAGTTCACTCTTACCCTTTCTTTCTTGCTGCAATAACTTTTCTCTTCATAGTTCTTACAGACTGTGTAATATTTCTGTTTGCAGGACAAATATAATTACATGTTCCACATTCTATACATTCCATTCCATGATATTTTAAAAATGTTTCCATGTCATCTGCCGCTGCAGCCTGTGCCAATTTAGCACATATAAGATTTTCAGGGCAGACACTTGCACATTTCCCACAGTTAAGACAATTTGTCATTGTTGCATCAGCAACATCATCATGAAGAAATGCTAAAAGTGCTGAAGAACCTTTTATTACAGGTACATCTAAACTAAACATTGCCTGCCCCATCATAGGTCCACCTGAAATAAGTTTTACAACTCCATCTTTTAACTCGCCAGCTTCTTTTACTAATTTTGCATGACTTGTTCCAATTGGAACTACAAAGTTAGATGGTGTATTAATACCATCTCCTGATACAGTAACTATTCTTTCAGTTAATGGTTTATGAAATTTAACTGCATTATAAATATTATAAATAGTATCTACATTATCAACTATACATCCGGCATCAGCAGGAAGCATTTTTGAATTAATCTTTCTTTTAGTTACAGCATAAATAATATGTCTTTCTGAACCCTGTGGATATTTTGTTTTTAATTCAGCCACTGAGATTTTTGGTTCATTTTCCGTAAGTTTGCTTAACTCTTCAATTACATCTTTTTTGTTATTTTCAACAGCAATAACACCTTGTGCATTTTCAAAAAGTGATAATACAATTTTAAGACCTTCTATTACCTCTTTAGGCTGTTCTTTTAACCTTCTGTAATCAGCTGTAATGTATGGCTCACATTCTGCCGCATTTACTATTACATAATCAATTTTATCAATTTCTTTTGGTGATAATTTTACATGAGTTGGAAAACATGCGCCGCCTAAACCTACAACGCCACAATCTTTTATTAATTCAATTTTCTCTTCTCTGGATAAATTATCATCCGGTTTTTCGTATTCAAACTTCTCATACTGTTCATCATTTTCAATAACAACAGATAAAACTTTACTTCCATTAGGAACTAATCTTTGTTCAATCTTTTTTACTGTTCCCGATACCGATGAATGAATATTAGCTGAAACAAATCCATTAGCTTCAGCAATCTTTTGACCAACAAGGACTCTGTCTCCTACATTTACAATTGGTTTAGCAGGTGCACCAATATGCTGAGCTACAGGTATCACTACTTCACCATCAGGGTAAATTTGTCTGGTCGGAATATCTTTCGATAGTTCTTTTCCATCATATGGATGAACTCCACCCTTAAATGTTAAAATAGACATCTAACTTCCTCTCTTTCATTTTTGTACAACTAACTTGCCACTCTTTATAATAATACTTTTTATGCTTTTTTACAACGAAGTATTCTTCAATTTTTAGACTTTTGACCCTTATGTTTTTATATGTTATCATACGTTTATGATTGTTATAAAAGATAAAGTTGAAAATAAAATTGAATACCCATTAGAAAGATTAGGAAATGTTGACCATATGATTTATTTTGACATTGAAACAACAGGTTTTTCCCGAAAATATTGTATGGTTTATATGATAGGATGTATGTATTTTGTTAACGGTGAACCAATTTATACACAATGGGTTGCTGAAAATGCAAATGACGAAGCAAATGTTTTGATGGCTTTTCATAAATTTATTCAAAATTATAAAATAATAATCCATTTTAATGGAAATACTTTTGATATGCCATTTTTAAAGGAGCGTGGCGAAAAATATAATATAAATTTTGATTTTAATTCATTTGAAAGCATCGACATTTATAAAACAGTAAAAAAATATTCTGATTTACTTAAATTAGAAAACAACAAGCAAAAAACATACGAAGATTTTCTTGGAATAAAACGTAATGATCCTTTTTCAGGCGGTGATTTAATTGAAGTCTATAAAGAATTTATGCGTACACATGATGAAATGTTAGTGTTTCCACTATTATTACACAATAAAGAAGATGTATGGTACATGGGCACACTCACTTCTCTTCTTTCATTAAATGATTTTTTTGAAGGAAATTACACACTAAACAGTTATGAAATACGTGATTATAAATCAATAGATGGAATCATCGGTAAAGAATTATATATAAATTTAGACTTAGATGTATATGCTCCATTTACGGTTACTAAAAAAACAGACTACATTTATTTTAAGCTAAATGGAAATAATGCACAGATTACCATTATTAGTCCACATCTTTTACTTAAATACTTTTTTAAGAATTATAAAGACTATTATTATCTTCCTGAAGAAGATATCACAATACATAAAGATGTGGCAACATATGTTGATAAAAATCACCGAATTCAGGCAACCGCCTCTAACTGCTTTACAAAAGTAACTGATAACTTTTTACCGATATTTTCAGTCAAAAGCCCAGATTTTAACCAGATCTTCATTGAAAACTACGGCGAAAAGAATGGTTTTATTCAATTAGAGAGCATAAAAGATGAAGATTGTGTATTAAAATATGTCAAATGCATACTGGATTATTTGTATTAAGAGCCTTAAACTGTTTTTAATCATTTAACACAATAATATTTAGCTATTTTAATATTAAGAAAAATTTGTAAATTTAGGTTCAACTTACCAGTTTATTATTTACCTATCTCCACATAATAGTATTGTAACATAAACCTTCAGTTGATGGTTTAAGTTACAAAATATACTGAAGGTTTATAAAACCGGAAGTAATGTTAAATTCGGAGGTATGAAATTATGAGTAACACAAACAATGTTAACGTTCCTGAAGCAAAGGCTGCTATGAACAGATTTAAAATGGAATGTGCAAACGAAGTAGGAGTAACTTTATCAGATGGTTACAACGGAAACTTAACTTCAGCTCAGGCCGGAAGTGTTGGTGGTCAGATGGTTAAGAAAATGATCGAAGCTCAGGAAAAACAGATGTCAGGTAAATAAGACATTTCACTCTAGAGTATGAAAAACGAGAGCTGCCGAAAGGCAGCTCTTTTTTTAATATAATATGCATCAAAATGATAACTTTACAATATTATTATGGAACTTTTTTGCAAAATAATTTAATAAATTGTTATTGAATATCCATTTTCAAATTCTTCTGATGGTTTTAATTTGTTTCCGTATTCTCTATCCTGTAATTCTCCATCAAAATCCTTAGAGTCACATCTACCGCACCATGGTTCTAAACAGATAAATGGAGCATTTTTCTTTGCAGGAGACCAAATACCACAAAGTGGCATATCAAATTCAACTTTTACATATTCATTTCTATTTGAATCTAATAATGAAAGACTATGAATCTGATTATCCTCTACAATTAAAGCGTCATCGTCAAACATATTTTTTGTTATATTAAATATTCCTTTATTATCAACAGTTATTTTATATGTTGCACTTGTATCCTTTACACCACCTTCGGCAATTTTGAAATATGTAAATTCATTTTTGCAATCCGTTTTAATATAACACTGACTTTGTTCTTCACCATCATTAATAGGACAATAAAAAGCCGGATGTGCTCCAATTGAAAAGTACATTTCCTTTGTATCATTGTTTTTAACTTTCCACATTACCTTAATATTATTTTTCTCTAATTTATACCCAATTTCTAAAGAAAAAATAAAAGGATATTTTGCAATTGTTTCATCAGATGCATTTAAGACAAACCATATTTCATCTGACTTACTGGTTAGAAGTTGAAATTTCATATCTCTTGCGAACCCATGCTGTCCCATAGAATATTCTTTTCCATCATACTTATATTTCTTGTCTTTTAAGCTTCCAACAAAAGGAAATAAAACAGGTGAATGTCTTTTCCAATATTTTTCATCTGCATTCCATAAATATTCTTTGTCATTTTTCTTGTTTTTAATTCTTGATAATTCAGCACCAACAGAATTAATTTCCACGTACAATTCTTCATTTTCTAAAACAAATTTTTCCATATGTTTTTTACCTTTCAATTATAAATTATTTTATGTAAAATTCCGATAATACATATTTTCTAAATCCGTTAATCTGCTAAAGATAAACTGTTATGACAATTTTTCAACTATTGTTTTAAATTTCATGCTGTTTGAAGCTTTTACTAAAATAGAGTCATTTTCTTTTAATATGTCATCCATTTTGTTTTCAAATTCTTCCTTTGTTTCAAAATAAAACACTTTAATATTTTTATTATTTTCCTTTGCAGCATCTGCAATATTTTTTGCTAATTCACCTATGCATATAACAACATCAATGCTAAGATTTGCAGCATGTATTCCAACTTCTCTATGGAGTTGTTTTTCATTTTCTCCTAATTCATACATATTTCCAAGAATTGCTACTTTTCTAGTATTTGCTTCATTCAATACGTTTAAAGAAGCTTTCATGGACATAGGATTAGCATTATAACAATCATCAATAACAACATATTTATCTGTGTGGAAAATATTATTTCTTCCACTTATAGCCTTAAGACTTCTAATACCCTTATCTATTTCTTCTGTTGTCATTCCAAAATGTTTTCCAAAACATGAAGCAGCCATCGCATTGTAAATCATATGATGACCAGGAATTGGTATTATTGTTTCAAACTCTTCGTCAAAATATCTTATTGTAACTTTTGTTCCTTCAATTCCTAAAGACTGGTATTTAACTGCACAAACATCTCTATCTGTTTCTATTCCAAAGAAAACAGGCTTAACTCCTCTTACATCTTTTATCTGTGATAATTTGTCATCATCACCATTTAAAACTACATATGCATTTTCCTTAAGGTTATCAAAAATTTCTGTTTTTGCCTTAAATACACCATCTCTATCACCTAAATTTTCCAAATGACATGTACCAATATTTGTTATAACACATGCATCCGGTTTTGAAATTGCAGACAATCTGTGCATTTCCTCAAAATCACTAATTCCCATTTCAATAACAGCGATATCATGATTTTCTCTTATTTTAAGTATTGTTAAAGGCATTCCGATTTCATTGTTGTAATTACCTTGTGTTTTTAAAACATCAAATTTCTGTTCTAAAACAGACGCTATTATTTCCTTTGTGCTTGTCTTTCCAACACTTCCTGTTATTCCAATTATTTTACAGTCAAGTTGTTCTCTGTAAAATGTCGCAATTTCTTTTAATGCTAACGCTGTAGACTCTACCTTAATATAAGGATATTCTTCTGTTTCCAGAATCTTTTCTGACAATGTTACAAGCGCACCTTTTTCAAAAACCTGTGGAATAAATTTATGTCCGTCCACAACATTACCAACAAAAGGTATATATAAATATCCTTCTTCTATTAGTCTGCTATCTTTTTCAACACCTGTTATTTCTTTGTCTAATAATGATTTATCTCCATAAAACTTACCATTACATGCCTTTGTAATGTTTTCAATTGTCATATTTTTCATCAATATTTCCTGTTGATTTAATATTAAATATATACGTTTATTATACTGTATTATTTATCGAATTTATTTCAAATAGCAATATTAACTCAACTTTCTCCTTAATTTTTACTTATATTTTTTCATTGAAACATTAATCAAATGTTCACAAAGCTGTGGAAATTCCATTCCCATTGCTCTTGCTTCCTGCGGCACAAGACTTGTAACTGTCATTCCCGGTAAAGTATTTACTTCTATACAATACATTGAGCCATCTTTTTTCATCAAAACATCTGCTCTCGAATAAGTTACTATTCCAAGTGCTTTACATGCTTCCTCTGCCAATTTCTGCATTTTCTTTGTAAGTTCTTCATTAATTTGTGCCGGACATACATCTTCTGTTGCACCCGGAAGATATTTATTCTTGTAATCATACCATCCTGTTTTTGGAATAATTTCAACTATCGGTAAAGCCTTTCCATCAACAACACCTACAGAAAATTCTCTTCCTTCAACAAATTCTTCAATTACAATTGTATCTTCTAATGCAAAACACTCTTTTAAAGCTGCATCGTAATCTTTTTCATCTTTTACAATAACTACTCCTACACTAGAGCCGCCATTGCTTGCTTTAACTACAACCGGAATCTTCATTCCATAATCACTTAAATTTGTACTTTCACCTTTTTTTATCCATATTCCTTTTGGAGTAGATACATTCTGAGCCATAAATATCTGCTTTGTAATACTTTTATCCATAGCTAATGCACTTGCAACACTTCCATCTCCTGTATACTTTATTCCCTGCAGATCAAATGCAGCCTGACATTTTCCATCTTCTCCATTTGCACCATGAAGAGCCATAAATACAATATCTGCCTGCTGGCATATTTCAAATACATTTTCACCAAAGAAGCCTTTTCTTTCTTTCTTTACTTTATCAACATCTTTTGATAATTTCTGTAATTTTTCCTTTTCAGCCTGTACATCAAAATCACTTACATCTAAAAGATTTTTATTTTCATTTCCAAAAAATACGTCTAAAAGCACAGCATTATGTCCAATACTTCTTAAAGCATCACACACCATTGAACCTGAATTCAATGATACTTCTCTTTCTGTACTTGTTCCACCGCATAAAACTACAATATTCATTGTGTTACCTCCAATTTATTTATATGCACAAATTACTGCCGATATTTTCCTTTATTTTAATAAATAGCATAATACATAATTACTTAAATGCCATTCAACATTTAACTATACCATAGTAATTTAAATATTCAAGCCACTTGAATATATATATTTGTCTATATATTCATCAAGCCTTTGTTTTTCTACATCTGACACTTCAATTTCGCCATCTTCAATTCTATTTACCATATCAGCTGCAGTTTTTAAAATGCTTGCATCACTGTAAATATCACCTAGTTTAAACTCCATATCACCACTTTGTCTTACACCGAAGAAATCTCCCGGGCCTCGTAATTTAAGGTCTTCGTTGGCTATTTCAAATCCATTATTTGAATGATTAAGTATTTCAAGTCTCTCAGAAGCTTTCTTTGTTTCTGAGGCATTAATAAAAATGCAATACGACTGATATTTTCCTCTTCCTACTCGTCCTCTAAGTTGGTGCAGCCCTGCAAGTCCAAATCTTTCTGCATTTTCAATCATCATAACTGTAGCATTAGGGACATTTACTCCAACTTCAACCACCGTAGTTGATACTAATATCTGTATTTCATTTTTAGCAAATCTATCCATTATCTCATTCTTCATTGCAGGCTTCATTTTTCCATGTAAATATTCTATGTTTATATATGGTGGAAATATGTTTTTTAATGTATCGCAATAGTCAATTACATTTTCACCTTCAATAGCTTCGCTAAATTCAACAGTCGGGCAAATTATATATGCCTGTCTGCCTTGTACTACCTGTTGTTCTATAAACTTATAAGCATTCGGTCTGTAATTTGTACCAACAACGCAGTTTTTGATTGGTAATCTGTTCGCTGGTAATTCATCAATTATTGATATATCCAAATCTCCATACATAATAATTGCAAGAGTTCTTGGAATCGGAGTTGCACTCATTACAATTATGTGTGGCATTGAACCTTTATTTGCAATAGATTCTCTCTGTCTTACTCCAAATCTATGCTGTTCATCAGTTATTACTAATGCTAATTTTTTATAATTTACTGAATCCTGAATCAATGCATGTGTTCCAATAATAATTGACACTTCTCCACTTTCTATCTTTGCATATGCTTCTCTTTTTTCTTTTGCCTTCATTGAACCTGTAAGTAAAACAGTATTTATATTTAGTTCATTTTCTGCAATTAATTCATTAATGCTTTCCAAATGTTGTCTTGCAAGAACTTCAGTCGGTACCATTATTGCTCCCTGATATCCACTTAATGCTGCACTTATAAGAGCCAATGTTGCAACTATCGTTTTTCCCGAACCTACATCTCCTTGTATCAGTCTATTCATTACTTTAGAACCAGACATATCTTTTTCAATTTCATTCCATGTTCTAAGCTGTGCATTTGTCAGTTTATATGGCAAATCATTTATTATCGTTGAAATTACTTCTGAATTATTTATAACAAACCTATTTTCATTATCTTTATCACTATCTTTAAATTTTCTAAGTGAATATGTAAAATCAAAAAATTCATTAAAAATTATTCTGTCTTTTGCCTGCTTTAACTCCATTTTATTTTTAGGAAAATGAATCTGTATATATGCTTTGTTTATATCAAGCAGACCCCTCTCTTTAAGTACCGCATCTGGCATATATTCTTTAACCGGCAATTCAACTTTAATAGCCTGCACAACCGCTTTTGTAACCATTTTTTCATTTAAGCCCGAAACTAGAGGATAAATAGGTTGCATTTTATCTAACAATTCTTTATATTCATTTATCTTATAAATTTTTGGTTGTTCTAAAACAAACGCTCCTCTATTCTCCTTGACCATACCTCTAAATACAAAACTTGATCCTGGTTTTAATGTGTTCTTAAGATATGCCGCATTAAACCACGTTGTCCGAATAACATTTTTAGTATCATCCTGTAAATACGCTGTTACAATTTGTAAATTACGAACACGTCTGATTTCAATTTGTTTGTAAACTATTGCTTTTACTGCACAAATTTGATTGCATTTTAAATCACGTATCCACAACGGCATTTCATATATATCATAATTCCTTGGATAGTATTTAAGCAGGTCATCCGTTGTATGAATGCCTGCTTTATTAAATACTTTTTCTGTTTTTTCTCCAATTCCCTTCAATTCATTTATATTCATATGATTGCTCCAAATCTGCTTTGTTAAATCATTTCTTATCATAACTATATCTATGATAACACATAAACTTATTTTATCACATTTCTTATTAGGAAAAAACTTTTTATTTAATTAAATCCATTACAAATATTACTTTAAATAAATCTCCATCCAAAATAATATCAAATGTTCCACCGTGATTTTCAACTATACTTTGTGCTATAGATAATCCTAATCCACTACCTTCAGTACTTCTTGAAACATCACCTCTAATAAATCTTTCCGTTAACTGATCACTGTTAAAGTTCAACTGACTCTCAGAAATATTTTTAACTTCAACTCTTACTTTTGAGCCAACAATATTCGCATCAATATATACTCTTGTATTAGCCAAAGCATATTTGTAAATATTTCCATAAAGATTTTCTAATAATCTCCACATTTTTCTTCCATCAGCAAAAATATAAACTTCATCTTCTGGAAAATTTGTAACAATATTTAGTTTCTTATCTTCAAATTTTTCTTCATATTCACCTAAACTTTGTCTGATAAGTTCAGTAAGATTAATCTTTGTTTTTGTCAGTTTAATTGTTCCGGAGCTTAACTTAGATGCTTCAACTAAATCATCTACAAGTATCTTCAAACGATTTGATTTTTCTTCCAAAATCTTTACATATCCTTGTGCCTTTTCATTTTCGAGTTCTTCCTGATTTAACAAATGAACATAGTTAATAATTGATGTAAGAGGTGTTTTAATGTCATGTGATACATTAGTTATCAGGTCTGTTTTCATACGTTCATTCTTAACATTCTGATCAACTGCCTTATCAATTCCCATTCCAATACTATTTACACTATGTGCCATTCTACGGTTAATTCCAAAAAAAAGCTTTTCGTTTATCGTTCTTTTTGTATCTCCGCTTGCAATCTTGTCTGTTTCTTCATTTATAAATTCATATTCAACCAAAAACTTCCACAATATAACTGCTAAAGTTACCGTTTCTATTAGCAATGCTATAACTAATAAACCAAAAGAATAAAATATGCTATAAATCGCACTGTCTATTAAAGCGACTGCAATAATCGCTATCATAAAAATAATAACTTTAACCGTTGTTTTTAAATTAGTCCACAACGCTTCGCTTTTCTTAAATACAATATAAAGCAGACTTGTTCTAATGAGGGCTTTTGCTTTTAATCTACGTATAATACTCATTACAAATTGAACTATAATTTCTGAGCATACAAAAATTATTGCTGATAAAACAATTTTAAGAATGTTTTGATTAATTACATTATCAATTTCATCAGTATAAAAACCTCTGGATGCTGCATTAATAATTAAGACCACAACAAAACCCGATACTGCAACTAAATCCCACCATGAATAATCAATAGTATATAAATATGCCGGTTCTTTCCATTTATTCTTGCCTGTTGTAATAGCAAGTCCAATACCTGCTATACCTGCAATCACACAACTAAGTCCAAGAATAACAATCATTATGTTGTATTCTAAAATTTCCTTTTTTGAAGTAACTACACCTTTTACATAATAACTTAAATTAGTATCATATGGGTATGTTGTATTAACAGCCATTAAAACATATAAATCATTGTAATCTGTAAATGTTTTACACTTGCTGTTAAATATTTCAGCTGTAAAAAACTGTTTATCTAAAGTACAGATTTTTATATCGTTCAACTGGTCATACAAAAAATATTCTTTATATTCATTTGATGTAAGAATCTTCTCGGCATCCTGTGTATTATATTCTATATGCTGCCCATCTACATCGGTATACGAAATATTGTACGATACATTTGAATCTATATTATTCATATACTGACTCGAATATTTATACAGTGAATAATCACAAAAGAAATTAAAAATTGCTTTACTCTCAGTTGAACTATATTCAGGATTTTTATCCATGAAATCCTGTAAATTGTAGTCACTTGAATATTCTAAATAATCATTATATGCATTATAGTCTTCTTCATATCTGTCATTATCATAATAACCACCATTTCCATAATAGTCACCCATATTATACTCTGATGAAATATCCTGCTTATCATACATTTCAATCAATTGCTTTATGGTATAACTGGAGTTAGGCAATACTGCATTTTCATCTTTACCATATTTATCATAATATGTTGCTATATTCCCGATATCTGATAATAGTGCTGAAAAAGATGATTCAACAATATTATTATAATTTCTCATTGCCTCATTTCTGGACATTATCGTTTTGTCGTTAAATTCAAAATACATAGAAGAATAACATATTCCGACAATTCCTATGGCAATTAAAACATTAAAAATTGTTTTCCATTTTTTCATAAGGTACACTCCTACATTTTTTCGATTTTATATCCTAAACCCCAAACTACTTTTAAGTATCTTGGTTCTTTTGGATTAATCTCTATCTTTTCTCGAATGTGTCTTATGTGAACAGCTACAGTGTTGTCAGCAGAAATTGCAGGTTCATTCCAAACACTTTCATATATCTGCTCAATTGTATAAACCCTTCCCGGATTCTTGATAAGCAGAAGCAAAATGTTATATTCATATGGTGTTACTTTTACAGGTTCACCATCAACCATAACCATTTTTCTGTCGTCGTCAATCTCAAGGCCTCCAACAACATATGTATTGCTTTTCTTTTCGGCTATATTTCCAAATTGTGTATATCTACGTATCTGTGATTTGACTCTGGCAACAAGTTCTAATGGATTAAACGGCTTTGTAATATAATCATCCGCTCCCACATCAAGTCCTACTACTTTATCTGAATCTTCTGATTTAGCAGATAAAATAATAATAGGTATACTACTGTTTTCTCTGATTTTTAAAGTAGCTCTTAATCCATCAAGCTTAGGCATCATTACATCAATTAATAGAAGCTGTACCTCGTTTGACTTCAATTTTTCAATTGCATCTAATCCATCGTAAGCCTTAATTACATTATAACCTTCTTTTGATAAATAAATATCAATCGCTTCTACGATTTCTTTGTCATCATCACATACTAATATGTTGTACATTTTTCTGCTCCTTTTCTAAAACACATTCTATTTGATTATAGAATATCCAATGATTTTTAAATTCCGTCACTCAATTTCTTAAGATTTAATTATGATTAAATTCTAAATTCTAGTTTTGTTTACTTCTACGCTTTTCTTTTTACCTTTATAATCTGTTTACTTCTACGCTTTTACTTTTACCTTTATAGTCTTGCTAAAGCTTCCATAAATTTTCTTTTTATTATTCTTCTTAAAAGCTCTGGCTTTTACATAATATGTTTTTTTGCCTGCAAGTTTCTTGATTGTATATTTATTTTTCTTACATGTTACTATATGTTTTTTCTTGAAATTTTTCTTTAAAGAATATACTATTTCAAAACCTGATGTACCTTTAATCTTCGATAATTTTACATTAATTTTGTTCTTCAAGCCTTTTGCCTTAATATTTGCTTTTGCAGGAACAATATTAAATGTAACATTCTGTGTTCCCTTGTAAATACCTATTCCATTAATTTTAACTGTGGCTTTACCGATTTTTTTGTTATTTTTATATGTTATTGTATAATCAATGCCTTCTCTTAAAGTTACATCTCTATATGTGATTTCAATATTTTTAAATGTAATATTTTTACCTGTATACACTTTCTTTTTTGGCACACCGTTTACTGTTGTCATAGTAATGAATTTCTGTGATCTTGGTTCAGCAACTGCATTACCATTGCAATAAGACATAACTCTGCTTATATCTCCTGAGAATAGAGCATAAGCACCTGCATTATTTACAACATTATCAATTCCACCCTTACCACTTAGCACAACTGAACATGCATTAGTAATTGAAACTCCCGGCTTATCAGGAACACTGATTGCATTATTTAAATATGAAGATGATTTTGTAAAGTTTGCATAAACTCCCATTCCATATGCATGATGTTCATTTACCTGTGGTGCAACATAATAACCTGCATATCCCTGAACATCACCATTCATCCATGACTCCTGATTAGGAACATCATATGGCAATTCACACTGATACATAAATGTTTTTCCATTTTCTCCATTCCAAATAGTTTGATACTCCTGAAAATGTTCAACCATTAAAGCATATGCCGTAACATTATCTCCATTTACAATAACACCAGTCTTACTTGTATTTTTATCCCAGCCAACTTCTTTTCCATGGTCTGCTCTCCATACCCAGAAATTGTCACAAATAACATCACTACTATTGATTGTAAGACATGTTTCTACCTTGCATGCTATTGTATCTGCTCCACCGACTCTAAAATATAGATTTGCCAATGTTATCGGATTGTCTTTGTGACTTATGCTTTTATTTCTTCCAACAGTCATTATTGATTTGCCATTCTGTGTTCCTGCTTCAAACATTATATCTGCAACAATAACACCTCCGACATCACCAACTGTAATGCACTCATTTGTTCCTGTCTGCTTAAGTGTTGCATAACCTAATCCAAGAACTATTGTATTTTCTTTTGTTACATTAATAGGCTCACTAATGTTATAAATTCCTGGTGTTAAAATCAAATTTTTACCCTGATTTAACTGCGCATTGATTGTTGCCGCACTATCCTGTGGATTTGCGATATAAAATTCATCAATTGGGATAAATTTACCTTTTACTCCATTTTCCCATGAAGTACCTGTGCAATCTTTTCTTATTTCAGGAACATAAACACCATAACCTTTATTTTCATCATAAACTACAAAGGGCTTTTCCTGAATTTCTTCTGTTTTTTCAGTTTTGGTAAATGGTGCATCCGGCCACTGTCCATTAGGAACTCCATTAGACATTCCGACAAAATTAATATTCCATACACCGCCATCCCAGAAATTACAAGATGAATTTCTAGTAAGCCACTGCTGTTGTGACCACGCAGTTATAGTATTGCTTATCTTTGAATCCGCTAAAAATCCACCACTCGCATATCCGCCGTATTCCTGAATTGCCAGATTTCCTTTAACGTTCATTCTTCTAAATGATGTTCCCTGTGAAACTGCCCATACTGACTGTTTTTCTCTACTTGTACTTGTAGAAATATCTAATGTAAGATTTTCTACACTTCTCCAAAAGTTACATGTTGCGTTATAATTTATATCTCCATTAGGCTTTCTTGAAGTCATCCATTCAGCCTTTGAATTTACATTTCCAATAACAGTATCTTCCGGTGATATACCAAGCCCTGAAACTTCCGTATAAAATCCTGTTTCTACATGTAAATTCTGACTATATGTACCTGGTTTAAATAAAATTGCATATCTTTCTGATCCAAATTGGTTTTTTTCCTGTTTAGAATAAATTTCATCAACCTTCTTCTGAATATTTTCCGTAGAATCATTTGTGTCAAATACATAGACATTTGGTCCAAATATCGATGTTGCATTTACATCTGCTTTAGCAACTGCCTGTGTTCCTGCAAATACCACTGCACTTGCAGCAAAAAGCATTCCTGCTTTTTTCATTTTCCTAAATAATGTGTTCATTTTTCCTCCATAATTTCTTATTGTTTTTATTTCTAAACCCTTTTCATAAATTTTTAAGTATTCGTATATCATAGCATATTTTAATATTGTGGTCAAAAAAAGAAGTGCTGACAAAACATTCATATGTAAGTCAGCACTTCTTAAGATATAAAATATATTTATATACAATTTTTATTTAATTACATCATTCCCATTCCCGGATTTGCAGGCATAGCCGGCGCATCTTCCTTAATGTTTGCAACAACCGATTCTGTTGTTAATAATGTACTTGCAACACTTGTTGCATTCTGTAATGCACTTCTTGTAACCTTTGCAGGGTCAAGGATTCCGGCATCAACCATCTGTACATATTTTTCATTGTATGCATCAAATCCGTTTCCAGGTTCTGATTCGCGTACTTTATTTACGATAACTGAACCTTCAAGTCCGGCATTCTGTGCAATTGTAAATAATGGTGCTTCAAGAGCTTTAAGAATAATCTGTCCGCCTGTCTTTTCATCGCCTTCTAATGTATCAACTAATTTAGCAACTTTCTTTGATGCATGAATATATGCAGAACCACCACCTGAAATAATTCCTTCTTCTACAGCAGCTCTTGTAGCATTTAAAGCATCTTCCATACGAAGTTTCTTTTCCTGCATTTCAGGTTCTGTAGCAGCACCAACTCTGATAACTGCAACTCCACCTGCCATCTTAGCAAGTCTTTCCTGTAATTTTTCTTTATCAAAATCAGATGTTGTTTCAGCTAGCTGAGCTTTAATCTGAGCGATTCTTCCCTGAATTTCTTCAGAATTTCCTTCGCCATCAACGATAATTGTATTTTCTTTCTGAACCTTAACTGATTTAGCACGACCAAGGTCTTCAATCTTAGTTTCAGCAAGTGATAAGCCTAATTCTTCTGAAATAACCTGACCACCTGTAAGAATTGCAATATCTTTTAACATTTCTTTTCTTCTGTCACCGTATCCAGGAGCCTTAACTGCAACCACGTTAAATGTTCCACGAAGTTTATTAACAATTAATGTTGTAAGAGCTTCACCTTCTACATCTTCAGCAATAATTAAAAGCTTTGAGCCGCTCTGTACAATCTGTTCAAGAATTGGAAGAATTTCCTGAATATTTGAAATCTTCTTATCTGTTATTAAAATATATGGATTATCAAGGTTTGCTTCCATCTTTTCCATATCTGTTGCCATATATGCTGAAATATATCCTCTGTCAAACTGCATACCTTCAACAAGGTCAAGCTCAGTTTTCATTGTCTTTGATTCTTCAATTGTGATTACACCATCGTTAGAAACTTTTTCCATTGCATCTGCAACCATTTCTCCGACTTCTTCATCTCCAGCTGAAATTGCAGCTACTTTAGCAATCTGTTCCTTACCTGTAACCTTACTACTCATTTCTGAAATTGCCTTAACAGCTTCATCTGTAGCTTTCTGCATGCCCTTTCTTAAAATAATTGGGTTAGCACCTGCAGCTAAATTTTTCATTCCTGCATTAATCATAGCCTGTGCTAAAACTGTAGCTGTTGTTGTTCCATCACCTGCAACATCATTTGTCTTAGTAGCTACTTCTCTAACCAACTGTGCACCCATATTTTCAAATGCATCTTCTAATTCAACTTCTTTAGCAATTGTTACACCATCATTAGTAATAAGTGGTGCACCATATGATTTATCTAAAACAACATTTCTTCCTTTAGGTCCAAGTGTTACTTTTACTGTATTTGCCAACTGATTTACTCCAGCTTCTAACGCAACTCTGGCATCTGCTCCAAATTTAATTTCTTTAGCCATTTTTATAACCTCCATTCAAATTTCCAATTTATAAGTATGATATTAAAGCTATTCAACTACAGCTAAAATATCGTTCTGTCTAACTATAATATATTCCTCGCCATCTAATTTAACTTCATTTCCTGCATATTTTGAATATATTACTTTATCTCCGGCTTTAACCTGCATTGTTACTTCTTTACCGTCTACAACTCCACCGGGACCTACAGCAATTACTTCTGCCTGTTGTGGTTTTTCCTGTGACTGTGTTGTCAAAATAATTCCTGACTGTGTCTTTTCTTCAGGTTCAGCCTGTTTCAATACTACTCTGTCTCCTAATGGTACTAATTTCATTTAAAACTACCTCCTTTTCAGCTTGTTAGCACTCTTTCTTTTTGAGTGCTAACCCAATAACCTAATAATATATCAATTATTTCAAATATGCAACCCCTTATTTTTATTTTTTATTGTTACTTTTCTTCTTTTTATCTGTATTCGTTCCAATTTTACCATTTCTTCCAAAGCAAAATAAATACTGCTGTGCATAGCCTCCATACTCACCATAATGATTAGATGCGAATTTTTGTATTTCCTCTTTACTTGTTTCTTTTCCAAAATAAATGGCTTCCATTATACGTTTAATCCACACATCAATAGGAAATGCATTTCTATATCCAAGTCCAAATAGCAAAACACAGTTTGCAACTTTATCTCCCACTCCCTTTATTGACTTTAATAATTCTCTTCCATCTTCTTCTTTTAGATTTGCAAATAATTCTTCATTTATTTCACCCAAAGCAAGTTTTTGTGATGCATCATATAAATAAGGTGCCCTAAATCCGGACTTCATTTCCCTAAATGCTTCTTCTGTTATTTTCCCTAACTTTTCAGGATTTGGGAAACTATAGTATTTTTCACCATTTACCTCACCAAGATATTCACCATATTGTTCACTTATTCTTTTTACAATCTGCTTGATTTGAGGTATTTGTTTGTTTTGTGAAATAATAAAAGATATTAGCACTTCATGGAAATCCTGATTTAAAATTCTAACTCCATAATTTTCTTTAATTGCACTTTCTAATTTATTATCCTTCTTTAACAAATATGATTTAATTTCATCATAATCTCTATCTAAATCAAAATAATTAGTCCATATTTTTTCTACATCTTCCTTTGAAGTATTATAAAATATAAGTTGATTTTCATCTTGTTTTATATGAAGCATTTTATTTTTTGCAACAATAACATATTCTTCTTTATCTAACTTATAAAATCTAAAACACTGACCACATTCTAATGTCTGTTCCAAATCAAAATCTTTAAGTTCATTTATTAGAGTATTTTTTCCATTCTCTGTAATTTTCATTTGTTTTTCCTCTTTTCTTACGAATATTTAACTAATCTAATAGGTAGAGTATCATTTTTATTATTCATATTCAATATAGATATTTATGTAAATTTATTGCATTCTATTTTTTATCATATGTAATATACATGAGTTTATTTTTACTCACACAATAACTTATGAGATTATGCCCTCATTTATTTAATAAATAATATTAAAATTGTCATAATTTCTTTACATTATTAAATGTATTTCTCCTTTATTTTAGTCCAAAATAGTTATATAATTATATTAAAATGTTGGCGACGAAAGGAGACTGTATTATGGGATTTTTTAAAAAATTAGTTGGTTCAGCCGCTGTAATTGGTGCTGCTGTTGGAGGGGTATCTTATTTAAAGAAGCGCAAAGAGGAAAAATATACTGAAGATGATATTTTTGAAGACTTTGATGACGAAAAGATTTTTGATATTAAAACAAATTCTAACAAAAATGGGACTCAGAAAATAACAATTACATTTAATTCTAACAAAGCTAAATCAATGGCTAATAATGCTGCTGATAAAGTATTAGAAGCTGCTGATTCTGCTAAAGAAAAAATTGTAGATGCTGTTGGCGAAGAAAAATATAATTCTGCTGTAAAAAAAGTAACTGATGCTGCTACTTTTGCTAAAGATAAAGCAAGTGATGCAAAAGACAAAATTACAGATTTTGTTGGTGAAGACAGAATTGACAACGCTAAAGATTTATTCAATGATGCCGTTGATTTTGCAAAGGATAAAACATCTGAAGTTATTGATAAAGTAAAGAATTATAATAGTGAAAATGATTTTGTTGATACAGATTATAGTGACATTGATGATTTTGAATCATTAGATGATGACTTTGTTGATGAATCTGACGATTTAAATAACGACTTTGATGAACATTATTCTGAAAACGATGATTTTGTTTCATCTGTCAAATTAGAGGAAGATGATGCTTCTTCATTTGATGACGAAACATTTGATAACAATGACATACCTTCTGAAGAAAATCATGTTTTCGAAGACATTGATGATATCAAGCAGGACGATGATTCATTTGAAGATACAAATATTTCTGAAGAAGGCACAGACATATTTGAAGAAGAATCTGTACCAAATGTTACGGAACATAATATCGAATCAAGTATAACTGACGATGAAGAATATGATAATGAATCTAATATTACCGATGATGAGCTTGATAATAAAAGCAGTATTTCAGATGATACCTCAGAAAATCAGGTTGCTACAGAACCTGATGAATTTAATGAACTTGATGACGAATTAAACGATGATACATTTGATAATATCGAAGTAAATAATGATTCTTTAGATAGTAATGAATATGATAGTGGAAAAGATTCTGATATTGTTGAAGAGCATTTCTCTTTTTTAAAAAAGCCATCCGATAAGAGCGGTGATAACACATCTAAGGAAGATACTGATTTCTTAGATGATGAACTTGATGAAATCTAAATAATATAAAAGGAGCCATTACAGTATGATATTTCCGGTATGGATAAGAAGTATCATCTCAATTGGCTCCTTTTATTAATTTGGGCTCATAAAAAATCTCCCAATCTAGGGAGATTTTTTACATAGTAAAACCGGAAAAGTAAATTTCGCAGTTTATACAAATATATTTTACAATAAATGAGCTCTTAATTCTTCTCCGCTCATTTCGCTTAAATATGCAGGTGCAATATCTAATACTGTCTTACAGCCTTTCTGTCCTTCATCATAAAGACGCTTAGCAGCTCTTGCATATGCAATTAAAACACTTGTAGTAAATTCAGGATTTGAATCTAACTTTAAGCTATATTCAATAATATGATTATGTTCTTTATTCATTCCTGTTTTTCCTGAACGGATTACAAATCCACCATGTGCCATTCCGCTATGATTCTTTTCTAATTCTTCTTCGCTAATGAAATGAACTGTTGTATTGTAATCTGAGAAATAATTTGGCATTTCCTTGATTTCTTTTTCAACTGCAGCGGCATCTGCACCTTCTTCTAATACAACAAAACATTCTCTTTCATGCTTATCTCTTGTTGTAAGTTCCGGATTTTCGCCCGATCTAACTCTTTCTAAAGCGCTTTCTACAGGAATTGTATACTGCTTTGCATTCTTAACGCCTTTAATTCTACGAATTGCATCTGAATGTCCCTGACTAACACCTTTCCCCCAGAATGTATAATCTTTTCCATCTGGAAGAATTGCATTTGCATAAACTCTGTTAAGCGAGAACATTCCAGGATCCCAACCTACTGAAATAACTGCTATTTTTCCAGCTTCTTTTGCTGCCTTATCAACTGCCGCAAAATGTTCAGGTATTCTTGCATGAGTATCAAAACTATCAATTACGTTAAACATTGAAGCAAACTGTGGAGTCTGTACAGGAAGATCTGTAGCACTACCGCCACATAAAATCATAACATCTATCTTATCTTTCCAGTCTGCAACTTCATCAATATGACATACCGGAACATTTTCTGTTAAAATAGTTACATTTTTAGGATTTCTTCTTGTAAATACAGCAACTAATTCCATATCATTAGCTTCTTTAACTGCGCATTCTACACCTTTTCCCAGGTTTCCATAACCTAAAATACCAATTCTTGTTTTCATTTCAGTCTCCTTCGTTAATATATATTTTACTTAATCAGCACTTGCAATCATTAGTCTTCTTTAATTGACATATTGTAAGTTTTCGCCACAAAAATTATAGAATTTTTCCACTGATTTGACAATACTTTATATTATATTTTCTATAATTCTTTAATTTTTTCAAGAATACTTTTGATGCCTTGCTAAATACTGCATGTTTTTTCCATACTAAAGCCAGATTGCCAAAAAAGAAGTGTATTTAATTCACAATGAAAATAAATACACTTCTTAGGCTTATATATTTTTTATATATTATTTACTATTTGCTTTATATCCTCTAAATTGTCTGCGAAAAAAATTCCTTCTTGTCTTTGTTTAGACGAAAATTCTTTTTCAATCATATGATTTAACAATTCTTTTAAACTGTTATAATATCCATCCAAATTATATAAAATACAAGGATTATTAAGCTGTTTCATTGAAATTTTACACATAACTTCAGACACTTCTTCCAGAGTACCTGTACCACCTGGAAAAGCCACAAATACATCTCCTAATTCTATCATTTTAGTTCTTCTTTCTGACATATCTTTTGTAATAAATAATTCGGTTAATCCCTCATGTTGAACTTTTGCATCTATAAAAAATTGTGGTTCAACTCCTATAACTTTGCCACCTGCATTTAATACACTGTCTGCAAGTTTTCCCATAAGTCCTGTTTTAGATCCACCATACACAAGTGTGTTGCCACTTATTCCAATCCATGTTCCCAATTCTTTAATTGCACTTTTAAATGTTTTATCATTTCCGTCTGATGCCCCAAGATAAACTGTAATATTCATTTTAATACCTCTTTCGTAATTTAATTCTAAACTTCTGTCCTAACTTCAATTAAGTTTCCATCTAAATCATAAAATCTTACAACTTTTTGTCTCCAACTATTTGTCATAAGTTTATTAATATATCATATTTTCAGATACAATTTTTCAAGTTTTTCTGCAAAACTTTCAATATCAATCTCTCCGAAATAAAATTCACATGAATTGCTCTTTTATTTATTTCATTCTTCATCCGTAACACCGTTTGTTTTGCACAATGTTCTTACTAATGCATCCTTTGAATTTTTCCATGGTTCATCTTTATATCTATAATCAAATTTTTTTATAAACCATTCTACATCCTCAATTGTTCTATCTAGATTTTTTTCAAATATTTCTATAGTCATTTTATTAAATTCGTCAAATTTATTTCCCGATAATTCTTTATCTGCATATTTAAGTAAAGCATTTAAATGCTCAAAGCAAAATCCTTTACAATTCTTATATAATTCTAAAAAATCTTTATCTTCTTTTTTCCATAAATATAGTATCGTGGCAACATATCTGTCAAATGTATCATTTAAACGGTCGCATACGAAACAACTTCCATTTAATTTATCCAGATATTCAGTTATTGGCTTCTTTTCTTTCTTTTTAAATAATCCACCTGAAGATTTCTCCTTAGGCAGCGTATCAACCTGCTTTTTTACATTCTTTAAATGTGTTTCCATTATTAGAGCAAGTCCTAATCTGTTATTGTATTCGTATAACTTTTTTACATGTCTTGTGCAGTAGCCTTTTTCATCAGTTTCAAATCTAATATAGTCCTCCATATAACTTGGTCCCATAGCAAAAGAGATATTATCATTTTCTATATCATCTCTCATTTTACATAATGGGCACTCGCAATCTACCTTAAATGCATCCATTACAGGTATTGTATATAATTTTTCTTCCATTCTTCCTTCTCTCCATTTTTTAATCTTTTTACATTTTTATATTAATTCGTAGCGTATAATTTAAAATAATTATATTTGTATAATTTAAGTTAATTCTCTTTGTTTAATTAAAACTAATAAAAGGTTGAAAAGGATTTCTCCTCCTCAACCTTTTATTGGCTCTATTTAGGTAATTTAAAAGAACTCTTTAATGAAACTATTCTGTTATATACCGGTTTTTCTTTTGTATAATCTTTAATATCTGCACAGAAATAACCCTGTCTTACAAACTGGAATTTATCTTCAGGCTCTGCATCAGCAAGTCCCTGTTCCAAATAGCATTTCTTCAATACTGTAAGTGAATTTGGATTAAGGTTAAGAGAACCATCTTCATTAAGTTTTCCTTTTTCTTCATCAACTATATTTTCATATAATCTTACTTCAGCTTCAATAGCATGTCTTGCTGATACCCAATGAATTGTTCCTTTGACCTTACGTGCTGTAAAGTTATTACCACTTCTTGTTTCCGGATCATAAGTACAATGCACTACAGTAACATTACCATTTTCATCCTTTTCGTAATCTACACATTTTACAAAATAAGAATGCATAAGTCTTACTTCATTTCCCGGGAACAATCTGAAATATTTCTTAGGTGGTTCTTCCATAAAGTCTTCTCTTTCAATATATAGTTCTTTACAGAATGGAACTTTTCTACTTCCTAATTCTTCATTTTCAATGTTATTAACTACATCAAACCATTCAACCTGGTCTTCAGGATAATTGTCAATTACAAGCTTAATTGGATCTAATACAGCCATCATTCTTGGTTTCTTAGTCTTTAAATCTTCTCTAATGCAATATTCTAACATTGCATAATCAACCGAACTATTGCTCTTTGATATACCACAAAGTTCAACGAAGTTCTTAATTGATTCAGGAGTAAATCCTCTCCTTCTAAGTGCTGCAATAGATACTAAACGTGGATCATCCCATCCATCTACAATTCCATCTTCAACTAATTTTTTAATATATCTTTTTCCTGTGATTACATTTGTCAAATATAACTTTGCGAATTCAATCTGTCTTGGAGGATTAGGGTATTCAAGTTCTGTGACTACCCAATCATATAAAGGTCTGTGATCTTCAAATTCCAATGTACAGATAGAATGTGTTACATGTTCAATTGCATCTTCAATAGGATGAGCAAAATCATACATTGGATAAATGCACCACTTATCTCCTGTATTATGATGTGTCATATGAGCCACTCTATAAATAATTGGATCTCTCATATTAATATTAGGAGATGACATATCAATCTTAGCCCTTAATACCTTTTCACCATCTTTATACATTCCATTCTTCATGTTTTCAAATAGTTCTAGATTTTCTTCAACACTTCTGTCTCTATATGGGCTGTTCTTTCCAGGTTCAGTTAATGTACCTCTATATTCCCTAATTTCTTCAGGTGTTAAATCGCATACATATGCTTTACCTTTTTTTATTAACCTAACAGCTGCCTCATACATCTGATTAAAATAATTAGATGCAAAAAATAATCTGTCTTCCCAGTCAGCTCCAAGCCATTTTATATCTTTTAAAATTGACTCTACAAATTCTGTCTTTTCTTTTGTAGGATTTGTATCATCAAATCTCATATTAAATTTACCATTATATTTCTTAGCCAAACTATAATTTAAAAGAATTGACTTTGCATGTCCAATATGAAGATATCCATTTGGTTCAGGTGGAAATCTTGTCTGAACATGATCAAATCTTCCTTCTTCCAAATCTTTGTCGATAATCAATTCAATAAAGTTTTTAGTTACTTCACTTTTCACGTTTTCTTTTTCCATTTTGTATGTCCTCCAGCGTTTAGAATATAAACGTTTTCATAATTATTAGATTATACAATAAAATTTTTTCCATTTCAACATCAAGTATGCATTGTTTTAGGCATATTTAGTTAAATATCAATGCTTTTACTGTTAAATCAAATGTTTTATAAAATAAATTTTTCAAGCATTCTTCTTAACACATATTCATGTCCGGCCATAACAATTGTATCATCATTAATTCTTAAAACGGCAGTTCTTACAAAATTCCAACCAACACCAAGTTCAATACCACCATGTGTCTCACAATTTCTGATTATTCTTTTTCTTTCATTTTCACTCATTGCAAGTAATTTCATATTATCTTCTTTATCAAATTGTATTATCGGATATCCGCCATGATATCCAACCAATTTTAAATTTTTCAAATTAAAAGTTTTGCTCCATTGTTCTAATATCTCTTCCAAAATTTATCTCCTTAAATTTTATCTTTTCATAATCTTTATTCATTATTAATTGTCTATTCTAAGAATTATAACACAATAAGGCAAAACTTTCATTTTTTTGTAAATACAAAGAAACAGGTTTTATGAAAGACATCTTTCTAAAAACCTGTTTCTTTTCAAAATCTAAACCCTTTCGTAACACTTTGTTACGATAATAATTTAACATATTTAATATAATAAATATAGTATTTATATTTTAAAATATGTATCATTTTTTATATGTGAATGTAATTACAGATAAAAATACACTAAAATAACTTCTTTTTTGCATTGTCAAAAAAACTGTCAATTTATAAACATAACATTTTTATCTTTTTATCGCATTTATTATTTGATATGTTTCTGAATAAAATTAACTACTAACTTTCTTGTTTCTCCCAATGCATTCGATGTTTCAAATTTTCTTTCAGGATGCCACTGCAAAGCTAATATCTTCATTTCATCAGAACCAAATGCCTCTATTGTCTGATTTTCTTTATCAATTGCAAGAGGCTTAAAACACGGAGCTAATCCATCAATTGGAACTACGTCCTTGTGATAGTTGTTTACTATAATTGTTCTATCTTCTTCCACAAGATATACTTCGTGATCCACTCCTCTTGGTCTTTCTACCGGCAAATCAGGATGATAAAGTAACTTTCCGCCAAACAAAGCATTCATATACTGCATTCCTCTACAAGTTGCGATAATTGGAATTTCCTGCTCAATACAATGTCTTATTAATTTTTCTTCCATTGCGTCTCTATGCGGCTGTAATTCTTCGTTATGAGGCCTGTCATAAAATTTACATGGAAGAGCTCCTCCACCTACAACAATAAGTAAATCACATTGTCTTTCAAATAATTTACCTACATTTTTAACATGATTTGAAGCCGGCTGTGGAATAAATCCAAGCAATTCGTAAAATCTTATATATGCAGATTCTAATACATCAGTTGAATCTCCATATTGATTTACGCCTTCTCTTTGAGTAATCAGTGCTCGCAAATCCTCACACTGCATCCCTTCTTTAATACTGCCATTAGCACAGTCTAATTCCATGTAGTTCATAGATGCCGCATAATTATATATTTTTTCACCACATCCGATTGCTGCCGGGATTTCAAACTCAGCACATCTTATAGCCATATGGCTTGCCATTCCACCATATTTTGTTATAAATCCCTTTATTCCTTTTGTAAAAATCCATTCATATCCGGGATCAGCCTTTGGAATCATTACAATTTTATCCATAAGGTCTTCATCTGTTTCCCTTTCAAGATTTACTACTTCTCCCTCAACTTTTTGTGATGTAATAAAATTTGGTCTTGCCTCATTTACAGGAATAAACGAAACACCTAACTTAGATAAAATGACATCCGGTAAAATGATGTTTAACTTATCATAATATTCTTTTCTATTATTTACTATTGTATCCGTTAAATATTTTTTAATTTCAGCTACTTTTAATTTCTTACAATGTTTTAAATCCTCTACCGTAATATATGACAGGCTTTTTCTGTCAATTTCAAGTAATTTACCTAAATTCTGAATTAAATCAATTACAAGACTTAAAGATTTAGTAAATTCAAATTTAAAAAATTCTCTTCCCTCAATTGCAGAAACAAGGAAATTATTAAATTCCTTTGGATGAATATCAAATCCAATAGAAGTAAGTGCTTCTTTCAACCTGTTTTCATCTAAACCTTTAGATACATTCTTATCTTTATAGTTTTTATTCTTCTCCGTTACCGGTCTGAAAACCATCTGATTATAACTGTCTGTACGAATATCATAAGTGCCACTTCTTAAATGTCCATATATTTTATTAAATTCATTTCTAGACATTAACCCCAATGAAAACTTGTGGAAATCATAATCAAATTTTGATGAAACAGTATTAATTGATTTCATAAACTCATCTATTTCATCATTTGTAAACCATCCTGCTTCTACTAATGAACTGCAGAATGACTTTGCCATAAATGCCATTCTTGCCTGTCTTGTAAACTGTGGTGTACCAAGACTTTTTATGGCATCTAAAAGTTCTGTTATATCTTCTAATATTCTATGAATATTATTTGTTTCTGAATCCAAAGATGCTATTCTTTTTCTTTCATTTTCCAAATGATTAATATCTGCATTATCTTTCATTGATATTAATCCGTGTTTTTCAATTGTATTTAAAGTAAGTTTATGAAGTGCCTCTACAATTGTATTTCTTTCTGCTCTTGTAAATCCATTTTCAAGTAATTCTTTTGTTCTGTTTTCTGTATTAAAATCATAACTTGTGTAAACTATTTCAAATTCAATTTTGTCATGAGCAGTTGTGTCCTGTTTCAATTTATTTACGTAAAAATCAACAAGTTTTAAAGCTAATTTTTCACTAATCTCAGCAGGTATTAATGAATAAAACGAATATTGTATACTTATATATGGTTTTACACCAATCTTGTACATCAGTTCTTTCTCTAATTTCTTATATCCCATTGGCACAAGGCCCTGATTCCATGCCCTTGATGTAATAATTTCTCTATATAATGAATAATCAAGATTTCTAGGACTTGTTCCAATAATTTCTGAAGGATTCCAAAATGCCATATCAGATAGAATCATTGGTTGTCCGTCAAGACTGCATTCTATTCTATCATAATCCTTTTTTACGTCATTTAATTTACTATAGAAATCATTAATGGCATTAATCGCATTCTTATTTTTTGTATTTGCAACCAAAGGTCTAACCTGAAAAATTATTACTTCATTTTTCTTATTTACTGCAAATTCAATATCTAATGGTATTTTCAATAAATCTTCGATTTCCTGAACTGATTCAAGAAGATTTTTCCATGCTGTATTTAACTCTGAAAGTTCCGTATTTCTTGCAATCCATAAAGTCTTTCCGCCTTTTCCACTTGTTACGGAATCCGTAGAACCGCTATCATCATAATTTATCAGATAATATGGTCGTTGCCCCTGAATATCATAAGTAAACAAAACACCACTATACAGTACATCTACAGCCTGATGCTGAATTAAAACCTGTTCATCTTCAATATTATCAATATCTAAAGTGTATGATTTAAGTACAGTATCAATTGCATTAATAATTGCTGTTTCATTAGTTGAATCTACATCTAAAATACTTGTGTAATGACCTGCATTTGATTTTACAAAACAGTCTTCATTTGTAGATGAACTTCTTACAACTATTTTTTCACCTTTAAATTTTTCAATTATCTTATCAGCTGTTTTTTTCTTATCACGATGATATTCTTTAGCTGTTATAATAAGCATTTCTTCAATATATCCTAATTTAATTACTTCATTTAAGGCTTTAAGGGTATTAGCCTTAGTAGATATAAATTTTATTGTCTGCTTATTATCTCTGTCTCCTAAATTTCCAATATAATCTCTCTCCATATTTTCAATCCTTTTTGTACCTAAAACTAATTTTCTTCAGTTACATCTTTTAGTTCTCCACCGTCCGTTACAATCTTCAACCACTCTTTTGCCTTTGCTACTGTTTCTTCATTAGGAACCATTACATAAGCTCTATTACTTGGAACTGAATATGTGTAATTTGACTGTCCTGAACCTGATACATTATAGCTTTGAATATTCCACTCGTATCCATTTGCCAATTGGAATTTAACAAATTTCTGAATGTTTTTCTTGCTAACGCTTGTCTGAAAACTTTCACTTATGCTTTCAAGTATTTTCTGATAATTATCCAAAATGCTTGGGGATGCACATTTTGATATCACACCTTTAATTACAGACATCTGATTCTTTCCACGCTGTACGTCACCTCTTGCAAATGATTTTCTTTCTCTTGCAAATACTAATGCCTTATCGCCATTCATATTATAATTAATTCCCTGACTATAGCTATATCCTTTTGCTGAGAAAGCACATTCAGAATCAACATCTATTCCACCTAATGCATTAATAATATCTTTAAATCCGTCAAAATTAACTCTCACATAGTAATCAATATCAATATCATAAAGCATTTCTAATGTTTCCATTGATACATCTACGCCATATAAACCTGCATGTGTAAGTTTGTCTCTTACTCCGTTTGAATTAGACAAAGGAACATAATAATCTCTAGGTGTTGAAAGTAATAAAATCTGTCTGGTCTGTGGATTTACTGACATTATTATATTTACATCACTTCTGCTCTTTGTTGTTACTGCGCCAAATGTATCAATACCGCTTATATAAACATTAAAGCATTCCTTTGTTATATCTTTCTTCTTATTTTCATTTTGAACCTGATGAGTAACTTTATATGTATAGATACATTTTACCTTCGATTCAAAATCAGTATAATCAGCTTCATCATTTTTCTTTTCACCCATAGATGTTATAACATCTATCATTGACTGATTTAATACAACTGCTCTTGTTTCTTTATTATATAAAGCTTCTGTCATGGTTATTACATCATCGTATTCCTGATAATTACCATTCTGATTAATCTTTTCATTAATGTTATTTAATAATTCGTCTTTGTCATCACCTACAAATTTCTGAATATATCCAAATTTATCATCTTTTAACTCTTCAATATTCTTCGCCTCATCATCTGATAATATATATACACCAAATTCATCTGTTGATAACTTACTGTTGTTTACAATTTTATCTATTGTTTTTTCTGATTCTTTAAAAATACCTTTTATAGTCTTTTGATTTAATCCAATTGCTATATCTGCTCCAACGCTCATTACAATCATAATTGCAGACATAACTATTGATACTATTGCTCCAACTTTGTTTTTCTTAATGAAAAATGGAATTAACATCCATAATGCTATCGCAATTTCTACTGCAACAATTAATCTTACCGGAATATAATTTAAAGCTACATTGTTGTTATAAGTTAATATCATATATAAAAATATCTCTAATATTACTATTGGAATTACCTGTAATATATTTAAAACTGTTGCTGTCATTTTTAATTTCTTATTTAACATCTCCATCTCCTTTTTAATTGTGTCTCATTTACAGCATTAAAATAGATTTTACCTTCTTTTATCTGCTTACTTTTTTTAAATAACAAACGTACTTTATGACTTCCGTATGCTATCGATAATTATAGCATTTCCCATTCATTACGACAATATTGTTATTGTCTATTCATAAATGATTAAGAAATAACTTTATTAAAATAATCACCTTGTAAATTTTTATACATATAATTAATGTATAGAAAATAGCTTTTATTTTAGTTTATATATTATCGAAGATTGATAATGTTAACAAAAAAATGCTCGCGATGCTTGCCACTCGTAACAATTCTAAATTTCCAACTATATTTTGCTTTTAGGACCTCCGGCTCTAAGCAAAATATACCTGTCAATTCAATTTGAACCGACGGTGGCAAATGCCCTTTCTTATAACATTATCAATCTTCCATAAGAATAACATATATAATAAAAAAAGGTGATTTGTATGGATTCATTTGCAATTATTTCAAATGGGAATAAGCAGAAATATTTGTATGATTATTTAATTTTTCATAATTATTCTGCTAAACTTGTAACAAATTTTAACCTTACAGAATATAAATATATTGTCGCATCAATTCCTTTTTCCAAAGATGGAGAAAATGTAAATTGTGATTTTTATACAAGTTTTCCAATTACAACTTTTATTTCATTATTAAAACCGGGACAGATTTTATTTGGTGGAGGATTTAAAGGTTCAGTCGTATCACATTGTATGAATTCAGGAATTAAAGCAATCGATATCTTAAATATTCCTGACTTTTACAGAAATAATGCATTTTATACTGCAGAAGGACTTTTAGGATATATAATCAGCAACACTAATTTTTCTTTAAAAGCATCTAATATTTTAGTTCTTGGTTATGGAAAATGTGGAAGCGAAATATGTAATTTATTCAACAACGTAGGTTCTAATATTTTCTTTTATGAAAATAATGAATCAAAAATAAACGATGGTTTAAATAAAAACTTTACTTTTTTAGATATAAATAAAAAGAATAATAATTTATCAAAAATAGACATAATTATTAACTGTATTCCTAAAAATATACTCTCCATAAGTAATCTTAAAACACTTCAGAAAAGTTGTACTATATTTGATATAGCATCATACCCTTACGGATTTGACAAAGATATTTTAAATTCTCTCTCCCTGACATATCACATTTGTCCCGGACTTCCCGGCAAATATGCCTCTAAAAGTTCCGGCGAATTAATAGCAAAGAACATATCATCAATTATAGAAGGGACTGCAGAAAATGAATCACAGTTTAGATAATAAAAATATTGGAATCGGAATAACCGGTTCTTACTGTACCTACAAAAAAGTTTTCAACGAATTAAAACGTCTATCTGAAGTAAATACAAATCTTTATACAATTTTTTCAGATAACGCTTCTAAAACTGACAGTAGATTTGGAAACCATGAAGATTTTTTAAATTTAGCAAAAGAACTTAGCAATAAAGAGCCAATCACTACTATAACAGGAGCCGAACCAATTGGTCCTAAATCAATGTTTGACGTTTTAGTTATTGCACCATGTACAGGTAATACTCTTTCAAAACTTGCCAATGGTATTTCTGATACACCTGTTTTAATGGCATGTAAAGCACATTTAAGAAACAACAAACCTTTAGTTATATGTTTAAGTACAAACGATGCACTTGGAATGAATTTAAAAAATATAGGTATTTTATTAAATACTAAAAATATTTATTTTGTTCCTTTTGGAATGGATGATTATATTTCAAAACCAAATTCCATGACTGCACATGTTGATTTACTGCAGGATACAATAGTTAAAGCTTTGCAGGGCCGACAAATTCAGCCTGTAATACAAAGTCCACATGTAACAATAACCTAAAAGGTCCTATGGACCTTTTTTATATGATTTTAAGGAGGTTTTTATGAGCGGTATTGCCGGTTACTTTCAAACAGAATTTGACGTTGAGAGGAACCATACTTTGTATGCAATTTACGAAAGCAAATTAACTAATATGCAGGATTCGTTAATAACAAATTGCCACGAAAACAGTATAATTTACATGAAACATCATATTGGATTTACAGCAAGCAATTTTTCAGTCGCACATAGAGATTCGCTATCAGTTACCTATAAGAACAGAACAGCTTCTATCGTTTTTACAGGAAATATTTATAATTCAAATGAATTAAAATATAAATTATCATCCTATGATATTTCTGCTTATGAATTATGCAACGAAGAACTTATTCTATATTTATATTTAGTTTTTGGCGAAGATATTTTCAAAGAAATAAATGGTGGTTTTTCATTTGCAATTTACGAAAACAACTCATTAATAATAGTAAGAGACCCTATTGGTATAAAGCCATTATTTTATCATTGTACAAATAATCATTTTATATTTGCTTCTCAACAAAAAAGTATATTTGCTTACGGCATAAAACCCGAACTAACAAATGAAAGCTGGTGTGAAATCATCGGACTTGGTCCTGCACGAACTCCCGGAAAAAGTTTATTTAAGAACATATTTGAAGTACTTCCCGGCAATTATATAAAAGTAACTTTTAACTCACAGGACATTATCAGTTACCAAACTCATTGCTATTGGGAATTAACCTATAATCATCACGCTGATCCTTATTTAGATACAGTTGACAAAGTTAATTATCTAATAAAAGACAGTATTAAAAAACAATTAACTAAAGATACAACTATTTGTTCTCTTTTATCCGGCGGAATTGATTCAAGTCTTGTAACTTCTATTGCTAAATCTATGATGGATAAAGAAAACAGAGAATTGAAAACATACGCATTTGAATTTGAAGGCAATGAAATTTTCTTTAATGGGAACTCTTTTCAAAACTCATTAGACAGACCTTACGTAGAAATAATGAGAAAATACTTAAATTCTAATCATAAATATCTAACCTGTGACAGTTCAGGGCAAATTAAATATTTAAAAGAAACTGTTGATATGAGGGATGCTCCATGTATGGCAGATATTGAATCTTCTTTAATGTACTTTTGCAATGAAATATCAGAAACAAATAACATAGCTTTAACGGGAGAATGTGCTGATGAAGTATTTGGTGGTTACCCATGGTTTCATCGCGATGAAATGTTAAACTCAAATTCTTTCCCGTGGTCTAAAGATTTGTCCGTAAGAACATCTCTTTTTAATGACAGTTTCATTCAATCTCTTAATTTAAAAGAATACGTTGACGACGCTTATAAAACTTCTCTAAGCAAATGCCCTGAAAGTGATTGCAGCAACGAGAAAGATAAACGTCGTTTTGAAATTGGATATCTGACTATAAACTGGTTCATGATGACTTTAGTTAACAGAATGGAACGTTGTAGTGTTTTCACAGGGCTTGATGCAAGAGTTCCTTTTGCCGACTATAGATTAGTATCCTATGTTTTCAGTATTCCATGGGAATACAAATGTAAAGACGGAAGTGTTAAACATTTATTAAAAGAATGCGGAAAAGATTATCTTCCACCTGAAATCATAAACAGAAAAAAATCTCCATATCCAAAAACTTACAATCCTGAATACGAGAAAATGATTGGTAAACTTCTTCTAGAAGAATTTGATAATAACTATGCACTTAATTTTATTGTAGATAAAAATAAGGTAATTAATTACATCAACTCATCTAAAGATTATGGCAAGCCATGGTACGGTCAACTTATGGCTGGTCCACAAATGTTAGCATATATTCTTCAAATCAGTTATTGGTTAAAGAAATATAGTTAAATTAAATTTAAGTAAAAAACTCCAACAGACAGTTGATTATTAAATATTCTCAAAATTTAAAAGATTATTTTTTATCAGCCTTGTCTGCCGGAGTTTTTCTTATGGTTGGCTTCTTTTAAAGCCTTATTAATTAATTTCTTAATTTTTTTATTTGCTTTGACAGTTATTTTTGATACTTCAATTGGCTTATCAACATGATATACTCCCGGTTGGAAAATAATATTCTTTCCTGCCTTTAGCTGTTTATTAATGCTATCAGTTGTATCAACTGTATTTCCGACACATCCCTGAATCACTTCATTCCAATTAACTCCATACACTCCATCATTAATGTAGCAATTTCTATAATATTTCTTTTTGTTTAAACTGCTTATTTTTTTTGTTATATATTAAAATTAATTCTACATATAAAAAACGATTTTATATGTTTATAAATTTCATTTATATGTTATTTTTCTATAAAAAATAAACATTAAATATTTAGTTAGTATAAAAATTACATACTATAATTAAACACTTAATTATCTATATCTATGACATAAGTTGGATATTTACTTTTAATTAAACAAAGTTTAGAGTTTCTTTTATTAAAAAAATCTTTCACCCCACTCTTGACAAAGAGCCAAAAAACAAACGACATAGCCGTTTACACGACTATGCCGCTTGTTTTTAATTTTTATCTAAACATTAAATTATGCTTATAAATTACTAATTAATACTCTGGATCATTATCAATTGGTAAATTTGGAAAATCAACAACAATGTTTGCACCTGTAACTGTAATAGTTGCTGATGTTGCTAATTCTTTATCAGATTCATTATCAAATGCCTTAATTACATATGTTCCATTAGGTACGCACTTGAATTCATATTTTCCATCATCATATGAACTTACGTAATCATATCCAATAGGTTCATCTGTTTTATCTGCTTTGTAAATTCTTACATAAGCTCTCTTATTAAGTACTGCACCTGATCTGTCTTTAAGAGTTCCCGTAATTGTTGCTCTTGTTGGAGCTGTATATGATAATACTGTATCAGCGCCTAAGCTTACATACTTAGCAAGAGTAATCTGTTCTCCATAACTTTCAATATATACAGAATAGTTACCTGCCGGGAGACATACCTTTGATGTAAGAATCTTCTTTTCATAATCAGTTGTTTCATCAGCAGATACTGCACTGAAAGTTTCATTTAAATCATGATTGTAAAACATTAATTCATCTGTGCTACTGTCATAATTATAAAGAACTGTAGTAACAGAAACTGCCGGAGTAACTACAACTGTAAGTGTTCCTATAGCTGTAAGTGTAGGATTTTCTATATCTGTAAACTGTACTCTAAGAGTATATGTTCCTGCTTCAACTTTTCCTGATCTACCATTAACATATACTCTACTTGATGTTGTTGTATATTTGTTTCCGTTTTCATCTGTATTTTCACTATCCAAATAAAATAAATCATTGTATGTGTCTAAAAGAGTAGCACGGTATTCTCCGCTTCCACCTTCAACATTAATGTATGATCCAATATATTCATGCGGATAAATTAATGCATTAGCCTGATCACCAATAGTCTTGTTTTCAGCAACAACCTTATTCTTGTCACCAATAAGGAAATTTACTTTTGAACTTGCTGTTCTACCAAGTTCGTCTGTACCTGTAAAGTTTACAACCTGATTTTCTGCTACAGCTGCAACCTTACCCTTAATGTTGTTTGTGTACTTTTCAATTGCTAAGCCTGCTGGAAGATTTCCTGATGCAACTGAAACTGTTTCATATCCAACAAGATTTTTGAAACCAACACCTGTATTAATTTCGTCTCCTACAACACCTGAAACAAGTTGTCTATATTCATATCCATCTGCAAGAGCCTGTAACTCAACAGCGTTTTTCCCCTTTAATGATGGTACTGAAACCTGTACAAATTCTCCCATTTCAACTGAATTCTTTGTAAATATAGTGTAGTTTAAATTGTCGTTTGTAAATACTTTTTCAACTTCAAGTTCTCTGTTGTATGTACCTTCTGCACGAACTTTGCTCTTAACTACAAAGCTATCTTTTGTAAGTGCAATTGGTGTATCTAATACAACCTTATATGAGTCTACATAATAGTTATTTCTTGGATTGTTTAACTGTACATCTTTAATTCCATTCCATACAGCAACTGTACATGTAGCTTTCTTCTTGCTACCATCAAGAGCTGTAACAGTAACCTTAGCTGTTCCTTCGCCTACTGCACTAACAACACCCTTATTTGAAACCTTAACTACTTTTTCATTTGATGATGTCCACTTTACTGCCTTGTATGATTTCTTAGGAGCATTTACCTTAGCGCTCAACTTTTCTGAAGCACCAACTGCAAGGTCAAGATTCTTCTTGTTAAGTGTTACTTTCTTAACTGCATTCTTTACAACCTTAACTTTAATGCTTGCTGTTTTCTTTTTGTTCTTTACTGATACAACCTTAATTGTTGTTGTACCAACCTTTTTACCCTTTACAATACCTTTCTTAGATACTGTAGCAACTTTTGCATTGCTTGACTTATAAGTCACTTTCTTGAATGCTTTCTTCTTTGCTTTAACTGTTACAGTAAGTTTAATTGACTTACCCCTTGCAACTGTCGCAATTTTCTTTGTACCTGCAGGTGAAACGACTTTAACGCTTTTTACTGCATTTGTTGCCTTTGCTTTCTTCTTAGCTGCGCTTGCAGGTGTAATATTTGTTGAGAATACTAAAACAACTGCTAAAGCCAATGCTAACAAAGACTTGAATGTTGATTTTCTTTTCATTGAAAATTCCTCCTTCTCTTGTTTTTCATAACTGGTTCTCAGTTTTATATATTATATCACCTTATGCCACAATTTTCTCACAAAAATTTTCTTAAAATTTCATTAACTGGAAATTTCGTACATTAATAGAATAAAAACAGTTTTATTATTTGTATATTTAGCAATAATCACTAAAGTAATATTTTAATTTATTTAGTAAATTCTTGTTTTTTTCAATTTTTGACCTGATTTTTATATATTTTGCTTAATTAACAAAAGTAAACATGAATATTTATTTCGTAAAAATAATATATATGATAAGATTTATAAAATTAATCTGTATTTTTTTAGTTGTCTATTTACATTTTCCCTAATATAAAACTTATCACTTCAGCGAAAGGAGATTTATATGGCGATAACTTTAACTTGTGTATCACTAATTTTGTTTTTATGTATAATAGCCGATAAATTTTCAGGCAAATTTGGTATGCCTACGCTTATTCTTTTTATGGGCATAGGTATGATTTTTGGAAGCGATGGAATATTTAAAATAGCCTTCTCTAACTATGAATTTGCCGAAAAAATCTGTATGCTTGCCCTATGTTTCATTATGTTTTATGGAGGTTTCAATACAAAATTGGCTACCGCTAAAACTGTAGCTTTAAAAGCCATTTTATTATCAACTATTGGAGTTATAATCACCGCCACAATCACAGGTTTATTCTGCTATATTATTCTTAAATTTTCTTTTGTAGAAAGTTTCCTGATTGGTTCAGTTCTTTCCTCAACTGATGCAGCAAGTGTTTTTTCTATATTAAGAAAGAAAAAGTTAAATTTAAAAAATGGAACTGCATCTCTCCTTGAAATCGAAAGCGGAAGCAACGACCCTGTATCATATATGCTTACAATCATAGGAATATCTTTGGTTAATTCTAAATCATTATCTACAATACCTTTAATGATTTTTTCACAGATATTCTTTGGCTTATTAATAGGTGTAAGTTTCGCATTTATTGGATTATTTATAATAAAAAAGACAACAATAATAAGTAATGGATTAGACGCAATATTTATGATTGCTTTAATATTAGCTTCATTTGGTATTTCTCTCTATATAAATGGAAACGCATTATTAAGCGTATATTTATTAGGTATAATACTTGGTAACACAAAAATTAAAAATAAAGATATACTTATTCCATTTTTTGATGGAATTACCGGTCTGGCTCAAATTTTAATTTTCTTTTTACTTGGATTACTTGCATTTCCACACAAATTTTCTGATATAGCTATGCCTTCACTTTGCATTGTTGCTATACTCACTTTAATTGCAAGACCAATAGCTGTATTTGCATTGCTGATACCATTCAAATGTAGTATTAAGCAATGCCTATTAACATCATGGTCGGGACTTCGCGGTGCTGCTTCTATTGTTTTTTCGATTATGGTTGTTGCCGGGAACCCTGATATCTCTTTAGATATATTTCATATTGTTTTTATGGTTGCTTTATTTTCAGTTTCAATTCAAGGAACTCTTATTCCTAAGATAGCAAATAAATTAAAGATGATTGATAACAACGAAGATGTTCGAAAAACATTTAATGATTATAAGGAGGATTCTTCTATTACCTTAATGAGAATGTACATACCTAAAGGTCATAATTGGGAAAATAAATTAATTAGTGATGTAAGTATGCCCACTAATTCTTTAGCTCTTATGATTAAACGCAATGGAACAACTATAATTCCTAAAGGTGATACTATGATTTTAGCGAAAGATACATTAATACTTAGTGTTCCTTCATACGAACCATCAGGGCAGGAAAATCTAAAAGAAATCAAGATACAAAGCACAGATAAATGGTGCAACAAAACAATTCATGAATTAAATTTACCAGAAAATGTTCTTATTGCTTTAATTAAACGAGGCGAAGATAATTTAATACCCGATGGGAATACATTAATAAAAGAAAATGATTCTGTTGTGTTATATAAATAGGAATTTAAAGTCCATTATTAAAAAAATGCCGCAATCCCTTTGATTACGGCACTTTCAAGCATTTTATTTAATTGTTTGATTAGAACTTACCAGCGTTAGCTGCTTCCTCAACAGATACTGCTACTGCTACTGTAGCACCTACCATTGGGTTATTACCCATTCCGATAAGACCCATCATTTCAACGTGAGCTGGAACTGATGAAGAACCTGCGAACTGAGCGTCTGAATGCATACGTCCTAATGTATCTGTCATACCATATGAAGCTGGACCAGCAGCCATGTTATCTGGATGAAGTGTACGTCCTGTACCACCACCTGATGCTACTGAGAAATACTTCTTACCCTGTTCGATACATTCTTTCTTATATGTACCTGCAACAGGATGCTGGAATCTAGTTGGGTTTGTTGAGTTACCTGTAATAGATACACCAACGTTTTCGTGATGCATGATTGCAACACCTTCCTGAACATCGTCAGCACCGTAACATTTTACAGTTGCACGAAGTCCATCTGAGTAAGCTTTTTCGTAAACAATGTTTAACTTAGCTTCTTTATAATCGTATTTTGTTTCAACGAATGTGAAACCGTTAATTCTTGAGATAATCTGAGCTGCATCTTTTCCAAGACCATTTAAGATAACTCTTAAAGGTTTCTTACGAACCTTATTAGCCTTTTCAGCGATACCGATAGCACCTTCAGCAGCTGCGAATGATTCATGTCCTGCAAGGAATGCGAAACATTCTGTTTCTTCTTCAAGTAACATCTTTCCTAAGTTACCATGTCCAAGACCTACTTTTCTGTGGTCAGCAACAGAACCAGGAATACAGAAAGCCTGAAGACCTTCACCGATTGCTGCAGCAGCATCAGCAGCTCTTCTACATCCTTTCTTAATAGCAATAGCTGCACCTACTGTATAAGCCCAGCATGCATTTTCAAAACAAATTGGCTGAATCTTTTTAACCTGTTCGTAAACATCTAATCCAGCGTCCTTTGTAATCTTTTCAGCTTCTTCGATAGAAGCGATTCCATAACTATTTAAAACAGAATTAATCTGATCAATTCTTCTTTCATATGATTCAAATAATGCCATTGTTGTTACCTCCTATTCCTTTCTTGGATCGATAATCTTAACAGCGTCATCAACACGTCCATACTGACCCTTTGATTTTTCCCAAGCTGTTGTAGGATCATCACCTTTTTTAATAAAGTCTGTCATCTTTCCAAGATTTACAAACTGGTAACCAATAACTTCATTATCAGCATCAAGAGCGATACCTGTTACATAACCTTCAGCCATTTCAAGGTATCTAACACCTTTAGCCTTTGTTGCGTACATTGTACCAACCTGTGAACGAAGACCTTTACCTAAATCTTCAAGTCCGGCACCAACTACAAGACCATCATCTGAGAAAGCACTCTGTGTTCTACCATATACAATCTGTAAGAATAATTCTCTCATTGCTGTATTGATAGCATCACAAACTAAGTCAGTATTTAAAGCTTCAAGAATTGTCTTTCCCTGAAGAATTTCAGCTGCCATAGCTGCTGAATGTGTCATACCTGAACATCCGATTGTTTCTACTAATGCTTCTTCAATGATACCTTCTTTAACATTTAAAGTAAGCTTACATGCTCCCTGCTGAGGTGCACACCAGCCTACACCATGTGTAAAGCCTGAAATATCTTCGATTTTTTTTGAATGAACCCATTTTCCTTCTTCTGGAATTGGAGCTGGTTCATGCTTTGCACCCTTAGCTACAGGGCACATCATTTCAACTTCTTTTGAATAAATCATTTGAATAAATACTCCTTTCGAAATATAACCTAGGGAACTATCCCCATATTTTTAGCATAAAACAAGTACTGCTACCCATCTTATGCTATGTATTATTTGTGAGCGTTTAGTCTGCCCACACCTTTGTTTATTTTCTCATAAAATTACAAAATAGTCTATAGTTTTACAAAATCTTTCAAAAAAAAATTGTAACTGCAGGTGTTGTTGTAAGTATAACTATTGTTTGATGAGATATTTCAAGATATCCTACATTAAGTGTACTTGTTACGAGAAATGTTAATGAAAGTCAAATGAAAGACCCCTCTTCAATGATTTTTTCATGATATCACTCCTTCAATTTTTATATACAAAATGTATATATTCCTATTGTTTTGCTAATTATGGAACACACTTTCCACATTGTGTAGATATTTTGTAAACAAAAATTATATTTTGTTCATTTTTTATTCAAATATTGTTTTCATTTCATTAATAAACAATCTTCCTGCCTTTGAAATATATTTTCCTTTTTTAAATGCTACACACATTTTTCTGCTTGTACTTTCTTTTGTTCCCACTTTGTAATATATAGGATGATTTGCATAATTATTAAATTTAATTGCACTTTCAGCAACAAAAGTCACACCCATTCCAGCCACTGCCATTGCAAATCCTGTTGTTGACTGCTGAATTTCCATTATTTCCTCCGGGCTAATTGAATATTCGTCAAACAATTTGTTTACAATCTTTCTAACTCTTTGGTCTTCATTTAATAATATAAATCTTTCATCTTTAAATTCAGACATATCAACTTCTTTTATAGCTTCATCATTCAGTTTTCCTGCAATTATAGTTTCAGGACTAACCTGATAATCTTTCAACTTTTCATTTATAACATTTTCCCTTGGTACCGCTATAACAATTCTTTCTTCAAATATATCTTCTTTTTCAAATAAACTATCATCTATATCACTGTCAGAAAGGAAAATATCAACCGTACCGTCTAAACATTTTCTTTGAATATCCGGAGTTTTTCCTTCTATTATCTGAAAGTTAATTCCGGGATATTTTTTACTATATTCTGTTAACGCATATGGCAAATAACTCAACGAAAAACATGCAGTACTGCCTAATACAATCGTTCCGGTTTTAAGTTCATTTAAATCCGATATTTCTTTTTCAAAACGTTCTTTAGCTTCTATAACTGAACCCGCATACTCTAAATATGATTTGCCAAATTCTGTAAGTTCAATAGGTGATATACTTCTGTCAAATAAAAGTATTCCCCACTTTTTTTCTAATTTATTGATATATGAACTTAAAGCCGGTTGCGAAATTCCAAGTTTCTTTGATGCTTTAGAAAAGCTTTTTTCTTTCGCCACTTCTTTAACATAATAAAATCCTGTATTCTTCATCTTTTTTCTCCATCCTATTGAATATTAAATTATATTTTATCACTAATACGTCAAATCTGTCGAGTATCCTTTGTAGATTCATTAGGTGCATATAAAAGCAGATGGCATCATTGACACCATCTGCTTTAAAATTCAAATTAATTATTTGATTAATTATTTTGCTGTAATATATCCCTGTGCTGTAAGAAGTTCTGCTGAAAGAACTGCTCCGCCTGCTGCACCTCTTAAAGTATTGTGAGATAATCCTACAAATTTATAATCATATACTGTATCTTCTCTTAATCTACCTACTGAAATTCCCATACCATTTTCAAAGTTTACATCTAATGAAACCTGTGGTCTGTTGTCTTCTTCTAAGTACTGGATAAACTGCTTTGGAGCACTTGGAAGTTCAAGTTTCTGTGGAAGACCACTGAAGTTTCTTAATTTTTCAATTAATTGTTCCTTTGTAGGTTTCTTAGCAAACTTAACAAATACTGCTGCTGTATGTCCATCAAGAACCGGTACTCTGATACACTGAGTTGTTATTATAGGACTTGTAGCCTTTTTAATAACACCATCTTCAACTTTACCCCAAAGTCTAAGTGGTTCCTGTTCTGATTTTTCTTCTTCGCCACCAATAAATGGAATGATATTTCCTACCATTTCAGGCCAATCCTTAAATGTTTTTCCTGCACCTGAAATTGCCTGATATGTTGTTGCTACAACTTCTGTAGGTTCAAATTCCTTCCATGCTGTAAGCACTGGTGCATAACTCTGTATTGAGCAATTAGGCTTAACTGCTACGAAACCTCTCTTTGTGCCAAGTCTTTCTTTCTGATATTTAATAACTTCATAATGTTCAGGATTAATTTCAGGAACTACCATTGGTACATCAGGTGTCCATCTATGTGCACTATTATTTGAAACTACAGGTGTTTCTGTTTTAGCGTAAGCTTCTTCAATAGCTTTAATTTCATCCTTTGACATATCTACTGCACTAAACACAAAGTCAACTGTTGAAGCTACTGCTTCTACTTCATTAACATTATGAACAATCATGTTCTTAACTTTTTCAGGCATAGGTGTTGTCATTTTCCATCTATCGCCTACAGCTTCTTCGTATGTTTTTCCTGCTGAACGTGGGCTTGCAGCTAATGTTGTAACTTCATACCAAGGATGATCTGCAAGTAAAGTTATAAATCTCTGTCCTACCATTCCTGTTGCGCCTAAAACGCCAACCTTTAATTTCTTTTCCATATGACCTCTCCATTTTTTTATTTTTGGTGATTAATCCACCCATATATTATGAACAATCAGATGTATTTTTTATTTAGTATAAATCTGACCAATCATCATCACTGTTAGAATCTACATCTGTAGAATTACTATTGTTACTATTATCATTTAATACATCATCTGAAGAATCATTTTTTGTATCATTTGATGAACCATCTTTATCTCCATCAAAGAATATATCTTCAGCTGAATTATTTCCATTACCATTGTTATTAATCTTTGCTGTTTCCTGTTCTGTAGTTGTTTCTTTCTCTTTATCAGTATTTTTTGTGATAACTTCAGTCGTTGTAACTTTCTTGTTATTACTTTCACTTTCTTTTAAAGAATTAAATCCAACTATTCCTGCTAACGCAATTACTATTACTATTACTACTATTACGCAAACAAGTACTATACTACTTCTTTTTTTCATATTGTCATTTCTCCTACAATTATATGTCTTGTTTCTCAATTAAGTCAGATGCCGATTATGGGAAACTTTTTTATAGCAAATGAATTTTGCTCATTTTTCCTAATATCAGATTATTTTTCTATGGAAACAGTTGTTTCTTCCACAGTCAATGTTTCTTTGTTAAGAAGCGATTCATCTTCTAACTGTTTTTGTCTTTCTTCTAACTTTTTCCGGTATTCTTCATCATATTTTTGTACTGATGTTTTATATGTATCGCTCATACAATATATTTCTACCTGCATAATTCCATAGCATAAAAGTATAACAACTAAAATACCTATAACCCCTGAAACAGGATTATGTTTTCTAAATACCGGAATGTTATCTATATATTTAAAATCTGACAAAAATAATGCCGGACTTAATACTGCAACGAGAATAAATACATATTTAAATATCTCTAAAACAACATCTAGTGGTTCAAATTTAAGTGATGTAAATTCTCCATATAAACTAAATAACACATATGAAATAACTAATACATAATATAACAATGCCGGAATCATCTTATAAGACTTTCCTGAGCGGAATCCAAACAATTTGACATTGTCATATTTCTGTGGATTTTCAAGTCTGTTACGTTTATTATCATACTTTTTATAAATGTCCCTGTTATTCGCTGTTCTGTATGGTTTATATTTTTTTGTCATTGACTCTCCTAACAATCATTAAATCTGATTAAATATTAATGCCAACAAAAATATTAACAATTAACTTTTAAGATGTCAAAAAGTTCTTCTTTCCGACAATACGGTTATTATAACCACTTTACAATGAAATGTAAATAATTAGTTCACGTATTTAAGATTTAATCTAATAATTAATTGACAACAATTTTATCATTTTGTATTATATATAGGTGTGACACGCTTCTGTGGCTCAGTTGGTAGAGCGACGCACTCGTAATGCGTAGGCCACGGGTTCGAATCCCGTCAGGAGCTGATTAAAAGGCTATCAGATTTACTATTATCTGATAGCCTTTATAAGTTTCATTTATAATTTTTTTATTAACTCTTTACCCATATCGGTTATATCACCTAATACATCTCCATAATTTGTTACGCCCTCTAAACGACTGTCATTTCTTCCTGAAATATCAGACTCCGTAAGACCTTTTTTAACTCTTGACTGTTTATTGTCCTTTTGAATCAAATTACTAATCTTATAGTTCGTTTCGGTTTCATGATTATGTCTTGCATCACTATTTCTATAACGCATAAAGTTAATAATGTAAAATGCTATACCTGCTAATAAAACAATCCAACTAAAGTCACTATCCTCTGCATTCATATTCCATAGTGCAAATATTACAAAACTAATTATTTCAACGATAAATGATACTAACAATAACCTAGAAATATCAATCGGTACACTTCCCATGGTTTCTCCGGTTCTACCGTTTGCAGCTACATAATGTAACCTTTCTTTTTCATTTTTCTTTTCGAGATAACTATATAACCATACCGGCAAATATGAGGCATTCCAGTTTATACCGTTATTTTCGTAATTTTCTACATCCCAGCGTACGCCTCTGTTGTATTTTTTAGTTGTTGTCTTTGCTGCAATTCGTGATATGTCATGAATCTGTTTTGTAGCCAGTGGTTCTATATCTTTCACGTTCATATCTCTCTTTTCAGATGTATACCCTCTTAGATAATTAGAATCAAATTTAACACAATTTTCTGTATCAAATGGCATAATTGAATTAACAATATTGTTAGTCTGTATAGACGAAGCGTTGTCTATTCGTTCTCTGCTTGCTTCAATTGTAAGTCCATTTATTGCTATATCAAATTCTCTTTCTATGTCATATCCCTGAGCATCATAATATGTAACGGAATCTTTAGAATCCTTTTTGTACTGTTTTACTTCTTTTTCAGCTTCTCCTGAAAGTTCAACATGTTCATTTGCATCAACTATCATATAAGGGAAATATACTCCCATAACGTTTTCTGTTGAGAATTCGTTTTTAAACTGCTTATTTGCAAAAAACTTTCTTTTACCGACAAAGTTTTCTATAGATGATTTTGCCTCGTCTTTTGTTATTCTAAAAGGTAAAACAACATCCGGTACTGCTCCATTTGCCACTTTGCTGTTAACTGAAAGTGTATTACGACACCAATGACATCTTGCCTGTGTTGTTTCTCTTGTATCTATAACAACTTCTGCTCCACAACTTGAACACTTTAAGGTAACTATATCTTCACCTGCAGTAATATCCTCTGCTCCTTTGTTTACATGTTCTCCCTCTAGTTTTCCTGCATCCGTAACGATTTCTTCTGATTTTTCAGGTTCAAATTCATATCTACAATAATTACATCTTAATTTTCCTGTTTTAGGATTTTGCGATATGTCAGTTGAGCCACATTTTTCACATTTTATCTGTCCGTTTTCCGACATAAGACCCTCCATCTTTCACAAATTCATATAAATTAAAGTCCTAAAAGTTTTGCTTTTAATGCATCAAATTCCTCCTGCGAAATAATTCCTGCATCTAAAAGTTCTTTTGTTTTCTTTAATTTTTCATATGGATCTTCCTGTGCCGGCTGACCTGCATTCTGTCCCATATTCATATTCTGCTGCATATTTTGTTGTCCCATATTCATATTCTGTTGTCCAAACTGATTATTCATCATTCCACCAACGGCGTTCATTCCCATTCCCATAAATGCCATTCCTGATGCTCCACCATTTGGATTTTCACCTGCAGCCTGGAATCCTCTTGCTACTGACTGTTGCATAAATGATGCACCTCTGTTTCCTGCTAATGCATCTGCTTTTCTTACATCACTAAGTAATGCCTTTGTATCCTCGTCATATTCAACTGTCTGGATTGCAACTTTAACAATTTCCAAACCTCTGTCACTTCTCCACTGATATGCATCCTCTACGACTTCAGAAAGAGTCTTTGCAAAGCCAAGCTGGTCTGCCTGAATCTTTGACATTCTGTTTCCACGCTCAGGGTCATTTGTATATTTGGAAAATGCTGCTGAAAGACTTCCAACAACTTCATTAAATAACTGTTCTCCTGCCGGATTATCCATATCCGCAAAATCAAATACTTCATTATTTGGCAATAAATATGTAGCTGGCACAAAATTCTTTACAAATAATATTGGGTCTACAATCTTCATTGTATAAGTTCCTCGTGTCATTGCTCCTGCCTGAGTTCCCAAATATGCATCATCCCAATATATTTCTGACTGTGTTCCAAATCTGTTATTAGGGATTTCCTTCATATTAACATATACAGCCAACTGCTGTGCTGAAGGTTCACCACCAAATTTAAATCTTTCCCAAGACTGTTTTAAAACTGATTCAATTATAGAATCGCCTGCAAAAAAAGACTTTGCATTTGCGTCATCTGATTTAAAAAGATATTCTCCCGGCTCACATATGCAAGCTGTGATTGCACCATCCTGTAACGTTATAAGTGCAGTTCCTTCAGGTACTATCACCTTTGAACCATTTGAAATAATTCCTACTGAACCTTTAGTATTTGAACCTCTTCCTCTATTTGTTTCTGAAAGAACAGCCTTATATATAACTGCTCCCGCGCCTAAATTTGTCGGTGGTGTAAAATAATCTAACCACTGATCTGCAAATGTTCCACCTACTGCATCAATTGCTCCTTTAATAAAACCCATTTTTCCGTTCCTTTCGTGTTATTATTTTGTATCTTTATTTATTCATCTCTTCCCTTTGAATAGAATATTTCGTATTCCATTTTAATATTTATATTCATTTTACAGAAAAATAAACCCCAATACAACTGCTTTATTTATATCATTTGTAACCTTAAAAGTCAATTTTAATTGCCGTTTGCATCCATATTTGCTATAGTAACAAGTACAGACTTTTAGTAGCAAAATAAAGGAGAATTTGCATGATAGCAATTAATGTGATTAGTAAAAACGAATTTATGAACGCAATTTTTATAAAAGATACATTTGACTATATGTTGGTAAGCGAATTAGAATTAACAACAATCAACACTTTCTCTGTTGACGGGCGTATTAACAAAGATTTTATTAAAAAAAATGAACTTGAAGAACCTGAAGACGATTTCATCTCATGGGGAAGTATCAGACATATATGTTTTGAAATTATCAAAGGGAAAAACGCTCCATTAAAATTTAAAATCACATTAAAACTTCCTAATTCTTATATTGAAAAAATGTTAACTTCTGTTGATACTAACATTGAAGCTTCGCAGGTTTTAGGAATGTACATACATATTAATTATGAAAACAACAAGTTAAATGTTATTACAGGTACCTCCTTAAGTATATTTACAATGGACAAGTCCATTGATAAATTCTGGGATAAACAAATTACTACTTTACTAAATCAGCATTTCGAACTTGAAATCGAATAAATTATAAATTCAATACAATTTTAAAACTCATAAACACATCTTCTCGCGCATTTGTTAGCACTCTTTTTTATCGAGTGCTAATTTTCTCTTGACTTTTACATTTGACCTGTCTAAAATATATATCAAGCGTAAAAATTATGGTGAATGCAAATACTTCGGAATTATGAAAATTGATAAAATAAAAAGAAATAGTATTTGCAAACACTAATAGATTTATATAAAGGAGTGATATATATGGCAGCTACAAAAGGTAGTTTATCTATTAACAGTGAAAATATTTTCCCAATTATAAAGAAATGGTTATACTCTGATCACGATATATTTTTCAGAGAACTTATTTCTAATGGTTGCGATGCAATTACAAAATTAAAAAAATTATCTCTTATCGGAGAGTACGAATTTGAAGATGATGAAGAAAGCGAACTTAAAGTTCAGGTTATAGCTAATGCAAATGACAAAACATTAACATTTATTGATAATGGTATCGGTATGACAGCTGAAGAAATTGATGAATATATCAATCAGATTGCTTTTTCAGGTGCCGAAGCTTTCCTTGAACAGTATAAAGACAAAACTAATGAAGATCAGATTATCGGTCATTTTGGTTTAGGTTTCTATTCTGCTTTTATGGTTGCAGATAGAGTTACTATTGAGTCTCTTTCTTATAAAGAAGGTTCTAAGGCTGTAAAATGGGAATGTGAAAATGGTCTCGAATTTTCTATGGATGACTGCGATAAAACAGACAGAGGTACAAAGATTACTTTATATTTAAATGATGATAGCTTAGAATTTGCAAATGAGTTCAAAGCACGTGAAATCATTCACAAGTACTGCTCTTTTATGCCTGTTGAAATTTTCCTTTCAAATTCAAACGCTGAACCGGAATATGATACAATTCCTGAATCAGAAGTAACAGACAAAGATACAGTAGTCGAAACTATTGTTGAAGAAGCTAAAACAGAAGAAAAAGAAAACGAAGATGGAACTAAAGAAGTTGTAGAGGTTTCTCCTGCTACTACTAAAGCTAAAATCCTTAAAAGACCTAAGAGCATTAGTAATCCCGTTCCACTTTGGACAAAGCATCCAAATGAGTGCACTGAAGAAGAATACAGACAGTTCTATCATGAAGTATTTATGGATTATAAGGAACCTTTATTCTGGATTCATTTGAATATGGACTATCCTTTTAACTTAAAGGGTATTCTTTACTTCCCTAAGATTAATACTGAATTCGAATCTGTAGAAGGTGTTATCAAATTATATAACAATCAGGTATTTATTGCTGATAACATTAAAGAAGTTATTCCTGAATTTTTAATGGTATTAAAGGGTGTAATCGATTGTCCTGACCTTCCACTTAACGTATCAAGAAGTGCTCTTCAGAACGATGGATTCGTTAAGAAGATTTCAGATTACATTACTAAGAAGGTTGCTGATAAGCTTTCCGGAATGTGTAAAACAGATAAAGAAAATTATGAGAAATACTGGGATGACATTTCACCGTTTATTAAATATGGATGCCTTAAAGATGAAAAATTCTGCGAGAAAATGTCTGACTATGTTTTATTTAAAAATATTGACGATAAATTCCTTACATTCAAAGAATGCTTAGAGGAAAATAAAGAAGCTCACGAAAACACAATCTTCTATACAACTGACCCTGTTCAGCAAAGTCAGTACATTAATATGTATAGAAACGAAAATATAGATGTTGTTATTTTGAAAGATGCTATCGACCAGCCATTTATAACACAATTAGAGCAAAAAAATGAAAATGTAAAGTTTGTTCGTATTGATGCTGAATTAACAAATACTTTCAAAGAAGAAGTTAATGAAGATGAATTAAAAGAAATGACTGACAAATTAACTGAAGCATTTAAGAAAGCTTTAAACAGAGATACTCTTGATGTTAAGGTTGAAAAGATGAAAGATTCTTCTATTTCTTCCATGATTACTTTATCAGAAGAAAGCCGTCGTATGCAGGACATGATGAAGATGTACGGAATGGCAGGAATGGATCCTTCAATGTTTGGTGGTGCAGGTGAAACTCTTGTTCTTAATTCAAACAACAACCTTGTTAAATATATCATTGATAATCCTGAGGGAGAAAATACTGATTTAATTTGCAAGCAGTTATACGACCTTGCAATGATTAGTCATACACCTCTTAATCCGGAATCAATGACAGCTTTTATTGAAAGAAGCAACAAGATTCTTGAAATCATAACTAAATAATATTATTTGAGAATATGTATAATTGTTAAATAGTTTACAGTTCACTTCTTCTCTAATAAAAAATGGGCACTTATTTTGTACTGCCATCAAAAGTCAGATAAAAAATTGATGGTGTATCAATTCAAGTGTCCATTTTTATAATTATTCGATACTATCTAATTTATAATATCACAGTTAAACATTTCCTCTATAGCACTATTAAAATGTTTTAAATCATTTGCTTTCTTGATTCGTTTCCAATTCTTTTCATAATTCTCAAATAGTGGTGACATATATCTCCATGCTTCTTTCATCTTAAATAAAAGATTTCTATCACCGCTCATTACTTCCTTGTAATCATTATATATAATTTCATTAAATCTATACAATTTTTCTTTAGTGACTCTCTCACCACCTCGTATTTCAGAAAAAATATTTGGATTAGTAATTGCTCCTCGACCAATCATTACACTGTCTATGTTTGGAAATCGTTTTGTAATTTTATTATAATCATCTACGCTGTTCACATCACCATTGTAACAAAGTTTATTTTTGCTGTTTTTATAGGCATACTCAAACACTTCTAAATTAGGAGTGTTATTATAAAATTCTTCTCTCACTCTTGGGTGTATGATTAATTCCTTTAAATTATATTTATTATATATTTCAAGTATCTCATAAAATTCTTCCGGCTCATACATTCCGATTCGCGTCTTTACTGATATTTCCATCCCAGACTCATTTACCATTTTATCAAGCAAAATATCTAAATCTTCTAGATTTTTCAAAAGTCCTGAGCCACGCCCCTTTGATACTACTGTTCCCGATGGGCATCCTGCATTTATATTAACCTCTGTATATCCATAATCTTTTAATTTACTCATTGCACTAAGTGCCTGATCTGTTTGCTTTGTCATTAATTGCGGTATTAAAATATTTATCTTATTATTTTCAGGATTTATATCTCTTACTTCTTTGTTGGAAAATTTTTTATTCTGGCTTGTTCCTATAAACGGTGCAAAAAACTTATCCGGTTGTTCAAATACTGCCGCTAAGGCATTTCTATATATATATCCTGTTATTCCTTCTAATGGTGCTAAATATAATTTCATTTTTCTTCCTTTTATTAATTTGAATTTCATTTACATATTGCATAGACACTCTTTAATCCCAATATTAGTTTTACTTCTTTTGTTCACGAATCATTATATTATATATTGTATTTTTTTTAAATAATAATTTCTTTATGTCTATTGCAGCCGAAACTTAATTTTTAAATCTAATTTTTTTATAGAACTATTGTAATGTTATGCTTCTTTATACCCTAACTCACGTTTCCAATAAACGGAACTGTAGTATTATGCTCATATATTTCAACCGTAGGCTCACATTCTGCCATACATATTCGACTGCCATCTATTTCACCGTACAGTTTTCCGTTTTCAAGATTTAATGTTTTAATCAAAGTCTTTCTCATTATTTCCTGTCCTTTCTGATTTTTGGTATAAAAATACCACCTAGTCTTTGACTAGATGGTATCTACATCTCTAAACTTTCTGCAAAATCCCATTGTTCTTTACCTAAACGTCTATATTCTTCTAACTTTTCAGCAGTATCACTTGGAGCACCCTCAATTATTTCCATTCCTTTTAATGTAATCTTTAAAAATGGTGCTATTTCGTTCCAAATCTGTTTCATTTCAGGTGTGTCAGGTAATCTCATTCAAATCACTCTCCTAATAATTTCTTTACTCTGTATTCAGTATACATTTCGTCATATTTACCTTTAGCATACTCATTATTTGCATAATTACTAATTTCATTAATATTGTAACCCTTATTGATAAGTTTATCAATCTTTTTCTTTGATTTATGCCTAACCCAATAAAGATATTCTTTACTATCAATTATTTCACCGTGTCCTATTCTATAAGATTATGCATCCATCCAATGTATGTATTCATGTACATATGTACTCAATATATTTTTAGGACTTGCAGCATCCTTTTGCAATTCCAACAATTTCACTTTATTTCCTATTACTTTATCAATATACAATTTGTTTTTTATCGCATTATATGATGCCATTGCACCTGTTTGCATTTCAGAACTATCTATAATAACTATCGTTGGTAAATTGTCAGAATTTACAATTTTTAATTTTTCTAACGATTGTGTTATGCTCAAATCAATTTTATGTAATTCTTTAGGCTTTAGTTCGATATTTTTAGACACATATAAATTATTTTTTGTATTAATTATTTTATAAGCTGATATATTAATATTCCCTCTATCGCTTTTAAGCACATTGTTCTTATCTAAATTTATAGGTCTAAATAATTGTTCTTCGTTAATATTTTTACTTATTTTTATTTTCTGCTCAAATTTAAAGCCATTGTCTACATTTTTCTTCCAATTTTTATACGTCATATCAGCAGGTACATAATAGGTATCTCCGTCTTCATTCCTTGCAGCTCTTTTGCCATTTTCACCCCACTCATCATCAAAGTATGGCGCTGTACAGCTTCTACAGTTAACGTGGAATGGTGGAGCTGTTACTCCTTATTGGTATTTCTTTTGTTTTCTCTTATTTCTCAATTGCATCTATGCCGTATTCCTTTGCACACGTATTTTCAATTCTGCATCCTCTGTATTTCTCCCAATCTTTACAGAAATATGCAACATCTGCACCTGCTAACAGTTCCAGGCTCTTTTTCCTAAAAACCATAATGACTTTGCATCGTGTGGAGCATTTTCAAAGAAACTGTCAATGATTTCTACATCTTCATTGTATTTTTCTTTTATTAATTTAATCGCCTTTGCTCTTTCTTCCTTAATCTGTTCATCTGTCTTATCTTTCATTGGCTGACTAATAAATACTTTCATCTGTTTTACCTCTTTTCTAATTTTTTGTATAAAAAAAGACCATAAATAATTATGATCCAAATTAAATTTAAGTATAAAAATACCACCTAGTTTCATATGAACTAAATGGTATCAAAATTCTATATTTTTAGGTATCACTTTTTTTATTGCATTATCGATTTTTATTCTTAATATATAAAATCCATTGTTACAATTATTGCACCATATAGCACCATGCCCCATAGATGTCTCTTTTTCATCTATTATCAAGGTATAGTCCGTATTACTACTTCCACATATTGGATATTTACCAGCCATATTCAATTTTGCAATATTTTCTAAATTAGTTAGCCACTTCATTTTTTCACCTTCTTATTCAATTCATACCATTCTTTTTCGAATGAGTACGCCTCTTTTTCCATTTCATTAAGATTTTCTTGCAGCACATATTTTTTCCCATATTCTTTTAACTGTTGCACATGACATTTTTCATGTACTAATGTCCTCACCAGTTGTTCTTCATCAATAAAAGCATTTGGGAACAAATCAATTCTGCCTATATTATCATAATCTGTACATCCCATAATTAGAAAGAAATTCAAACTTTCTTGTCTTTGTATTTTTATTCTCTTTAAGTCTATACTATAATCAGAAGCAATATTTCTTACAACTCTTTTTTCATTGGTATTTTTAAATTAGAGAATATAACTATATTATGTTCTTTTCACTGTACTATTCTTTTTAAAATTTTATCATTAGTAATATTTATTTCATCATTCTTAGAATCTGCTCTTCTTCATCACCTCTTTTGCATATATCGTGATTTCCACCATGTATCTCAAGCTCAAATCCAACACTTTGAAGTTTTTTAACTAACTCACGCTATCTCATTAATATTCCTCTTCGTTTTTTGTATAAAAAAAGCCATAACTGGGTAGTACTATTTTTTATATTTAATTCTATATTTTTCTGGTATATTCATCAGTTCAACACTCATTAATTCCTCATCATTATCAGGGCTTAAACTCATATCTGTTTGTTCTCCTGTTTTTTTGTTTATTTTTAGTACATAAGCGCAATAATTTACTACATTTTCGTCTTCAAATCCACCGATAAAATACCAATCTTTACTTGTTTGAGCTAAAGTCACTATTCCATAATCTAATCCACTATGTAAAAACCTTTCTATTGCCTTTTCACATGCTATATTAAGTGTCATACCTCTCACCCTTTCATGACAATGTGTGTTCCCCTATCGTTCGGTTCTAAATTATTAATTCTAAAAAATTGAATTTCATTATATCTTATCAAGAAACTATCAATATCTTTACTCTTATTTCAGACACAATTATATATCCACTATTTGCTTCATCGTATACATTCCATTCTTTTGATGGCATTATTCCTAACGATACTAAACATAGGAATTTTTTAAATTTAAATTCATAGAATCTTTTTTCCCCTAAATTGATTTATTTGTATAAAAAATCTTCAAAATAGATATTGTAAATAATCAAAATCAACTTTGGAGGTATCAAATCAATCCTCGGTTATGTGACATCTAGATAAATTCAATTACTTTGTTCAAAAACTGTTTGTTTGATTCAATAGCTATACATTGTGGCATATCATAAATAGGGACTGGATCAAATTCTATCCCTTCAATTCGAAACTTATTATATCCTCTCTTTGGCATTTCATCTACCTTCAATACCATATAATTTTCTACTTTAAAACAATCAATTACCTTACTCATTATAATCACCTTACTCTCGCTCATATGCTCATATTTCTTTAGCTGTTTTCTATATGATTCAAGATGTTTTGCGGTTAATTCAATCTCTTTTCGTGGTATTTTGTATTTATCTTCATTATTTAGTAAGTATTACTTTGCATCAATTTCATTAAGTATAGTAAATAACATATGATTTTCAGCCTCTTTTATACCTCTAAGAATATTGAGTCCATTTTTGTACTTGAATCGTTTGTTTATCAAAAGTCTTATCTAATGTAAACTTAAACCCTTCCCTTGCATCATTCATTTTTTCTAAGAATTTCTCTTGATTTGATTATATCATATCTTTCTGTCTTTACAATTATATTGCCCAACACCTATCTCTTTATCCATAAAAGCAAAATGCAATTTTTTCTATTTTCTCTTTTATTTTCTTTATTCTAGGTTCTAATTTGTCAACCCGAAGTAAATATTCTTTAGCCTTTTAATTCCTCCAATGTATCATTTCTTCATAAAAAATTACCAACCAAATACCGGCTGGATACGGCCACTTTCATATCCAATTTATTCTATAGTCAAGTTTTTTCTCTTACATTTATAATCCTCCATAATTGATGTATCATATCAATTATCATGTACAACAATACACATATATAGACCTGCCCGTACAAATATATATTTGAAAAACTACTGTTATAATGCTATAATTTTAAAGATGTCTTAGCATAATATATAACATTACTAAATTCACAAATTTATTTATTGTAATATATTTGTAAGATATAAATACAAAAAAGAAATGAGGAATTACATATGAAATTATGGGGAGGCCGTTTCACAAAAGAAACAAATAAATTAGTACATAATTTTAATGCGTCATTATCATTTGACCAGAAATTTTATAAACAGGATATTCAGGGAAGTATTGCTCATGTGACCATGCTTGCAAAACAGGGAATTATTGAAGAATCAGATAAAGTTGCAATTATTAACGGATTAAATAGCATTTTAACTGATATCGAAAACGGACATTTAGAGTTTACTCCTGAACATGAAGATATTCATAGTTTTGTTGAAGCTCATCTTATTGAAAGAATTGGCGAGCCTGGTAAGAAATTACACACAGGAAGAAGCCGTAACGACCAGGTTGCATTAGACATGAAATTATATGTTCGTGACGAAGTTGTTGAGCTTGACTCATTATTAAAAACTCTGCTTCAGTCCATAATGAAAGTTATGGAAGAAAACACTGAAACTTTTATGCCTGGATTTACTCATTTGCAGAAAGCTCAGCCTGTAACATTAGCTCATCACTTTGGAGCATATTTTGAAATGTTTAAAAGAGACCGTAGCAGATTAACAGATATTTATGACCGTATGAATTATTGTCCTTTAGGTGCAGGTGCATTAGCTGGCACAACATATCCTCTTGATCGTGAATACACTGCTTCTTTGCTTAATTTTGATGGTCCAACATTAAATAGTATGGATTCTGTTTCTGACAGAGATTATGTAATTGAATTAATGTCTGCTTTATCTACAATCATGATGCATTTAAGCAGATTCTGTGAAGAAATTATTATATGGAATTCTAACGAATATAGATTTGTAAATATTGATGATTCTTATAGTACAGGCTCAAGTATTATGCCTCAGAAGAAGAATCCTGATATTGCTGAATTAATCAGAGGAAAGACAGGACGTGTTTATGGTGCTCTCACTTCTATTCTTACTACAATGAAAGGAATTCCTCTTGCTTACAATAAAGATATGCAGGAAGATAAGGAATTTGCATTTGACGCAATCGACACTACAAAGGGTTGTATTGCATTATTTACAGGAATGATTGATACTATGACATTCAATAAGGATGTTATGGAAAGCAGCGCTAAAAACGGATTTACTAACGCTACAGACGCTGCTGATTATTTAGTAAATCACGGAGTTCCATTTAGAGATGCTCACGGTATTGTTGGACAGCTTGTTTTATTCTGTGAAGGTAAAGGTATTTCTCTTGACGATATGACATTAGATGAATTTAAGGCTATCAGTCCAGTATTTGAAGAAGATATATATGATGCAATCAGTCTTAAGACATGTGTTGATAAGCGTTTAACAATTGGTGCTCCAGGTAAAGAAGCTATGGATAAAGTAATCGCTATTAACAAAGAATATTTAAGCAAATAAAAGAATTTATTTTAATAAAAAACTGAGGTTTGAATCCATCCCATTGGATTAACCTCAGTTTTTTTAGCAATTATATGATACATAAGTTTGTAACTAAGTTTTTTCATAAAAATATAGGCTCTACTATTTATCAAAATAGCTTAATCTACATTGTGTACATTTACATCAAGCTGATTAAATGGAATTGATATACCTGCTTTATCAAAAGAAACACGTATATTTTCGTTTAAATAAAATTTGCAATCCCAATAATATTCAGTAGGCACCCACACTCTAACTTCCATTATAATTGCGCTATCTGCTAAATTTTTGACAACTACTGCGTTTGCCTCATCGCGCATTATATTAGAATAACTGTTCATCACTCTTTCGAGTTCTTTACGTGCAAGCTCTATATTATCATCGTATCCTATACCAACCTCAACATCCACTCTTCTTTTTTCATTCATTGAATAATTGGTCAAAATACTATTTGACAACGTTCCATTCGGTAATTTTACAGATTTGTTATCTACTGTTTTTAAAGAAGTATAGAAAATATCAATTTTATAAACTGTTCCTTCAACTCCATTTGATTCTATATAATCTCCTACAGTAAACGGCTTCATAATTAAAATCATAACGCCACCTGCAAAATTTGATAAACTTCCTTCAAATGCAAGACCTATTGCTAAACCTCCGGAAGCAACAATTGCTGCAAATGATGTTGTTTCTATACCAATCTGTCCACAAATTGTAATTGCAAGTATGATGTATAGAGCAACCTTTAATACGGAATGAATAAATTTCGCTACACCTTCATCTGCTGATGATTTGGCAAATATTCTATCTACAAACTTAAGAATAAATTTAATTATAAATTTCCCAATTACAAATATAATTACTGCAATAATTATATCTATACCAAAGGCTACTGCTTTATCTATTAAATCACTGCCAATCTGTGATAATTTGCTCACGTCCTTTGATAATTGTTCAATATTGTCTGATACACTTTCTACTTCTTTTTGAGTAGCACTAGCTAACATTAACATATGTTTCCTCCTTCCAATTAATTATAACTATAAACAATAAAAAGTCTTAGACTGTTTATTATCCAAGACTTTTTATAATGTAATGTGATATGCCTTATGGATTGCATACATTAAATGGCATACTCAATCCTTTAATCACATGTGTATTTGCTAAAAATTGATTATTTTACGATACGTACTTTAATTACACCTTCAATTGCTTCAATTTTTCCAACTAAATTATCAGTAGCTTTGCTATCTAAATCCATAATTGTATAAGCATATTCTCCTCTTGATTTGTCAACCATATCTGAAATATTCATACCTTCAGCAGCAACTGCAGATGAAAGCTGACCAATCATGTTTGGAATATTTTTATGACAAATTGTAATTCTTGCAACCTTGTCACATACGCCTAAATCACATTTTGGATAATTTACAGAATTAATAATATTTCCGTTTTCAATGAAATCTTTTAATTCTTTAACTGCCATTACAGCACAATTATCTTCTGACTCTTCAGTTGAAGCACCAAGATGTGGTGTAGCAATAACATTCTTTGCCTTAGCTATCTTAGCATTAGGGAAGTCTGTTACATATCTCTTTACTTTACCTGATTCTAATGCTGCAATCATGTCATCATCACATACAAGTAAATCTCTTGCAAAGTTAAGAATTACAACTCCGTCTTTCATCATTGCGATTGTATCTTTATTGATCATTTCTCTTGTATCATCTAATAACGGTGTATGAACAGTGATGAAATCACATTCTTTGTAAATCTCTTCTCTTGTCTTTACATGCTTAACTTCACTTGATAGTCTCCAAGCTCCGTCAACTGAGATAAATGGATCATAACCATATACTTCCATTCCAAGTTCAGTAGCTGCATTTGCAATTAAACTTCCAATTGCACCAAGTCCGATAACTCCAAGCTTTTTGCCCATAATTTCATTGCCGGCAAAATTCTTTTTAGCTTTTTCCATTGTCTTGTTGATGTTTTCGTCTTCCTTATTGTCTTCAACCCATTTGTTTCCACCAATAATATCTCTTGATGCAAGAAGCATTCCGCATAATACTAATTCCTTAACACCATTTGCATTAGCACCCGGAGTATTAAATACAACAACACCCTTTTCTGCACACTTGTCTAAAGGAATATTGTTAACCCCTGCACCTGCTCTTGCAACTGCTAAAAGATTATCAGATAATTCCATATCATGCATTGCTGCACTTCTTACTAATACTGCATTTGCTTCTTCAAAATTATCTGTAAATTCGTAATTATCTGTAAATTTGCTTGTTCCTACTTTTGAAATAGGATTTAAACAATTAACCTTAACCATTTTTCCTTCTCCTTATTATGCGTTTTCTTTTTCAAATTTTTCCATAAATTCAACTAATGCCTTAACACCTTCAATTGGCATAGCATTGTAAATACTTGCTCTCATACCACCAACTGTTCTATGTCCTTTAAGATTTTCAAGTCCGGCAGCTTTAGCTTCTGCTACAAATTTAGCATCTAAATCAGCATCACCTGTTACAAAAGGTACATTCATAAGTGAACGGTCTTTTGGAACAACTGTACCCTTAAATAATTTGCTATTATCAAGGAAATCATAAAGAATCTTAGCCTTTTCTTCGTTACGTTTCTTCATTGCATCAAGACCACCCATCTTCTTAATCCATTTAAATACTTTTCCACAAATATAAATTCCATAGCATGGAGGTGTATTGTAAAGTGATCCTGCATCTGCCTGTGTTTTCCACTGAAGCATTGTTGGAACTGTGCTATCAACTTCCTCAGGAATTAAATCTTCTCTAATAATCGCAATAACAACACCTGCTGGTCCAACGTTCTTCTGAACACCACCATAAATTACACCATACTTTGATACATCAACAGGTTCTGATAAGAAACATGAAGATACATCAGCTACTAATG